>Ga0335078_10003984_pt1 | contig 21950 bp, 15 predicted proteins | sample Lox_Sample_32_FD_206711 | JGI IMG/M metagenome (GOLD analysis project Ga0335078, IMG submission 206711) | Soil microbial communities from Loxahatchee National Wildlife Refuge, Florida, United States - Lox_Sample_3.2 | ecosystem: Environmental > Terrestrial > Soil > Wetlands | place: USA...
GTTGAGGCGTTCGATTTGGTCCTCCTTGACTGGATGCTGCCGGGGCGCAGTGGGATCGAGATTCTGAAAACCCTCCGGGCACGCGGCACCAAGACGCCCGTGCTCTTGTTGACAGCCCGGGATGCCGTCGACGACCGGGTGCTGGGGCTGGAGAGCGGCGCGGACGACTATCTGGTCAAACCGTTCGCGTTTCCGGAACTGTTAGCTCGTGTCCGTTCCCTCATTCGCCGCGCGGTACCAGCCGCAGAGCCGCTCAAGAGAACCCTAGCGGATCTGGTCGTCGATCTGGAGGCGCGCCGGGCGTCGCGCGCGGGCCGGCTGATCGAACTGACCCCGCGGGAATTCGACCTCCTGGCCTATCTGCTTCGTCAGCCCGGCCAGGTGGTGAGCCGGGAGATGCTGGCGCAGGACGTCTGGCGTGAAACCAACCGCCTCACCCCGCTGGACAACGTGATCGACGTTCACGTGGCGCATTTGCGGCGCAAGGTCGACGGCGATCATCCGTTGAAGCTCATCCAGACGGTGCGCGGGATGGGTTTCATGCTGCGGGAAGGGAGCGCAGAGTGAAGGTTTGGTGGCAGCGGCGATCTACCCGCGTTCGCCTGGCAATCTGGAATGGCGCCGCGGCGGGTGGGATCGCCGCCTTCACGGCTGCAGGATTTTGGCTGTCGGGAGCTGCGGGCAACGGATGGTTCCCTTGGCTCGCCGCTGGCGCGGGGTTGGTCGCCCTTGGGGCATTTGCGATCACGAGTTACTTCATTGCCAACCGCCTGTTGGCGCCCGTTCGCGATATGGCCGAGCGCACCCGCCGGTTGTCCGTGAAGACCCTGGGGGAGCGACTGCCGACTGCCAATCCGCATGACGATCTTGGGCGGCTTGCCACCGGGTTCAACGAAGCGATCGGGAGATTTGAGAACGCCTACCGGGAACTTGATCGGCTGACGGCGGATGTTTCCCACGAGCTGCGGACGCCGCTCACCGCGATGCGCTCCGTCGGCGAAGTGGCCTTGCGCGGGCGCGACCCGGCGCAACTGCAGGATGCCCTCGGCAGCATGTTGGAGGAGATCGGACGGATGAACCAGCTTATCAACCGACTGCTCCTGCTCGCGCGCGCCGACAACAACGAGATCCCGGTGCAACTGGAGGCCGGGCTCGTGAGCCGCGTATTGGGCGAAGTGATCGACGTTCTCGGTCGGGTCGCCGAGGAGAAGCAACAGCGGCTCCAGGTGGAGTGTGCCGAGCATGTGCTGGCCGTTTTCGATCCGGCGCTGCTCCGACTGGCCTTGATGAATCTCGTTCAAAATGCGATCCGCTACAGTCCGCCGTCAACGCCGATCGTCGTGCGCGGCTTGGTCCGCGAGCAGTCAGTCGAGATCGAGGTCATCGATGAAGGGCCGGGAATCGCGGTGGAACACCAGCAGCGAGTATTCGAGCGGTTCTATCGGGTGGACAAGGCGCGCTCGCGTTCTGAGGGGGGTGTCGGCCTAGGCTTGGCAATCGTCAAGTGGTCGGTCGAGCGCATGGGGGGTTCGGTCGAACTGGAGAGCGTCCCGGGACGCGGCAGCACCTTTCGGCTGAAGCTGAAGCGGATTGCAGGGTGAGGCTACTCTGTCGGCGTACGGCCCATCCGCTGCGCGCCGCCGAATTCTTAAGGATTCTTCAGAATCACTTAAGTAACACTGCCGCGCGGCCTGGTGGTAGGATGCTTCCGTCGCCTCGCCACCTCCGAACGCCACGCTCTGACTCCGAGAACGCCCCCCATGTATTGGATCAGCAAGTCGATTCACCAGATCCGCCGGCTCAACCGGCGCACGCTCATCCTTCTGGCAGCGCTGGGGCCGGGGATCATCACGATGATCGCGGACAACGACGCCGGCGGAATCTCCACTTACGCCCAGACCGGCGCCAGAACTGGCTTCAACATGCTTTGGGCCATTCTAATCCTCCTGCCGATGGCCTATTACGTGCAGGAAATGACCGTGCGTCTCGGGGCCGTCACCAAGCGCGGCCACGCCGAGGCCATCTTCGACGGCTTCGGCAAGTTCTGGGGCTGGTTCTCCATCTTTGACCTAGCGGTGGTCAACTGGCTCACCTTAGTCACCGAGTACATCGGGATGACCCAGGCGATGAGCCTGTTCAACATTCCGCCGTGGATCACCTTCTTTGGCGTGACCTTCCTGCTGCTGGGCATCGTGGTCAGCGGCCGGTATTGGACGTTCGAAAAGATCACCCTCTTCTTTTGTCTCTTTAACCTCGTCTACATTCCAGCGGCCATTTGGGCCATGCACACCGGTAACGTGGAAGAAGGCTGGAGTGCGGTAGGGAAGGGCTTTTTCCGGCCGGATTTCGGATTCGGCATCTCGGGCGCTGCCATGTTGACGCTGATTATGGCGAACATCGGCACGACGATCACGCCCTGGCAGATCTTCTTCCAGCAGTCCGCCGTAGTGGACAAGGGCACGGACATCAAGGAGGTGAAGTTCGGCAAGATTGACACCTTCGTCGGCTCATTTCTGACCTGCGTGGTGGCGGCTTTCATCATTATCGCCGCCGCCGGGGTTTTCCATTTTAATTCCCAAAATCCCAGCCCCGCGGCGTCCGCCGCCCATCAGCCAGCCACGGGCCCGTGGTCGAGCATCGATCCATCCTTCAAGTCCTGGCAGGACATGGACTCCGCCGCCAAGACGGCGGCGGCCATGCCCTTGGTCATGCCCAATCCGCGCTTGGGCCAGTGGGCCAAGGTATTGTTTGCGGTTGGCCTATTCGATGCCGGCTTGCTGGGGGCGCTTTGCATTTCGCTCGCCACCAGCTGGGCCTTGGGCGAGGTCTTCGGTTGGGCCCATTCGCTTAACCGAGGCGTCCGGGAGGCGCCGTGGTTCTACGTCGCTTACGTGGTGATGCTAATGTCGGCGGGCGTCGTGTCGCTCATCGCCAACATTGATCTGCAAAACGTGATCACCATTTTCGTCCAGGTGGTGGCGGTGACACTCATGCCCGCAGCGCTGATGTTCCTAATTCTGTTGCTCAACGACAAGCCGCTCATGGGTGAGCACGTGAACACGCGCTGGCAGAATATCGCCAACTGGAGCATCACGGCTTTCGTCATCGCCATGTCGACGGCTTACGGTGTTTCGGTGCTATTCCCGGAGTGGTTCGGTTCCGGCCACTGAATGCTTGGAGGAAAAAGAGAGCCCCCATGAATAATTCCAAGGAGAACAGTCCCACCGGAGCCAAATTCGGTGGCAGCGCGGAGGTCCATGAGGACTACCAGCTCCTGTATTTCGCCGAGCTGATCGACCGCCGGATCTATCTCGACCCATCCAACAAAGCGAACGGGCGCCTCACCGACTTGGTCTTCCGCCTGGCCGAGCCGTATCCGGAGGCGGTTGGGATCTACATCGAGCACGGCCGGGGTTATCCTTCGGAGTTGGTCCCCTGGGAGCGGGTGCTGCGCATCGAACCGAAGGCGATCTTCATCAAGCCCAACGCTGCCGGAGGCCCTTATGCGAAATTTTCCGACCAGAAAGGCTGGATCCTGCTCAACGAGCATCTGATGGGTCAAACCATCCTCGACATCGACGGTCGGCGCACGGAAGTCGTCAATGACGTCCAGCTGTTGTCCTCCAAGGGCCGGATGATCGTGGTTCACGTGGACATCTCGTTCAACGGCTTCCTGCGGCGGTGGGGACTCGAGCGCTTTTCCTCAGCCAAGAACCGGATGATCTCCTGGCGCTTTGTTCAGCCGCTGTCGGTCGAGGACCACACCAAGGACGTTGTGACCCTATCCGTCGCGCGCGAACAGGCTCTCGATCTTCCCGGCGAAGATCTGGCCGACGCCCTTGAGGTGCTTTCCGGAGACGAACAGCAAGCGATGTTCTCCGCCCTCGACCCCGACAAGGCCGCAGAAGTTCTGGTCGAAGCAGAGCCGCGCGCCAAGCGGCAGTTGATTGCTTTCCTGGGCGGCGAAAAAGCGCGCCAGGTTCTGGCCAAGATGTCCGTGCCGCAGCTCGCTGACCTCTTCTCCAATCTCTCGCACGAAAGGGTCACTGAGCTGACAGGGTTGCTACCGGCGGCCCGCGCGACACGCATCCATGCGGTGATGACCAATCCGGAGGTGCTGGCCTCGAATCTGATGAGCGACCGGTTCTTGGCGTTTACCAAAGAGACCAAAGTGTCTGAGGTCCTGGCGACGCTACGATCGGTACCCTCCGATCGGCGGAATATCTCATATATCTACCTCGTCGCCGACCGAGAGAAGTCGCTCATCGGCTTGGTGGACCTCCGCGATCTGGTAACTGCCCTCCCGGACGCCAGCCTGGGGGACCTCATGATCGCCCCGGTCGTCACGGCGGACCGCGATGCTCTGCGGGAGGACCTGGTGGAATCCTTCACCAAATACAAGTTCCGGATGCTGCCGGTAGTCGACGTTCACGACCACCTCCTGGGCGTTGTCCGCTACAAGGACCTCATGAAGGACGCGAAGATCGAAGTCCCCAACTAACCCCCCTCATGCCACTGATCAAAACCACCCGAACCGCCCGGGTCGCCCTATGGGCCTTGCGGATCTATCTCCTGGTCCTGTTGGCGCTGATTGGGCTGAAGTTTGTCAGGATGTCCCATGGCTCCGCGGACAAAGGCAATGCGGCGGTTAATCCGGTGACTGCCGTCCCACCCAGGGCAACTCCCTAACGAAATAATCGTCCTCGCGCATGAACCGAATGGAATTCCTGTCGCATGTGGCCTCAGCTTTAGCTTGCTGCGTGGGCGTCGTCGGATACGCCGGTGAGCCGGCGGTGGATTCCCAACCAGCGGAGGTCCAATCGCAGACTTGGAATTGGCACGTGCAGAATACGGATGTCGTGCAGGCGACGCCGGCATTCTCAGCGCAGTACTCCGGTCCAAATAGTCTGAATGACAAGGGCGAAACCCAACACACTATTTCCTTCGATTTGCTCGCCGGCGTGCGGCTATGGAGTGGCGCCGAAGCGCACATCGATGCGCTGATGTGGCAGGGATTTGGGCTCAGTAAGACGGAGGGCGCCGAGGGTTTCCCGAACGGCGAGGCGTTCCGCCTCGGTACCCGCAGTCCCAAGGGGATTCTTTCGCGTCTTTTTGTTCGCCAGACGATCGAATTGGGCGGCGATACTGAAGCGGTCGCGGACGACGCGCTCGATCTCGCCGGCCGTCGGGCGACCTCGCGCCTGACCTTTACCCTCGGGCGGATCAGCGTGAAGGACATCTTTGACAATAACGCGTACGCCAATGACCCCCGCACCCAGTTCATGAGCTGGGCGCTCATGGCAAATGAAGCCTGGGACTATCCAGCCGACAGCCTTGGATACACAACCGGTTTTGCCGCCGAGCTGAATCAACCCGGCTGGGCGGTGCGCTACGGCTTCTTCCAAGTTCCGCCCGTGTCAAACGGCATGGGCGACGACCACCATTACCTCAAGGCGTGGGGCATGGTAATGGAATTGGAGCGGGACTACGCCTTCGCCGGACATCCCGGCGCCGTCCGTGTGCTCGTCTTCGAAAACCGGGCCCATATGGGAAGCTATCAAGAGGCGCTCGATGCGCCCGAGCGTCCGGCCGACATCGTAGCGACGCGAGCCTACCGTACGAAATACGGGGTTGGCTTCAACGTGGAACAGGAGATTGCCGCGAACGTGGGAGTTTTCGCCCGCCTCGGCTGGAGCGATGGCAGGAACGAGGCCTGGGTCTTTTCCGACGTCGATCGTGCGGCGTCGCTCGGCGTCAGCCTTAAGGGTGCCGGCTGGGGTCGTCCCGGTGATACGTTCGCCCTGGCCGGCGTGCTGAGCGGAACCTCGAAGGTCCATCGCGACTTCTTGGCTGCAGGAGGCACCGGGATTCTGGCCGGTGATGGAGCGCTCGATTACGGCCCCGAGCGCGATGTCGAAACCTACTACGACTTTCGTGTGGCAGACCACCTGCACGTGGCGTTCGACTATCAGTTGATCAGCAATCCATCCTTCAATCGCGACCGAGGCCCGATCTCTGTCCTTGGCGCCCGACTCCATTGGGAATACTGAATTCCACAGAGCGCCCCGTTCCTCCAACCGACCTGGCTCTGGGATTGCCGGTCAACCAGCACGGGTTAGTAGCGTCGGAAAGATCGACTCTGGGATGAGCCAATGACAACGAAGCGGCATACACTCGTTAAGCTTTCACCGGAACAGCGAACCAAGTTGAACGGTGCGACTCTACGCAAGCGGCTTCCCCGAAAATCCACGACGGAGAGTTTTGTCCATCTCCAGCTGCGCGTTGAGGAGACGGGGCCGGAGGTATTCGCCGTGATTGCGGCCACTGGAACGGTTGAATTGTACCTCACCCAGCGCGAAATCGATCGCATCCAGGCAGACGCGGAGGGCCTGATGCTTCCGCTTGGCTAGTGGCCGGAATTAAGCCCACCCCTTAGCGACTTAAGGTCTACCCCTAAGGATGAGAAAGGCGCCCAAAGTGGAGCGAATGGAGCGAATCGGACGCTCCAAACGGAGCCGATCCGGCCGCCGATTCGCTCCATGCTTTGACCAGTCTCTACGGTTTCAGAGGAGATTCCCCTCTGAAGCGGCCCGATTCGCTCCAAAAAGTTCGTGGTTTCGTCGGTGCCGGGCAGCCACGAGCAGTGGCGAAGCCGTAGCAGAGTAGCAGTGAAGTGGTGGCGGAGCAGTAGCGAAGCAGCACCTGAGCAGCACCGAAGCAGCGGCCGAGGAGTGGTGTGGCGAATGATGGCGAGCAAGATCCACTCGGGCGCTCGGGCCCGATACCCAGCGGGCGAATATCAGGGGTGATTTCCGCCCGGGACGGTTGTTCGCGCCGGCGGGTGGGCGGGCCTGACGCCCTTGGTTCACAATTGGCCCTGGCCGTTTGAGGAATCCGCCGACCTCAATATCTCTATCGGAACCCAGAACGGCGGCTGGCTGCCGGCCCCAAGATGAATCCCCAAGCCAAAGCCGGAAAAGGCACGGAAGTCGCCACCCCGCACGAGGCACCGGTGGTCGAAATGGAACTCACCGGGATTGACCTGCTCAATCGCCCCACGCTGAACAAGGGAACGGCGTTCACCGAAGCCGAGCGAGACCAGTTCCATCTGCACGGACTGCTGCCCCCGCACGTCGGCACGCTGGAGGAACAGATGGCGCGGCGCCTGAAAGTCCTGCGCGCACTCACGACCAACTTCGAGCGCTACGCCTTGCTCCGCGAGTTGCAGGACACGAACGAAACGCTGTTCCACGCGCTGCTCGCGGGCCATCTGGAGGAATTGCTGCCGTTGGTTTACACGCCGACGGTCGGTGAAGGCTGCCAGCGTTTCAGCGAGATCTGGCGTAAGCCGCGCGGACTTTTTCTAAGCCACCCCAACAAACAGCGCATCCGCGAAATCCTTGCCGATCCGCGGTTCGACCAAGTTCGCGTCATCGTCGTGAGCGACGGCGAACGCATCCTCGGTCTGGGCGATCAAGGCGCCGGCGGCATGGGCATTCCCATCGGTAAGCTCTCGCTGTACACCGCCTGCGCGGGGATTCATCCGGATGACACGCTGCCGATCCTGCTCGACGTCGGCACGAACAATCCGGAGCGCCTGGCGGATCCGCTCTACATTGGCTGGCGGCACGAGCGCGTGACCGGCTCGGAGTATGACGACTTCATCGAGGCGTTCGTCACCGCCGTCGCGGCGCGCTGGCCGAAGGTGCTGCTGCAATGGGAGGATTTCGCCGGGACCAACGCCGGCCGTCTGCTCGCGCGCTATCGCGACCGTTTGTGCACGTTCAACGACGACATTCAAGGCACCGCCGCCGTCGCCACCGGCACGCTGTTGGCGGCCGTCAAAGTGACCGGGGTGAACCTGACTGAGCAGCGGATCGTTTTCCTGGGCGCGGGCTCGGCCGGCTGTGGCATCGCGTCGCTCCTGCGGCAGGCGATGCTGGACGCCGGCACGGACGAGACCGAGGCGCGCCGCCGTTTCTATGCGGTCGATCGGCAGGGTTTGCTGGTTGAAGGCATGCCGGGCATCACGACGGCGCAGCAACCGTTCGTGCAGCCACGCGAAGCCGTCGCGGCGTGGAAGCTTCAGGCGCCGGCCGAGATTTCCCTGCTCGACGTCGTGGAGAACGCCAAGCCCACCGTGTTGATCGGCGTTTCCGGCCAGGGTGGCGCCTTTACCGAGGCGGTGATCCGTGCGATGGCGCGGAACGTCGCGCGTCCCGTCATTTTCCCGCTCTCAAATCCCACGTCCCGCAGCGAAGCCACTGCGGAGCAAATCCTGTCGTGGACCGAGGGCCGCGCACTCCTCGGCACCGGCAGTCCGTTTCCGCCGGTATCGTGGAACGGCCGGCAGGTGAAAATCGACCAGACCAACAACTCCTACATCTTTCCCGGCGTGGGCCTGGGCGTCATCGCGTCCGGTGCGCGGCGCGTGACCGACACGATGTTCATGGCCGCCGCCAGGGCGCTGGCCGGACTGTCGCCGGCCGCGGCGGACCAGACGGCGCCGCTTTTGCCGCCGGTGGATCTGCTCCGGTCCGCGTCCGTGGCCGTCGCCACCGCCGTTGCCCGTCAGGCGCAGGCCGAGGGCGCGGCGCCGTGCGACGAGGCGGTCTTGCGGGAGCGCATCCGCGCCTGCATCTGGGAACCGCGCTATCTTCCCTACCGCAGAGCGAACCCCAAAAGAAAGGGAAACCATGAACGGCAAAAGAGTGGCTGATGTGCTCGTGGACACGCTGGTGGCAGCGGGCGTAAAACAAGTCTATGGGCTGGCGGGTGATTCCCTCAACGGCATCACCGACTCGATCCGCACGCGCGACAACATCCGGTGGGTTCCCGTGCGCCACGAGGAAACCGCCGCGTTCGCCGCCGGCGCCGAAGCGCATCTGACGGAACAGCTCGCCGTTTGCGCCGGAAGCTGCGGGCCGGGCAACCTGCATCTGATCAACGGCCTTTACGACTGCCATCGCAGCCGCGTGCCGGTGCTGGCGATTGCGGCGCACATCCCAAGCCAGGAAATCGGCAGCAGTTATTTCCAGGAGACGCGGCCGGAGAGTCTTTTCCGCGAATGCAGCCACTATTGCGAACTGATCTCCCAGCCGGAGCAAATGCCGCGGGTCTTGGAAATCGCGATTCAGACCGCCATCGCCAGGCGCGGCGTGTCCGTGGTCGTGCTGCCCGGCAATGTGGCCTTGCGCGCCGCGTCCTCCGACCGCCAGCCGCGGCTCCATTTCGCTCAAGCCAAACCGGTCGTTCGTCCGTCGGACGAAGAAATTGTCCGCCTCGCCGGCCTCCTCAACCAGGCGCGCCGCGTGACCATTCTGGGCGGCGCCGGTTGCGCGGGCGCGCATGACGAACTGGTGGCGGTGGCCGACGCGTTGAAAGCGCCGGTGGTTCACGCCCTGCGCGGCAAGGAATTCATCGAATACGACAACCCGTTCGACGTCGGCATGACCGGGTTGCTCGGATTTTCCTCCGGTTATCACGCAATGATGAAATGCGACGCGCTGCTCATGCTGGGCACGGACTTTCCCTACCAACAGTTTTATCCCGAGCACGCCACGATCATTCAAGTGGACATCCGTGGCGAACAGATCGGCCGCCGGACGCGCGTTGACCTCGGCCTCGTGGGTGACGTCAAGGCCACGCTCGAGGCGTTGCGGCCTGCGCTCACGCCGAAGACGGACCGCACTCATCTGGACGATTCGACCAAACACTATCAGTCGGCGCGCCAAGGACTCGACGACCTGGCGACGGGTGAGCCCGGACGCAATCCGGTTCATCCGCAATACGTCGCCCGCATGCTCGACGAAGTGGCGGCGTCGGACGCGATCTTCTCCTGTGACGTGGGCACGCCGACGATCTGGGCCGCCCGTTATCTCACGATGAACGGCCGGCGGCGATTGCTCGGTTCGTTCAGCCACGGCTCGATGGCCAATGCCCTGCCGCAGGCGATCGGCGTGCAAGTTTCGCATCCGCACCGGCAGGTCGTGACGCTATCCGGCGATGGCGGCATCGCCATGTTGATGGGCGATTTGCTCACGCTGCGGCAACTGCGCCTGCCGGTGAAGATGGTCGTGTTCAACAACAGCTCGCTCGGCTTCATCGAACTCGAAATGAAGGCCGCCGGCATCCTAGAGTTCGCCACCGACCTGGAGAATCCCGATTTCGCGAAGATGGCCGAGGCCGCCGGGGTGCTGGGCTTGAAGGCGGAAACTCCGGAGCAGGTGCGACCGATGCTGCTGCAAGCATTCCAGCACGACGGCCCGGCGCTGGTCGAAGTCCTGGTCAATCGCCAGGAACTCTCGATGCCGCCGACCATCACCAAGGATCAAATGATCGGCTTCAGCCTCTATATGCTCAAGGCGGTTTTGGACGGGCGCGGCACGAGGATTCTCGACCTGGCAAAAACGAATCTGCTCCGGTAACCGAGGAGGATGAGCACACCCGTCGCGTGGAGAAAGCTCGCGCAAATCGGGCCGATTCGCTGGGGCGATCTGGCGCCCTGGCGCGCGGCCCGGACGGCGCTCGGCGTGGTCATACCCCTGGCGCTCGGTTGGGTCGGCGGTCATCTCGACTACGGCGCCTATGCCGCCTTGGGCGCGATGCCCGCCGGCTTCGCGTCGTTCCAGGGCGAGACGCGCAGTCGCGTGTGGGTGGTGGTGGTGGCCAGTCTGGGCATGGCGGTGTCCACTTTCGTCGGCGCGACGCTGTTCACCGGTGCGCCCTGGTTGCTGGTGCCCGTCGTGGCGGTCTGGGGCTATTTGATCGGACTGGCCGTCTGCCTGGGCCAGCGGGCCAACGTGGCCGTGCTCCAGTGGGCGGTGGCCCTGCTGATCGCGATCGGGCTTCCGCTCGCCCCACGGGAGGCGGCGTTGCGCGCCGGGTTTGCGCTGGCCGGCGGTCTGTTTCAGGCCGTCCTCGTCGTCACTTCCTGGACTTGGCGTGCGGGCTTCCGCGAACGGACGACGCTCGCGGCGTCCTTTCGCGCGCTGGCCGGTTACGCCTCCGGTTTGGCGGCCGGCGGTTCCGGGCCGCCACCGCCGCTCGCCTTCCCCGCGGACACGGCGCTCGAAGATCCCAACCCGCTTCTCTCCGGCGCCACGCGGCTGGAGTTCACCGACCTGCTCGAGGAAGCCGAACGCATTCGCGCGTCGCTGGCCGCCCTCGCGGTGCGGCCCGACGGCGAGCCCACCGGCACCGAGCGAACCTTTGGCCGTCTCGCGGCCGACGCCGCGATCACCCTGAACCTCATCGCCGATGCGCTCGTGGCCGCCCGCCCCAAGCGGGCCGCCTTGGTTCGCAAGCTCAGCGGTTGCGCGCAACTCACGATTGCCCCGGAGGCCACCTGGCGCTGGGCGGGCGAGGCGCTGCTCGGTCAATTACGAGGGGTCGCGCGCATCGTCGCCCGCCTCGAGGCGGTGTCCGAGCCACCCGCTTCGGAGGGCGCGAGAACCGTTCGCGCCTTGCGGCCCAGCCACGGCGGACTGGTCTCGGCCATCGCGACGTTGCGGGCCAACATCACCCCCGCCAGTGAACCGGGCCGCCATGCCCTGCGGCTGGCGGCCGCAACGGCGCTGGCTGAATTGTTCGTTCTTGCGACCGGCCTCTACCAGGGACGGTGGGTGACCCTGACGGTTTTCATCGTGCTCAAGCCGGACTACGGCTCGACGCTCTACCGTGGTGTTCACCGCGTCGTGGGCACCATGTTCGGAGTTGGCCTCGGCCTGGCAGCTGCCCTGCTCGCTTCCCTGGGTCAAGGCTGGCTGGTGGCGGCGGCAGGCGTTTGCATCGCGGCAGCGTACGCTCTGTTCGATTTGAGCTACCTGCTTTTTTCCGTATTCCTCACCGCGTACATCGTGGTGCTGCTCGACCTGCTCGGCATTCCCGCCATCCACACGACGGAAGCCCGGCTCCTCGACACCTCCATCGGGGCGGTGCTGGCGCTCGCCGCCTATCTGACCTGGCCGACGTGGGAGGGTGCGACGGCGCAGGAGAAATTTGCCCGGCTCCTTGAGGCCCATCGCGACTATTTGACGGCCCTCCTGCGCGAACTGGTTTATCCGCGCAGCGTGGATGCGGCCCGGCTGCGCGCCCGCCAGGCCGACGCCCGGCGCACGCGCAGCGACGCCGAGGCCGCCACGATGCGGCTGTTGGCCGAACCGGCGCACGCGACGCTTACTCCTGGAGTCGCCCAAACCCTGATCGCGGCCGTGGCACGTCTGGCGCTCGCGGAGCTTGCGCTGCACGCGCTCGCCGTCTCGCGGGAGCGCCCCCGCGTTCGGATGGACGCGACCGGCAACATCGCCAAACGCGTGGACGTTTTCCGCGCAGCGATCGATATGACGATGGGCCAGTTGGCGGACGCGCTCCGACGCCGGCAGCGGCCGCCACCCATTCCGGCTCTCCGCCCGCTGCAAGTCGCCTTGCGCGGCGAAGCGACTACCGAAGCGATGCCGCTCGTGGAAATCACGGACCGACTGGTGGACGCGGCCAACACCCTGGACGCCATACTGCGCGAGCACCTGCCGCAACCACCGCGGGAAAATGAGCGCGACCTGGTTTGAAAGAACGGCGGGGGGCTTCCGGGGCAAGGCATGGCGGGCAACGCCCCACCTGCTCATCTGGACATCCGCCGGACATTCACCATCCCCGATCTCCCCTCGGCGGGAGATGGACAATCCCGCGTCCATTCTGCATCCTCGGACCGCTGTCTCGGTTGACTCTCGAGGCAGCACAGTAAGATGAGTCCGCTCACCGCCACGCCGCTAAAATCTGAGAAGCTGAAACCTGAGAAGACATCGGCGCGGAATTCCGACGACCGCTTGGTCCTCACGGTCAACGGCGGCTCCTCGAGCATCAAGTTCGCTGTCTTTGCGCCGGGCACCCCGCCCCGACGGGTCTTGGCCGGACAAATCGAGCGGATCGGCGAGACGGGCACCCGATTGGTCACCACCGGTGATCCGGCCGCTTCCCCCGAGGTCCGCCCCGTGGAAGCGGCCGATCATCGCCACGCCGCTGCCTGCCTGATCGCTTATCTGCGCGAGCGCCTCGGCCCCGCGGCCCTTGCCGGCGTCGGGCACCGGGTCGTCCACGGAGGAGTGCACCTGCTGGACCACCAGCCGGTGACCGCCGACCTCATCGCGGAGCTCAGGAGAAACCAGCCGCTCGACCTCGCCCATCTGCCGCGGGAGATCGCCCTAATCGAAGCGTTCCGCGGGGCGTTTCCCGAACTGCCGCAGGTGGCGTGCTTTGATACAGCGTTCCATCGGGACATGCCGCGAGCGGCCCAGATATTGCCGATCCCGCGCCACTACGCCGCCGCCGGCGTGCGGCGCTTCGGCTTTCATGGGCTGTCCTACACCTATCTCATGCAACGCCTGGGCGAGATCGCCGGGCCGGACGCGGCCAATGGCAGGGTGCTTCTCGCCCACCTTGGCTCGGGCGCCAGCATGGCCGCAGTCCGCGGCGGCAAAGCGATGGACACGACGATGGGCTTCACGCCCACCGCCGGCCTGGTGATGGGGACGCGCCCGGGGGACTTGGATCCAGGGCTGCTCGTGTACATGATGCGCGTCCAGCGCATGGCGCCAGACCAGATGGATGCGTTCATCTCCCGGCGCTGCGGACTGCTGGGAGTCTCCGAGACCACAGCGGACATGGGCGACCTGCTGGCGCGGCGGGCCGCCGACGAGCGCGCCGCCGAGGCCGTCGAGATCTTCTGCTATCAGGCCCGCAAGTTCGCCGGGGCATTGACGGCGGCGATGGGCGGCCTCGACACGTTTGTCTTTGCCGGCGGCATCGGGGAGCACGCGCCCGCGGTGCGGGCCGAGATCTGCCGGGGTCTGGAGTATCTGGGCTTGAACCTGGATCCGACGCGCAATGGCGAGAATGCGGGGGTTATCTCGACGGATCAGAGTCGGGTGACTGTGCGCGTCATCCCCACCGATGAAGAGCTGGTCATCGCCCGGGCCGTCTTTGATTTTCTGTCTCCTGCCGTCACACCGCCTTTGGGCCAAGAAAGGAATCCACCGATGACCACCGCGCCGAATGCCGCCGCTGCGCCAGCCGCCGGAACCATCACGACCGCCACCACGATCAGCGGATCGCCGCTGTCTCCGGATCTGCTGCGCCGCATGGATGCCTACTGGCGAGCCGCCAACTATCTGTCCGTTGGCCAAATCTACCTCTTTGACAACCCGCTGCTGCGCGAGCCCCTTCAGCGCCAGCACATCAAGCCGCGGCTTCTCGGGCACTGGGGCACGACGCCGGGGCAGAATTTCATCTACGTCCACCTCAACCGGGTCATCAACCAGTTCGAACTGGACATGATCTACATCTCGGGTCCGGGCCACGGCGGGCCGGCACTGGTGGCCAACACCTACCTCGAGGGCACCTACTCGGAAGTCTACCCCGGCATCACTCAGGATGAAGCGGGACTCGCGAAGCTCTTCAGGCAGTTCTCCTTCCCGGGCGGCATCCCCAGCCACGTCGCTCCGGAAACGCCCGGCTCCATCCACGAGGGAGGGGAGCTGGGCTATTCACTCTCGCACGCTTTCGGCGCCGCGTTCGATAACCCCGACCTGATCGTAGCCTGCGTCGTCGGCGACGGCGAGGCCGAGACCGGCCCCCTCGCGACGGCCTGGCACTCCAACAAATTCCTGGACCCGGACACCGACGGCGCGGTGCTGCCCATCCTCCACCTCAACGGCTACAAGATCGCCAACCCCACCGTGCTGGCGCGCATCCCCCGCGACGAACTGGCCGAGCTGTTCCGCGGCTATGGCTGGAATCCCCACTTTGTGGAAGGTGATGATCCCGCCACCATGCACCAGTTGATGGCCGCCACGCTCGATCACGTGATCGACGAGATCCGCCGGATCCAGCTGGAGGCCCGGAGCGGGCACAACCCCGGCCGCCCGCGCTGGCCGATGATCGTCTTCGTGACGCCCAAGGGCTGGACCGGACCGAAGATGGTCGACGGCCAGAAGGTCGAGGGCACATTCCGCGCCCACCAGGTCCCGCTGGCCGATCCAGACAAGAACCCCGAGCATCTCAAACAGCTTGAGGCGTGGCTAAAGAGCTACCGGCCAGGGGAGCTCTTCGACGCGCAGGGCCGGCTCCTGCCCGAACTGGCCGAACTCGCACCGAGGGACGCGCGCCGCATGGGCGCCAACCCCCACGCCAACGGCGGCCTGCTGCTCCGGGACCTGCGTCTGCCGGATTTCCGGCAATACGCCGTCGAAGTCCTTGCGCCGGGCGCCGTCGACGCCGAGGACACCCGGGTTCTGGGAAACTTCCTCCGCGATGCGATCAAGTCCAACCAAGACCAGCGGAATTTCCGGATCTTCGGCCCCGACGAGACCCTCTCCAACCGATTGGGCGCCGTCTTTGAGGGAACCGCGCGCCAGTGGGACGCCCTTACCGAGGCGGGCGACGAGTTCCTGGCCCCCGAGGGCCGTGTGATGGAGGTTCTCTCCGAGCATCAATGCCAGGGCTGGCTTGAGGGGTACCTGCTTACCGGCCGGCACGGGGTGTTCAACAGCTACGAGGCCTTCATCCACATTGTTGACTCGATGTTCAACCAGCACGCCAAGTGGCTCAAGGTCACGCTGGGCCTGCCCTGGCGCCGGAAGATCGCTTCGCTGAACTACCTCCTGGCCTCCCACGTTTGGCGGCAGGACCACAACGGCTTCACCCACCAGGACCCCGGCTTCATCGACCACGCCGTCAACAAGAAGGCCGAGATCGTGCGGGTGTACCTGCCACCGGATGCGAACTGCCTCCTCTCGGTGATGGACCACTGCCTGCGAAGCCGCCACTACGTCAACATCGTGGTGGCCGGGAAGCACCCGGCTCCGCAGTGGCTGCCAATGGACGCGGCGGTCCGACACTGCACCGCGGGCATCGGCATTTGGGAATGGGCCAGCAGCGACCAGGGAGGCGAGCCCGACGTCGTCATGGGCTGCGCCGGCGACGTGCCGACACTCGAGACCCTCGCGGCCGTGTCACTGCTGCGCACGATGCTGCCCGAGATCAAAGTCCGCGTGGTCAACGTGGTGGATCTGATGAAGCTGGTCCCTCCCGGCGAGCATCCCCACGGATTGAGGGATGCCGACTTCGACACCCTCTTCACCACCAACAAGCCGATCATCTTCGCCTACCATGGCTATCCCTGGTTGATTCACCGGCTCAGTTACCGCAGGACCAACCACAAAAACCTGCATGTCCGCGGGTATAAGGAGGAGGGCACGATCACGACCCCCTTCGACATGGCGGTGCTCAACGAAATGGACCGGTTCCACCTGGCCCAAGACGTCATTGAGCGACTGCCCCAGCTGGGCGCCCGGGCCGCCTACCTGAAGCAGGCCCTGCGCGACAAGCTTCTGGAGCACCGGAATTTCATCTGCCGCCACGGCGAGGACATGCCGGAGATCCGGAATTGGAAGTGGGGGGCGACTGTCGCAGGGTGACCAGCAAAGCCGAAAAAATGAGTCCATGAAGCGCGTCAACAGAACCCGCTCGGTCTCCGCGGCTCCACCCGCCTTCCTGTTCGATCTCGACGGCACCCTGGTGGACAGCGTCTATCAGCATGTGCTCGCCTGGCGCGAAGCCCTGGAAGGCGCGGGCATCGAGCTCTCCGTCTGGCGCATCCATCGGCGGATCGGAATGAGCGGCGGGCTGTTCGTTTCCGCCCTCGCCCGCGAACTTGGGAAACACCTGGAGGCGGAAGAAGCGCTGAAGCTCCAGCACCTGCATGTGGCCGCCTTTCTTCGCATGGCCCCGCAGGTGCGACCCCTGCCGGGCGCACGCGAATTGCTGGAACAGCTCTCCCGGGCCGGCGTGCCTTGGGCGATCGCCACCAGCGGGCGCATGGAGTCAGCCGGCCCGTCATTGAAGATCCTGGGCGTCGATCCGCGCAAGGCGGTGGTCGTCACCCGCGACGAGGTCCGCTACGCGAAGCCCAACCCGGATCTTTTCCTGGCCGCAGCCGCACGGCTCGGCGTAGCAATCGAAACCTCGCTCGTCTTGGGCGACAGCATCTGGGATTTGCTCGCGGCCCAACGCGCCCGCGCGCTCGGCATCGGTCTGCTCTCCGGCGGCTATGGGCGGGAGGAACTCGAGAAGGCGGGCGCCTATCGCGTCTACCATGATCCCGCCGACCTCCTGCGGCATCTTGACGAAGTGGGCGTGCGCGCGGGCTGAAGGAGGACCGCCAGAACCCGCGCCCATGCCCGTCGATTATTGCCAAGGCAATTGCGGGGTGCGCGCCGCCATCCGGGAATGCCGTCCGGAGGACATTCCCGGGCTGAACGAGGGTCTGGCGTCCCTTTCGTTCGAGAGCCGGATCGCCCAGTTCTTTTATGACAAGAAGGCATTTTCGCCTGAGGAGCTGAAGCGGCTGACCTTGCCCGGGGATGAGAATCAGCAAGCGCGCGTGGCGGTGATCTTCGACGGAATTCGCGACGGGCAGATCGTGGGACTGGCCAGATGCGTTCGCGTCGCCGTGACGGCGCCGCTGGCCGACGTTGGCGTGGTCGTCGCAGAGCACTGGCGGCGATGCGGGCTGGGGACCCAGTTGATCACCGAGCTGCGGGATGCCGCGCTGCGGGTCGGCATCACGCACTGGCGGGCGGATTTCTTCGCGCATAACCTGGGAACAGAAAAACTCCTCCGTCGCGCCGGACTCGAAGAACGGCGTGAGCCACTCGGGGGCGGGATTGTGAGAGCTACGGCCAAATTGGCGCCGGGCGACAATGGCGCCGGTCAGCGATCGCCGCCGGGCCGGTCAACATACTCACCCGGTTAGACTGCTACACCGGGCTCCGCGGCGGTCCGAAGCATTGAATCGGCGGCTCGACTCGAGCAAACAGCGTCCCTTGTGAGCGGCCTAGGAACGGCGCAAGCCGCGCACTTCCTCGCGCAATCGTTCAACCTCGCGCAATAACTCCGAGATGACGCGCAGGCCGGCGAGGTTCAGGTCGTAGTCAACGCGCAGTCGTTCGAGCCGCTGCAGCATCCGAATCGCTTCGTCGTCAAACCACCACCCCTCACGTTCGGGTGCCGTGACGGGCGAGATGAGGCCGTGCCGGCAATAAACGGCAATCTGGTGGCGCGGCGTCTGCGTGATTTGCACGACGGTTTCGATGGAGTAAACGTTGTCCTCCATGGGCTCGAATGGGGGCGGAGTGGTCGGCGCACTTTGGTCTGCTTCTTGCATGGTATCCTCCTGAATCCGGCTCAGGGACCTGTTTGGCGGCTCACGACCGGTCCCGCGGGTTGAACCGCGACGTCCGGCTGAGCTCCTCCCACAACTTCCTTTCTATTTCGGTGAGTCGGGGTGGCACTTGAAGGTTGGTGACGACATAGAGGTCGCCCCGTTCCCCGCTTCGGCCCCTGGGCAGTCCATGCCCGCGCACGCGCAATTGCGCCCCAGGGTTGGTGCCGGGCGGAATGCGCACCTTGATCGCGCCCTCGAAGGAGGGAGTGACGATGGTCGTCCCCAGTACGGCCTCCCACGGCGCGAGATCGACGTCGTGATAAAGATCTGCGCCCCGCGTTCTAAAATCCGGATGTGCGGCATAGCGCACACGTAAATAGAGATCGCCCGCCGGCGCGCTGCCCGCGCCGGGCCCGCCTTTGCCCGGCACCCGGATCCGTCGGCCCTCCGTCGCCCCCGCGGGAATGCGCACCTGAAAGGAACGCGTTTCGGCCTTGCCCGTCCGCGGGTCGAGGATCTGCAGCGAAATCGTCCGCATCGTTCCATGCATCACTTCGGCCAGCGTGACAAGGATTTCACCCTCCACATCTGCGCCGCGCCGCTCCGTCGCGCGGGATTCAGAGTCGAAGTCGCGCCCGCCGGATTCAAAACCGAACCGGCTGCCCCCACCAAAAAACTGTTCGAAGAAATCGCTGAATCCCGTCCCGGTGAAATGAAACTCGCGGGCCGGCCCGCCATTCGCCGCCTGCGCCCAGTGTCCCTCCCAGCCCGGGGGCGATGACGTGCCCCCGTCCTCCTGCCAATGCGCTCCCAACTCATCGTATTTCCTGCGCTTGACCGGATCGCTCAGGACCTCGTTGGCTTCGTTGATTTCCTTGAATTTCTCCTCGGCGATCTTCTGGTCCTTGGCGACGTCCGGATGATATTGGCGCGCAAGTTTGCGAAACGCCTTTTTGATATCGTCGTCCGTCGCGTCCCGCGCAACTCCGAGCGTGGCGTAATAATCTTTGAATTCAACAGGCATCTCGTGATTAGGAGGAGGACTTCATTTGATCCGCCATTTCACCCAGCAATGGCCGAGACTTCAGCTTGTTGCCCCACCCGAGCTCGGCTTGCCGGGCAGAGAAACAACCTTGGGGCCAGCGACAGCGCGATAGGTCACGGGCACCTGCCAGTCAGCATAGGCCGGATCGAAATCCTTCATAACCTTGACGACCTGCTGCCGAAACGTCGTTTCGATCAAGCTCCCCTGTCCCGGCCAGATTTTGAAATGGACTCGAAAGTAGCTCCAGCCCCCACTGGGCGGCGTCTCCACTTCCCCAACGACCGGCTCGCCCAGAATGATCGCACCGAATTGCACCCACATTCCTTTGGCCACGCGCTCGACGAGTTGGACGACCTTTGGCTGATCGGCGCCGCTGGGAATCCACACATCGGCGTAAGCGTCAATGCCGCCGTGCGGAAACCGACTGACGTTGGCAATGGTGCGGTTGGGAACAAAAACCCTCTGATTGTAAAGATTGGTGAGCTTGGTGAACCGCAGGCCGATCTCCTCCACCCGGCCGATGACGTTGGTAACGCCGGCGATTTCTACCATGTCGCCGACATCCATCGCGTCCCAAAAGATCACCGTCAGGCCGATGACGATGTCTTGCACCAGACCTTGCGAACCAAAGCTGATGGCCAACCCGACGACGGAAGCGCTGGCCAGATAAGCCGTCAGGTTGACGCCCAATTCCTGCAGAACCAGTCCCAGCGCGAAAAAATAAATGGCAAAGACGATGCCACTGACGATCAGGCGGGTCAGGGTGATGAATTTCGGCTGCTGCGTCACCAAGTCGAGCCGACTCTTCTTCACTTGGCTTCTGTAGATGACCCACTCGCTGAGATGCCGGACGATCTTGACCACCAAGTGCGTGGCGACGGCCAGGGCAACGATCAGGAAAAGACGCGTGGTGGTGGACGAATCGTGGCCCGAAAAATATCCGTAGAGGCGACCCATCACGGATTCATTCATGTGCACAAGCGAGGAACCGACCTGCGTTTTGTTCATGGCGTTCAACTCAGTGGCATCGTCCCACCTGCTGCTGGGGCAGACTCAACGCGCCATTCGACTGCCTCTTCGAGCGAAGTGAAGACCCTGACTCAGAAGGCCATGCCGAAGTTCGCGGTCAGACCATTCAGCCACAACTTTTCATACATTCCGCATATTGCATCATCAGGCCCCAACCAATGTCGGTATGGCTGATGATTCCGATTACCTTGTGGTTTCGGACCACGGGCAATTGCTTCACGCGGCGGGCGGTCATGGTGGCTCCCGCGTGGAGCGCTTCGTCATCGGGGGAAACGGTGACGACGTCTTTCGTCATGATCTCATCAACGGGAAGATCGGTGATGTCTCGGATGCGATCCTCCATCGCCAATGAACTCGTCAAGTACTCCTCATGTTCCATCAACTCCTTCTGAGTGGGAAGCAATTTGCGGCTAAGATCCGAGTAGGTGACGACGCCGACCAGCCTCTGCTCGCGGTCCACGACCAGAATGTCATTCAGGTGGTGGCGGAGCATGAGCTGCAGAATCACGCGCAGCGGCGTCGTGGGGGCGACCGTGACAGGTCGGGGGTTCATCAATTCATGGACTTTCATTGGGGTGCAACGTGGGAGTTCGCGAAGCGGTTGGGGGGGAAAAGGGGCAGGTTGTTGGCTGGTGGCAGCCTGCATCAGGCCCTGACAACGAGGCTGGCAATCGGTTGCCCGGCGGCAAGGCTGGGGGCGTCGCTTGGACCGATGTGACCCATGCCCCAGGGTACGTCTGACACCGGCGCGGGTGCACGCGAAAATGGTTTGGTATTCCGGCGTCCGCAACTTCAGGCAAAGCTTCCGGATGTTCCCCGTGTGGCCGGACTCGTAAAACGGCGTGAAGTCGTCGGGCTCGGTATGGTGCAAGGCCCGGCAAGGTTAGCGTGAGACAACCCCGTCACTGGTCCACCGTCGTCGCCGGTTCAATCGAGGGGCTCGGCCTGACCGCAAATTCCGTCGACCGAGATTCGGCCAACCCCGCGGCCGGCGGAAAGGCATAATGCCGTTGGACATGCATGATTGGGGCGCGTATATTGCTACACTCCAGCGATGAGTGTGATACCCCCACCGGCAGGCTCATCCCGCGACCCTGATATCGGTGCGGAGGCGAACGGTCAGGCGGATGTGGGGCGTTTCCCGGTGGAACCGTCGTCACCAGAAAGCCAAGCGCAAGTTCAGCTAATTATTGATAGCAGCCCGCACGCCATCTTCATCAAAGATCTGCAAGGGCGTTATCTCCAGATCAACGCCGCCTTCGAGAGCTGCCTGCGTCTGAGCAGGCAGCAGATCATCGGCCACACCAACGAGGAAATCCTCCCTGCCGACCTCGCGGCGTCCTTCCAAGCCCAGGATCTCCAGGCGCTCGTGAATCCGCGCGGCGTCGCAGTTGAAGTGACAACCGGCGACCAAGAGGGTGGTCGTGCTTACCAAGTACACAAGTTTCCCCTGCGGAACCGGTTTGAGCGGATCCACGCCGTGCTCGGTTATGTCACGGATATTACGGCCCGCCGACGGGCGGAGGAGGCCTTGCGGGTCAGCGAGGAGAAGTTCCGCCAACTGGCGGAGAATATCAGCGAGGTCTTTTGGATCACGGATCTGGCCAAGAACCAGATGCAGTATATCAGCCCGGCCTATGAAACCATTTGGGGGCG
>Ga0335078_10003986_pt1 | contig 21942 bp, 20 predicted proteins | sample Lox_Sample_32_FD_206711 | JGI IMG/M metagenome (GOLD analysis project Ga0335078, IMG submission 206711) | Soil microbial communities from Loxahatchee National Wildlife Refuge, Florida, United States - Lox_Sample_3.2 | ecosystem: Environmental > Terrestrial > Soil > Wetlands | place: USA...
GCTCGGCGGCGCGCAGACGGCCGGTCCGCTGATCGACCATCCTGGCGTGGCCGCCGTGTCGTTCACCGGCTCGTCGGCGGTCGGCAGGCAGATCAGCGCCCGCGCGGCGGCACGCGGCTGCCGGGTGCAGGCCGAGATGGGCGGCCAGAACCCCTCGGTCGTGCTCGCCGACGCCGGCCTGGACCGGGCCGCCGCCACGATCGCGTACGCCGCTATGGGCTACGCCGGCCAGAAGTGCACGGCGACCAGCCGGGTGATCGTGGTGGGCGAGGTCTACCAGCGGTTCAGGGACGCCCTGGCCGCGGCGATCGAGGCGCTGGCCGTCGTCGACCCGGCCGACGCCGCGACGCTGGTCGGGCCGGTGATCGATGCCGGGTCACGCGACTCGGCGCTGGCCGCGGTGCAGCAGTCGGGCGGGCGGGTGGTGACCGGCGGCCACGTGCTCGACGAGCCCGGCTACTACCTCGCTCCGACGCTGGCGGAACTCGACGGTCCGACGGGCCCGCTCGCCACCGAGGAGGTCTTCGCCCCGGTCGCGGCGCTGATCAGGGCGGACTCGGCCGACGAGGCGATCTCGATCGCCAACGGCGTGCGGTACGGGCTGGTCGCCTCGGTGTTCACCAGCGACCTCGGCCAGGCGCTACGGCAGATCGGGCGGCTGGAGGCCGGGATGGTGCGGGTGAACGCCCCCACCTCGGGAGTGGACTTCAACGCGCCGTTCGGCGGGTCGAAGGACTCCAGCTACGGCCCGCGCGAGCAGGGCCAGGCCGCCCGCGCTTTCTACACCGAGTCGCAGACCATCCTGATCGTGCCCTAGCCCCCCGGAGGCCTTGGCCTGCGCCCGATCGGTGTCATCCTGGCAGTAGCGGACACTTCAGCCCAGGTAACGGGAGTGATGAGCAGTGGCCGTGGCCGCACTGGTCAGCTGGCTGCTGGCGGAGAGCCTCGGTGCGTACATGCTGCGCACCTGGGTGGCCAGCGGCGGCATCAGGAAGCGCCACACCAGGGACGGCATGTCAGCCCCGGTGCTGTTCGGGCATGCGAGCCTGGCGGCCTGCGGGCTGAGCTGCTGGGTGATCTTCCTCATCACCGGCGCTGCCGTGCCCGCCTGGCTGGCTGTCGGCTTCCTCGCCCCGGCGATCGGGCTCGGCGTCTCCACGGTGACCGTGTGGACCCCCTATCCCGTGCGCCGGGCCGCGCGCGGTGCGGCTGCGGCGCCTGCGACGGTCCGGCCGATCTCCGACGAGATGCTGGCCAGGGCGCTCGCCGACGAGGATATGACCGCCATGCTTGTCGATGACCTGCTGGCCGGCGCGCTGTCCGCCGGCCACGCCCGGCCGCGTAGCCGGGCCAGGAGCCTCGAGCCGCTCGTCCCTGCCGTGCACGGCGTGCTTGCCCTGGTCACGTTCCTGCTGGCCATGCTCGCCGCCATCGACGCGATCACCTAGGCTCAGGGCCTGATGGATGTCAGCTACGTGTTCGCCTGCCTGGTGGTCGCCGACCGAGACAAGGCGGCGGCCTGGTACCAGCGCCTGCTCGGCAGGCCGGCCGACCTGCTGCCCAACGACGCTGAGGCGATGTGGCAGCTGACCGGGTCCTCGTCGGTGTACCTGCTGGCGGAACCAGGCAGGGCCGGCCAGGGCGCGCTGACGGTCGCCGTCGCCGATCTGGACGCCGCGGTGGCGGAGCTGGCCCGGCGGGGGATCACCGCAGGCCGCGCCGAGGTCGTCGGCGGCGCCGGCCGCAAGTGCGTGATCGCTGACCCGGACGGCAACCAGGTGGCGCTGGTCGAGCTGGCCGGCTGACGGTCCTCAGGTCACCGGTCGGGTCGTCCAGCGACCCGGATCCGGTCCGAGCAGTAGAGCTTGGTGATCGCCGCCTGGACCAGGTCGTCGACATGGTCCCAGTGCCGGCAGAGCAGGAAAGCGACCGCCGCAGCGACGTCAGCCTGGCGTGCACGAACTCGTTGAACGCCGCGTCACGGCGTCGTTCACTCACCGGCGTCCTGCCTTCCCTGGCTGGGTCACACGGTAGTAATGCGCGCAGGCATTCCCGCGGCTGCCTCGGGTCGGCGACGCCAGGGGGAACTTTCGGTATTTGTGGCGCATCGGCCGACCTGACATGCTGTGCACGTGATTGAGGACGCCCGGCGAGCCGACCCAGGCTCCGCCGCCGCGCTGCCGCAGGCCGAGCCGGCCGCCGAAGCCACCATCGAGGTTACCGCGCAGGTCCGGGCGTCGGCGGCGGTCCCGGCGGCAGGGCATCCGATCGGCCAGACCCGGCGCGCCAGGCTCTGGGTCGCCGCCGAGTCGCGCGGCGTGCCGCTGCGGGCGATCCTCACCACCATTGCCGCCGTCGTGCTCGTGTTCCTGGCCGCCAAGGTGGTGGACCGACTGCGCGGGGTCATCCTGCTCATGGTCGTGGCCGGCTTCATCGCGCTGCTGCTCAACCCGGTAGTGGTGGCGGTGCAGCGCAAGGTGCGCCGCCGGGGTGTGGCCGTGGCCGTGGTCACCCTGCTCGCCGTGGTCGCGTTCGGCGGGCTGGCCCTGGCGTTCGGCCTCCCGCTGGTCAACGGCATCACCCACCTGGCCGACGACCTGCCGGGCTACGTCACCAAGGCCGAGCAGGGCCGGGGCTGGCTCGGCCGGCTGGTGAAGACCTATCACGTGCAGACCTGGGTGGTGCACAACGCGCCCAAGCTGGCCGGCTACGGCAAGGACCTGGCCAAGCCGGTGCTTGAGCTCGGCAAGGGCGCGCTCAGCGTCCTGATCGAGCTACTGACCATCTTCGTGCTGGTCATCCTCCTGCTCGTGGAGGGCGCCAAGATGCGGGCCGGGCTGCTCGGCCTGATGGCGCCGGAGCGCGCCGCCAGGTACAGCCGGGTGGCCGGCGAGGTGAACAGGTCGGTCACCGGCTACATGCTCGGGAACTTCGCCACTTCGGTCATTGCCGGGATCGTGGTGGTCGTGACGCTGTTGCCATTCGGCGTCCCGTTCCCGTACCTCTGGGCGCTCTGGGTGGCCTTGGTGGACTTCCTGCCCATGATCGGCGGAGCGCTGGCCGGCATTCCCGTGGTGCTGTTCGCCTTCACCACGTCGGCGACCGCCGGGCTGGTGACGCTGCTCGTGTTCGCGGTCTACACCCAGGTCGAGAACCACGTGCTTAACCCGCTGATCATGAGCCGCACGGTGCGGATCAATCCGCTGCTTGTGCTGGTGTCGATCCTGGTGGGCGCATCGCTCGGCAGCTGGATCGGGGGGCTGTTCGGCGGCTTCGTGGCCGCGCTGCTCGCGATCCCGGCGGCCGGCGCACTCCAGGTGATCGTCCGCGAGGTGTGGCGGTCGACCGCCTAGCCTGTCGCCTGGCGCGCCCCGTCCTGGCAGAGATGATCTTGATGGATGTGGCGGAGGTCCCAGAATACGCAGTGACTGTGGCATCCATTCCACGCCCTAACGGGCGGCGTAGCCGGTGGCCTTCTCGACCGCCATCCGCACCACCACCCGGACCGCCCCTGGCTTGTCGTCGTCGGGGTCCTTGCCGTCGTACTTCCAGGACAGCGCGGTGTCGACCGCGCGGCCGATGTCCGGAGTGATCGTGACCCTGCCCCGCAGCTCGACGTAGTTCTCCGGGTCCTCCACGTCGAGCACGGTGACGCTGACCCGTGGGTCACGGGCCATGTTGCGGTGCTTGACCCGGCCGGCCACCGTGGAGAACAGCAGGTCGGCACCGTCCCGGCCGACCCACATCGCCGATGTCTGCGGGCTGCCGTCCGGGTTCACGGTGGCTAGCACCGCGTAGTTCCTGCCGTCGAGCAGCCGCAGCGTGGCCGCGCTGAACGAGAACGCCATGTCATGCTCCTTCGCGACAGTTCCAGCACGGGGGCACTCGCTCATGATGCATGAGCCGGCCCGCAGCGACGGCGCGGGCGGTCGTTGCCAGGGCAGCGCCCGGTCAGCCGCCGCCTGTCGCATCCGCCGGCACCTTGCGGTGCCTCGGCAGCGTCCTGACGCTCACCGGGTCGAGCCCCCTGGTCGTCCGCCGGTCGGCGCCCGCCGCTCCGCCTTGACCGACTCGAGCCGCAGCGCGAGCGTGGGGCAGAGCCTGACCGCGCGCCTGGCCAGCGGCGCGAGGTCGCGGGAGACCGGGTAGTCGGCCAGCATCGGGTAGCCCCACTCGTCAAGCCCGATCAGCTCAGGCAGCATCTCGGCGCAGATGCCGTGGCCGGCGCAGGCTATCGGGTTCACCGCGAGACGGTGCTTCATCGCCAGACCTCCGGCTCGGTCCCGCGCGGGATGGGCAGCACCCCGCGCCTGGCCTGGCCGCCGTCGGCCGACAAGCAGGTGCGACGCGCGGCGTGCGACGCCACGTCCGCGGCGAAGGCCGACAGCGCGGACCTGGCCAGCCGGACCGCGCCGTCCGGGTGCCGGCAGGCGCCGCGGCCGAGCACCATGCCGAGCCTGCGGTCCAGGCGGCCGAGTACGTCACCCTGGATCCGCCCGCTAGCGAGCTGCGCGAAGTCGTCGGCGATGGCCGGGAGGCCGAACATGCACGGCCCGCACTGGCCGGCCCCCTGGCCGGCCAGCCAGGCGAGCACCCGGGCGGTCTCGGCCAGGCCGCACGCCTCGGCCGGAAGCGCGACAAGTACCCCGGCGCCCGGCGAGGCGCCCGCCGGCCGGAGCCCGGTGGCCGCCATGGGCAGCTCGGCAGCCCGGGCGACGTCGTGCCAGGTGCCGAAGTAGCCGCCGATCAGGAGCGCGCCGAGCCTGCGCTGCGCCCCGCTCATCGCGAGCAGGTCGCCGATCGGGGTGCCCACCTCGATCTCGTAGACTCCGGGTTCGCGCACGGCGCCGGAGACCGTCGTCAGCATGCTGCCCGGCGCGTCAGCGAGCCCGGCCTGCCGGTACCAGGCCGGGCCGAACCTGGCGATCAGCGCGACGTTGGCGAGCGTCTCGACGTTGTCCAGCAGCGTGGGACGGCCGCCAACGCCCTTGTGGAACGGCCTGGGCGGCACGGCAGTGGGCCGGGCGTCCCCGCCGTTCAGCCAGTGCACCACCGAGGTCTCCTCGCTGGACACATAGTGGTGCGGCAGCGCATGCACCTCGATCCGCACCGGGTCGAGCCCGGCTGCCCTTCGCTCGGCGACGGCGCCCGCCACGATCGCGATCAGCCAGTCCGTGCTGCGTGGCAGGCAGACCTGCACCGCGTCGGCGCCGATCGCGGCTGCGGCGAGCACCGCGCCGTCCAGCACCAGGTGCGGCGCGCGGGCAAGCAGCGCCTTGTCCTTCTCGCTGGCCGGCTCGCTTTCCATCCCGTTGGCCACCACCACCGGCCGGCCGCGGTGCGCGGCGACCGAGCGCATCTTGACCCCGGTGGGGAAGCCAGCCCCGCCGCGTCCGGTCAGCCCGGCGTCGGTGACCGCGTCGATCAGCCCGTCCGCCCGGCCGGCGCCGTGCCGCGCGGCCGGGCCGTAGCGCTCGTGGTGCTCGCGCAGCGTGGCCGGCTGTCCCGAGTCCTGCCAGCCGGCGGTCAGCCTGCCGCTCAGCCCAAGCCGCTCGGTCCGGTCGGCCGTGCCCGGCCGCTGGTCAGATACCGTACCGTCACCGTGTGGGCTCATCGTCACTCCCCGTCAGCGGCCAGCAGGCTGACCGTTCCGGTCACTGCCGAGCCCTTGATTGTCAGCATGAACGTGGCGCGCCGCTGCCCGGCCGGGCCGGACACCTCCGCGACCAGTTCCTCCCCAGCCAGCCGCACGACCGGGCCGACGTAGGCTCCGCTGCCCGGCGGCCCGATCCGCGCGGTTCCGCCGGTCAGCGAGATGCCGCCGCCTGAGGACCTGCCGTGCAGCACGATCACGAACGCCTGCGCCGGGGCCGCGGCGGTGCGTCCGGTGATCGTGATCGTGCGGTAGCGGGCGCCAGGGCCGCTGCGCACCGACACGCGCCCGGTGAAGCGAACGCCGTCGAGCAGCCCTGGCTGGTCGCCGTGACCTGTCGGCCCGGCGGTGGTGCCGGTCGGCTGGTGGCTGCCGAGCAGGGCTACCGGCGTGCCCGCCCGCAGCGACCAGCCAGGCTGGAGCGGCCCGAAGTACACAAACATGAGCGTCAACAGGGGCGCGACCGCCAGTGTCGCCGACCCGGCCAGCCTGGCTGCCGGGTGCGCAGCGAGCCGCAGCCGCCACCAGACCGCCCATGCCACGCCGGTTACGCACGCGGCGTCGATCAGCAGCACGAACGGCAGCCTGGTGTCGGTGCCCGTGCCGAGGCCATGCCACAGCGCCACCGGCCAGCACAGGTAGACAAGCAGGTGTACCGCCTGCCATGCGCGGTGGCCCAGCCGGTCCCGCAGCAGGCTGGTGACCAGCACGGCGAGCAGCAGGTCGAGGGCGACCGCGCCCAGGCCGAGCCACAGCGGCCGGTAGTCGGAGCTGAACGGCACGAACGCGGCGACGAGGCTGATCGAGGCGAACGGGTCGAGCACCGTGGTGATCACATGCACGCCGACCATCGCTGTCGCGGTGAGCGCCAGGTTGCGGTGCAGCCCGGCGGTGACCACCCGCGGCCAGCGCGCCGATGCCGCCCTGGCGGTTCCGGCCACGCCGAGCATGACGGTGCCGGTGAGCAGGACGAGCGCTACGATGCCGGTCGCCCTGGTCGTGTACCACAGCGTCGTGCCGGTCACGATCCGCCCGACGAGACCACCGGCGGGGCGCTCGACGGAGCCGGTGCATGCCCGGGGGCGGCGATCTTGTGGTGACTAGGCCGGCGCGAGCCCCGGCCGGAGGCCGAGCCGCTTCCGTGGCCCGCCGAGGTGGCCTGGCCGGCGCCCGAACCCGACGCGCTGACCGGTGCGGACCGGCTGGCCGCGGTCGGCGTGTGCCCGGGCAGCGCCGAGCCGAGCGCTGCGGCGAGGCCGACCGACGCGGCGGCGGCACCGCCGCCGATCCAGGCCGACAGCCTGCGGGTACGGGCCAGATGCGCGTCCCTGCGTGCGATTGCGCTCTCGTGCGGCCAGCGCATGATGAGATCCTCCTCGGGGTGGGGGCCATCCCTAGCCTGCCCCGCCCGGGCTGGAGAACCGGTTCAGGAAGTCTTCAGAGTTCCTTAAGATCGCGCATCCGGCCAGGGACGGGGGCCGGCCGCTGACGGCACGGCGGCGCGCCGCGGCGTACGCTCCCGCGGGGCGGCCGGCAGGTCAAGCGTGACCGTGAGCCCGCCTCCCGGGGAGTCGGACAGCTCGGCGCTGCCGCCGTCCGAAGTCATCAGGCGGTGCACGATGGCAAGGCCGAGCCCGGTGCCACCTGGAGTGGTCGTGACGAACCTGCGGAACGCGCCGCGCCGCTGCTGCGGGCTCATCCCCGGGCCGTCGTCGGCGACGACGACCCGGATCCGGCTGCCCGCCGAGCTGGCCCTGACCCTGATGTGCCCGCCGGCGGGCACCGCCTCGAGTGCGTTGGCGAGCAGGTTGTCGAGTACCTGCTCCAGGTGACCTTCGCCCATCCTTGCGGTGAGCTGCTCGAAAGCCGTCACCCCGAGCTGCACGGACTTCTCCTCGGCGGCCGGCCGCCAGGCCGCCGTCCGGTCCATGATCACGGCCTGGACCGCGACCGGCACCGGCGGGGAGGTCACGTTCTCGGCCCTGGCGACCGCGAGCAGCCCGTCCACCATCCTGGACAGCCGCGCGACCTCGTCCTGGGCGCCGGCCAGCTCATCGCCCAACTGGTCGGGCGCCTCCTGGGCGAGCACGTCGAGGCGCAGCCGCAGCGCGGCAAGCGGCGTCCGCAGCTGGTGCGAAACGTCCGCCATCATGGCCTGATGACCGTCCACGAGCGACTCGAGCCTGGCCGCCATCCGGTTGAAGTTGGCCGACAGCCTGCGCACCTCGCGCGGCCCGGCAGCGGCGGGGGCGCGGGCGCCGAAGTCGCCGGCTCCGAGACGCTGTGCGGTGGTCTCAAGGGCCCCGAGCGGCCGGCCCACCCAGCGGGCCAGCGCGGCCGCGATGAACGCCGCCGCCAGCAGCCCGGCCGCCGAGACCAGCGCGAGCCAGGTCCACAGCCCGGCGATCCGGTGGTCTAGCGGCTCGGTGGACCTGGACAGCGCCACCGCGCCCACCCGGGCCGAGCTCTCGTCGCGCAGCACCGGGGTCACCACCACGAAGCGGTCTCCCGAGGTGTACTGCGTGGTATGGCCGCCCGCCAGGGCACGGCGGACCATGGCGACTGACGCGCCGGGGATGACGTGGGCTCCGGCCACCCAGCGCCCGGTCGCGCCGTAGACGCCGACCAGGTCGCCGCGGCGCGCAAGCTCGGCGGTGGCCCGTGCCAGCGGGGCGCCGGTGGCGTGGTCGTCCAGGTGCTCCTCGGCGACGTCGGCCACGGTGGTGGCGGCCGCCAGGGTCTCGTCGTGGAAGTCATGCCGGTCCTGGCCGGCGGTGAGCAGCCCGAGCGGCACGGCCACGACGCCGAGCAGCACCATGATCAGGGCGATCACGATCAGCGCGATCCTGCGCGCCATCAGACCTCGCCGAGCCGGAAGCCGCGGCCGTACACGGTCTCGATCAGGCCGGGCACGCCGAGCTTGCGCCGCAGCGCGGCCACGTGCACGTCGAGCACCTTGGTCGGCCCGTACCAGTGCGAGTCCCAGGCGGCCTCGAGCACCTCCTGGCGGCCGACCACCCGGCCGGGATCCAGGGCCAGGCACTCCAGGATGTCGAACTCCTTGGGCGTCAGGGCCACCTCGTGGCCGTCGACGGTGACCTTCCTGGTGCGCAGGTCGATGGTCAGCGGCCCGTGCCTGATCACCTCGCCGCCCGGCCTGACCCGGCGCAGTACCGCCCGGATCCTGGCCTGGAGCTCGGCCAGCCCGAACGGCTTGACCAGGTAGTCATCCGCGCCCGCGTCGAGCGCATTGACCCGGTCGGCCTCCTCGCCGTACGCGGTCACCACGATGATCGCTACCGACGATCGCTCGCGCATCCGGCGGCAGACGTTGACGCCATCGCCGTCGGGCAGCTCAAGGTCGAGCAGCACCACGTCGGGCTCGGCGCGGGCGAGCGCCTCGCCGCCAGTCGTTACGTGCTCGACCTGGTAGCCGCCCCTGGTCAGGCCGCGTACCAGCTGGTTCGCGATGCCAAGGTCGTCCTCGACGACGAGGACCCTCGGCCCCGAACCCGAGACGGCGGACTCCGACGTGGCGCTCGGTGCTGTCATGCCACCGAGGTTAGGCGAGCGGGTCCGTGCGCTGGCTACTCGGCCTGGATCTTGGCCGACAGCCTCGGCACCGGCCCTGGCAGCCCGAACCCCCAGTTCAGCATTCGCGCGGCGTCGATGAAGACCTGGCCGGTCTTGGTCGGCGCGCTGTACAGCGCCACGCCGATCAGCGCCCGGCCGTCCCGCACCGCCTCGAACAGCAGGCACTCGCCGGCCTGCGGGGTCCAGCCGGTCTTGATGCCGATCAGGCCCGGGTAGTGGCCGAGCAGCAGGTTGGTGTTCTTCCAGTAGTAGTGATGGTGGTGCGGCCCCGCCCTGATCGCGTACCAGCGGCTCGTCACCACCTGGCGGAACGCGGCCAGCCGCATCGCCGCCTCGCCGAGCATCAACACGTTCCGCGGCGTCGACACGGTCGTCGGCTGGACGCCGTCGAAGCTAGTGAAGTGCGTGCCGACCAGGTGCAGCTGGCGCGCGGTCGCGTTCATCGTGGCGATAAACCTGGTCGCGCCGGGCCCGTAGCTGGTAGCCAGGGCCATCGCGGCGTCCGCGCCCGAGGGCAGCAGCATCGCGTAGAGCAGCTGCCTGGCGGTCAGCACATCGCCGGGGATCAGGCCGGCCCCCTGGATGCAGCAGCCGAGGTACGCCTCGTCGGCCTTGGTGATCGTGATGCGCCTGTTCAGGTGGCCTGCCCTGATCACGACCAGCGCGGTCATCACCTTGGTGATGCTCGCGATCGGCTGCGGGCTGTACTGCCTGCGCCCCCACAACTGACTGCCGGTGGTCGCGTTGGCCAGCTCGGCCGCGTAGGCGGCGACCACCGGTGGCGGCTCCGCATGACTGGCCACTGCCGCGGTGGCCGCGGGGCCGGCGCTGAGCGCGGTGAGCGCCGTCGCCGCGGCCAGAGCTGCGGCGGGCACGGCATAGCGCGCGCGGCGCGATTGTGTCATGGCATCACCTTATTTACTGTGACTCAGCCGCCGTTGTCTGGTTACCGCCGCCGGTGTCGCCGGTTCCGCTCACCAGCCCGTCGGCTGCGGCATGCCCTCGGTGTACCCGGCTGCACTCTGCGTCCCCACCACCGCGAGGTCGTGCAGCTCGGCCAGGTTGTTCGCGCCGGTGTAGGTGCACGCGCTGCGCAGCCCCGCGATGATCGCGTCGATCAGGTCTTCCACTCCGGGGCGCAGCGGGTCCAGGTACATCCGCGAGCTCGAGATGCCCTCGTCGAACAGCTCCTTGCGCGCGCGCTCGAACGGGGAGTCCGCGGCGCTGCGCAGCCGGACCGCCCTGGCCGACGCCATCCCGAAGCTCTCCTTGTAGAGCCTGCCTTCCGGGTCACGGAACACGTCGCCTGGCGACTCGCAGGTGCCGGCGAACCAGGAGCCGATCATCACGGCCGACGCCCCGGCGGCGAGCGCAAGCGCGACGTCCCTGGGATACCTGATCCCGCCGTCGGCCCACACGTGCCTGCCCAGCCGCCTGGCCTCGCGCGCGCACTCGAGCACGGCGCTGAACTGCGGGCGCCCGACCCCCGTCCGCATCCGGGTGGTGCACATGGCACCGGGACCGACGCCGACCTTCACGATGTCCGCGCCCGCCTCGATCAGATCGGCGGTCCCGGCCGCGGTGACCACGTTCCCGGCCACCACGGGCACGCCCGGCGAGACCGAGCGCACCTGCTCGAGCGCCCAGATCATCTTCTCCTGGTGGCCGTGTGCGGTGTCCACCACCAGCAGGTCGGCCCCGGCCTCAAGCAGCTGCTTGGCCCTGGTTGCCACGTCGCCGTTGATGCCGAGCGCGGTGCCGACCCGCAGCCGGCCGGCATCGTCGGTCGCCGGAGTGTAGATGGTGGCACGCAGCGCGCCGGTACGGGTGAGGATGCCGACGCAGCGGCCCGACTCGTCCACGACCGGCGCGAGCTTGTGCCGTCCCGCCTGGAGCAGGCCGAATGCCCGCTCCGGATCCACCCCGGCCGGGAGCGTGACGAGCTCGGTGGACATCACCTGGCGCAGCTGGGTGAACCGGTCAACGCCGGTGCAGTCGGCCTCGGTGACCACCCCGACCGGCCGTCCGTCGGCGACGATCACGATGCCGCCGTGCGCGCGCTTGGGCAGCAGGCTCAGCGCGTGGCCGGTGGTCGCGTCAGGGCCGAGCGTGAGCGGGGTGTCGTAGACCAGGTCGCGTCGCTTGACCCAGTCGACGACGTCGGCGACCACGTCGAGCGGGATGTCCTGCGGCAGCACGGCGAGGGCGCCGCGGCGGGCGACCGTCTCGGCCATCCGCCGGCCCGCCACCGCGGTCATGTTGGCGACCACGACAGGGATGGTGGTGCCGCTCCCGTCTGTGGACGCCAGGTCGACATCGTTCCTGGAGGTGACGGCCGACCGGTTCGGTACCAGGAAGACGTCGCTGTAGGTCAGGTCGTTGACTGGTTCGTTGATGAAGCGCACCTCATCGATTCTGCCCTCGGTCGGCCGTTCCTGATCCCCTCACTCGATCGGCTGCCGCGCGATCGCGGGCGGCTCGCGTCCGGCCAGCAGCCAGCCGCCGGCGGCTGCGGCCAGCGGCAGGCCGACGAGGATCACCGCGAGGCTCCCGGCCGGCACGTGTGCCATCGTGTACAGGGCGCTGCGATGCCAGGCGAGAATCGCGAGGTAGGCCACCACCGTGCCGATCACCGCCCCGGCCAGGGCCAGAGATCCGGCCGTGGCGGCGGTCAGCAGCCGCCTGGTGCTGCCGCCTGCTCCGGTGGCCGTCAGGGTCCGCAGGTCGCCTGCCGTCTCGCTGCGGATCAGGCCGACGGTCATCGCGAGCACGCCGAGGCCAAGCAGCAGCCCCGCTAGAGTGATCCAGTAGCTGAGCGCGGCCAGCGTCGGAGCGGTGGACATCGTCTCGACCACAACGCCAGCCGCCGCGGCCATCTGGCGCGCGGCGCTGATCTGGGCATTGGTCAGCGGCGCTGCCGTCTGGATGAGCCAGCCCGCCGGGGCAACGTGCAACCCGAGCGCGCGCATCCCGCGGTGCGTGATGAGCGTCGTGGGATCAGACGTGTAGGCGGGCAGGCTGGCGACCGTCTGGATCACCGGGTGGGTGAGGTAGTAGATGCCCGAGGCGTACCCGCAGCCTTTGGAAACGCCGGAGGCGATCTGATCGCCTGACAGGTCCGAGCGCGAGGAGATCAGGTCGGCACGCGGCGAGATCTGGCCGGGCCTGATGCCGTAGCGGGCCAGTAGCGCCGGGGTGGCCAGGTAGGCCGGGCCGGCGTACTCCAGAGCCGGCGGCGGGCAGGTGGAGACCGACTTGACCAGCCCGGCGGCCTCGTAGTTCGCGGGTATGGTGTCGATAGCCTCCTGGTAAGACCCCTGGTCGCGGCGAACGCCCACCTCGAGCGGCACGAACGCGGTGGGGTGCAGGGTGCCAGCGAATGCCCGCACCCGGGCGCCGAGAGTCCGCTGCTGCGCGGCTGTCTGACTCGGCGCGACCGTGCCGGGCCCGGCGGGCGACGCGTACACGATGAGCTGGTTCGCCGGCAGGTTAGGTCCGGTGGGGGTGGTCTGCGCGGCCTGGGCAGCGGCCTGGTTCAGTGCGATGACGATGGTGGCGGCGAGCCCGGCGGCAAGGCTGACCGCCGCCAGAGCGGCTCCGGACCTGGCCTTGTAGCGGGCGAGGTCGCGCAGCGCGAGGCGGACCGCGATGGGGGCGTTGCGGCCAGCGGCCGCCAGCAGGTCGATCACGGCAGGTCCGACGAATGCCAGGCCGAGCACCGTGGCCACCATGCCGACCAGCACCAGCAGGGCCACCCCGCCGTTGTCGTCGGCGAAGACCAGGGCGCACAGGCCGCAGGCGAGCAGCGCGCCGCCGAGGGCGGCGAGCCTGCGGGCCGGCCGCGGGCTGCCTGGCCGGCCGGACAGTGCGGCGGTGACCGGCATCCGCGCGGCCGACCGGGCCGGCCACCATGCCGCCGCCACCGAGGTCAGCACCGCTAGCACCATCGCCCCCGCGATGGCCGGCCAGGGCAGGGCGAGCCGGCCGATGACGTGCCCGGCGTACGGCTGGATGGCCGGGGCGAGCGCGATCCAGGCGGCCGCCCCTGCCACGGCGCCAGCGATGGCGCCGGCGGCTCCGACCACGGCGCCATTGGCCAGCAGGACCAGCCGGACGTTCCGGTCGGTGGCGCCGAGGGCACCGAGCATGCCGAGCGCGCGGAGCCTGCGCTGCGCCATCACCGTGAACCCGGCGACCGCGACCAGGCCGATGAACAGCAGCCCGAGGGTGTCCAGCACCAGGACGAGGCCGACGGAGAAGCTGATTCCCTTGGTGCCGGTCGGCCGGGCCACCGCCGCGGCGCCGTCGGGGAAGGCGAAGCCCGCGACGCTCGCGGGCGCGGCGTCGAACAGGATCGTCACCTGAGTCGGCGAGCTGACCTGGCCCGGCGCCACCAGCGCGAACTCGTCGGTCAGGTTCTGCGGGTTCTCCACCAGGCCAGTCACGCGCCTGACATGACCGCCCTGGTGCCAGACCGAGCCGACCCTCAGGCCAAACGTGGAGGCGACCTGGCTCGTGACGGCGACCTGGTCGGGTCCGGCCGGATAGCGGCCGGCGACCAGGGCGAGCAGCGACCGGCCGTAGGAGCCGGCCGGATCCTGGGCGCGCAGGTCGATGGTGGCGGCCGAGCCTGGGATGGCGAGCGTCTGGCTCTCGATCACCTGCGATGGTGCGAAACGCCGCCGGATGGCCGCGATGTCGGCATGCAGGTGCGGGTCGCTGCCGCTGATCGTGACCAGATCGCCCGCGGTGCCGAACGTCGCGGCGGTTGGCGAGGCCGGGAAGTTGGCCGCGAACGCCGCGCCCGCTGTGGTGCCGGCGACAGCCGCCGCCAGCAGGGCGAGCACCAGCAGCTGCTGGCGCCATTCCCGGCGGAACATCCGCCACGCCCAGCGGACCACAGCCCGCCGGGCCGGGGCGCCGCCGTCCCGGCCGGTCGGCCTCAGCTCGGCCGGGCGCTCGCGCAGCACGGTGCTCATGACCGCGGTCCCTGAGCCAGCAGCGACTCAGGCCCTGGCGGCGGGGCCGTCTGGTCGACGATCTTGCCGTCGCGGATGAACACCACCCGGTCGGCCCAGGACGCCAGCTGCGCGTCGTGGGTGACCACCACGGCGGCGACGCCCTTCTTGCAGGCGGCATGCACCAGCCGGATCACGGACTCGCCGGTCGCCGAGTCGAGCGCGCCGGACGGCTCGTCGGCCAGCAGCAGGCGCCGGTCGCCGACGATCGCCCTGGCGATGGCGACCCGCTGCCGCTCTCCGCCGGAGAGTTCGTCGGGGAACCGCCCGGCCTGGTCGGCGAGGCCGAGCGCCTCCAGCGCGGACACCCCATCGGCCCGTGCCTTCCTGGCGCGGACTCCGTCGAGCTCGAGCGGCAGCGCGACGTTCTCGGCCGCGGTCAGCCCGGGGAGCAGGTTGAAGTCCTGGAAGACGTAGCCGATCAGGCGACGGCGCAGCCGTGCCTTCGCGTTGCGCGACATCCCGGCCAGCCTGGCGCCGTCCACCAGCACCTCGCCGCTGGTCGGATCTTCCAGCGACCCGGCGATCGTCAGCAGGGTGCTCTTGCCCGATCCGCTCGGTCCCATCACGGCGACCATCTCGCCGGGCTCGACATGCAGGTCGACGCCGCGCAGCGCCTGCACCGCGGTCGCACCCTCGCCGTAGACCTTCGACACGCTTCTCAGCTCCAGCACGCTCACGGTGCTTGTCCGCTCGCCCCCGGGGAACCCGACCGGCTCGCTCATCGCGGCACCTCCACCCGGCGGCGCGGCCTGGGCAGCGGGGCGCCGCCCGGCGCAGGCGGCTCGACGGCGGCGCGCCGCAGCCGGGCGTCGGCCGCGTCCAGCCAGCGGACCACCGAATCGAGCCTGAACAGCTCGGCGTCGACGACGAGCGCCAGGCTCAGGTCGGTCTCGGCCTCGACCTCCTTGATCCTGGTCCACTGCTGCATGAGCTGGACCAGGTAGCGCCGGTGCGCCTGGATCACCTCGTGCACGTCGGTGCCGGGCACCCGCACCGCCACCAGGATCTTCATGACCAGCTCGTCGCGCGGCGGCGAGGCGAGATCGGGCGGCGTGCGCAGCCAGCGGCCCAGCTCGGTTTCGCCCGCTGCGGTGATGCGGAAGCCCTTCTGCGGGCCGTCGCCGTCCGGGCCGTCCGACTCGACCAGCCCGTCCCGCTCGAGCCGCTGCAGGGTCGTGTACACCTGGCCCACGTTCAGCGGCCATACCTCGCCGGTCCTGGCCTCGAATTCCTGCCTGAGCTGCAGGCCGTACTTGGGTCCCTCGCTCAGCAGCGCGAGCAGGGCGTGCGGAACGCTCATGGCACTCCGTTCATCCACGGTCAATTCTCAGTAGAATACTGAGTATATTACCGAGTGCGCAAGGATGATCGGCGCGGGAGGCGCCAGCGTGGAGTTCGGGCCGGGTTACGAGCCGAGCACCTGGCGCAGGTAGTCGTTGCCGAACCGGCGCTCGGGGTCGACCGCGTCCCGCAGTGCCACGAAGTCGGCGAACCTCGGGTACACGCCGGCCAGGTACTCGGCGTCGCGGGTGTGCATCTTGCCCCAGTGCGGCCGCCCGCCGACCGCGGCCATGATGGCCTCGGTCTGCGCGAAGTACTCCTCGTGCGGCGCGGGATAGTAGACGTGGAACGCGATGTAGGCGGAGTCGCGTCCGCTCGCGGTGGACAGCCAGATGTCGTCGGCCGGAGCGACCCTGACCTCGATCGGGAAGCTGATCCGCCAGCCCCGCCTGGCGAGCAGGGACCGCACCTCGGCGAGCACGTCGGCCAGGTGCTCCCTGGGCACCGCGTACTCCTGCTCCTTGAATCTGACCCGCCGCGGGCTGGTGAAGACCTTGTACGGCGCGTCGGTGTAGCTGCGAGCGGACAGCGCGCGGCTCGCGGCCGCGTTCACCCGCGGGATCACGGCAGGGACCCGGTAGCCGAGCCGGCAGGTCGCGCCGAACAGCGAATTGGAAAGGAACTCATCGTCCAGCCAGTGCCTGAACCTGCGCAGCGGCCTGGCCGGGCCGGGCGAGCGGTTGTTCCGCTTGGTCAGGCAGCCGTTGGAGTGCGGGAACCAGAAGAACTCGAAATGCTCGTTCTCGCTGGTCAGCTCGTCAAGCCGGGAGATCACCTCGGACCAGCGCATCGGCTGCTCGCGCGCGGTCAGCAAGAACCTGGGCTCCACCCTGAACGTGACCGCCGTGAGCACCCCGAGGGCGCCGAGGCCGACCCGCGCCGCGTCGAACAGGCCGGCCGGGCCGCCAGCGCCTGCCTGGCCGTCGGCCGAGCAGGTCACAATGCTGCCGTCGGCCAGCACGAGCTCGATCGCGGCGATCTGGGCGGCCATGCTTGCGCTGGCCCGCCCGGTGCCGTGCGTGCCGGTCTGGGTCGCGCCGGCGACGGTCTGCATCTGGATGTCGCCCATATTGGTCAGCGACAGCCCGCGGCCGTCCAGCCACTGGTTCATCCGCCACAGCGGGCAGCCGGCTTCGACGGTGATCAGCCCGGCCTCGTCGTCCACCGACCGGATCGCGGTCAGCCCGCCCGGCAGCAGCAGCACCCCGTCCGTGCTCGCCGTCGGAGTGAACGAGTGGCCGGTGCCGGTCATCCGCACCGTAAGGCCGTCGGCGGCGGCCTTGGTGACCTCCTCGGCGACCTCGGCCGCCGACCTCGGTGAGCGTACCCGGGCCGGCCTGGCGGTCACGTTCCCAGCCCAGTTCTGCCAGGAGTGCGTGTCGCTGGCGGTCATCGGCAGCCGTCCTTTGCTGCGGTTAGCTGATCATCACCCCATTGTGCCGGCTCGCCCGGCTGACCGGTGCCGAGCCTGCCGAGCCCGGTCGCGCAGACCAGCACGCCGGCGATGCCGCAGCAGGCGGCGACTACGAAGCCGGACCGGGCGCCGTGCGCGTCGATGACCCGGCCCGACACAGCCGACCCGAGCGCCACGCCGACCGAGACGGTGGAGCTGAGCCAGGCCATGGCCTCGGTCCTGCGGTGCTCGGGCGCCTGTCGCTCAAGGATCGCGTAGCCGGCCATCAGCGTGGGCGCGACCGCGAGGCAGGCCACGAAGCCGGCCAAGGCAAGCGCCAGCAGGCCGGGCATGAGCCAGAAGGTCGACACGCCGGCCGCGGCGATCGCCGCGGTGATCGCGAATCTCCGCCCGATCGGCGCGCTCCAGCCGCGGGTGCCATACCACAGGCCGCCGACCGCGCTGCCGAGCGCGTACGTGCCGATGACCAGCCCGGCAAGCGGCCGGTGGCCGCGCTCGGAAGCGAAGGCGACGGTGGACAGGTCCACGCTGGAGAACATCGCGCCGAGCAGCAGGAACGTCGGCGCGAGCGTGACCAGGCCGGCGGCGGGCAGCTCGGGCAGGCCGAGCTGCCCGCGGCGCCGGGCGCCGCCCGCCGCGAGTGCCGGCCTGGCGGGCCGTGGCCTCGGCGGCGGCTCGGTCCTTCGCTGGCCCGCGAACAGCAGTGTCCCCGTGGCGCAGAGCAGGACCGCCGCGCCGATGCCGGCGGCCGGGCGCAGCTGAGTCGCGAGCAGCGTGACCAGCGCGGGGCCGACCACGAAGATGAGCTCGTCGTTGACCGACTCGAGCGCGAAGGCGGCGTGCATCGCCCCGGCGTCGCCGGCCAGCAGCGTGCTCCACCTGGTCCTGACCATGCTGCCGATCGACGGCATGGACGCTCCCGCCACCGCCCCGGTGACCAGCAGCAGCCAGAACGGCGCGGAGAGCTCGGCGCAGGCCACGAACGCGCCGGCCGCCAGCACGAAGACGCTCGCCTGCGCGACCAGGACGCGCCGCTGGCCGAGCCGGTCGGCCTGCTTCGCGATCAGCGGACCGAGGACGGCGTAGCCGACCGACCCTGCGGCGGCGACCGTCCCGGCGGTTCCGTACCTGCCGGTCAGCAGCGCGATGAGGAGCACGGTGCCGAGCCCGTACATCGACATCGACATCCGGCCGACGAACCCGGAAGCGGAGAAGGCAAGCGCTCCGGGCCTGCGCAGCAACGCCACGTAGGCGTTGCCGCCGCGGCCGCCGACCCGCGCCATCGCTGTGACCTCCCCACCTGACCGTATCGGCCGTGACCGGGTTGTTTGTCCGGCGGGGGTGGTATTGAGCATCCGTAACCGGATCTAGCCCTAGATATAATCACGGTGCCTACAATGAGGACCGTCATGGGATTTCTGCTGCGGCTTGTGAAGCGGCACGCGGGCGCTGCGGCGCGGCGGTCCATCCCACGTCCGGCCCTGATCGCGGGTGGCGCGATACCGGCCGGGTTCGCGCTCATCATCGTCCTCGCGGTCGGCGGCGTCACGGCGAGCGCAGCCACCCGGGCGGCCGGGCTTGCGTCCGGCATCCTGCTCGACCAGCCTGATCACGGCGGCCAGCCCGCGGGCACGGGCATCCCGACCACCGGCCCCGCACCGGATTCCGGCGGCCAGCCCGCGAGCTCGGCGGCCGGCGCGCAGGCGGCGTTCAGCCGGATCATCCTGCCCGACCTGCTGATCGTGCTGCCCAAGGGGCTGACCGGCCCGCAGATCAGCGGGCTTCGCGAGATCAAGGGCGTCAGGAACATCATCACGTTCGACGGCGCTGAGGTGACCGCCGACGGGCACAAGGCCAGCGTGATCGGCGTCAGTCCCAGCGTGTTCAGGTCCTGGGTGCCGCTGGGCACGGCCACTGACCAGCGGCTGTGGACCGACCTGGCGGCCGGCGACTTCATCGAGTCCAGCCAGGCCACCGGCCTGCCCGTCCTGTCGGCTGGCCGCCGCTACCTGCTGACCGGGGCGTCGTCGGTGCGCGTGCCGTTCGCCGCCACGGCCAGGATCGGCATCGCAGGCGTCGACCTGCTCGTGAACCAGGCGCTCTCGGCCAGGCTCGGCCTGGTGCACCGGGTCGCCGCGCTGATCAGCGCGCCTGGCCCGAGCGTGGGCGCGCTGACCGCGCAGGTGCGCACCGTGCTCGGCGTCGGCGCCAGGGTCGTTGACCTGCGCGATAGCCGGCTTCCGGTGACCACCACCAAGCCTGGCCAGATCTCCAGCTACCTGCAGCTGTTCCGGGCGTCGGCGGCCAAGTACTGCCCGGCGATGTCGTGGACCATACTCGCGGCGATCGGGCAGATCGAGAGTGCCGACGGCCAGAACGTGGGCCCGTCAAGCGCCGGTGCGCTCGGCCCGATGCAGTTCCTGCCGTCCACCTGGGCAGAGTGGGGAATCGACGGGTTCGGCCCGGCGGGCACGCCGGACATCATGAACCCGATGGATGCCGTGCCGTCGGCAGCACGGATGCTGTGCGCGGACGGAGCGTCGAGCGGCACCCAGGCCGGGCTGCGGCAGGCGATCTTCGCCTATAACCACGCCGACTGGTACGTCAACGAGGTGCTCGCGCTGGCCGCGGAGTACGCCGCCGAGTACCGCTGAGCGCCGGGGCGGCCCGTTGGCCGCGCGGCAGGGCCAGGCCTGATTGGATGTCGGCATGGCGACAGGTTCAGCGTTCCTGCTCGTGTCGTTCGGCGGCCCGGAGGGCCCCGATGACGTGCTGCCGTTCCTGCGCAACGTCACGGCGGGCCGCGACGTGCCCGACAGCAGGCTGGCCGAGGTGGCCGAGCACTACTACCGGTTCGGCGGGGTCAGCCCGATCAACGCCCAGTGCCGCGACCTGCTCGGCGCGATCGAGAAGGAGTTCGCGGCGGGCGGCCCGGGCCTGCCGGTCTACTGGGGCAACCGGAACTGGCGGCCCTACCTGGCCGACACCCTGCGCGCGATGGCCGACGACGGGGTCGAGCGGGCCGTGGCGCTGGCGACCTCGGCGTACAGCTCGTTCTCCAGCTGCCGGCAGTACCTGGACGACATCGATCGTGCCCGCGCGAAGGTCGGGGCCGGCGCGCCCGAGGTCAGCAAGATCCCGCCGTACTACCGGCACCCGGCCTTCGTGTCCTGCTTCACCGATGCGGCGGCGCGCGCGCTTGCCTCCCTGCCCGCCAGCCTGGCGGCCGACGCCGAACTCGTCTTCACCGCGCACAGCATCCCCGAGTCCATGTCGGCCGCCAGCGGCCCGGGCGGGGGAGCGTACCCGGCCCAGCTCGCGCACGTGGCCGGCCAGGTCGCGGCGGGCCTGCGCAGGACCAGCTGGCAGCTTGCCTACTCCAGCCGCAGCGGGCCGCATGCCGTGCCGTGGCTGGAACCTGACATCTCCGACTGCCTGGCCGGCCTGGCGCAGGCGGGTTCGCGCGCGGTCTGCGTTATCCCCATTGGTTTTGTCAGCGATCACATGGAGGTCATCTTCGACCTGGACGTCGAGGCGGCGCAGACGGCGCAGCGGCTCGGCCTGGCGATGGCCAGGGCCGCCACGCCGGGCACCGACCCGCGGTTCGTCGCGATGATCGCCTCGCTGGCGCGGGAGTGGGAGGGGGGCGGAGCCCGGAAGGTTGCCAGCGCGCTCGGCGACGAGCAGGCCGGATTCTGCTCGGCCGGCTGCTGCGCCGCAGGTGCGGGCCGGCTGCCCGGCCAGGCCTGGGCCAGGCCGTGACCGCGCCGGCCGTGCCTGACCGGAACGGGCTGCTCGACCTGGCCTGCGCGGTGGCCAGCGAGGCCGGCCAGATGCTGGCCGCCCGCCACGGCCGCCCGTCGGTGGTCGGCACCAAGAGCAGCCCCACCGACGTCGTCACCGAGATGGACCAGGCCGCCGAGCGGCTGATCAGGAGCCGGATCACGGCGGAGCGGCCGGGGGACGCGATCCTGGGCGAGGAGGGCGGCCAGACCGGCGGAGCGGCGGCGGTCCGGTGGATCGTCGATCCGCTCGACGGGACGGTGAACTACCTGTACGGGCTGCCCGAGTGGGCGGTCAGCGTGGCCGCCGAGGTAGACGGGCTGGTGGTGGCCGGCGCGGTCTGCGTGCCGCACCGGGAGCGGCTCTACGGCGCAGTGCTCGGCGGCGGCGCCTGGCAGGCCGATGTGACGGATCTCACCCGGGCGGGACGCCGGCCGCTGGCCTGCAACCAGGACGTGCCGCTGGCGCGGGCGCTGGTCGCCACCGGCTTCGGCTACGAGCCGGGACGGCGCAGGGTGCAGGGCGAGGTGCTTAGCGCGATCGTGCCGCGGGTAAGGGACATCCGGCGCAACGGAGCCTGCGCGGTCGATCTGTGCTCGCTGGCAGTCGGCCAGGTGGACGCGTACTACGAGCGGGGTGTGCAGTACTGGGACATCGCGGCGGGCAGCCTTATCGCCCGCGAGGCGGGTGCCGTGGTCGCCGGGCTTGCCGGCAGGCAGGCCGGGCCGTCCATGACGCTCGGGGCCGGGCACGGCCTGTTCGCCGAATTGCACGACCTGCTGCTGAGCCTGGACGCCGAACGGGACGACGAGGACTGACCGGCGGCGCCCGGCCGGGGTCCTTCGGGGTTTCCGGGCAGCGCCATAGAGAGCTACGCGTGATCACTGGGTGATTCGAGGCGACACGAACCGCCGCGGTGGTCGGCTACGTGTACATCAGGCGGGGACGTGACAGAATTCCCCGCCGGATTCGGGCACAACCAGGGCCGCGAAAGCGTTGCACTCGCGCGAGACGTTTGACGATGGAGGAGTAAGGCCACCATGGCAACCGATTACGACAGCCCTAGGAAGACTGACGAAGAGCTCACCGAGGACAGCTTGCAGGAACTGCAGGCTCGCCGGATGGACAAGTCATCG
>Ga0335078_10003987_pt1 | contig 21939 bp, 21 predicted proteins | sample Lox_Sample_32_FD_206711 | JGI IMG/M metagenome (GOLD analysis project Ga0335078, IMG submission 206711) | Soil microbial communities from Loxahatchee National Wildlife Refuge, Florida, United States - Lox_Sample_3.2 | ecosystem: Environmental > Terrestrial > Soil > Wetlands | place: USA...
CCCCCGACCCGATAGAAGCCGTCGCCTTGATCCAGATCCGGTGCGCCTTAGCCGTCGATTGGATCCTCCCGCAGCGTGAACAGACCGGGCACGACGCCGGTGCGCTCCAGCTCTTCGGCCTTGCCTTCCCACCGATCGCAGACCTCGGCGTTGGGAGGCGACAGATGTCTCTGCGCGCGCGCCGCGGCTGGCAGTGACGGAATGCGAGTATTGGCGGCGCCGGATCGGCGCGCTAAGCTCGGCGCCGCTCAGTTCTTCAACCACAAGCCTTTGGGAGGTGACGGTCCCATGAATCAGATCTGCTCGCACACGGACAGCATTCTGGTGACCGAGGTTCCTGCCTCGATACCGGGCTGCGAGGAGTGTCTCGCGACCGGCGGGAACTGGATGCACCTGCGCATGTGCCAGACCTGCGGCCATATCGGCTGTTGTAACAGCTCGCCAAACCAGCACGCGACAGCCCATACGCGCGCGACCGGGCATCCGATCGTTCGCTCGGCGGAAGCGGGGGAGGATTGGAGCTGGTGCTTCATCGACGAGGTCAAGTTTGTCTTCGATACCTCGGCACCGCCGAACTGACTCGTTGCTGAGGCCGCCGAGGTCCAGACAGGGCGACACAGGCAACGTACGCACGCCGGATCGCGAAGCGGGCAATGTGAGCGCGGTTGATACGGGTCGGGCTCGCAACGACGTCGTCCGAGTCGAGTATGTAACGCCTAGGGCCGCATCCCAGCGGACGGATCGTGGCCGGCGGGGCGGCTCAATCTGTCCGGAGCAGCGGGGGCGCATCCGCGCGCAGAAAGCCGCCGTACGACACTCGGCGTCACCGGGCCACTACCCGATCCGACCTTCTGAGAGTCCATCGAGTCCACAATACTGTCAAGGACCCTGGCGTCATCGAGCAGCGCGACTTCGGCGAGTCGCGTGGCCGTATTGACGCGCGGTCGGTTGTAGACGGTGACGATCGCTTTCGTTGTCCGAACCGCGGCCGACGCGACGAGCGCTTCGCTGATGGCACGCCCGTGGGACCGCCGCGAGTGCTTGGCCACGTTTGGTTCGCGCGCCCGAACGGCCGGAACGAGCGCAACGGCCGTAGCGCAGCCATGCCTCGAGGACCTCACCGCGCGACTGGAGTTGTCCGGAAGCGGTCGCCCTGGCACCCGCCGCGCGCGCCGGCGCCGTGGCCGGTCTGAATGGACGAGCAGGCGTTTCGCTGTCCGGTGGTTCGCGAATGCCGGTAGGTGATTGCACAAGTGGCGCTGACGTGCCGATGGTGCCCCAGGTAGCAGGTGCGATCAGGCGTCACTCGTAAGAGATGAACTCGAGCAGACTCCCGTCTGGGTCGCGGAAGTACGCACTCGTCCCCGTGCCACGCGCCCCAGGGCGCGGCACGGGCCCCAACTCAACCTCGACTCCGTTCGTCCGGAGGTGCTCGATCGCGCCCGCGATCGGACCGGACCACCTGAAGCACAGATCACTGCCGCCAGGAGCCACTGGGAGCCGTGCCAGTGGGTTCGGTTCAAGCCCTGGACCATGGACGTTCAGCTGCTCGTCACCAAAGCGGTACATCGCGACACCGTCCGCGTCACCGACGAGCTCCGCGCCAAGGACGGTGCGATAGAAGACGTTCGAGCGGCTCCGATCGGACACATGGATGACGCAATGATCGAGACGGATCTTCATCACTGACCTCACATTCGCTCTCGGTTCAACCCCGTCGCCCTCGCCACCGCGCACCCCGTCGCTCCCTCCTCCAGGTACCCAACAACGCCGACTTGCCCACTCCCGGTTCCCCCGGATTACCAATACCCGGCTCTCAGCCGCTCGGACCGCACCCACCAAGCGGTCGATCACCTCAAAGTCCGTACTCCGCCCCCGCAACACCTACCTGCGCCGCCACGCACGCGGCGCCCCATTACGCCCCAAGCAACCACTTCTCGACATCCAACGCCTAACGTACACCCAGCTCACCGCCACGCCAACCCCGCAGCGCGCCCGCTGCCGCTCCGTAACGGCTGCTGGTCGTCGAGCGCAGCTGCAGCAGTCGCTACGTCGAAGTGACCGTTTAAGGCGTCAGGCAGCAGCAACGGCCGGGCCGTCTCCGGTGCTCCATTCGACCGACGCCGGTTGTCCTACCGGACGATCGCTTCGATCGGGATGACGGTCCCGCGCCGGCTTGCGCTCAGCAGCACTCCGCCACGAGTTTCGGAGCTGAGTCTCTGAGCGCAAATCCGTAGGATCTTGTGAGTGAGCATCGTCAAGATCAATGCGATAACCGTGCCGCGGGAGCGGTTTGCCGAGTTCGAGAACCGATTCGCCACGCGGGCGGGGCGGGTCGAGGGAGCGGTTGGGTTTGAGGGGTTCGAGCTGCTTCGACCCAACGATGACCGCGACGTCTGTCTGGTGGTTACCCGCTGGCGCTCCGAGGAGGACTTTCAAGCGTGGGCCGCAAGTCGGGACTTTGCCGCGGGACACGCTCAGCATCGCCAGAGTGGCCCGGTGGGGACGGCGAGCGAACTCTGGTCCTTCGACGTGCTCGAGCGCAAGGGCGCCTAACTTCACCCGGCATCGGCGCCTGTTCGCAGCGCGATTCCCCCTTGCCGGAACGCCGGAGGTGGGCGCTCAACATCTTCCGAGGCAGGGGCAGCGCAGGCGAGGCCGGGAAAGCCCGGGACCCGAACGGGTCGATCTAGCACGTGGCGGAGGCCGGGGGGGTGGAGCAGCACGATTGATAGAGCGACGCGCCCACCAGACATGAGAACGCCCCGGCACGGCGAGGTATGCGGCCGTACTCGGGGCGTACTCGAGGGAGGAGAGGTACTGCCGTCACATCATCGGCACTTTTCAACTCCGAGTCAAAGACATCGTGGTGTGGAGCACTCATAAGCCTTTCATATCAATCGAGTTCGTGATCTTTGCGACGTGCTTCGATTTGTTAGGCACCGTTTCGCCCACTGCGGCGTTTTGCGGGACGGGCAGTTGGGTCAACTGGTCCGTCCTTCCGTGTTGCCCTTGTGAGCATCCGGCAGCATGCCGCGACTGCTCCAGCGGCCGCGAGCGCATGCATGGCAGATGTGTGACCGATCGCACCCTCGGCGAGGCGTCCGACGCTATAATCGAACGTATGTTCCTATCATTGAGACGGAAACTCATGAACATTCGGGCTTGCTCACCGACGGAGCCCACAGACGGATCACGCGACCGGCGGCTCGTGGCCCTATTCAACGAGGCGCGCAGCGAGCAGGAGCAGCTGCAGATCGCCCGAGGCCACTAACCGGCAGACCATCCCGAGTCGAGTGCACGGGCTGTGATCGTGCCACGGCCGACGAGCCCATCCCAAATCAACCGGTGACAGTTGGCGAGTGGCGCGACGTGTCAAGACGAATGGTCACCGCCCCGGCGTCCGGGGAGCGGAGGTTCACCACGGGGCTCTAGCGCGCAACCGCGGGACCCGACCGATCGGCGGAAACGCGTCGCGGTCCCGACCGATCGGCGGTTTCGCGAGCAGCTCGCTATAGCTACCGGTGTTGGCTGCAGGCCGCCCTTACCCGCACCCGTCTAACCGTCGGGATCAGGCCCGAGCTGAGCGAGTGCTGCCCGCCGGGCGGAGCGCGAAGAACCCCGAACCCCGCCACCTGCGTGAGCCCGTCGAGGCCCTGGTTACGGCGTCGGACCCGGCAGCCAGGCGCTGGCCGTGCTGAGCGGGCGCCCGCTCAGCAGCTCGTCGATGGCCTGAGCCTCCTCTGCGGTGAGGGGCCGGACCGCAGCCGCCACATGCGGTACGACCTCCTCCGGCGTATTTGGGCCGACGAGTAGCGCGCTCACCGGTGCCTGCGCGAGAGCCCAGGCTTGAGCCAGTTCGGCGATCGGGCGATGCGCTTGCGTGGCGAGGGCGGCCAGCTCGTCCACGAGCTGAAAGGTTTCGTCGTTCCAGTACACGTCGAGGTGCTTTTGCCGGTAGCCGAGGTCGCTCGGTCGAGGAGACTCGCGGCTGTACTGGCCCGCGAGCATGCCGCCCGCTAGTGAACCAAATGCCAAAATGCTCGCGCCGGCCTCCTCAACGGCTGCCATCTGGTCCTGAGCCGCGGTGCGCTCCAAGAGGTTGAAGCGGACTTGCATTGCTTCATACCGCGGCCAGCCGGCTTTGGCGCTCGCACCAAGCGCGCGGTGGAACTGCCAACCGTTCGTACGCGAGCACCCTAGGTGGCGTACCTTTCCCGCTCTGACGAAGTCATTTAACGTCTCGAGCGTTTCTTCGATCGGCGTCCACGTGTCCCAGCCGTGAGGGGAGTAGACGTCGATGTAATCGGTTTGGAGCCGCGCCAAACTTGCGTCCAATGCCTTCACGAGGTGCTTGCGGGAGAGGCCCATGGAACCTGGCGCAATCCCCTTGCGCCATAGCGCCGCCTCATCGAGGCCGGTCGGATCGTTGGACACCCAATCGTAGGATTTCCCGTCCTGGCCTACGTAGGCACCTACCTTGACGATCAAGACCACGTCGTCGCGGCGGGGCTTGAGCACCTTGCCCAAGATCTCCTCGGCGCGGCCACCGTTGTACGAGTCGGCGGTGTAGAAAGTGTTGATCCCGCGCTCCCACGCCGCATGGACAACCGGCGCCGTCTGCTCCTCTGAGAGCAGCTCTCCGATGTGGGCGCCACCGAAGATGATTCGGGATACCCTGAGCCCAGTTTTGCCTAGATTCCGGTATTCCATGCGAGTGCGGTGGGTCCGTCGGTCGATGTTGGGTCGCGTCTGGCAGGCCTGCGGAGATCGCTCAGTGAGCTGCCGCCCGTCCAAGTACGCGAACGGGTGACACTGCTCGCCTCGTGCATGCTCACATCCTGTCTCCTGGTCGCATGCGTCCAAAATTTATCCGACACGGGCGCCTGCCTCGCGATCGGATTACTGTGTCCGCTATGCGAGGCGCTCCACAACCATGGCTTGCCCCTGACCGCCGCCGACGCACATGCTCTCGATTCCGAACCTGCCTTCGCACGCGTCGAGCCCATTCAGCAGCGTTGACATGATACGGAGGCCGGTCATCCCGAATGGGTGCCCGATCGCGATGCCACCACCGTGCGGATTCACACGGTCGTCGAAAGCGTCGATGCCAACCTCCTCGCATACGGGGATGACCTGCGCCGCGAAAGCTTCGTTGAGCTCAAAGACATCGATGTCGTCGATGCTGAGACCGGCTTGATCAAGCGCCGCGCGGATGGCGGTGATCGGACCTACGCCCATGAGCGCAGGGTCAACCGCCGACACGGCGGAGGAGAGGACTCGCGCCCGCGGCGTTAGGCCCCACTTCTCGGCCGTGGCCTCGCTCAGCACAAGCGCAGCGGCGGCGCCGTCATTGAGCGGGCAGGAGTTTCCGGCGGTGACGCGCCCGTCGGCGCGGAACACGGGCTCAAGAGTCGCCAGCTTCTCCAGGCTGCTCCCGGCCCTGGGCGACTCGTCGTATTCGAGCGTCCCCCCTTGTGGCAGGGGCACGGCGACGAGTTCGCGAGAGACGAACCCCGACTCTCGCGCTGCTACCGCGCGCTCCTGCGAGCGCTGCGCGAACTGATCCATGGCCTGCCGTGACACCGCCCACCGGTCCGCGACGTTCTCGGCCGTCTCGCCCATGGGCATGAACACGGCCCCGATAGTCTCGCCCGGAGCTGCAGGATCAAGCAGCGGATTCGGCGTCGCCAAGTGATGACCGCGGCCCACCCGCGTGACGGACTCAACCCCTACGACGGCGAAGGTCTCTCCCTCGCCGACGGTAATCGCGTGCGCTGCGCTGCGAAGCGCCTGCAGCGATGAACCGCACAGCCGGGTGACCGTCTGAGCCGGGATGGTGTGAGGCAAGCCGGCGAGAATTGCGATCGACCGGCCGACGTTGTAGCCCTGCTCGCCCCACGGGAACGCGCACCCGCAGATGACGTCGTCGATGGTGTCCTCCGGCACCTCGCTGTAACGATTGAGCAGCGCGCGGAGGACGAACGCAGCCAGGTCGTCTGGTCGGAAATCGACGAGCGAGCCCTTCTCGGCTCGGCCGACGGGCGTCCGGAGAACATCCACGATCACTGGCGTCCGGTGAGGATCTTGCACTGTCATTCCCAAGAACCCTCACCGTCACCGAGACGCACCGGCGCTGCAGTGACCGCCTGGAGCGACTCAAGCGTCATGCCATCCTGCATCTCGCGGACGATGAAAACGCCATCCCGGACATCGGCGACCATGAGGTCCGTATAGACCCGACGAACGACACCCGACGCAGTCAACGGCAACGTGCACTTTTCGACGAGCTTGGGTTCAGAGGCGGACGTCACATGCGTCAGCATCGCGATCACGGTCTTGGCACCGACCGCCAGATCCATCGCTCCTCCGACAGCGGGAATGCGATCCTCGCCGGCCGACCAGTTCGCCAGGTCGCCACCACACGAAACCTGGAACGCGCCCATGATGGCTACGTCGATGTGACCGCCGCGGATCAACGCGAACGAGTCCGCCTGGTGGAAGTAGGAAGCACCCGGAAGTACTGTGATGGCATCCTTACTCGCATTGATGAGCTGCGGATCGCCGTCTCCAGGCGCCGGCGCGGGACCAACCCCGAGAACGCCATTCTCGCTGTGGAAAATTACCCCCAGGTCGACCGGCACGTAATCGGCCACCAGGGTCGGCATCCCGATCCCGAGGTTGACCACCATCCCTTCCCGGAGGCTTCGGGCGGCTCGCTCAGCAACCTGAGCCCGGGTCCACGGCGCGACGGTGACGCTCATACGCTCCCTCCTGCGGCATCGGGGCAAAAGACGCGGCCAACCACAATGCCCGGTGTCACAACGTGCTCGGGGTCGCACGGGCCGCGCCCGCCGTCAACCTCCGCGATCGTCGGGCTGAACATCTCTCTTGGTCCGGTGCGACTCACGGCGACATTCTGATCGGCTTCGCACCGAGGCGCAACTGCCTGATCCGACAGTGCGACGCGCATTTGGCGGCCGCTTCCCGAACACGCCAGGCCGCCGCACGGGCCTGAGGACGCCATCGGCCGCCGGCAAGGTGAGCGGCGCGGATGGAGTTTGCGATGGGCTCGGTGCGCGTGCGCGCGAACATCATCGGGCGGTCACGCGGCTGTGCTGGGGCTGTGAGCTTCGGCGAAGGGCGGCATCACATCTTCGGTGAAGGCCCACCGAGGCGAGGCTCTGCTCCAGAGGCAGGCGCAGACAGAGTAGGGCCCGCCGACTGCAGCGGCTACTACCCCGAGTGACAGTCCTCCCCGAATCGTCCTCGCGCGCCCCCGACCCGACCCGACCCGATGGTAGGCTCTCGCCGTGAAGGGCGGGAGACCGTATTGGTGCCGCCCGCCCGGCAGGTGCGCGTCGACGAAGGCACCGTCATCCTTCGCAAGTAACGGTTCGGAGCACGCGACTGTGTCGTCTTGGACGGTCGGAGAATAAAAGTGAGCAAATCTCGTCGGATTCCCTGCGGCTTGAACTGCGGGGGCGTTTCAAGTGACGAGCCGGCCAGTGGAACTTCGCGAAAGGCAGACAGATCGTGACGACCATCGAGCGAACCACGGCGCCGGCGACCGGGGTCGGCGACACGAGCGGGCACGGCTATCTCGACGGCGCGTGGCTTCCGGAGGTCGGTCACCCCGGTGGCTTGTTGCAATTGTCGCTGGCCTGCGGCTGGAGATCGATCTCTCTGTCTGCCCTCGAGCGCCGGTGCCTGTCGTGATCTCCCTGCACTCCGAGACTGGCAACAGAGTCTCCAGTGCCCTCATTAGCCGCCGGGCAAGGAGTGGGAGTTGAGCGGCGGCCGACCGTTGTATTGCACCCTTCCGGACGGGCGCGCCGTTGGCGTTTACGGGTCCGATGAGCAGCGCGGTTGTCTGAATGCGCTGACCCCGGAGCGAACCCAAGCCGCTGCCGGTCTGATCCGCACTGGTGAGACGTTCGGGCTCAACGCGCCGCTCGATTACCCGTACCCTCATCCGCACGTCCGGCGCACGGCGCCTACGCATGTCGTGATCCGTTATCCCGAGCGCCGCGACGAATACTTCGACGGGCTGTATCCACAGTCCGGCTCGCAGTGGGACGGGTTCCTGCACTTCCGTGACATGGAGCACGACTGCTTCTACAACGGCAACACCGACGAGTCGCGGGGCATCGAGGCGTGGGCGGCCCGCGGGATTGCCGGCCGCGGCGTCCTTCTCGACGTCGCCCGTTTTCGCGAGGCGCAGGGGCGCGCGATCGACTGGAGCGCATCCGACGTTGTGACGGTTGACGACCTCGTTGAATGCGCGGACGCCCAGGGCGTGGCGATCGGCGAGGGCACGATCCTGATCGTCCGCTTCGGGTGGGAGACCGGTTGGACGGCCGCCACGGTCGCAGAGCGTCTCGCAGTGATCCGGCCGGTGTTCAACTCACCGGGTCTGGAGCCATCGCTGGCGATGGTCGAGCACCTGTGGGACTGGGGCCTCGCCGCCGTCGCGGCGGACAACTTCGGGCTCGAGCCGATGCCGATGGGCGATTACGTCATGCACGTCGACCTACTGCCCCGGCTGGGCATGCCGATCGGCGAGTTCTGGCATGTCGACGAGCTGGCCGCCGCGTGCGAGCGCGAGGGGCGGTACGAATTCTTTCTCACCTCAGCGCCACTGCACGTCCGCGGTGGTATCGGCTCGACGGCCAACGCCTTGGCGATCCTCTGATAGACGAAACGTGACCGGCACCCCGGATAGCCTGAGATACGCGCCCTGGCGACTCCCGATCTACCGGGCCTCTAACGCATGTACGTCCTCGTTGATCTGAACGAATCCCCGTCCGCACTGCGCCTCGAAGAAGCCGACAACTTCCGCGCGTTGAAGGTCGTCGTCCGTGGTCCGGCACTCGGTCGTGAGCAGCTTTCTCGCGCGCTCGCGCCCGTCGGACTCATCGATGACTCGGGCCACGCGGTTCTCCGCATCGGCGGGCTGAGGCGGCTTGCCGGCCCGCTCAGCGAGGACGCGGAGTGGGGCGAAGCGTTCGACGCCATGGTGGACTATGCCCGTGCGAAGGGCTGGGGCAGCGGCACCGACGGCGTGCAAGCGCACTGCGACTGGCCTGACATCACGTGATCGACGAGAGGTTGACGAGCTGTGGCGCGCGCGGCCGGCGCCGGGCGGGTGGCCACGGCCGACATCAACGAGCCTGGGAGATCGTCGCGGCTGGCGAGCCGGGCACCATCAACGTCATCGTCGAGCCGCTGCCGGACGTCGGGGCGGCGAAGGTGGTGCGGCTCCAGTGAGGCGCCGCCTTCCACCGAGCGGCGGCATCGCCAGCGCGACTCGCCGGCGACACTCGAGCAGTCCAGCCTGCAGCGATCGGGTACCGGCGGTGCACCCGCCGATGAACACATCCAAGCCAAGGAGAAATCGATGACCGCCATTCCGCAACCCGTGCTCGACTACCTGGGCTCGGCCAAGACGATGACGCTGGCGACGGCGACACCGGATGGGGTGCCGCACGCCGCGACGTTCATGTACGCCAGCGACGGGGGCATCCTTTACTTCTGGGCGCGCACCGACTCGACGACCGTCCGTCAGCTCCACAGCAACCCGCAGGTATCGTTCACGATCGACGAGTACGTGGCCGACTGGAACAAGACTAAGGGCATCCAGGGCGGCGGCGAGTGCGCGCCCGTCTCGGGCGAGGAGCTCGCGCAAGTCCTCGGCCTGCTCGCGGAGAAGTTCCCGTCGTCGTCATCCAACGCCTCGACGGCCAACATCGCGTTCTTCAGGGTGACACCCAGCTCGCTGAGTTTCATCGACAACGAGGGTGCGAATGTCACCCTCGGCCCGGACGAGTTCGGGATCGACTTCCACCGCGAGGACGTGATCCTGGGCGGCTGAGGCGCGGGGTTGGCTCCGGGCCGGTGACGGATGTTGGATGGGCGTACCGGTAGATGGTGAGCGCGGCCGCTCGGTCTTTCCGGGCGGTCCGCAGCGGCCATCGGGAGCTGGCCGCGCTCTATCGGTGTGTTCTCCAGCTGGCCGCGCAACGGTCGGAAAAACGGAGGTGCAGCGAGGTTCTGGGAGTGCCTGGTCGCTGAGCGCCTCGATCTTGGGTAAGCCCGCCGCGGGTCTTTCGCGCGACCGTGTACCAACACTGGGCGTTTTTTGTACGCGGGGGGCAGGTGGGTTGACGACGTTTGGGCGTGCGCGAGCGCCTACCGTCAGCCACGTGAGCGAGCAAACGGACGGAGGCGGACAGGCGCTACCCTCGCCTGAATGGGTGAACGTACGGAGGTCTCGGTGGACGACGCCCAGGTCGAGGCGGCGATCCAGGTGATCGCGGACGGCGGGATCGCGATCGTCACCGACGACCAGCGCCGCGAGAACGAGGGTGACTTCATCATGGCCGCCGACGCCGCGACCACCGAGAAGATCGCGTTCTTCCTGCGCCACACGTCGGGCCTGATTTGCGTGGCGCTGCCCGGCGACCGACTCGACCAGCTGGGGATGCCGCTGATGGTCGAGGACAACACGGAGGCCCAGGGCACCGCGTTCACGGTCTCCGTCGACCTCGTGCGCGGCACGACCACGGGGATCTCGGCCTCCGACCGCGCGGCGACGCTGCGTGCGCTGGCCGACCCGGCCTCCGAGCCGGACGACTTCGCTCGGCCCGGCCACGTCTTCCCGCTGCGATCGCGTCGCGGCGGGGTGCTGCAGCGGGCCGGGCACACCGAGGCGTCCGTCGACCTCGCGCAGCTGGCCGGCCGCGTGCCGGTCGGCGTCCTGTGCGAGGTGGTCTCCGAGGACAAGGGCGGGATGGCCGATGCGACCCACCTGCGCGCGCTGGCCGACGAGCACGGGCTGCCGCTGATCTCGATCGCCGACCTCGTCCGCTACCGCCTGAGGCGGGAACGGCTCGTGCGCAAGGTGGCGCAGGCACGCGTGCCGACCCGGTACGGCGACTTCCAGTGCCACGCTTGGGAGACGCTCACCGACGGGACCGAGCACCTCGCGTTCGTCCGCGGCGAGGTTGACGACGGCGAGCCTGTGCTCGTCCGTGTGCACAGCGAGTGCCTGACCGGCGACGTGTTCGGCTCCTGGCGCTGCGACTGCGGCCAGCAACTCGACGACGCGCTGGCGATGATCGCCACCGAGGACCGTGGCGTCGTCGTCTACTTGCGCGGCCATGAGGGCCGCGGCATCGGCCTCGGGCACAAGCTGGAGGCGTACAACCTCCAGGACGAGGGCCGCGACACGGTCGACGCGAACCTCGATCTGGGTTTGCCCGTCGACACACGCGAGTACGGCATCGGCTCACAGATCCTGCTGGAGCTCGGCGTGCGGAAGATGCGCCTGCTGACGAACAACCCGGCGAAGCTGCGAGGTCTGGACCGCTACGGGCTCGAGCTGGTCGAGCGGGTGCCGCTGCCGCCGCATCCCACCCACGAGAACCTCGCCTACCTGCGCACCAAGCAGGAGCGGCTCGGCCACCTGCTGTCCGACATCGATTCGCGCTAGTTGCGGCCGATTGGGCAGGCGGGGGCCTGCGGCCGGTCACCCCCTGGTGCGTGATGACGCGCCGGACCGTACTGGGTGGTTTGCGCGTCGAGTTCGACAACGAGCGCGCGGCTGAGCGTCGCGGCCGGGTGCTGAGAACCCTCCTGCGTCTTCGTGTGCGCTTGCACGCTGTATCCCTCGGCCCTCGACGGCGGCAGCGCCAGCCGATCCCCGCCGCCGTGGCCATCCCCCACAGCGCCGCGCCGCGCTTCGATGTCCACCGCACGACGACTCCGCGTCACTCCCGGTCAGAGAATCACGTAACCGCTGGGGATCGTCACCGAGCTCGGGCTCGCGTTCGAGGATCGGCGTGCGGCGAGGATGTTGGTGCACGTTCCCCGGCGCGGGCTGCTCCTCAGAATCCACGTCAGCGACTTGCAGCACCGTCGAGTCCGAGACTCAGTGGCCTGACGACCGCCGAAGCAGCCGACCGGGCCGGGGCCGCCGCCCCGAGCCCCCGGGTGCGCGCCTCCAGCACCCTCTCCGCTTCGACAGTCCTTACCGCCCGAGCGCGCGCTCATTTACCATAACCGAGGTCTAGAAACTACACCACGTCCTTCACAGACGACGTCGGAACCCCTCGTCGACTTCTTGCCGTCGAGGATCTACGATGAGGCCTCAGGGACGTCCTCACGGGGACGAAGCGCAGATGGTGCGGGGTGCCCGCGGGGCTGACGGCCCACTTCATCGACCCGGAGGAGAACATTGAGTAGGGATTACGTGCACAAAAGCGTCGAGGTGACCGGAGCCTCGACGGGGGCCGTCGACAACGGTGTGCGCGCGGCCGTCGCCAGTGCCAGCCAGGCACTGCACCATCTCGGGTGGTTGGAGGTCGCCGCGATCCGCGGGCTTGTGGAGAGGGGCCGGGTTGAGCGGTTCCAGGTCACGGTCAAGCTCGGGTATGCGGGGCGGCCATGAGTCCCGGAACGAAGACAGCGGGGCCGACGGGCCGGCGGCGAGATCTCGACTCGAATGAATTCCGCGACATCATCGGCCGGTTCGCGACCGGAGTGACCGTGATCACCACCGAGCACGAGTCCCGGCTCTACGGCACAACGGCGAGCGCGGTGAGCTCGCTCTCGCTGGAGCCTCCGATGCTGCTCGTCTGCCTGAACAAGTCCTCGACGACCGGCCAGGCGATCGCCGCAGGAGGCCGCTTCGCGGTGAACATTCTTTCCGAGGGGCAGGTCGACGCCGCGATGCGCTTCGCCGGCAAGGGCGACAAGTTCGCCGGGGTGCCGGTCGCGCGCGGCTACGCTGGGCAGCCGCTGCTAGAGGAAGCGCTGGCAAGTCTCGAGTGTCGCGTCGTCGAGGAGGTCACCGGCGGTACGCACTCGGTCTTCCTAGCCGAGGTCGAGCACGCGACAGGTCGCCAGGGCGCGCCCCTGGCCTACTTCCGCGGGCAATTCGGCCGGCTCGAGCTCAAGCAGGACGATGACGCCTACCGCGACATTCGCGCTCGGATCATGAGCCGCGAGCTACCGGCCAGCGAGCCGCTCAGCCTCGACGCCATCGCCGAGCGGTTCGACGTGCCGCGCGGCTCTGCTTATCACGCACTCACGAAACTAAGCGGGGAGGGCCTCGTCGTGCGCACGGCCGACGGCCTGTTCGTCGTCACCCCGGTTACGGTGGAGTCCGTGTCGGAGGCCCTTGCGGCGCGCCTCGCGATCGAGCTGGGTGTCGCGGCGTCCACCGTCGGCAACCTCTCGACGGAGCAACTCGAGGAGTTTCGCGCCGCGGTGCATGCGACGCGGCCGCCCGCGGGGGACGAGTTCGACGTAGACCAAAACATCGAACAGTGGACCCGCTTCCGAAGGTACTTCGTCGGACTTGTCGGCAGCGCAGCCCTCACCGACCTCCACCGGCGGGTAAACACTGCCGCAATGATGCTGACCCGTATCAGTTCCCAGGCCGAGGGCCACAGGCCGGCGGCCGACGCCGGTTACCGCTCCCTAGTGCAGTTGCTCGCGGCCTACGAGGCCGGCGACATGGCGGCGGCGATCAGTGTCATCCACGAGCACATCGACGACGTGCTGATCTTCGCCCGCGAATATATCGAGGACGCCGGCGGCGAGGCGTGAGCGACTGCGGTGGCTCGGCCCGATAGACCGGGCGTGAAGCATAAGCTGCCCTTCGGCCCGAGCCTGGTCCCGATCGGCCTGTCGTGTCCAGCATCAGCTCACCCGGCGCGCGCTGATACCCACGATTGCACGTCGCTGTTCGCGGGCGACCGGGTGCGTCGGCGCGCCAGCACTCCAGACGCCCGGAGCGCCCCAATTGGCGACTAGTTCCAAGGAAGTGAGACTGCTCGAGTGGCAGTCCGCTTCGTGTCGGCCCGGGAGTCACTTGGCGGCCGTCAGGGACGTCCGTCAGGTGGCGGCCGCTGCCAGGCACGCCCGCCGCGGGGTCTACCGCCTCCGAAGCGTTGGCTTCAGGACGGGCTCGCCGTAGCTGGTGTCGGCGGGGTTGAGGTTGACGCCGGGCTGGACGATCTCGTCGATGCGGTCGAGGATCGCCTGGTCGAGCGCGACCTCGGCGGCGGGCAGTTGGCTGTCGAGCTGCTCCATCGTGCGTGGTCCGATGATCGCCGAGGTCACGGCGGGGTGGTTCGTTACGAAGGCGATCGCGAGCTCGATGACCGACACGCCGGCCTCGTCGGCGACCTTCGCGAGTTGCTCGACGGCTTCGAGCTTGCGCTGGTTCTCCGATAGGGACATGTCAAAGCGCGCCGTCACCCACTGACGCGACGGGGAAGTTGGTGAACTGTTGGCGCTCCAGCTTCCGGACAGCCACCCGCCAGACAGCGGGCTGTAGGTGAGGATGCCCATGCCTTGCCGTCGGGCCGTGGGGAGCACGTCGAGCTCGATGCCGCGGACGAGCAGCGAGTACGGCGGCTGCTCGGTGCGGAAGCGTTCAAGGCGCCGCTCGCCGGCCGCCCACTGTGCCTCGACGATCTCGCCGGCCGAGAACGAGGACGAGCCGATGTAGCGGACCTTGCCCTGGTGGACGAGGTCGGTCAGAGCGCCGAGCGTCTCGTCGATGTCGGTCTCGGGGTCGGGGCGGTGAATTTGGTAGAGGTCGATCCAGTCGGTGCGCAGGCGTCGCAGCGAGTTCTCGACCTCGGCGATGATCCAGCGGCGCGAGACGCCGCGACGGTTTGGGTCGTCGCCCATCGGCCCCGAGAACTTGGTGGCGAGCACGACGTCGTCGCGGCGATCCTTGAGGGCCTTGCCGACGATTTCCTCGGCCTCGCCGGCCGAATAGACGTCGGCGGTGTCGACGAAGTTGATGCCGGCGTCCAAGGCACGGTGGATGATGCGGATCGAGTCGTCGTGGTCGGTGTTGCCCCAGGCGCCGAACATCAGAGTGCCGAGGCAAAGCTTCGAGACGTGGACGCCGGTGCGTCCGAGGGGGCGATATTCCATATTGGGCTCCTAGCGTTGAGGACGACTTTCGGGTGGGTGTCGCGATTACGTAGCTCGCGGTGCCGGGAAGCCCGCGCTGCTGGCCCGCCAGGCACCGGTAGCCACGAACCTTCGACCGCATTCGCGTGATCGAGTGGGCGGCCGTCGAGAACGGAGACACGGGCTTTCCCGGCCTGAGTCCGTCGTGGCGGAGGCTGCGCAGCGAGATCTACACCGATGAAGCTTCGCCCCGATCCACGTGGGCGCTCCCGAATGCCGACTCCGCGCCCCGGAAGATTCGGCCGGGCTCACGCAATTGTGCGCTCGAGCGCTTCTCGGTCGTCCGGGTGGGCGAGTTCGACCATCTCCGTCTGCCGTCGCCCGAGGCTCTTGCCGCGCAGGTCAGCGACACCGAACTCCGTGACGACGATCCCGGCGTCGGCACGGGGTGTGCTGACCGGCCCGGAAAGCGACGCCACAATCCGTGGCTGGTTCCCCGCCCTGGCCGGTAGGGCAACGATCGGTGCTCCCTCTGGTGCGCGCGCAGCGCCGCGGAGGAAATCTATTGAGCCCCCGACCGCGCCGAGGTAGCGCCCGCTGGCTACCTCGGCATTCACCTGCCCGGTGAGGTCAACCTCGAATGCGGAGTTAATCGCGGTGAATCGCGTCTGCATCGCGAGCCGCGCCGGATCGTGGGTGTAGCGGGTATCACGAATCTGAAGAAGCGGATTGTCCTTGGCGAAGTCAAACAGTCGCCCGGTACCCATCAGGGATCCCGTGACAATCTCCCCACGATCTGTCGACTTGCGGGCGTTTGTGATCACGCCCGCCTCCACCAGAGTGACCGCCGAATCTCCGATCGCTCCAGAGTGGATGCCGAGGTCGCGATGGCCCTGCAGCGCGCCCAGGATCGCATCCGGCAGGGTCCCGAGGCCGACTTGCAGAGTGGCGCCATCCTGAACCAACTCCCGCACATTCTCCGCAATACGGCGCTCCACCTCGCCGGGGCGCCGCCTCCCGAGCTCCACGGGGGGACGGGACGTATGGACGATCACGTCGAGTTCGCCTTCGGTCAGCATCCGAGAATAAGTCCGCGGCGCCTGGTGGTTGACCTCGGCGATGACCGTCCGCGCGCTCTCCAGTGCGGGGGAGAGCCATTCGTCCCCAAGGCTCAGGCTGTAACGACCAAACTGGTCCGGTGGCGCCAGCTGGAGCAGAACAACATCAACGCGCAGGCGGCCCGAAGTGATGAGGCGGGGATAGTCTGAGTAGTGACTCGGGAGCACGTTGAGCAACCCAGCTCGGCTCAAGGCCGCGTTGGGTCCGGCTCCGGTGTAGCTCAGTACCTCTACCCAGTCCGTATGCTCGGGCCGTACGGTCGCCTTCGCTCCTAGGCCTATGAACACCTCGAAGCCGCCGATGGCGGCGCGCTGGTCCAAAAGAGCTCCGGTAAGCGTTATGGGTTCAGAGCAAGCTTGCCCCCATGTCACTCGATCGCCGGCCTGGATCCACTCGACGAAGTCGAACTCATCGATGCTCTCCAGACAACGCGGCGCACGCATCGAGCTCGGCGCCACCCTAGTGGAACTTCGAATCGGATTGGTGCGGCGTTCCTTCGCTTCCGGCCAGATGGTCCCTCCGCAGCGCGCCCCAGACCGGGGGCGCCGCGCCCTCCATCTCAGTTGCGCTCAGGCGCCACGCTGGCCGAGCCGGAGTTTCCAGGACGGGCGTCGTCCCTGAGCTCGCGCCCGTCACTAACCGCGGGTCAAACCTGGATCCCGCGATTGTCGAGACAGGGAAGACACACAAGCTTCGGCCCGCCGGCACACGCGAGATCCGAGTCCGCTCGAAGGATATACGGGTCCCCGCTATCCGCCGAGAGCTGACACCCTCGAACGGGCCCGGGTCAAAACCGAGGCGTCTCGCGAGCACGGAACGCACGGACGCCTTCGCGACACTCGGCTGAGCTGAACGCACGGTCGCTGAGCGGAAGCGTGCGCCGTAGGGCGTCGTCCTGACTCGTGTCGAAGCTCATGTCGATGGATTGCTTGCAGTAGCTCAGCGCGACAGGCGGTCGCTCGAGGAGAACAGCCGCGACCTCCAGCGCCACTCGGCGACTCTCACCCGGCGGCGCGACGTAGTTCAAGATGCCCCAATCGTGCGCGACGCGGGCGGTTATCGGCGTCCCAAGAAACATCAGTTGCTTGGCGCGGCCCTCGCCAATGCGCCGCGTCACCCGAATCGTCCCGCCGGTGCTGGGAAACACTCCGAGCTTGATCTCAGGCGAGGCCACCAAGGTGTCCTCGTCTCCGACGAGCAGGTCGCAACATACGGCCAACTCGAGTCCACCGCCATAGACATAGCCGTGAAGCGCGGCGATCGTTGGCTTGGCAAGCGCGTCGAGGCGTCCGAACACTTCGTACTGGCGCCACAGCTTCTTAGGGACGACCGCGCCGGGCGCCATGAATGCGTCGAACTCGCCAACATCCGACCCCGCGCAGAACGCGCGGTCGCCCGCCCCGGTAAGAATGATGACGCGCACGCGGGGATCGTGCTCCACGGCGTCGAGTGCGCGGTCAAGGGCCGGCATCATGTCGAGCGTCACGACATTCATTGGCGGGTTGTTGAGCGTGATCGTCGCGATCCCGCTGTGAACGTCATACAGGATGGGTTCAGTGGTCGTTGGCTCCAAGGCGGTTTCCTAGTCGCGTTTCGCAGCTTCTCTCTCTCTATCAGAAACGCGACTGTGGGTGGCTGTCGCTTCGGGCAGTTGTCCAGTGGTGCCGTCACCGGCGAACATACCTTAGTCTCGCGTTGAGAGTCTCTGCTGGCTCTGTGCTGGCGCGCACAATCGAGGAGGAGAGAGTTTGTACGCACGTCGCCGGAACCTCAGCCGAGGCCTGAACCATGCCGGGGTTATGGCGGCATGCCGCGCATCGGTTGTGCGCCTCGGGGCGCGTGTCGGTAGAAGCGGCGACGGCTCGGTGTCGACATCGGAGTCTGCTCCAGGTGACTAGCTACGGGCTGAGGCGATGGGTGTGGTCGCCAGCCCCCGCGGTGATCCGTATCGATCTCACCGCGGGGATGCAGAGCGGCGTGACTAATGTGACGGGCGGCGGCCTGTTGCCGGTGCTCATTGTGGGATCAGGTAACGCGTCTGGGTCACTCGTCACAACGATGCTGTACCGATCGCTAGCGTCGACCGGTCCACGCTAGCTTCGAACAGGGCGAGATGTCGCTAAAGACGAGCTGTGCCGCAGGTAAAACCGCTTAAGGAGAAATGGATGCGTCGAGTCGCGATCGTATCGCCCCTTCGGACCCCCGTCGGAGCGTTTGGTGGGGCCCTACAGCCCGTTCCGGTGGAGGATTTGGCGACGACCGTTGTCAAGGCGGTGGTCGACCGGACGGGCGTTGATCCTGAGCGAATCGGAGATGTCTGCTTCTCGCAGTCCTATGCGAACTCTGAGGTCCCGTGCGTTGGTCGTTGGGTCGCCCTGAACGCAGGTTTGCCCATCGGGGTGCCCGGCATGCAGGTCGACCGGCGGTGCGGTAGCGGACTCACCGCGGTGGCGATCGGCGCGATGGAGGTTCAAACAGGCGTCGCCGACTTGGTGCTGGCGGGTGGTGTCGAGAGCATGAGCAATATCGAACGCTACGCCACCGGCACGCGGTGGGGCCAGAAGAGCGGCTCCCTCGTCCTGCACGACCGCCTCGACCGTGGACGCGAACGCTCCCAACCGGTGTGGCGGTTTGGCGAGATCAGCGGGATGATCGAAACGGCAGAGAACCTCGCAAAGCACTACGGAATCACGCGGGAGCAGGCCGATGGATTCGCCGCGCGAAGTCAGCAGCGGGCGGCCGCTGCCTGGGAATCTGGAGCGTTCACCGATGAGGTCGTCGGAGTCGAGGTGCCGCAGCGCCGAGGTGATCCGGTTCTGGTCGACCGAGACGAGGGTGTCCGTCCTGGGACGACGCCTGAGACCCTCGCGAGGCTCCGAAGCGTAATTCCAGACGGCATTGTCACCGCCGGAAACGCCGCTCAGCAGAACGACGCTGCGGCGGCCTGTTTGGTCGTCGCCGAGGACGTCCTCGAAGAACTCGATCTCGAACCCATGGCGTATCTGGTCGGGTGGGCGGCGGCAGGCTGTGAGCCGGCGACGATGGGGATCGGGCCGGTCCCGGCCGTCGCGAAGCTCTTTGCCCGCACGGGCCACACGCTCGATCAAATGGACGTCGTCGAAATCAATGAAGCGTTCGCCGCTCAGGTCCTCGCCGTCCTAAAGGAATGGGGATGGCACGACGCCGATCGACTCAATGTCAACGGGTCGGGAATATCGCTCGGTCATCCGGTTGGAGCAACGGGAGGTCGGATCATGGCGACGATGCTTCACGAACTGCGGCGCAGAGGGGGGCGATTTGCGTTGGAGACAATGTGCGTCGGCGGTGGTCAAGGGGTCGCGGCCCTGTTCGAGCTCGCCTGAGGTACCTGCCGGGCTCAGGCCCTCACCCGACTTTCACCGGTAACGGACCACGGGGCAATTTCGGATCGACCGTATCCGCGGTGTGGAGGTCCCGCCAGAGGGCGGGCCGGGGATGGCGGGGAACCGGAACTGAGCGGCGTTGGTGACCGCATCGTGGACCGTGGTCGACGACGCAAGAGACAGCAAAGGAGGACGGATGGGCTTACTTGATGGACGCGCCGCAGTTGTGACGGGTGGTGCACGGGGCATCGGTTTGGCGATCGCGCAGAGGTTCGCTACGGAGGGGGCTGCTGTGATGATCGCCGACCTCGAGGAGCGGGCCGGGAAAGAGGCCGCGGCGAGCATTGTCGGTGATGGTGGTCGAGCGGAGTCCGTCGTGTGCGACATCACCGCGCCTGAGCAGGTCGATGCTGCGATCGGGCGTTGCGTCGAGCGGTTCGGGGCCCTGACGACGATGGTGAACAACGCGGGCATCACGCGCGACGCGACGATGCGCAAGATGTCGGTGGATGACTTCGACGCGGTTATAGCCGTTCATCTCCGGGGCACGTGGTTGGGGACTCGAGCTGCGTCCCTGCAGATGCGCTCGCAGGAGACCGGAGGCTCGATCATCAATATCTCATCGCTCGCCGGCAAGGTCGGCAACGTGGGGCAGACCAACTACAGCGCTGCGAAGGCAGGGATTGTTGGCCTTTCGAAGGCTGCCGCGAAGGAGGTGGCACATGCGGGCGTGCGGGTGAACGTCATCCAGCCCGGCTTGATCCGGACGCCGATGACTGCCGCGATGCCGCCGGAGATCTTCAAAGAATGGGAGGCGGCCGTGCCGATGGGGCGCGCAGGCGAACCTGACGAGATCGCGAAGGTGGCCGCCTTCCTCGCTTCGGATCTCGCGAGCTACCTGACGGGAATCATCATTGAAGTCGCTGGTGGAAGGCATATGTGAGATGGGGCTCAACCGTTTAGCCATTGGCCGCCGCTACGACCCCGGTCCGCCGTTCGACGTCTCCCGCCAAAAGATCCGGGAGTTCGCAGCCGCGATTGGCGATGACGACCCGATGTACGGCGACGTCGAGCTCGCCAGGGCAGCCGGGCACCGCGACGTGCCCGCCCCCCCGACGTTCGGATCCGTGCCGTCGTTGCTCATGGGCCAGGGGCCTCGGACCGATCCAGAAGTGGGACTCGACTTCGGGCGGGTCGTTCACGGAGAACAGCGGATCGAGCTGACCCGTCCGATCTACGCCGGCGATGTCCTCGGCGGCATGATCACGATTGCAGACATTCGGGAGGCCGGATCCAACGAAGTCATCGAGATTCTCTGTGTGCTCTCCGACGAGGGCGGCGAGGAGGTTTGCCGTGTCACGAGCTTGCTCGTCTCTCGTGGCACCGCGACTGGGAGTCGGAATGTCTGAGCCCGTGACCCGCTCCTTTGCTGAGGTCGAGGCCGGGGCCTCACTCGGAGAGCTCGCCTTCGACGTCAGCCGCGCCGACCTTATCCGATACGCCGGCGCGTCCCTCGACTTCAATCCGATTCACTGGAGCGAGCGGGCTGCTGAACGAGCGGGACTGCCTGACGTGATCGCGCACGGAATGCTCACGATGGCCCTGGCGGCGCGTCTCGCCACCAATTGGGCGCGCGATCCAGGAGCGGTCCGCAGCTACTCGGTTCGGTTCTCTGCCGTGGTTCCGGTCCCGGCGCATCGGTCGGCGCGGATCACGGTTTCTGGCTCTGTGGTGACGAAACTCGATAACGATCGCGTGGCAGTCGAACTTACCGTCACCTCCGACGAGCGCCAAGTTCTCAAGCATGTGTACGCGGTGCTCCAGTTGGCGCAGTGAGGTCCGTGGCACCGGATAACCCCGAGCGCCGAAACTGGGGTGCTCGCATCGCCGGGTTCCCTGTGACGGCGTCGGCGTCGAGGCGAGCGAGGCGTCTCTGGCGGTAGTGCTCGCGGTGGAGTCGCTCGAGCTTCGGGCTGAGGCTGGAGGCGATGCTCTAGAGCGGCTGTCAAGTTAGATGCCATCTTTTTCCCAGCGGTGGGCGCTCTCCGCTGCCGGATGACGTCGCCGATGTGCGGTTTGGCCCCGCGATCGGAGGACGCTTGGGCAGTACGTCGCCGTGAGGCCGGTCCGACGGTTCGACGGTGTCCCGACTGCGCTGTACGACGATCTGGCCCGGCGCCGGCTGAGTTGATACGGACCGCGGCCCGTCCGGTTGAGTTAGGGGATCGGCGAGCAGTGCGATGCACAGTCTCTCGCACGCGCTTGGCCGCGGGCGGGACTGCGTCCTCGAGATCGATAGCACCTCGTCGGCTGTGGTGGCGGTCGCCTTCTAGTGCATCTGCTCCGTGTGTCCGGGACGACCAGGCATGGACGGGGGGATGCTCTGATCGCGTTCGGATCGGCACTGGTCGTCGGAGGGCGCCTAGCTACTTCCCGCGGAAAAACTGAGGGGTTGTGAGGGGGCTTTTCCGTCCGGTGTGACGGTGAGAATTCCAGGCAACGTGCAGGGTTTTCTCGTCGA
>Ga0335078_10003988_pt1 | contig 21938 bp, 21 predicted proteins | sample Lox_Sample_32_FD_206711 | JGI IMG/M metagenome (GOLD analysis project Ga0335078, IMG submission 206711) | Soil microbial communities from Loxahatchee National Wildlife Refuge, Florida, United States - Lox_Sample_3.2 | ecosystem: Environmental > Terrestrial > Soil > Wetlands | place: USA...
GCACGTGAGCGGCATCTCTGCGGCCGCGCGAAACACTTCCCACTCCTCGGCGAGCAGCTCGGGAATCGGCTCGTCGTGGTCTTCGACCCAGGTGCTCCACCGGCGGCCGGCGTCCGCCACCGCGCTCGCCCAGTCCCCGAACCTGTCCGGTGGCCAGCTCTCTCCGCTCGGCGGAGACAAGGCGAAGCGATGTGCTTCTGAGCGCTGCAGCACCAGGTCGCTCAGCGCGAACAGATCCGGCGGCCACTCCAACAGCGCGTCGTCGATCTCGGTTCCCGCGACCGCTCCCCACACCGACGCCGGCGTCAGCTCATACGATCCAACTGCTATCTCGTGCACGCTAGCCACGGTGCACTCCTGTAATCCATTCGTTTTGCCGGAGGTGCTGACGCTCGGCGCGTCGTCGTAGCTCCGCGCGCCTCTTGTTCGTGAGTAGGCGGTATGTGTGAGGTGACACGACTGGTTCCTTAGTGAGGTAGATGAATGTGTTATCTGCGGCCGGCCGAGGCCGGATGGTGTGATCGGATGGGGTTTCTCGACGCTGACCCCGAAATTCGTCCCCGACCCCCATTGCTGCCCGTCGTCGGGTGCCCGGTGACGAGCTCGACGACCTCGGGGACCAGGGGAAAGCCAGCAGCGAGCACAGCGGACCGGGGTGCGGGCGGTTCGCGATCCCAGATCAGCTCGATCTCGATCCGCTCGCCGAGGGGCTCGGCACACGCGGTCACGCATCTGAGATCGCGGCCGAGCGCCGAGGGCTCCGCGTCGGTCACCCAGCTGAGGTAATCCCCGGCTGTGATGCCATCGAGCGCCAACGTCAGCCACTGAACCCATTCCGTCGAGCGTCGATCCTCGCCGGCCTCGGAGCAGCAGCCGCTCGGCGCCTCGGTTCGGATTCGGTTAGCGGTAGTGGACATTCCCGCTCCTTTCAGCGGCCGATTGATCCAGAGCGAGCGTCAGGAACGGCGTGGCCGCGTCTTCGTCTTCTCGACGGGGTGCAGGTGCGAGGGTCGCGAGACATCCGAAGGTTCAAGGCATCTGTGCGGGATGTCTCGGCTATGGAGGGCAGCGTTGAGGTCATGTGGACTCTCCAATCACAGGAGCGAGTCAATGGGCGAATTGTTCGTGGCCGGCGGGTGACCCGGCATCGCATCGACCGGACGATTGGCCGCCCCGATCACGACGGCCGCGTCGCGGGTCAAGGCCAGACCGCCGCCACAGGAGGCTCGCCGCAATGCATCCAGGCGGCCGGCTCGCGTCCGTTCTGGCGCCTGTGTCACCGCCCACAAGTGACCCGCGCCTGCGACCCCGGAGGCTGCGGGCCGAGCGCCTCGAGTTGGTGGATCACCCCGTACAGGGCAGACTGGTCGGGGAGCGAGCCGGTGAGCAGCGTGTCCCTTCCACGGCGGGAGGCGGCGAGCGGCGGGAACGCTTGCATGATCGTCGGGCCGATCGGCCCGCGCACGCTGATCTCGTAGCGCTGCGGCTCGCGATTGCCGGTCGCTCGCGTCTTGTTTGACCTGTGACCAGGGTCGGCGAGCGGGGGATGAGCGCGCATCGCATCGTTCGGATGGATCTGACGATCGGGGTTGAATGCCGCCGGGGGGTGCAACCATGTATGTGTCGTGGCCGACTCGGGAGAGGCCGTCGGATACGCCCCCTTTGGTGTGAGGGGGTGGTTGATCGCGCGACCAGGCCTGTTCGAGCTTCTGACCGCCGGGGAGCGCGTGATGCACGTGTCCGCGCCGGCGGGCAGCGGAAAGACGTTCCTGTTGCGCTCGTGGATTGCGGCGGAGGGTCTCGGCGATCGCACGGCGTGGGTGTCGGTGGGGCGTGGGGAGCACGATCCCCAGGCATTCTGGCTGTCGGTTCTCGACTCGCTGCGTCGGACGCGGATCGGTGCGGATAGGGTTCGGGAGCTGACCGCCGCCCCTGCTCTGGATGGCGCGACGGTCGTCGCCCGTTTGCTCGAGGATCTGAGCTCGCTGGATGAGCGGCTGTGGCTGGTGATCGACGACCTGCACGAGCTCCAGGCCGACCAGGCCATCCGCCATATAGGGACGCTGCTCGCGGCCGCGCCGCCGGAGCTGCGGCTGGTGCTGGTGACGCGCCGGGATCTGCGGCTGGGGCTGCATCGGCTGCGGTTGGAGGGCGAACTAACCGAGGTCCGGGGCGGGGACCTTCGCTTCACGGTCGAGGAGTCACGCGCGCTGATGCAGGCGGCGGGGGTGAGGCTGTCCGACGACGCGCTCGAGTCGCTCGTGGCGACGACCGAGGGGTGGGCGGCGGGTCTGCGGCTCGCGGCTCTCTCGATGGCCAGGGATCCGGACCCCGAGCACTTCGCAGGGAGCTTCTCGGGCCGCGAGCGGGCGGTGGCCGAATACCTGCTGGCCGAGGTGCTCGAGCGTCAGCCGCAAGAGGTGACTCGGTTGCTGTTGCGAACTTCGATACTCGACCGGGTCAACGGATCGCTCGCTGACCGGCTGACGGGATGCTCGCGATCCCACCGGATCCTCGCCGAGCTCGAAGACGCAGGCGCGTTCGTGGTCGCGCTGGACCCGGAGCGAACCTGGTTTCGCTACCACCACCTGTTCGCGGATCTGCTCGCACTCGAGCTGCGACGGACCGCCCCGCAGGAGCTGCCGGGCCTGCACGCCGTCGCCGCCGGGTGGTGGGCCGAACGCGGGCATCCGGTCGAAGCAATTCGCCACGCGCAGGTGGCCGAGAACTGGGGCCTCGCGGCCCGCCTGCTCGGGGACAACTGGCGCTCTATGTACCTCGACGGTCGGCTCGCCACGCGCCGCGAGCTCCTGTCTCGGTTTCCCGCCGACATCGTCGCAGCCGACGCCGAGCTCGCGGCGCTCGCCGCGAGTGAACGGCGATCGGTGGGGTCCTTGCATGAGGCCGAGCGGTATCTGGCGCTGGCGGAGCGCAGGCGGGCATCGGTGCCCGAGGGGCGCCGGGCGGTTTCAGGTCTCGCTCGCGCTTGTGCGGCTGTGGCTCGCGCGAGATCGAAACGATCTGGACGCTGTGGCCCAAGCGGCGCAGCGACCGCTCGCCCTGGCCGACGGTCCAGAGGCGATCGAGATGGGGATTGGCGAGGAAGGCCTGCGGACAACGGCGCTGATCGACCTTGGGGGCGCCGAGATGTGGGCGGGCCAACTAGAGGCAGCCGAGCACCACCTCGAGCACGGGCTGGAGGAGGCGCGGCGGATCGGCCGGCCGCTGGTCGAGATCGAAGCGCTCTCGTACTGGGCATTCCTGAACCTCATTCGCTCCGAGGCGATCGGGGAGGAACGCGCGAGGCGGGCGATCGAGCTGGCACGAGCGCACGGTTGGGAGGACTCCGCATCGGCTGTCGCCACGGCCTACCTTGCGCTTGGCGCCGCGACCGTCTGGCGCGGGCAGTTCGCCGAGGCAGAGGGGTGGCTGGACCGGGCCGAACTCGTGCTGGGGCGCTTCGCCCAGCCGACGACGGCCCTGATGCTGTACGCGTTGCGGGCCTTGCTGGAGTTCGGGCGTGGTCGACACAAGGAGGCCATGACCGCGCAACGCGCTGCCGAAGGCATCGAGCGGGGGCTTACGATGCAACACATCGTCGCGCGGCGAGCGCTGGCGCTCGAGCTGGAGATGCTGGTGCGCGTAGGCGAGACCGAACTCGTGCAGCTAGCTCTCGACGAAATGGACGAGGACGTCCGCGCTGCGGGCGAGATGCGGGTCGTCCTAGCCGCGCTGAGACTCGCCGGCGACGATGCGGAGGGCGCAGCGGCGGCGCTGGTACCGATCCTCGCAAGGGCTTCGCCGATCGAGAACCCACGGTGGGCGATACAGGCGATGCTGCTGAAAGCGAGCATCGACGACGCGCTCGGCGACGCTGGCGCCAGCTCACGGGCGCTGGAGCGCGCGCTCGAGCTTGCCGAGCCCGGCGGTCTGCTGCTTCCGTTCCTGCTTCATCCAGCGCCGGAGCTGCTCGAGCGCCACGCGCGACTTCGGACCACTCATGCCTCGCTGATCTCCGAGATCTTGAACCTGCTCTCAGGACGCACCCCGGCAGCCCGAGCGGGGGACGCCGCACCGCTCCAGGAGGCATTCTCAGCGAGCGAGCTTCGCGTGCTGCGCTACCTGCCGACCAACCTCTCGGCACCGGAAATCGCGGCCGAACTGTTCGTGTCGCTGAACACGATCAGGACACACATGCGCAACGTGTACGCCAAGCTTGACGTGCACAGCCGCGCAGCCGCGGTCACCCGGGCACGCGGGCCCGGCCTGCTATCACCCTCCTCGCTCAAACACTGACCCGCGCCGGCGTCAACCGGGCGGCGTGCGACGTGTGAGGCCACCCGCATCGTGAGGGCACAGCCTGGAAGCCCTCGCACATCGATGACACGCGCTGGAAGGAGTCTCCAATGCCAGAACAAGCGACAGCATCACCCGGCGCGGCCGCAACCGGCCGGCCGCGTGCGGATGGAGGTTTGGCAACCATCCGACGGGGATGTTGATCGCCGGCCACGTGCTGCAGGGCCTGTGCACCAGCCTGCTGCTGATCGCTGCTCCCGGCTTCCTTGCCCAGACCGGCTGGATGCTTGACTCGCGGATGACCGGGCCGGAGCTCGCCGAGCGGTATCTCACCGACACGGGGCTTCCCGCGGCCAGCCTGATGCGCGACAGCTTGCTGTTCGTCACCGCATCAAAGCGTTAGGACCCGCGACCGCCGCGAAAGCTGCGTCCCGGTGGCCGATTTTCGATCCCGCCTGAGTTACGCGCTCGCGGCGAGCCGGGCTCGATGAACGCCGTCCCGGTCTTCGACAGCTCACACCAGTCACAGGGCACGTGCGCTGTCATCTCCGGCCCGTTGTCGCACCTCAGCAACTGCGGCGCACCACGCTCGGTGATCAGCCGCTCCAGTCTCGCCGACGCTGTCAGCATCGATCGAGCGCTCGACCAGTATCACGAGCGCCTCGCGCGTGAACTCATCCGCGATGTTGAGCAGCTTCAGCGCCCGCCCGTCGGCGGTCTGGTCGAACTGGAAGTCGAACGCCGGTGCTCGGGACGACAAACGCCGGCAGGCGCCGCCGGCCGCGCTCGACTATTACGAAGTCGAGGAAGTCGAGGCCCTCGCTCGCGCGTGCGAACAGGGAGGCCAACGCGTGCCCCGAGAGATCTCGACGAAGCCGAGCGCGAGGCGCGGCACCAGGAGGACAAGCAGGATGCGGAGGTGTTCCGACTGCTTCTCACACCGCTTGGGGAGATGCTCACGCTGGCGCGTTCCGGGAGTGCGACAGCTCCGGCCCGCACTGTGTCGGGCGGGCTGGACCCTTATCCCGGCATCAGGGTGAGCGCTACCTATCCCGCGCCAACGAGGGCGATCGCTCCTAGCAAGAGGATTGCCGCGAGGCGCTCGCCGGTGCGCAGGCCGTGGGGACGCGGGAGCGTGGTCCAGGCGAGGGCGACGAGGAAGCCGATCACGATCGGGAGCAGGAGAGCGTTGAGGATCTCGACATCGATGGCGACGCGAACTGGCGAATGGCTTACGAGCACGATGGCCGCACCCGCGATTACGCAGATCGTGTAGATGCCGTAGAAGAGTGGGGCGCGCTGCGGACCGTCGTTCAAGCTGCGGCGTGATCCGAATGCCTCCGCGACCGCCCACGAGGCGGCCAGCGATACCACGAGGCTCGCCAGAAGCGCGGCACCGGCGATCCCGAGGGCAAGGGTGAGACGACTCGCGACGGCGCCGAGGTACGGGCTAAGTGCGGTCGAGATTGCACCGATCGAGGTGAGCGGGGACGCGCGATGGCCCGCCAGGGTCGTCGCGGTGACGATCAGGACAGCGGCCATCACCACCTGCGTCAGGACCGCGCCGAGGCCGGTATCGATCCGTGCGAGCCGGATCTGGCGCTCCCGCAGCCCTTTGTCGACCACGGCGCCCTGCTGGTAGAAGATCATCCACGGCATCACAACGGCGCCGAGGTTCGCTGCCACCAGCGTCAGGTAGCCGCGGCCGTCGACTGGCTGTCCGGACCAGAGTGAAGCGGCCACCGAGCCGATCCGCGGGTGGGCAAGCAGGGCAGCCACGAGAAATGCGAGCTCGAAGAATCCAAGGGCCAAGCCGATCAGCTCGACCCGGCGGTAGCCGCCAAACTGAGCAGCAGTGTGCCGACCGACAATGCCGCCCACCTCGGGCCGAAGTGCTCGCGGATCGCCTCCGCGTGTCCTTTGCCGGTCGTGGCTCCGAGACGGACAGTGAGTTCCATCACTACATACAAGACGGGGATGAGCAGCAACTGAGGGGCAGAAGGCGATAGCCCCAGCTGGCGCCGGACTGCGCTGCGGTCACGATGCTGCCGGCGTCGGTGTCGGCGATCATCACCATCATGCCCGGGCCGATCACCCAGAGCGCGCGAGCGGCCCTGAAGTGCTGTACGGCGGGCTTTGCCGGGGTCGCGAACGAGCGCGGTCAACGCCTCGCCGCACGCGAGTGCGCCGCGGACGATCTCGCTGCCGACGCGGCCGGTGGCGCCGATCACTGCGATGGCCACCGTGTCTCCTTTCGGTCAAGCCTCGATTAGCTCCGCCGCCAACCGCACCTGCTCGCGGCGGGGCTACTCAGCCGCGGTCCTCCCCTCCATCGGGATCCCTCGTCACCCCGGGAATAACACGGCCCGCCTCGCGCAGCGCCTCCGCCGCGGTGTGGCTGAGGAAGTACTTCGCGTAGCGAGTGCCGGCGAAATGCTCGTCCATGAGCTGCGACCAGAGCAGCACCGAGCCGAGCGGCCGATGGTTCACCACGATCCGGACGGCTTGGCCAGCCTCGTTGAATCTCACTACTACCACGCTGCCGATCGGTTCACCCCGCACCACCGACGTGTAGTCCTCGAAGAACCCGTCATCTCCGTAAAGGGCCGACGAAGTTGAACTCCTGATACTCATACAGCGTCCGCGCAAAGCCCAGGATCGCTCGGATCGCCTCGGGTCCCTCAGCGATCCCGGTCAGCACCGACCCCTCGATCGTCACGTCCTCAGCGAGGTTGTCCAGCCACTCTGGCCGGTAGTCCCGGCGGTGCCTGCTCACGTCGCCGCTGCCGAGATACGTCGTCGTCATCACAGCCGACCTTCTAGCTGAGCATCTGAGTCGTCGCTAACCGTCTCCCGCTCGGGCGTCGTTGCGCCGATCCGCCTGCGCAGGTCGCTGAGCTCCACTTCCGAAAAGGCGGCCTGAAACAGGCGAGGTCAGTGGTTTGTCCTGGCGGGCGCGAAGAACTCGATGAGTAGCTGGTTGACGCGCTCGGGCTCGTCGTGGTGGACCCAATGCGACGCGTCGGCCAGGCGCTCGACACGGTCGAGGTTGGGCACGTCTTCGCGGTTGGGCTCGGCGAGTTCGGAGCCGAGATAGGAATCGCGCTCCCCCCAGATCACCAGGGTTGGCGCCGAAATCGGACGAAGCTTTGCCGCGGCTTCCTTCTGGGACTGCCTGACCGAGGCGCGGTAGTAGTTGATCATCCCCGCGGCTGCCCCTGGCTGCGACCACGCCTCGATGTAGCGGTCCATCTCCTCCGGCGTGTAAGGCGGGCTCGCGTCATGCAGGAAGTGTCGGAAGAAGTGCCAGTCTCTGGCGTGCACGATGTCCTCCGGCAGTTTCGGGGTCGCGAAGAAGAAGAAGAAGTACCAGGACTTCCGGAGCTGGCTGGGATGGTGCAGTCCCTCCGAGAGCCGCCGCGGATGGGCCGCGTTGAGGATGGCGAGGCGGTCTACTACCTCGGGGTGGTTCATCGCGACGGTCCAGGCAATGGATCCGCCCCAGTCGTGCCCGACCAACAGCGCGGACTTGGCACCGCGTTCTTCGATCAGGCCGCGGATGTCGGCGGCGAGCAGGTCGACGCCGTAGGCCTCGAAGTCCTCGGGCTTCGATGACAGGTTGTAGCCACGCGTGTCGGGGGCGACCACCCGAAAGCCGGCTGCCAGGAGCGGCTTGATCTGTAGCCGCCAACCGAACCAGAACTCCGGGAAGCCGTGCAGCAGAACAACCAGCGGACCGTCACCCGCCTCGACGTAATGCAACCTCACGTCGCCGACGTCCGCGTAGCCCTCCCGAAGCTCGAGCCGGCCGCCCGGCATCAGGCTGGTGAACGCATCCAACCCTGGCGGCGGGCTCGGCGCCCCAGAGCCCGAGCCAGGGCCCTCCGGGGCGGGTGGGGCCGTAGAACCTGAGCTCATGAGGATCTCCGCTCAAGACTGACGCGCGTGATGACGCGCGAACGTTGGATCGGGGCGACCGGCGCGAGGAGCACCTGTAGCAACACCGCGGCGATTCCGCGGCTGCCCTCGCACTGGATAGGACCTCCGAGGTGACCGTCATCGCGCCGACCGTACTCCGCCGCAGTCTTCGATTGGTAGATCTTCGTCCCCCGTTCGCCGCGCACGGGGCTGAGCACTGAACGCACCGCAAGCCGACGCTGAATGCTTCTCGGTTTACCGCGGTTCAACAAACGACGCGCCGCACTCCAGGAGCTCCGGTGCTCGGACTACGCGATGGCCGACGGGAAGAGCCCGAAAAGTGCGGCGAAACGCGCCCCAGCCGACGAGCAGGACCGCGGGCACCTCCGCTTGGGGCTCGGTTCGACGATCGCTCAGCGCGGGTCGGCCAGCCTCCTCACCGTGCGCGTGCCGCTCGCGGCCAATCTGCTGGTTGCGGTAGCCAAGTCGGCCGCCACAGCGATCACGAGATCGCCGTCGCTGACGGCTGAGGCAGCGCATTCGTGGGCGGATACGGGCAACGAAGTCTTCCTCCTCGTTGCCAACCGGCGGGCGGCTCGTCCGCCTGACGGCGCCCACCCGCTTGGGCACGGGCGCGAGGCGTACGTGTGGTCGCTGTTCGCGGCGCTAGGCCTGTTCGTAGCTGGTGGCGCGGTATCGATCACGCACGGCGTCAACGAGCTGCGCGCGCCCTCCCCGGCCGACCACTTCGCGGTGGGTTATGCCGTCCTGGGCATCTCCGCCGTGCTGGAGGGAACGTCGTTTCTGCGCTCCGTCCACCAGGCCACACCGGAGGCCGAGTCGCTGCAGCGGGACCTCATCGAGCACGTCATGGCCACCTCCGACCCGACGCTGCGCGCAGTATTCGCCGAAGACGCCAGCGCGCTGCTCGGACTGCTGTTGACGGCGGTAGGCCTGGCCGCCCATCAGCTCACCGGCTCGGTCATCCCCGACGCCATCGGGTCGATCCTGATCGGCGTGCTGCTCGTCGTCGTGGCCGTGCTGCTGATCGACCGCAACCGCCAGTTCCTGGTCGGCGAGGAAGCCGACCCGCGGGTCCGGCGCGCCGTCATCCAGGCGCTGCTGAACCTGCCCCAGGTCCAGCGCGTCACCTACTTGCGACTCGAGGTCGTGGGGCCACGAACGGTCTCCGTCATCGGCGACGTTGACCTCGCCGGTGACGACGTCGACTCGAACGTCGCAGTCAGGCGGCGAGCTCTCGAGGTGTTGATAGAGGCATCCCCGGCCGTCGCGGGAACGGTGCTGAGCCTGTCGTGCCGGACAAACCGTCGTTGACGGCCTGACTCGACAAGTCGTCCGCTCAAGTCTGCTCGTGCGTTGCGCCTACCCGATCGGGGACACAGTCAGCGAACCCTGCTTTCACTCTGCGACGAGCATCCTGCCGCAGACGAACAGCGTCCCGCTCCGCGCGGAAGCCGGGGCGCGTCAATTGGATCGCCGCCTGCTCTGAGAGAACCAGCACGTTCTCCGCCGGCCGCCGCGCCCACGCCGCGAACTCGCCCAGCTCCACCACCTACACCCGGTCCCACACCAGCCCACGCCGGCCGAGGAACGACCAGAACAACGCCAGATCTCGCGCGTACGCCTCGACCGTGTTCGGGGAGCGCTCAATCCCGGTCAACCAACCGAGGAACTCGTCGATCACCTCGACCGCACACCCGTCCGGCGCGCGACCATCCACGACACAACGCCGCTGGACGGCATCCGCACCCGGCGCGCCGCAAAGCCGTGCTGCATCCCTTCACCGAACTGGGCGTCATCCATGACGCACCCGAAACTAGATCACTTGTCGGACGGAACTCCGCCGCAGACGTCGCCGACGTCGCAGCCAACCTCACATAACGCCCCCAACAGCCCCCGGTCGGAGCACCCTCGTTGACGTTGTTGACACCCGCGAAGGAGCCTCACATAAAGGCGTCGAGGAGCAGCCCTACCGTTCCGGCTCGCTCGAGCTGACGGTCGAGGTCGTCGCCGGCGATTCTGACATCACCGGTCGTGTCCGCAAGCAGCGACGCGCGGGCAATCTCGCTGGCGCCGAGGTCGCCCGTTTTCGTCGGGAGCGGCAGCCCCGACGTGCTCGATTACCCGCGCGCGACACTCGGCGGCCGGGTCGTGGGCCTGGGCCTGCAGCGGCTTCGGCCGCGAACAGCGTGCGACCGTGCTCGGCGCGCGCATATCGGCTGGCGTGGCTGACCGCGCCCGCCTCGCGCTCCACGCCGAGCGGGTGTCAAGGCCGGATGCGGCGATGCCTTCGGCGGCGCCCCAGAGCTCGCGGAAGGCTAGCGGCCGCCTGCGCAGCGCCCAGATCGCACTGAGTGCCAGCGGCGGAAAGGTAGATGGACAGCGTTATCAACGGTCGCTGCTGGGCCGAACCGCGCCTCAGCTGATGGGCGAGAGCGGCACCTTGATGCCGTGCCGTTTGAGGGCAATGGCGACCTCGCCGAGGAGGCGGAGCAGCTCTTCGCGGTCTGGGTCGGTGAGCTCGTTGAACAGGGCGGCGGCCTGCTTGCCGGCGGGGAGGAGCTGCCCTGCTGCACTCGCTCTCCCGGCCGGGGTCAGCGAGATGAGCGAGACGCGCCGGTCCTGCGGATCCGTACAGCGTTCGACGAGGCCCTCTCGGACGAGCCCGGACGCGAGCACGGTCATCTCGCGTGGCGTCAGGTCGCGCGCGGAGCCGAGGGTGCTCATGCTGGCGGGCTCGTCGCGTTCGAGCAGTGCGAGCAGCACGCCGGCGCGGCCGACTGTAATCGCGGGATCCGCGCCCATGTGCGAGCGTACCCACTGTCGCAAGCCCTTGGTGATCGCGCCGAACGTGCGCAGGAGCTGCTCGCCCTGTTCTCGTGAAGGATCAGCCATCCCAGTTCCTATCAATTGATAGTACTGGGTCGCTCACGACCACCATCGACAAAGCTTTTCGCACTGATGACTGATTCGGCATACGGCACGTTCGCGATCGACCTGACGGTCGATCGCGTCGGGTTCGGCGCGATGAGACTGGCACGCAACGGGATGGGAGATAGCGGGTATCCGTCGCATGCTCCTGCCTGACGACCCCTCGTCTGGGGCGCCCGCCGTTCGGTGCTGCCGCGATCCCTCACCGCCCAATCGAAGCGAGAACGTTGACGACCCGTTTCATGCGGGCCGTTTCCGCCGGCACATCAACATGCTCGAGGCCGACGTGCTCAGCCTTTTCTTTGCCGCTTCTCGATCTCGTCGTCGACGAAATCGAGAAGCGGCATACGCAAGCGCAGTCGCAACCACCAGCATGATAAGGGTGTAGGCAACCCGGCCGAACGCGGCGATCCAGGCCGCGAGGACGGTCAGGCCGGAAAACAAGACGAACCTGGCCAGGTCGAACCGGCTTGGACGGTGAACGCGCCTCGGTCTTTGTAGGCGGTCCGCGCGCTCGTTCACGCCGCCGAGGCTTTACTCGGAAGCTGGTAGTACAACGAACAGCGCCCACCGGATCGCTGCCCGACCCCACGTGAGGGGTGACGGATTATCGCGAACCCAGGCTTGCCGCCGCAGCCGCCACCGGCCACCACGCGAAGCCGGCCACCGCACACACCTCCGGGACGAGACGATCGTCGCCGGCCCGGAACCTGAGATCCTGCGCCGGAGCGCGCCGTACGGAACCGCGCGTGTGTACGGGCTGTATCCCGTCGCCTACAGTCCGGAGCGCTCGCGCTACGGCCGGCTGCTCGCCCGGCATGTTCGGCACCCCGAACGTCGGCGCGACGCACTTCCGAACTTCCCGTCTGGTCAGCGGGGCATACTACCTCGCACTTTCGCTGAACGCGTCGCATGATCTGGCCGGAGGGGCATGACATCGCGTCCGGCGAGCGTCGGTGCATCCATGCCGAGGCAAGTGACCAGGCCCAACGGAGTATCGGCGACCGCGCCGGCGAGGGTCCGCTCCGCGGCCCGGCCGCAACTGGTACGCCTGGCTGCGCCGTCGCTCGGCGGCGTGGTCAGGCTGGTGTTGATCGTCGCGGCGTGCGCGATCGCCCTATATCTGCTGTGGCGCGTGCGCGTGGTCATCCGACTGATCGGGATCAGCCTGTTCTTCGCGCTCGCCCTGACGCCAGTTGTCGACGCGATCGACAGCCGGGTTCGGGCACCGCGAGCGCTCCTAATCGTGGCCGTCTACGTGGTCCTGCTGGGGTCGGTGATGGTGATCGGCTACGCGGTCGTGCCAAGCCTGATCAAGCAGGTTCAGCAGATCTCTCACGACGCGCCGAGGTACGCGGCCGATCTCCGCCACAACGCGACGGTCCGGCGCTACGACAACCGTTACCACATCACCTCGAAGCTCGTAGAGGATGCGCATCGGCTGCCGCAACTGCTCGGACACCTGGTCGGCCCGCTCAAGGTCGTGACCGTGCAGGCGGCAAGCTTCATCGCTCAGCTCACGACAGTCCTCGCGATCTCGTTCCTGCTCGTCCTCCACGGACGCGAGTACGTGAAACTGGGACTCACGCTGACTGGTCGCCGCCAGCCGCGGTACCGCCAACTGATCATCGACGTGAATAAGGCGGTCGCCGACTACGTCCTCGGCAACATAGTGATCAGCGTGCTGGCCACGCTCGCGGCTTGGGTCGTCCTTTCGATCCTCGGTGTGCCATATGCCCTTTCTCTCGGTCTCCTGGTCGGGTTCTTCGACCTGATCCCGCTCGTCGGAGCGACGCTCGGCGCGATCTTCGTGGCGCTCGCGACCGTGACCGTTGACTTTCCGACGGCAACCATCGTGTGGGTGGCGTTCATCATCGCCTGGCAGCGCTTTGAGGACTACGTCGTGCAGCCGCTCGTGTATGGGAAGGCTCTGCGCGTGAACCCGATCGTCACTATCGTCGCGGTGCTCGCGGGCGCGTCGTTGCTCGGGATCCTGGGGGCTCTGCTGGCGATCCCGTCCGCCGCGGCGATCCAGATCGTGCTGCGCGACTGGTGGACGCACCGTGAGCACGCCACCAGGGCGACGCCGCCGTAGCCCTGTCGTATGGCCGTCACCCGCGTCGCGCGTTCTTAACCCGTCCGCCGGAGCAGACGATGGATCCGAGGATCCGGTCTGCGGTTCTGGTCTGAGACGAACGAGCGCGGCTTCTCGCTCCGGGTATCGACCAAGCGCTGATGGCGCGGTTGAGCAGCGAGAGACCCGGGTGCGCGCGGCAGAGCTCCTTGTCGGTTAGTCGGCGAGCCAGCGCTCTACGAGGCTCAGGCAGGAGGTCGAAGCGGGCGTGAAGTGAAGGACGGGTCGCGGACGCGCCGCCATTCTGGATCGCCGGACCCAGGGGTGGAGCCGTTGTTGTCGAGGACAATGCTCACGTCGCGCCCGCCAGGTACCCCGCGGTCGAGCGGCAGGAACGTCCCGTGGTCGTCTGCCTACGTGATGCGAGGGCAGTTGCCCCGCCGGCGACGGGCGGGCGCGAGCGCTGTCTGCGGCGCGATCGCGACGGAGACGAACGACCCGCGGCCTCGACACGGACACGAGGGCCATCGCCCACCTTGAGGAAGCGGCACTTCGCGAAGCGGAACGATCGACGTGATGCGGTGACCAGGTGGCGCGCGTGCCGCTGGCTATGCGTATCGCACAACCGAGAGGCTGGTCGTGGCAGAGTTCGTCGGGTCGAGCATGCCGTTGCGAAAGGGAGGAGGAGAGGCTTCGCGATCGACCTCGCCGACGGTGCGTGGCGAATTCGACGATGGACGCGGCTCGAGCCGTCTCGGCCCTAACGACCAGCATTCCGGTCGGCGGCGACCGGGCGGCCAGCTCCCGCTCAACAGCCCGAGGTGCCGGCTGGTTCAGGGTCCGTGAGGAGTCTCGCGAATCGAACGCGTCCTGTTCAGGCCCACGCCTTCGGCTTGCTGCTCGCCCGTTTACGGTCGCGGCGAGACGATCTCCACGTGGGCATGGCATAGCACCCAATCCCCGTGCCTTGCTCTAATCGGCGATGATGGCCGGGTGCTCGACATCACGTGGCCCAACTACGGGATTAGCCCATGCGTGCGCTGGTGATCTCAGACTCGCACTTCGGTGCGTGGACGGGGGAGGACCTCTTGCGCGAGCCGGAGATGCTTGCGCTGCTCGAACCGCACCTGGACGTCGATGAAGTGATCTTCCTCGGCGATCTGTTCGACTTCCTATTTGCCCAGGTCAAGGACGCGCTCGCCGCCGCAGGGGGTCTGTTTGACCTCCTTCGTGAGAAGCTGCAGGGCAAGCGCCTCGTCTTTATGGAGGGCAACCACGACCACGATCTCGTAACCAGGGATGCCGAGGCGCTGGTCGACCTGGAAATGGCCCTCGCAGGCTCCTCCCAGGGGCCGGGAGATGCGCTGCAACGGGCCGACAGCTTCCGACGCTTCCTCCACCAACGACTTGAAGGCGTCGAGGTCGAGATCCGCTATCCGACCTACACCTTCGGTGACGTCCTGTGCTCGCACGGGCACTATCTGGACGTGCACGCGCGCCAGCATGGCTCGGGACCCGACCGGCTGCTCGGCCGCGCGATCTGGTCGATCGCGGTTGGCACCGACGATGTTCCCACGCTCGCCGATTACGAGGCCACGACGACACTGCTAACCGGAGTGCTGTTCACGATCGCCCAGCTTCCTAACGGCACCACGGCCCAGCGCCGCGTTTACCAGGGATTCCAGACGCTCCAGCACGCCATGCGTCTGAGTCACGCCCCGCGACTAGCGGCCGAGTCCATCGCCGACCGGGCAAGACCGCGGATCGCCGCGTCGGGAAAGGAGCTCCGGATGCTAGAGAGCGCCTACCGCGCTGCCCGCTCGCGCGAGCGCGAGCGCCTCCGCCGGGTCGGTGCGCCCGCCGGCGGCGAGGTCTCGAGCTTTGCGCTCGCGCGTAGGGTGCGGCCTAGCGACCCCCTCGAGCGGGCTGTCGAGGCATTCGAGGACGTACTGACGACCCTCGGCTGGGCCGAGGACACAGACAAGATCGTCTTTGCACACACCCACCAGCCACTCGACGGTGTTACCGGACCTAGCGGACGTTGGCGCTACTGGAACACCGGCTCATGGATCTACGAGCCCGATTTGAGTTCGCAGCGCGCGTACGCTGCCTACGTGCGCAACGCCTGGCCGGGCACGGCGGTGCTGATCGATACCGACGAGCCCCAGCCGCGCCTGCTCAGGCTGCTCGAGCACCTCAACCCGCTCGAGCGGCCACGCGAGCGACTCGGAGTCTGAAGGTGCTCGCGGCTCTTTGAGGCGCCAGCGCGAATAACCGCTGGCGCCTTCAAGCGAAGCTAACCAGCGACGGCTGCCAGGCGTCCCGGCCGCAGCACAGGCGGAGCCCACGACGTCCGGATGCCTGCTGACGTCCGGAGAGCCTCGAGGGCCTCTGCGACGAGGACCGGAGGTCTGGATGGATCCTGTGTGCAGCCGCGCCGACGCACTCGCCTTCGTTCCGATACAGCAGTCGGAGAGCGGCATCTCGAGCCTACCGACCCTTCGCCTCGTGGCGTCAAGGCCGGTCGGGAATTGACGCTGTAAGGGCACTTGAGATTTGACTCCGTGTCGGGTCGGGAGCCAAAGCGGCGCGGGCAACTCCTTACGGCGCTTCATTTTCGCTCGCACCACGACGCATCTATGGCCTCCTCCAGACCCGCCCTCAGCGAAACCCCGCAGCGCAAACAGCCGCACTGGGCGAGCCGGCCTCCAGCGGTGATGCCCGATTCCTGTCTTCGTGGTCGTCGGCTGGTGGCGCGGAGGATCATTAGCCGTTCCCCGACCCGGCGCCGCGCTACGTTTCGCACGCTCTCGATCGTCATCTCGGTTGGGCTCGCCGACTCCGTGAACGCGAGCACGATCGGTCCCGCACTGTTCCTCGCGGCCGGCGAGCATCCGCGGTGGAGCGTGCTCGGGTTCACGCTTGGCATCGTCGCGGTCTTCTTCCTGGGTGGGGCGCTGCTCGTCCTCGGGCCGGGCCGGGCGCTGCTCGCGCTGGTGCCGCAGCCCACCCGGACCGCCCGCTACATCATCGAGACCGTGGTCGGCGTCATCCTGCTGGTTGGGGCAGTGGTGCTCTGGACCCGGCGGCGCTCGCTCAGCCGCAAGGCCGGTGAAGATCGCAAGCGCCGCGAGGCCGGCGGGCAGGGCGGGGACTCAGCGCAGCAGGGCCCGAGCGGGGACGAGCGGGGCTCGGACGACGGCGGGCGGACGCAGCGCCGGAGGTCGCCGGCCCTGACGGGCGCCGGTATCGCCGTCGTCGAGCTGCCGACCGCCTTCCCGTACTTCGCGGCGATCGCGAAGATCGTCAGCTCCCACATCAGCCTCGCGGGCGAGCTGCTCCTCGTCGCCGTCTACGACCTCTGCTTCGTGCTGCCGCTCATCGGGATCATCCTCGTCCTGACGGTGGCCAGCGATGGCGCGACGCAGAAACTCTCCCGGATCCGAGCCCGGTTCGAGGCGCACTGGCCCGCGGTCGCTTCCGGCGCGGCCCTAATCGTGGGCGTGTACGTGACGGCGCTTGGCGTGACCGGCCTCATCTCAGGCACGTCGGGACGCGCCGGGCGCCTCGCACGCCGGGCTCGCCACGTCATCTCGAGGTAGACACTGAAGGGCCGAAAGTCCCCCCCGATACGCGTGATGAATGACGCCTCCAACGCGTAAGGATTCAGTCATCATGGCGCGCCGGAGTGCGACGGGCAAGCGGGCCAGCGGCCTTCCCGGTTCTGGCGGCAGCTGCCGGTCGTTGCGCGAAGCGGCCACCGAGAGCCCGTGGCCCGCATAGGCGTCGAGGAGTAACGCTCCGTGTCCGTGGCTGTCGGGCCTCGCTGGGCTGGCGCGTGTCGTGTGTCCGTCGCAAAGCCGCGGTTCGAGCCGGTGTCAACTTTGTCGCCCGGAGTGCTCGATGGCCGTCAGGACGCGTTACACGAGGTCGACTAGAAGGGCCGTTGTGAGCAGATCCAGCCGCCCGACCTTTTCCCGACAACCACGTCCGAAAGCAGTCACTGCCGATGTGGCGACCACTGCTGGCAGATGGCTCGTTTGGTCACAGAGCAGCGGCGCGGTCGGCGACCTACCTACAACGCGTGATGAAGATCTCGAGCGCGAGGTCGGCTTCGGCTACGCCGGCTCGAACCGGAAGCGGCGGGCGCATCCAGCGGCCGGTTCGTCGCTGTTCCTGGCCGTCCAACCGGGAAGAGATCCAGGCGCTGGAGCTTGTGCCAGATCGGTCTCGAGGACGACAGCGGTGGGGCGCTTGCTGATCGGCCGAGTTGCGCGATCCGCAAGCGGCTGCGCCGCGCTGGCAGCGCTGCGGTCGAACCCGGGCATGCCCAAGAGCGCAACTCCGTGGTGATCAGAACACGCGGCCGGACCGCCAACGAACCGGCGCGTGCCGAGGTTGGCGGATCCCAGCTTCGTGCGCAGAACCGTGGAGGCCCTGGATTCGTCTGGCCGCGGTATTTCGGCTCGGACCGAAGTCGTGGGAATCTCTTCCACCTCGGGTCCGACGAGTGGTATTACGGGTCGAGCGTGCCGCGACGGACGCCCGGAGAGAATTGAGGTCGCAGCGCGAACGAAAGCACGCGGACCGTTTTGGTGGCCCTTGGGGCGGGCCTCGGGGTCGCGCTGGCCAAGGCCGGTGCCGCGGTCTTCACGGGTTCGTCCGCACTGGCCGCCGAGGCTTCGCATTCACTCGCCGATACCGCCGACGATCTGTGCCTGTTCGTCGCTCAGCGACGCAGCGCCCGACCTGCCAACGATCGGCATCCGCTGGGATAGGCGGGAAGCCTACTTCTGGGCGCTGATCGCGGCCTGCGGCGCCTTTGTCGCCGGGGCGGCGTTCTCCCTGCGCGACGGCATCAATCAGCTGATCCACCCCAGCGCGACTTCGTCTTTCGCGGTGGCCTATGTCGTGATTGCGATCTCGACCGTCCTTGATCTGGTGTCAATTCGTGAATCGGCGGGCGCGCTGATCACCCGCGGACGCCGTTACAGTCGAAGCCTCCTGCAGGAGTCTCAGGTCACGTCTGACCCCACGCTGCGCGCCGTGTTCGTCGAGGAGGCGGTATCGGTCTCAGGAGACGGGATCGCTTTTGTCGCCTTGGCCCTCAATCAGGTCACTGGGTCGTCAGCACCTCAAGGAGTCGCCGCTGTGCTGATCGGCTTGGCGCTCATCCGCATCAGTCTCCGGCTCATCAAACGCAGCCACGATTTCCTGGTCGGCGTCTGGGTGCTAAGGCCCGGGACCCAGCAAGGCGATGCTGCTGACCTCACACAGCCAATCCGGCCAGTTGAAGGGCAAAGGATGCAAGCTCTTAGATCGGCCTACCCTGGAGTGACCGGGATTCGCGAACTCCTTGTCAACTTCATCGGTCCCGGCCGAGTATGGATTGTCGCCCGCGTTGAAATCGACAATGACCTCCGCGGTGCTCAAGTCGAGTCACTGGTACGTGGCATCGACTCGAGAATGAGGCGTGAGTCTGAAAGCATCTACCGCGTCGACGTCGTCCCCATTGGCGGAGGGCATGTTGGCGATCCGAGGTCCTCGGTTGGCGAGCGATCCAGGGGTGAACCGGGTCAGCCGGAGAGTTCTCCTCACCGCGCACCCGGAGCCGGCGGTCGTCTGACGCATCGCTAGGTCACCGTGCGCCCAGGGGCATTCCAGCAAGCGGCTCACCCCTGATGCTTCCGTGCGGACTCGGGCGTCTGGTTGACCCGATTTCAGACCACCCGCCGACCTCGCGAAACCAGCTCGCGGGGCGGTAGATGCTCCGCTTCTTCGCTCGGGCTAGAGCCGATCATCAGCCAAACGCGCTGACTGTTCTCGCCTGCTGAATACTGACGGCCTACGCCGGTTGAAAACTGACCCACCCGGAGCGGACTCGGTGTCGTCCGGGCGGGCCCTCAGCCTGGCGTGGTCGTTGTCGATCGAGTCAGGAAATGAAGGGTGGTCAGCGTGGAGCAGTGGGCCGAGGTTCGTCCGATGCGGTTCGTCGAGGGGCTGGCGATCAGGGAGATCCGGCGGCGGACGGGGCTTCATCGGGAGACAATCCGCAAGGCGTTGCGCTCGCCGACGCCGCCGAATTATTGAATGCAGCGAGGACCGTCGCCGAGACCCGCGAGTACCTTGACGACGCCGACGAGCTCCTGCACGCAGCAGACTGCGCTCGAGTTCTTCAACGCCAAGATCGAGAGGTACCCGAACCACCCCGGGCGAACCGTTCTTTGGGCGGGCGCCCGCGCTCTATACGACGTGCGCGACCATCCAGAGGGCAATATTGCGCTCACCGTCCTCGAGGCGTGGCTCTGAGCTTGAGCCTACCGGTGGGCGCGGGCGGGCGGGGTCCGGGATCGCCGGCCGCGTTGCTCCGCCCCGGCTCAACGAGCCGTCTGCCAGCAGTGATCGGGCGACGAAAACGGCGCTTTCGGACACCGCTGGTCATGTCGGACCCGCGGGCGACGACGTCGACCGTGAACTCGACCGACTTGCCGTGGGAGCGGTACTCCTTGACGCCTTGAGCAGTGACGCCGCGAGCGCTGCTGCATCACGCGGGACGTAGCAGCCTGATTGAGACTGCTACGTGGGCGAGCAACAGGTGTCCCGCTCAGACTTGGAGCGTGGCTCTCGTGATGCCGCTCGGGGAGATGCGGCGCTGCTCCTATCAGCCCGCAGGGAAGGCAGCCAGTGATCAGGCCTCGCGTTTTGTTTTCACTCTGATGGGGGAACGCCGGCCGGGGCGCGCAGACGGGCCCGCTCCGCGCTGGTTAGGTCCGTTTCAGGACTCCCCGGCAACGAAGTACTTGGCATACGGGGTGCCGGCGAGCTTCTCGCCCACCAAGCGGGACAAGAGCAGCAGCGAGCTGCGTGGCCGGTAGTTGGCCGCCACGTGCTCGGTCGGCCCGACGGCGTTGCTGGTGACCAGCACAGCACAGCACAGCCAATCGGCTCGCCGCGTACTTCAGCGGTGTAGTCCTCAAGCCAACCGTTGTTGCCGTAGGCGCCGGCGAAGTTGAACAGCTGGTGGTCATACAGCGTGGCGCGTCGATCATCGGGCGGACGGCGCTTCCCGAGCTGGCGATCTGGGGCCACCTGACCGAGTCGCACACCCACGGCGTGATCCGCAATCCCTGGAACCCGGGCCTGACGGCGGGCGGGTCGAGCGGCGGCACGGCGGCGGCGGTCGCGTCGGGGATGGTGCCGGTCGGTCTCGGATCCGACGGCGGCGGATCGATCCGTATCCCAGCGGCGATGTGCGGGCTGTTCGGCCTCAAGCCGACCCGCGGACGGATCTCCATCCTGCCCGACGTGGACCACTGGCACGGCCTGACCGCCTACGGCGGCCTGGGGCGCAGCGTGCTGGATGTGGCGTTGTTCGACGACGTCCTGCTCGGCGCGGCGCCTGGCGACGCCCACGCGGCGCCGCCCTCGGACTGCAGCTTTGCGGAGGCCGCGCGTCGAAATCTCAGTCCGCTGCGGATCGCTGTCTCGCTGAAGAGCACGCTGCCGGGGATCCGACCGGGCGCGACTGCGCGGCGGGCCGTGTACGAGACGGCCGAGCTCTTGCGCTCGCTCGGCCACACGCTCAGCGACCGAGATCCGGATTCGGCGTCCTGTCCGGCGACGTCATGCCGCGCTACCTCGCCGTCATCGCCGACGACGCCGCGAAGCTCGACCACGCGGGGCGTCTCGAGCGCCGGACACAGGCGATGGCCGCGATCGGACGGCGCCTGCATGGTCGCGCGCTGCAGCGCGCGCTCAGGCGAGAGCAGCGCGTCTGTGCTCGCGTCGGGTCGATCTTCGCCGAGCACGATGTCGTGCTCACACCGGTCACCGCCGCACCCGCCGAGCCGGTCGAGCGCTGGCAGGATAAGGGGCCGGTGCGCACATTCCTCGGCGGCGGGCCCTCCGTCACCTACACCACCGTCTGGAACCTGCTCGGCGCACCGGCCGCGGCCGTCCCCGCCGGACTCGACGAGAACGGGCTCCCGGTGGCGGTCCAGATCATCGCCCGCCCGGGCGCAGACACGACCTTGGTCTCGCTCGCCGCGCAGCTCGAGCGAGAGCGCCCGTGGGCGCAGCACCGTCCATCCACCAACTGAGATCCGTAGATCCCAGATCAACACCACACGATGCGAGAGGAGCAACCAATGCAGACGCAGACCGATAACATCGCGACCGTCGCCGGAATGTACGAGGCGCTCGGACGCGGCGACATCGAGTTCATCATCGACGCACTCAGCGACGATGTCGACCGGGCAACCGACGCTGCGCTCCCGGGCGCACCCTCGTACAGGCAGCGCCACGGCAAGGATGGCGTCCGCGCCTTCTTCGGGTTCCTCGTCATTCTGAGTGGGCCGTCCGATCCGGCTGAGAGCGTGCCGGGCTCCGTTGACCGATGATTGGAGCCCGACATGCGAAACGTGGAGTTGTTTCAGCGGGCGCTTGGTCTTGAGCCGCCGTGGGAGGTGGTGGAGGACGAGTTCGACGCTGGCATAAGCGTCTTGATCTGCGGGTCGACTTTGCGAAGGGCTCGCGGTTCCCGTGTCCGGAGTGCGGGCGTGATGGGTGCCGGGTGCATGACACCGAGACGCAGACGTGGCGGCATCTGAACTTCTGGCAGCACGAGACGTATCTGACCGCGCGGGTGCCGCGGGTGGAGTGCCCCGAGCATGGCGTCAGGCGGGTGAAGGTGCCGTGG
>Ga0335078_10003989_pt1 | contig 21937 bp, 14 predicted proteins | sample Lox_Sample_32_FD_206711 | JGI IMG/M metagenome (GOLD analysis project Ga0335078, IMG submission 206711) | Soil microbial communities from Loxahatchee National Wildlife Refuge, Florida, United States - Lox_Sample_3.2 | ecosystem: Environmental > Terrestrial > Soil > Wetlands | place: USA...
TTCGGAGTTTCACTACCCTCCGAAGCCTTTCTCGCGCTCACCATCCTGGTGGTTTTGGCGGTCTCCAGCTACTCGCAATGCCTCTTTGGGCTGGATGGCGCCGGCGGCCTGGCCCGCTACCGGCTTCTTCCCTTGCACGGGTGGGAGATCCTGATCGCCAAGGACATCGCCCTTCTGGCCGCCATTATTCCGCTCACGCTTCCGCTGGCGCCTCTCGCCGGAATCGCCGCCGCCCTGGCCGCGCTGGCTCTCGGCCACCAGCCCAGCGTCGAGCGGATGCGCCCGCAGCGCCGATGGCGCTTTTCGACCGGCGCCGGACTGGTTACGGGCTTACTGCACGCGGGAATTATGGCCATGGCCGCTTCCACCGTCTACTTCACGAGCGCATGGATCGTGCTGATTTGCGCCGCCGCATGGCTGGCGTCCGTGTGGTATTACGGCCGCCTGGTGGGCTCCGACGCACCAAAATAGTGGCACGTGCGTAGAATTAAGGAGGAGGTCAGCCTCGCGTGCTCAAACTGTCCGGTATCGTTCTATTGTTTTGTGCCCCGCTGCTGTCGCAATCATCGACACCCGTTCCCAGGTCCGTGCGTTTCGATCTCGATGCGCTCGATAGATCGGCCAATCCGTGCGTGGATTTTTACCAGTATGCTTGCGGCGGCTGGCTCAAGGCCAATCCGATTCCGTCCGACCAGGCGCGCTGGGGCCGTTTCGACGAACTGCAGGAACGCAACCGGCAGACCCTCCACGAAATCCTGGACGATGCCGCCAAACCCACCCCCACTCGCGATGCCGTGACGCAGAAGATCGGCGATTATTACGCCGCCTGCATGGACGAAAAGGCCATCGATGCCCGCGGCCTGGCTCCCGTCGAGCCGGACCTGAAGCGGATCCGGGACATGAAAGACAAGGGGGACCTGGCGGCGGTGGTGGCCCGGCTGCACCGCATCGGCGTGGATGTGATGTTCCAGTTCGGGTCGGGCCAGGACTACAAGGATTCGAACGAAGAGATCGCGCAGGCCGACCAGGGCGGGCTCGGGATGCCCGATCGCGATTATTACCTCAAAGACGATGCCAAATCCGCCGAGCTGCGGGACAAGTATGTCGCGCACGTGCGACGGGTATTGGAATTGCTCGGTGAGAAGCCCGATCAGGCGAAATCCGACGCCGCTGCCATGATGCGCCTGGAGACCGCCCTCGCCAAAGGCTCGCTCGACCTGGTCTCGCGCCGCGATCCGGAAAAGCAATATCACCGCATCAGCGTCGCCGATTTCGAGGCTCTCGCGCCCTCATTCGCCTGGAAGCAGTATTATTCCGCCGTCGGCACGCCGGCCTTCGCGAGCATCAATGCCGTTTGGCCGGACTTCTTCAAGGCCCTGGACGCCGAGATCCGCAACACCAGCCTGGCCGACTGGAAAGCCTACCTCGCGTGGCATCTCATCCATTCCGAAGTCCGCATGCTCCCATCCGCGTTCCTCAACGAAAACTTCGAGTATTTCGGCAAAACTCTCACCGGCGCGCAGGAAATGCGGCCGCGCTGGAAGCGCTGCGTCGATTACACCGATGCCGAGCTGGGCGAAGCGCTGGGTCAGAAATTCGTGGAGCGGACCTTCGGCAAACAAGGCAAAGAGCGCACGCTGGCCATGGTGCAGGCGCTCGAAAGGGCGCTCGGGCAGGACATCGAGAAGCTCTCCTGGATGAGCCCGGCCACCAAGCAGCAGGCCGAGATCAAGCTGCGGGCGATCGCCAACAAGATCGGATATCCCGATAAGTGGCGCGATTACTCGAGCGTCGTCATCAAGCGCGACGATCCGCTGGGCAACGATAATCGCGCCGACGAATTCGAGTTCCAGCGGCAGTTGGACAAGATCGGCAAGCCGGTGGATCGCTCCGAATGGGCCATGACGCCGCCGACCGTGAATGCCTACTACGATCCCCAGATGAACAACATCAATTTCCCGGCCGGGATTCTGCAGCCGCCTTTTTACGACAACGACATGGATGACGCGGTGAATTTCGGCGGCATCGGCATGGTGATCGGCCACGAATTGACGCACGGGTTCGACGATCAGGGCCGCCAGTTCGACGCCAAGGGAGATATGAAGGACTGGTGGACGCCGCAGGACGCCAAGGAATTCAAGGAGCGCACCGAGTGCCTGGTCAACGAGTATTCGAAATTCACCGTGGCGCCCGGAGCCAATGTGAATGGCGAGCTCACGCTGGGCGAAAATACCGCCGACAACGGCGGATTGCGCATCGCCCTGATGGCGCTGGAAGAGAAGCTGACGGGAAGACAGCGGCCGGAAATCGGCGGCTTCACGCCCGAACAGCGCTTCTTCCTGGCTTACGGCCAGATCTGGTGCGAAAACGAGCGCGAAGAAGCCGCGCGCCTCAATGTGCAAACCAATCCGCACTCGCCCGCGCGATTCCGCGTGAACGGCGTGGTGGAGAACATGCCGGAATTCCAGAAGACGTTTTCCTGCAAGTCCGGCCAACCGATGGCGCCCGTGAACTCCTGCCACGTCTGGTAGGCCCGTCTGTGTGGGGCAGATTTGCAATCTGCGGCGGGTTTGTAACCCCCGCCGGCCGGCCGCAGGTTGCCAACCTGCCCTACTGCTTTTTCTCCGCATCCAAGCGGATCTGCTTCAGCACATCCGTGTCTTTTTCCAGCTCGCCCTTGCCGGCGGGGAAGCGGTTCATCGAGAGCACGAACGCGATGATGTCGGCGTTCTGCTGGCGGCTCAGTTTTCCCGGATCGTTCTGCGGCATGGAGACCCGCGTCCGCTCGAACAGGTCGCCCACCGTCAGGCCGGTCCAGTTGGCAAGGAAGGCCGCGCCCGTAAGCGGCGGCGCCGATTCGCCCCCGCTCAAATCGTCGCCGTGGCACGAGGCGCACTGTTTGCCGTAGACCTCCTGGCCGCGCTTGGCCTGGTCGTTCGTGTACACGCCGTCCCAGACGGAGCGGGTCGCCTGCGCGGCCGCCATCGCCGCGATCATGAGCACTGCGAAAAGCAATCGCTTCATTCTTCTGCGTCGGGCAGCCGGTAGGCGCGATACTCGCCGGAATATGCGCCGCCGCTGATGGCGATCACGATGTACTGCTTGCCATTGACCATGTAGGTCATGGGTGAGCCGCTCTGCTGCGCGGGCATCCGTACCGCGCCCACCTCCTTTCCGGTGGTCTTGTCGTAAGCCCGCAGCATGGCGCCGCGCGCCCCGTTGGGCGCGGTGGTGATGAGGCTGTCCCCCGCGATCACCAGGCTTTTCGTGACCAGCGTGCCGATGTTGTAACCCTGCTGGCCGGTGCGCGGGATGTTGAGTCCTTTGAGGGCGGGAGAATTGCGGATGGCATCGGGCGTTTCCCCGTGGGCGATCTGCCAGACAATTTCGCCGCGGTCGAGATTGATGGCGGAGATAGTGGCATAGGGCGGCTTGATGAGCGGCAATCCCTGGACGGTCGTTCCGCCTCCATAACCGCCGCCACCGCCACCGCCCGCGGCGCGTCCGCCACGGCCGCGTCCCCCGCCGCCCGCGGGCGCGGAATCGGCGCCGGCATTTTCTCCCGGGCCGGTCCGCATGCGCACTTCCTGACCCGCGGTGCCAGCCACGAAATCCATGTCGGAGATCTCCTTGGGCGGCCGAACCAGTCCGATCGGCGTCAGACAGGCGTTGCACGCATACACGAAAACCGTGTGCGTTTCCGGATCGTAAGAGCCGCCGGGCCAGTTGGTGCCGCCGCTGGCGGTTCCCAGCGTCAAGGTGGCGATCGGCCCGCCGCTTTTGCTCTCCACCGGCGGCGTGAACACCGGTCCGATTTTGTAACGCGACACCAGGGTCAAGGCTTCGTCGTGCAGGGCCGGCGTGAAATCGATCAGGTCCTCGGGCGTGACGCCGTTGCGCGCGTACGCCACGGGCTTGCTGGGATATGGCTGCGTCGGCGAATACCACTCGCCGGGCACATCGCCCTGCGGCGCCGGCCGTTCTTCAATCGGCCAGACCGGCTTTCCGGTTACGCGATCGAAAACGTACAGGAACCCCTGTTTGCTGGGCTGGGCGACCGCCTGGATGTTGCGGCCATCGACTTTGATATCGGCCAGAAGCGGCGCCGAGGAAATGTCCATGTCCCAAAGGGGATGGTGTACCAGTTGGAAATGCCACTTGCGCTCGCCGGTTTTTAGGTCGACGCAGACCAGGCTCTCGCCGAACAGACCCGCTCCCGGGCGGTGGCCGCCATAATAATCGCCGGTGGGCGATTCGACCGGAAGGTAGACGAGGCCGAGTTTTTCATCCACCGAGATCTGGGTCCAGACCCCGGTGTTGCCGGTGTATTCGGCCGAACCTTTCTGCCACGTGTCGTAGCCGAATTCGCCCTTCTGCGGAATGGTGTGGAAGATCCAGAGACGCTTGCCGGTACGCGCGTCGAATCCGCGCACATAGCCCTTGTTGTTGCGCATGCTTTTGGGCGTCATGCCTTCGCGGAAGGAGGCGCCGACAATCACCGTGTTACCGGCCACCACCGGGGCGGATTGCAGGCCGATTTCGCCGGTAATCAGGTCGGGTTGGATGGTCTGGTCGTCATTGAGTTTCAGATCGACGGCGCCGCCGTCGCCGAAACCGTGCACGGGAGCGCCGGTCCTGGCGTCGAGCGCGACCAGCCGGTAGGCCGGTGTGACATAAATGATGCGTTCGTCTTTGCCGTCGGACCAATAGGCGAGGCCGCGTCCGGAAAGCTGGCGCGGAGCGGCCGCGGCGCGCGCGCCTTCGTGCTCGCCGTGCACCCACAGCAGTTCCCCGGTGGCGGCGTCGAGAGCGAATACCGAGCGGCGAGTGCCGCCGGTGCCGAAAACCACGCCCTTCACCATGAGCGGAGTGCCTTCCAGCTTGAACTCGGGCCGGGTGCCGAGGCTGTCGGTCTTGAAACTCCAGGCCAGCTCGAGCTTGTCGAAGTTCGATGCGTTGATCTGGTCCAAAGGACGGTAGCGCGTATTGGCGAGATCGGCGCCGTACGTCGGCCACTCGGCATCCTTGGCGCTTTGGGCGCGCGCGCGATCGGCGCACACTGCCAAAAGCAAGCCAGACAAGGCAAACGTGGCCTTGAAACGCATTCCCATGAAGCCCTCCTTCGCAAGCCGCGGCTCGCGTGCGCGCGGCGTGTCCAGACAGTTTATCGGAAAAAGGAGGTTCCAGGTGGCAGCCAAGCGAAAGCGGCGGACAGCGATGTATAATCGCCGAACGTCGAACTTTCGGGAGGGAGATCATGCCGCGTAGCATTTCTGCCGTCGGATGCCTGTTGCTGGCCGCGGGCGCGCTGGCGCAATCGGATGTGCCGCCCAATTCGCAGCCGAATCCATATCGCACCGTGGAGCACTGGTTCCAACTCCCCGAAGGCCGCGTCATGGGATCGACCAGCTCGGTCGCGGTGGCGCCCAACGGCCATATCTGGGTGGTCGACCGCTGCGGCGTGAACAACTGCGCGGGATCGAACCTGGCGCCCATCTTCGAATTCGATGCGTCGGGAAAACTGCTGCGGAATTTCGGCGCCGGCCTGTTTCTCTTCCCCCACAGCATCACCTTCGATAAGGACGGCAATTTCTGGATCACCGACGGCCATGGCGCCGAGGGAAAGGGACAGCAAGCCATCAAATTCAGTCCCGATGGGAAGGTGCTGATGACGCTCGGCAAGGCGGGCGTCGCGGGCGATGGCGAAGACACTTTCAATCAGCCCGACGACGTGGCGATCGCGCCAAACGGCGACATCTTCGTCTCCGATGGCCACAGCTCGGGCCGCGGAAACGCCCGCGTCATGAAATTCTCCAAGGACGGTAAGTTCCTCAAGCAGTGGGGCGGCCATGGCTCGGGACCGGGCCAGTTCGAGGTGCCGCACACCCTGGCGTTCGATTCAAAGGGCCGGTTGTTTGTCGGCGACCGCGCCAACAACCGCATTCAGATCTTCGATCAGGACGGCAAGTTCCTCGCGGAATGGAAGCAGTTCAGCCGTCCCAGCGGAATTTACATCGACAAGAACGATGTCATGTACGTAACCGATTCGGAATCGACCGAGAAGGATGGCTACGGGCACAACCCCGGCTGGAAACGCGGCATACGCGTCGGCAGCGCCAGGGATGGCTCAGTGTGGGCCTTCATTCCGGATCCTTCCGACGGGACGGCCATCACCAGCGATGCGGAAGGCGTGGGCGCGGATGCGGAAGGGACGATCTACGGAGCCGAGGTCGGGCCGAAGGACGTGAAGAAATACGTCAGGAAGTGAGCGGGCTCAGTGCGTCATGGCGTAGACGATATAGTTCACGCCCATGCGCATGGATTGATCGGCCATCGCGGCGGGGTAGCGTGGATCGTCGGCCCACTCCCAGGCGTCGCCGATGTCGCTGTTGTAGCTGATGGCCACGATGACGCGTCCCTTGTCGTCGGTAATTGCACGCCAGTGCGCGCCGATGCCGCCGGCCCACGGGTACTTGGCGCCATCGCGCAAATGCGACCAGCCGACCACCTGGATTCGCTTATCGAGATCGTAGACGGTGTGAAAGATGGGATCATCGTCGGCCAGGTCTTTGATCTCGGAGCCGGGAAAGGCTTTGCGAATGCGAGTGGCGAACTCGTTCCACTCGGCGTCGCCGTGAAAATCGTCGGCCATGAAGAAGCCGCCGCGCAGGCAATATTCGCGCAAGAGCTGTCCCTGTTTGTCGGTAAGCCCCCACTCGCCGACCTGCACGGCGTAGAGCCAGGGCCAGTCGTAGGCATCGCCCTCGTCGAGGTTGACCACCTGCTCCACGGAGCGTACGTGAATGCGGGTGAGGCGGCGCACCGCTAATGAGAAGTGGCGGTCGGCTCGGGGGAAATCCTGGGTCCAAAGCGAATTGCCTTCGTGCCAGTCCCAGTCGCGGCCGCGGTATCCGTTGAGCGGCCCGGGCGGGAACATCAGCCGCGCGAAGGCCCATTCGGTTTTTTCCTGGAAATCGGGAGGCAGCGGAATCTCGCCGATGCGGTATTCCGTGCCATCAAATTGGCGGAACGGCCGCTGCGCCAGCAACACACCCAGCACGCATAGGCCGCACAGTGTCCCCCACAAGGCCCTCCGCATACAGAAAGCATATCATCGGCGGCGGCCGGCCATCGCGGCGAGGTAGTTCTTCTGCGCACCCGACCAGTTCAGAACGATGCCGCGATAGCGCTCCGCGCGGAACTGTTCGTTCGCGGACAGATTGCTCCGTTCCGCCGGGTCGCGCTCGAGATCGAAAAGCTCCTCCCGGCCGGAATCGATCTCGTAAATGAACTTCCACCGCTGGTCGCGAAGGCCGAGCAGCCCGAGCGAGTAATCGGCAAAGAACAGCGCCAGGCGCGGCGACGGATCGAGCCCCGATCGGCCCTGGTAGAGTGGCGGCGCCGTCAAGCCCGCGAGGTCCAGGATTGTGGGCGCGACATCCACCAGGCTGATGATCTTCCGCGCGCGCACCTGGCGTGGCAGGCCGGGCACGGCGATGACCAGCGGCACGTGGACGTTCTCTTCGTACAGATAAAAAGTGTGGCCGAAATTGCCGGCGTGCTGGCCGAAAGCTTCGCCGTGGTCGCCGAAGACTACCCAGACGGTCTCGCCCCCGAGACCACGTTGGCGAATCCCGTCGATGAGTTGGCCGAGCGACGCATCGCCGTAGTGGATCGCATTGCGGTACCGATCCAAATCCGTGGAGTCGTGAAACGGTCCGCGCGCCGGCGTTTCGTAAGGATGGTGGCCGGCGATCGGGAGATACGTCAGGAAGAATCGGCCGCCGCGAGGAAGAGCATCGATCCAGTCGAGCATCCGTGCCACGGCGGACGGCTCATCGACGCCGAAACTCGAACGGCGATTGCCGCCGATATCGCCGGCATCCTCGAGCGTTCGAAATCCACGATTGCGGACGATGGCGTTCATCCCGAGATAGGCAAACCGGCCCGAATGGAAGAGCGCGGTGTGGTAGCCGGCTCCGGCCAGCAGCTCGGGCAAGGAAGCGCAGGGCAGGGAAGCGTACGACGCGGTGCTGCTGTCGAAGGACGGGAACGTGGAGCAGAGGATCGAGAAAAGACCTTTGATGCTCTCCGGATAGGCGGCATAGGCATTTTCGAAAACCACGGCCCGATCGGCGAGGGCGGCCAGGCGCGGCGCGACTCTGGGGTCGCCCCCGTACATCGGCAAATACTGCGCCGCGGTCGATTCCAGGCTGACCATGACGATGTTGCGGCTGCGCGCCGCTCCGAAGAGCCATGAGAGATCCTCGCCCGGGCTCGCGGCGAATGGCGCCGCGGGATAGACGCCCTCTCGCGCGCCGGCTTTGATGTGGGGTAGGGCACTGCGCAAAAGGGCTCCGACAACGTTGCGGTCCATGCCAAGCGTCGGGGTACGCGCGGCTGCGAAGGGACCGAGGATCAGAGCGGGAATCGCGCCGGCGGCTGCGATCCCATACAGCCGCCGCGGCATGCGGCGCAGAAAACGCGGCAGAATCATCGCCACAGCGATGGTGGAAAGGACCAGGATGGCATTTGTCGGGGTGGCATAAAGCAGCAGGGAATCGGCCAGCGGTCCGCGCGCGGCACGCAACATGGGCCATGTGAGCGGGGTGAAAACGGCCCGGCCGACCGGGATGTTGGCGGCGGCATACAATACCAGCGCACCGTAGACAATCCAGGCAAGGCGGCGAAAACCCAGGTGTACAGCGGCTCGCTCGAACCCCGCGAACAGCAGCGCGCAAGCGATGTCCTGCCACAGGTAGGCGGCCGGCGACCAGACACGAAGATCGGGCGCGTGGCCGGCTATCACCACGATTTTGGCCAATGCCAGGACCGCGAACAGGCTCAGCGCGCGCACGATGCCACCCGCGTGGATGTGACCAGGTTGAGCCGCTTGGCCAGTATTGCCGCCACCACGACGCTCTGCCCGCGCGGCCGCCAGATCCAGTCATGCACGACCGCCGCGTTTGCCGGCGGGTTGCGATAGATCGCCGCGCGATCGCCTTTGAAGCACAGCGGGAAGACCACCAGGTCGAACGGAGCGCACGGTTCCGTGGGCGTCGGCCAGGCGGCATGAACGAAATCCACGCGGCCCGCGTGGCAGCCCTCGAGAAATGCCCGCGCAGTGGCCAGGTTGCCGGCATCGGCGTCGAGTACGGTAAGCCGGGCGCCGGGCAGGATTTCACGCAGCGCGAGTGCGGATCGCGGAAACAACCCGCCGCCCACGATGAGGACGTTCCGCGGTGCGCGTCTTGGCGAGAGCACTGCGCGAAACGCACGACAATGGCAGCGCAGCACGGCCCGCTGCAGACGCGGAGAGCGCAGCACGATGCGTTCGAGCAGCTCCAGGGCCAGGTTTCCCGGAGAAACGGCATCCATCCACCGCAGCACTGCCGGCCAGCGGCTGGTGGGAACGCCCGGGAGGATCTGCCGCGGCAACTGCGTCCAATGCAGCGCGGGGTTGGCATGATGTTCGGCGTGATAGCCGTCGTTGAAGGTCAGGAAATTGTAGATCCGGCCGTAATGGCTGGTGACGCCGCGCGCGTGCTCGTAGTGGCCCTGCAGCGCGCAGAGGACAAGTCCAAGAATGTAGCCCGGCACATAGGTCTTGAAGAAGAATGCCGGCTGGAGCAGCGCCAGGGCGGCCCACAGCGACAACACCATCGCCGTCTCCACCGTGAGCCGCCGCGTCATGCGCAGCCTCCACCGCCGGCCGGCGTGGTGGGACAGGTGCCTGTCGCGCCATAGCGATTGCGGCACGCCCAGCAGGACGCTCAGATATGCCGCGAACAGGCGATTGGCGAGTCGCGAGCGAAAAAAAGGACGATGCAGGAAATTGTGCGCGATGGTGTTCGAGTTCCACCCCAAGCCGATGGCGATGATCGGGAGCCGCGGCGCCGCCAGCAGCAGAATGCCCTGCAATACCGCCAGGGCCGCGAGCCGGAGGTCCCGATTGCAGATGCGGACACTGGCCGCGGGTACGGCAATAGTCGCCATGGCTGCCTCAACGATTGGCGAATTCCAGCAGCGATTTCACGGGCCCGTAGCTGCTGTCCGTCCGCACCTTGAAGATGCCGGTTTCGGTGGTGTACGGGACGGGATTCCCGGGTTTGGCGTCGGGCTTGCGCACGCTGGTGGCTGGAAGCATCCAGCGATTTCCGAACGCCACTACCTGCTTCTTGCCGGCGACGGATTGCAGGTCGGCCCACTCGTTGCGATCGGTTGCCGGGTCGTCGCCGAGCCGGAAGTAAAGGTACCCGCGCTGCGGCGGCAGGTAATCCATGGCGCCGGCCTTGGCCACGGCGAACACGCCCCAGACCTGGATGCGCTCGGGATGTTCGGCATTCGGCTCGAAGACCACCTTGTCGATGAGCGCGTAGACGGCGGTGCGGTCGCTGGCCCAGACCACGAACGCAAGACAGATCAAGGCCGGCACAACGGACAGGCGAGCAACGGAACGCATGTTTTCCCCTCCAGGGAGCAGACGGAGGGGCGCAACCGAGTGTTAACGGCCCGCCGGCCCCGCGATTCATTCGTACCGCAGGGCGCGGATCGGGTCGACGGTGCTGGCGCGGCGGGCGGGCAGGAAACCGGCCGCCGCCGCGATGACCGTCATCACTGCGAGCGCGCTCAAGGCTGTCCAGATATCCGTGGCCTTTACCCCGAATAACTGCGTGGCGACGTACTGGCTCAGCAGGTATGCGATCGGCAGGCCGGCCGCCAGTCCGATGCCGAGCAGCAGCAGGGCTTCGCGCATCACCATCCAGATCACCATCGCGCGCCCCGCGCCCAGCGCCATGCGCAATCCGATTTCGCGCGTTCTCCGCGCCACCACGAAAGCCAGGACGCCGTACAATCCCAGCGCCGCCAGCAGCGTCGCCAACACGCCGAAGACCCCGGAAATGGTGGCGATCAGCCGCTCCGTGCTGAGCGTATCGTCCAATTGCTGCTCCAGCGTCCTGACCGCGTAGACGGGCATCGACGCATCTAATTCCGCGATGTTGTGCCGCAAAACCGCATACATCGTCGATGTCGGCATCGACGTCCGCACATAAAACGCCGCGCTTTCCGGATAGTCCGACTGATCGACCGTGACGAACACCTGCCGTTCGACTCCGTCTCGCGGCCCCTGGTACAGGGAGTTCTCCACCACGCCCACGATCTCGATGTCCCTTTTCGATTTGGGTCCGATCCCAAAGCCGATATGGCGGCCAACCGCCGGGCTGGCGCCGAAGAAATGCGCTGCGAAAGCGCGATTGACTACCGCCGCGCGAAACTTGTCGCCCCCGTCGCGCGAATCGAAGTCGCGCCCTTCGAGCAGCGCCACTCCCATGGTCTTGAAATAGCCGGGCGACACGATGTTCATGTATGCCTGCATGTCCTCGCCGTCCTTGGGCGTGTGGCCCTCCACTCCCATGGTGGAATCCCATTCGTCGCCATTCAGCAGCGGAATTCCAGCCACCGCCGCCGATACGACGCCGGGCGTGGCTCGCATATTCTCCAGGGCCTTCCGGTAAAACGCCTGGATCTGCGGCGCGGTGTACCCGTTCAGCGCCGGATCCACCTGCATGGTGATCAGGTTGTGGATGCTGTGAAACCCGGTGCTGGTATTCTCGAGATTGGCCAGGGTTTTGACGAACAATCCGGCGCCGGCCAAAAGGAGAAACGATAAAGTAACCTGCGCCGTCACCAGCACCTTGCGCAGCCGCACCGATCCGCTTCCCTGTCCGGTCACCGCGCCGGCGACGTCTTTGAGCGTGGTCCACAGGTCGAAGCGGGTCGATTGCCAGGCCGGGGCCAGCCCGAAGAGCACGCCCGTCAGCACCGCCAGCGTGGCGTTGAAGGCCAGAATGCGCAGGTCCGGCGTGGCACGCAGCAGCAAGGGTGTGCCGTTCGACGGCAGAAAGCTCAACAAGCCGCGGATCATCACGAATGCCAGCGCCAGCCCGGCGGCTCCCCCCGCCAGCGACAGGATGAGGCTCTCCACCAGCAGTTGGCTCAGCAACTGGCGCCGCGAAGCTCCTATCGCGAGACGCACCGCTACTTCTTTTTGCCGCGCCGCCGCGCGCGCGATGAGCAGATTGGCGACGTTGAAACACGCGATCAGCAGCACTACGCCGACCATGCACATCAGCACCACCAGCGCCGTGCCGTAAGCTTGCCGCGTCTGCGAATAGCCCGACGCCGCCGGTTCCATCCGAATCTTGCGGCTGAGAAAACGATTGCGGTCGTAGGGCGTGGTATCGCGCATTTCCGGCAGCGTCAATTCATACTGCAGAATCTGGCTGAGCAGCGGCTGAAGCGAGGCCTTGGCCCGCTCGATGGTGTAGCCGGGTTTCATCCGCGCGAACAGGTGAATCCACTGGCTGCGCCGGTCGCCGATTTCATCCCATCCGGGTGTCATCAACGGCTTCATCTGGATCGGGATGCGTATGGCGGGGGACGTAGCCGGGTCCATGCCGCTGAATCCGGCCGCCGAAACGCCCACAATCGTGAGCGGATAGTTGTTCACCAGAATCTTCTGCCCCAGAATATTGGGATTGGCCGCGAATCGCGTGGCCCAGTATTGGTAGCTCAGAACGGCCACGGGATGGCCCTTGTATGCGCGATCGTCCAGTTCCGGCGAAAACACGCGGCCGATCGCCGGTTTCACCCCCAGCACCTGGAAAAAATTGCCGGAGACCAGCTCGCCATCAATGCGCTCCGTCTGCCCGCCGAAGCTGACCGATACATCGGTCTCATAGCGGGAGAAGACCGACGAAAACGCCTGCGCGCGCTTTTGGAAATCCTCGTACATGGGGTACGATGCCCGCCGGTCTCCGCGATTGCTCCCCAAGTGCGGACCGGTGGTCCAGATCATCACCAGCTGTTCGGGCTTATCGACCGGAAGCAGCCGCAGAATCAGTTGATCGATAAGCGTGAAAATGGCGGTATTGGCTCCGATGCCGAGCGCCAGCGACGCGACCGCAATCGACGTAAACAGCGGGCCGCCGCGGAGGTTGCGCAAAGCCAGGCGGAGGTCCATGAGGATTCTGGGCATACAGGTAGATACGGCGCTGATGGCCGATCGATAGGCAGAATTCCGCGCCGCGGAACTTGTCCATCCAGCAGCGAACGTGATATGAAGATCTTCCATGGCGCCCGGACGATTGCTCCGCCGGTATCGAAACGCATATCGAATCGGCAAATTCATCAACGGTGTTGGTTTGCTCGCCCAATTGCTCGGCTTTGTCGCCGCCATTCTGCTGGTGATCGCCGGCGGCATGATCGCGAGCAAGATCGATCCCGCGGACCCGGTCGTGCAATGGACGGTCGAGACCTTCAAATGGAGGGTTCAGGATGTACAAGCCGCGATATTCAGCATCGGCGTCGCCATGGCGCTGGTGACGCTGCCCGTTTTGTGGGTAGCCGGCGTGCTCGTCTCGGGTGTCGGCCAGATGCTCAAAGCCGTGCTCGATACCGCGGTTCATACGTCGCCTTTTCTCAATGAAGAAGAGAAGCTCAAAGTAATTCGCTGACCAGGGTCGGGCACTCCCATGTGACGATTTTGGGTAAATTACCCAAAAAATGCCTGTAAGTCATTTAGAATCAGTATCGGTTTGGGTAAATTACCCATGGATGTGAAATCGCCGGGAACCCGCCGCGCAAGCGGAGACGCGGATGCGATCCTGGCCGGCGGTTCCGCTTCTTCCCAATGCTAGAATTGAACCTTCCCGATGCCCTCCAAGCCCGCGCCGCGCGCGCGTCCGGCCAGCAAGCAACCCCCGGCGGCGCCGGCCAAGCTCCCGCCGCGCTGGCTCCGGCCGCTGATCCTGGTCTTGGGAGCGGTGTTCCTGATCGCACTGTTGTCGCGGCCGTTCATGGATAGCGACGCCTGGTGGCAGTTGAAGACCGGGCAGTACATCGTCCAGAATCACCAACTGCCGGTTCCCGATCCATTCTCGTTCACGACCGCGCGCAGCCGGACCGCCTACCCCGGCGAGGAGCAGATCCGCCGCTTCAATCTGACCCACGAGTGGCTGGCGCAGGCGGCGCTCTATCTCGCGTGGGCCGCCGGCGGCTTCGGCGGCGTGGTGCTGCTGCGGGTGATCCTGTTGAGCGCGTTCTGCATCTTGATTGGTCTCACGGCCAGGGCGCGAGGCGCGGGATTCTACGGCTTCGTATTCGCGGCCCTGGCCGCGGCGGTGATCGTGCGCGTCAATGCGGTGGATCGACCGCAGCTCTTCACCTACGCGTTTGTGGCGCTCACCCTGTACGTCCTCGAGTGCCGGCGCTGGTTGTGGCTGCTGCCGCCGGTCTTTCTCTTCTGGGCCAACGCGCACGGCGGTTTCGTGATGGGCTGGATCCTGCTGGCGGCATATGGCGCCGAGGCGCTGGTCCAGCGATGGCGCGGAAAGCCGGCGCCAAAGGACCGCCGGCTGTGGCTGGTGGCCGCGATCTGCGCCGCGGTGACCGTCCTGAATCCCAACGGATGGCGGGTCTTTCAGGTGCTCGCGGCATACCGCCAGAGCGCCCTGCAGGCGACCCTCTACGAGTGGCAGCGGACCAATTACTGGGAGCTCTCGCCGTTCACGGTGGTCTTCTATGCGGCAATTCTGACGTTGCTGTGGGCGCGCGGGAAGGCACGGCTGGTCGATTGGCTGCTGTTCCCGCTGTTCGCGGCGGCCGCGCTCAGCGCGGTGCGCAATATCTTCCTGGTGGCGCTCGTCGCTCCCGTAATCATAGCCAGCTACTTCCCCTGGAAGCGGACACTGCCGGTGGCCGCGGAATTCGCGGTGGCCCTCCTGCTCGCCGCGGCGGCGATCGCCCACCCGTTCAATCCCACGCCGTTCCAGTTTCGCGCCGACGAATCGGAATTTCCCAAAGGCGCGGCCGATTTCCTTGTTGCCCACCACATCACCGGACCGATGTTCAACACCTACGTCCAGGGCGGGTATCTGATTTGGCGGCTGTGGCCGCAGGAGCGGGTTTTCACCGACGGCCGCGCGCTCAGCGAAACCGCGTTCCAGGATTCCAACCGCATCGCCGGCAACGCCGATTCCACCGGCGGCCGCAGCGGCGACGAGCTGCTGGCCGATTACGGCATCCAGGTGATCGTCATGAACGGTTTCGAATTCCACGGCGGCAAAGCCTACTATCTGCCGGCCGCGCTCTCCGATCCCAGCCAGAAGGAATGGAAGCTGGTGTTCCAGGACGACGCCGCCATGGTGTTCATGCGCCACCCGCCGCCCGATGTACAGCCGCTCAATTCCCTGGACGCCCTGGTCAGCATGGAGAACGAATGCGCCGCGCACATCCGCTCGACGCCGCAGGAAAACGGCTGCGCCGCCGAGTTAGGCCGGCTGTTTTCGATCATCGGCGATCCGGTGCGCGCCCGCAAATGGGCGCGGTAGACGGCCCAAAGCCGTCAGTGGCCGGCCTGTTTCCCCGCTTTCACCCACAGCCAATCCGCCAGCATGCCCATTTTGTCCAGGCCCTTCACCACCAGCAGCAAAGTCGTCTGCGGACCGGCGCAATGCCGGTAAATGTACGTGCTGGCGGCGCCATTGGGCGCGCGAATCTCCAGGTGGAATTGCGCGGGCGCGTTTTCGATGCGCAGCACGCCGTTCTTCATCTGCTGTGTGGCCTCGGTCAGGTGGCCGCCGGAAACCAGCATGGTCCCTTTGGCGTCGCGGCCGAACTGGTACTCCGGGGTGTGCTCGGCGTCGAAATCGCGGTCGATGCCGATCTGGTAGCCGCCGGGAATGATCGCCATCGATCCGGCTTCCACCATGCGAAAGAGAACGGTGCACGATTCCGCCGACGGCGAAGGCGTAGTCGCGATGACAAAATTCGAGGCGGGCTCGCCGGTCTCCGCGGCAATTCTGCGGTCGTCCGCGGATGGGGCGGCGGCGGCCGCGATGCACGCCGCCGGAATGGCGAATAGCGACTCGGGCGGCTTGGCCAGAGACAACTCCTGCGTTTCGAGCACCGTCTTCAACGGCGCGCCCGGCGCTGCGAATTGCGCCCGCATCATCAGGCCATACTTCGGTTCCAGCCAGACCTTGGCCTTGCCGTCCGCGCCCATGTCCTCTTCGTAAACCTGGGTGGAGACGCCATTCACCGTTTCCGTAGCCGACGGCTTGTAGTGCTTGGTGGCGATGTCGCTGTTCATTTCTTTCGACATCTCGAACGGATCGCCCCAATCGCCTCCAAACGTGCCCGTGCTGCACTGCGGCGATGGACTGGTGGGATCCCAGCTGACGCTGGTATGCTTTTGCAGATCGTAGACCGTGTGGAAGCGGCTGGCTTTGCCGCCGGGCTGAGAGGGTGGGGACGTCCTTTCAACAGCCACCTTTGATCCGTCGCGCGAGGTTCGTCGAGTCACCCCGGTATCCCCCATGAAATTGGTCTGTGTCACCGAATAGGTCTCGGGCGCCGGTGCGAACTGACCGGCCAGCGGCAGCGCCAGACCGGCCGCCAGGGCCGGCGCAAGCAGGTACACCGGCAATCGACTCTTGAGCATTCGCGAAACTCCTCCCGGTCATAATACGCGGATTTTTCCCACAAAACGGATCAGCGGCTCCAGTTCGTCCGGTATCGTCCGTAGACCGTGAGGGGTTTCTCGATGCGGTTGCGCCATATAAATAGGGTTCCGGCGCGTGATTGTCGGGCGGCGAATTGGTATTCTGAAGCCGTGCAGAATGCGTCTCCAGGGGAGATCACGCAACTGCTCAACCGCTGGGAACAGGGTGAGGCCGGTGCGATTGACCAATTGGCGCCGCTGGTTTTTCATCAGCTCCGGGCCATCGCGGAAGGGTATCTTCGTCATGAACGGCCGGGCCACACGCTGCAGCCGACCGCCGTGGTCAACGAGATTTTCCTGGACCTGCTGCGCGTCCAGCGCGTCAGCCTGCGCGACCGGTCCCATTTCTTTGCGTTCGCGGCGCAGATCGCCCGCCGCATCCTGGTGGATTCGGCCCGGCGCGCCAAGAGCGGGAAACGCGGCGCCGGCTGGCAGCGCATTCCACTGGATGCCGAGCTGGCCTGGGTTTCCGCCGAGGACGGCGCTGCGTTGGACCTTTCGGCCGCTCTCGATTCGCTGGCCCGATACGACCCGGTCAAGACCCGCGCCATCGAGATTCACTATTTCCTCGGCTGCACCATCGAGGAGACCGCCGATCTTTTGCAGATATCGAGAGCGACGGCGGAGCGCCACCTGCGCTTCTCGCTGGCATGGCTGCAGCGGCAGCTTCGCCCGGCATAGGCGGCGGCGATGAAAGACGGCGATCTCGAGCGATTTCAGCACATCGAATCGGCCTTTCATGGCGCGCTGGAACGGCCGGAAGGGCCGGACCGCGACGCCTTCGTGGCGTCGGCGGGCGCCAAAGATCCGACGGTATCGGAAGAACTGCGGGAGCTGCTCGAGGCCCATGCCCGGGTGGAAGCCGCGGTGCCGGCGGAAAGCGCGCCGCTGCCCCGTTTCGGAGCCTGGCAGGCGACCCGCGTGCTCGGACGCGGCGGCATGGGCACGGTCTACCTGGCCGATCGCGCCGATGGCGCCTTCCAGATGTCGGCCGCGGTGAAAGTGGTGCCGCTGGCTCTGGCCTCGCCGGAAATCGAGGATCGCTTCCGGCGCGAGCGCCAGTTCCTGGCCATGCTCGACCATCCGCGCATCGCCCGGCTGCTGGATGGCGGGGTTTCGCGCGAGGGCCTGCCATACCTGGTGATGGAGTTCGTCGCCGGGCAGACCATCGACGTCTATTGCGACCAGCGGCATCTGGACGTTCGCGCCCGCGTGGCTCTCATGCGCCACGTGCTGGAGGCGCTGGAGTATGTGCATTCCCGCGGCGTCATCCATCGCGACATCAAGCCGTCGAACATCCAGGTGGATGCAGCCGGGCAGCCGCGGCTGCTGGATTTCGGTACCGCGCGCCTGGTCGACCCTCCGGCCGGCGAAGCGGTCACGCGCAGCCTCGCGTTCACGCCCCACTATGCCAGCCCCGAACAGGCGCGCGGCGAAATGCCGACGGCCGCGTCCGACATTTACTCGGCCGGGGTGCTGCTGTATAAACTGCTCACCGGACGGCTGCCATACCAGTTTCCCGAGATCAGCCCGAGCTCGGTGGCGGCCATCATCGCGGCGGCGGACCCCGAGCCGCCCGGCCTGGATGACGGCCTGAACGCGGTTCTCGCCAAAGCGCTGCAAAAAGAGCCCGCGGCGCGATATGAATCGGCCGCGGCGATGGCGGAAGATCTGGGGCGATGGCTGGAGGGCAGGCCGGTGGCCGCGAGGTCTCCGGGTTCCAGGCTCCGCCGGCTGTTTAAGCCGGGCCGGGTCATGGCAGCCGCGGCCGCCCTGGTGCTGTGCGCCGTCGCGGCGGTGCCGTTGCTGTGGAAGGCCGGCGGAAGGACGACGTCCATTGTCGTGCTGCCCTTCGCGGACTTGAGCGGCGATCCCGCCAATCAATACCTCGCCGATGGCCTCACCGATGAGATCACCGATGCCCTGGTGCGCATCAAGGACCTGCGGGTAATCGCGCGTTCCTCCGCATTTCAGTTCAAGGGCGCAGCGGCGGACGTCCGCGAGATCGGAAGCCGCCTGGGGGTAGCCCACGTCCTGGAAGGAAGCATCGCGCGAACCGGCGATCGCGTCACCGTAGTGGCACATCTCGAACGCGTATCGAGCAACTCGCGGGAGTGGTCGCAGACGTACGAGCGCGATGCCGCGGAGCTATCGGGAATGCAGACCGATCTGGTGGAACGGGTGGCGCGGACCCTGAAAGCCGGCGCCGTTCCGGGAGGGCCGCACGCGCACGTTCCCGTACCCGAGGCTCACCGGCTGCTGATGGAAGGACGCTACGAGTTCCAGCACTCCACTCCGGAAGCCGTAGCCAGGGCCGAGGCCGATTTCCGGCGGGCCATCGCGCTCGACCCCCGCTATGCGCCGCCTTACGAAGGCCTGGCGGCGGCGATTCATGCCGAAGACTACGCCAGCGCGGGAACCCTCCGCAACCAGGACGAACGCGGCGCCGCGGAACAGTGGCTTCGCAAAGCGCTGGAGATCGATCCCGAACTTCCGCAAGCCCGATCCCTGATGGCGGAGTTCGCCATGCAATACGACTGGGATTGGAAGCGCGCCGAAACGGAGCTGCGCCGCGCGCTGGCCGGCGGATCGAGCGTCGGCACCGAGGTCTGGTACGCCTTTTTCCTGGTGTTCCACGGCCGCTTCGCGGAGGCGGAAGAGCATCTGCGCCGCGCCCAGGATCTGGATCCATTCGGCACCCGCACCCTGCACGATGTCGCGCTCATGATCAATCTGGAGGGCCGCTTCGCCGAAGCGCGGGAGATATGGCTGCGGGCCGCGAATCTGGCGCCTGCGATGCTCGCGCCCAAGATCATGGTCCAGTTCACCTGGATCGAAGAAGGCCGCCCGGAGCTGGCGTTGCCCGAGGTCTGGAAGCTGAAGCAGCAATTCCCGCCGGCGGCGCTGGTGGAAGCCATGGCGCAGGCGCGCAACGGCCATCGCGACCAGGCCCTGCGCCTGATGCAGCCGTTCGAAGCGCAGTATCCCAACACCGCCGTCACCATGCAGTGGTTCGCGCTGGTCTATGCCTTTCTGGGAGACGAGGCAGACACCGTCAAGTGGCTGGACCGGTCGGCCGACCGGAAAGAGTTCCAGGTGTTGAATGTGGCCGTGCACCCGGTGTTTGCTTCCATGCGCCACAGCCCCGCGTTTCAGGCGTTACAGAAGCGCATCGGCCTGGGCCAGTAGGCGTGCCGGGTTCGCCGGGCATGGTTCGGCCTGTTATTATGTATGCGCTTCCACTTCAAACATGTCCCACGTGAATTCTCTTTTCAAAGTTGCCGCCGCGGCATTCACCGCAACCGTCGTTCTCCATGCCGCGGCCGATGCCATCGCGGTAGAAGTCCATGCCGCCGCCGTCCACGATGTCTCGGCGCCGTTGGGGTCGCTGCGGCCGCCCGAACCGCCGCCTGAATCGGGGGCCGCTCGCGGCGGCGCCGGAAGAGGCGCCCGCGGGGGAGCGCCGCGCGCCAATCCGGGGACACCTCCCGTGACCGTGCCGCCCGACATTCCAGCGGCGGGCGCCGCCGTCGAGCAGCACGCTCAGGGCACGCTGCCCGCGGCCGCGATGGTGGCGGGCTTCGATGGCCTGGGCTTCGGATTCACCGGCCCGCAAGGCGCAGGACGCGGCGCCGCTCTCGACAACAGCCTGGCCGTCGGTCCCGACGACATCGTGCAGGTGATCAACGGCGCGGGAATCGCCGTGTACACCAAGAAAGGCCCGAAGTACGACAATACCGGCACGGTCCTGTATGGCGCGGTACCCTCGCGGACCGTGTTTCAGGGCTTCGCGGGTCCGTGCGCCTCCGCCAATTTCGGCGACGTGGTGGTGCGCTACGACCAGTTGGCCGGCCGCTGGCTCTTCGTAATGCCGATCTTCCAGCGGATTCCGGACCGGCCGGACGAGCCCTACTCGGTGTGCTACGCCGTAAGCAAGACCTCGGATCCGCTGGGCGAATATTACCGCTACGAATTCCGCCGCAAGCGGTTTCCCGATTATCCGCGCCCCGCCGTGTGGCCGGACGGCTACTACGTGCCGACTTCCACCGGCGACACGGTGGTGCAGAAACACGATTGCATCGCCGACCGCGCCCGCATGTTGAACGGAGAAGACGCCAGCGAGCAGTGCCTGATCATCGACGGGGTGAATTTCCTGAACAACGCCGATGTCGATGGCCCCACGCCGCCTCCCGCCGGCGCTCCCAACATCATGATGGCCGCCGGAGGCACGCAGCTCAAAGGCATGAGCGAGCATGACGACCGGTTTTTTCAGGATGACGGCATCTACTACTGGAAGGTCCACGTCGATTGGAAGAATCCGCAGAACACCAATGCCGAAGGCCCGCGAAAGATCTCGGTGGCGCCGTATCACTACCTTTGCAACGGCCAGTTGAGCAATTGCGTCCCGCAGCCGGGCACGGAGACGCGCCTCGATTCGCAGGGCGACAAGCTCATGCAGCGCCTGGTCTACCGGAATTTCGACGATCATCAATCGATCGTGGCCGCGCACTCGGTCAACAGCTCGCCCGGCAAAGCCGGCGGCGTGCGCTGGTACGAATTCCGCCTCGATACCCGGGGCGATCCGGTGCTTGCCCAGCAGGGCACCTACGCGCCCGACGAGGCATTCCGCTGGATGCCCAGCGCCGCCATGGACCGGCTGGGCGATATCGGCATCGGGTATTCGTTCGGCAGCGCGAAGGATTTTGTCGGGCAGCGCTTCGCCGCGCGGCGGGCCGGCGATCCTCCCGGCCAATTGAGCCTGCACGAAACCGTGTTGGCGGAGGGAAAAGGCGCGCAACAACGCGGCAATCGCTGGGTGGATTATGCATCGACCGCCATTGATCCTTCCGACGATTGCACCTTCTGGTACGTCGGCGACTACTTCAAAGAAGGCGCCGCTGCGCTCAGCACCAGGATCGGCGGCTTCCGGGTGCCCGGATGTCTGCAGTTGACGCTGCGCGGATCGGTCTTCTTCGACCTGAATCACGATGGCAAGCGCGATGCCGGGGAGCCCGGGATCGCGGGGGCGGGCGTCAGCTATGCGGGCCCGAAATCCGGGTCTCTGACGAGCGATGCCGGCGGCAATTTTGCGGCCGATATTCCCGGCGATGCGGCTTCCGAGGGCGTTTCGTATTCGCTCACGCTGCAGCCCCCGGCGCGGCCCGGATGGGCGTTGACACGTGGCGCCCTGACGCCAAAAATCACTGATGCCGCAAGCGCGTCCGGTCTCAACCTCGGCGCCGTCTGCACCGTCCGCAACCGGGGCGGCGAACACCCCAAGTTCTGGGCGAGCGGCAAGGGAAGAGACATCCTGATGGAGCACGATGCCGCCTGGCGCAAACTGATGAACTCGACCTTTCATCTCAACCTTCC
>Ga0335078_10003990_pt1 | contig 21936 bp, 21 predicted proteins | sample Lox_Sample_32_FD_206711 | JGI IMG/M metagenome (GOLD analysis project Ga0335078, IMG submission 206711) | Soil microbial communities from Loxahatchee National Wildlife Refuge, Florida, United States - Lox_Sample_3.2 | ecosystem: Environmental > Terrestrial > Soil > Wetlands | place: USA...
GCAGGTAACCGCCGAAGCCCGCGACGAGCAGCCCCATGTCCTCCTTGACCAGCAGGAGCGCCACCGCGGCGAGCACGCCGTGCCAGCGCCTGCCCGCGTCGAAGCGCTCCACCATCACCGCGGTCAGCACCGGGACGAACGCGACCTCGTGGAAGTCGAAGATGACCGCGGCCATGACCGGTAGCGACAGCGCGTAGCCCACGCAGACGAAGTACGCCGCGCCCGGGCCGAGCCGGCGCCGGGTGTACGCCCACAGCGGCGGGATGGCCAGCGCGAACAGCACCCCCTGTGCGACGAGCAAGGTGGCCGGGCTGTCGTAGATCCAGTACAGCGGCGCGAGCAGGGCCAGTACCGGCGACCAGTGGTCGGCCAGCAGCAGGAAGTGCGCGCCCTCCCCGTCGGAGACGCCGCGGGCGACCGAGGCCGGGGCGTGGAAGTGCGCGTAGCCGCGGATGCCCTGGTCGAAGATGACCAGGTCGAACGTGCTGGCCAGGAAGCGGCGGAACAGGATGAGCGAGTCCAGGCAGTAGATCAAGGCGGCCGCGGCGGTGAGCGCGCCGACCTTGACGCTGGCGCGGCCGCACAGTTCACGCAGCCGCCCGCGGCCGGCGGCCGCCCCGTCAGCTGCGCGGGGGGCGGTCGCTGCGCCGGCGGCCTGGCTGCTCACCGCTGAAGGGTAACAGGGGCCCGGCGTTGACCGAATGCGCGGCAGCATCCAGACGGAAGGCTAATCTCTTGCTATGAACCAGGAGGCAAGCCGCGGCCCCGCCAATGCCGCGCCGCGCGGGACCGGGCGGCCACCGAGGAAGCAGCCCGCCAGACCGTCCCTGGGCGGCGGCACCCCGGCGCAGGACCGCGAACTGCGCGCGCAGGGGCGCGAGACCGTCCGCAGGCTGCTCGAGGCGGGCATGGTCGAGTTCGAGGAGCGCGGGTTCAACGGCGTGCGCGTGGACGACGTGGTGAGCCGGGCCGGCATCTCGCACGGGACGTTCTACCTCTACTTCTCCAACAAGGAAGACCTGTTCAAGGCCCTGCAGAAGGACGCCCTGCACGACATGGAGATCGTGGCGGGAGATTTCCCCGTGGTCACCAGCGACGAGACCGGGCGCAACCTGCTGCGCCAGTGGGTCCGGAAGTTCTTCCGGGCCTACGCCGCGCACGGGACGGTGCTGCGCACGCTCAGCTCGGCGAACGCGCCCGGCGAAGTGTTCGGCGACGGGCTGCGGCTGTTCTTCAGCATCGCGGAGGCGATGACCACGGGGATGACCGCCGCCGCCCAGGCGGCCGGAAGGCACCAGGAACACTCCGAGCTGACCGCGCTCGCCTGCCTGATGATGCTCGAGCGAGTGAACTTCCTGATCAGCACCGAGGTCAAGCTGCCGGAGGACGAGATGGCCGACCGGATCGCGGACATCATGTTCGCCGCGTTCGGCCTCAGCGTCCCCTGATCCCGGTCATTATGCCGAACGGGCCGGGTTGCCCGCCCCGGCGCCGGGCCCGAGGATCCCCGGGGCGGGCGCCCAGCTTGGCTATCGCCAGAGCAGGGCGATAGCACCCCCGCCGGTCGGGAAGAATTTCTTACGTGCGATTCCTCAACGATGCGGTCCCCGGTCACGACCTGACCTACAGCGACGTCTTCATGGTGCCCGGCCGGTCGGCGGTCGGCTCGCGCCTGGCCGTCGACCTGACCACCACCGACGGCAGCGGCGCCACCATCCCGATCGTCACCGCCAACATGACCGCCGTCTCCGGGCGGCGGATGGCCGAGACGGTCGCGCGGCGAGGCGGTGTCGCGATCTTGCCGCAGGACATCCCGGCCGACGTGGTCGCGGACGTGATCGCCTGGGTGAAGGCGCGGGACCTGGTGGTGGAGACCGCGCTGACCCTGGCGCCGTCGGATACCGCGGGTGACGCGCTCAGCCTGCTGCCCAAGCGGGCGCACGGGGCCGTGATCGTGGTCTCGCAGGACAGGCCCGTCGGGGTCGTCACCGAGGCCGACTGCCTCGGCGTGGACCGGTTCACCCAGCTGCGCCAGGTGATGTCCGCCGACCCGTTCACCCTGCCCGCCGGGACCCCGCCGGAGCAGGCGTTCTCGCTGCTGCACGACGGGCGGCACCGGCTCGCGCCGGTGGTGGACCGGGCCGGCCGCTGCCTGGGCATCATGACCAGGACCGGGGCGCTGCGAGCCACCCTGTACTCCCCCGCCGTCGACGCCGCGGGCCGGCTGCGGGCCGGCGTGGCCATCGGGGTCAACGGCGACGTGGCGGCCCGGGCCAAGCTGCTGCTCGACGCGGGAGCCGACGTGCTCGTGGTGGATACCGCGCACGGGCACCAGGAGAAGATGATCTGCGCGCTGCAGGCGGTGCGCGGGCTGAATCCGCAGGTCCCGGTGGTGGCCGGAAATGTCGTCACGGCGGCCGGGGTGGCCGACCTGGTGGCGGCGGGGGCGGACATCGTCAAGGTCGGCGTGGGTCCTGGCGCGATGTGCACCACCCGGATGATGACCGGCGTGGGACGGCCGCAGTTCTCCGCCGTGCTCGAGTGCGCCGCCGAGGCCCGGCGGCTGGGCGCCTCGGTCTGGGCCGACGGCGGGGTCAGGCACCCGAGGGACGTGGCGCTGGCCCTGGCCGCGGGCGCCTCGAACGTGATGATCGGGTCGTGGTTCGCCGGCACCTACGAGTCCCCGGGGGACACGTTCCGGTCGCCGGAGGGGCGGCTGTACAAGGAGAGTTTCGGTATGGCGTCGGCGCGGGCGGTGCGGCTGCGCTCGGCCAGCGACTCCGCGTTCGAGCGGGCGCGCAAGGAGCTGTTCGAGGAGGGCATCTCGTCGGCGCGGATGTACCTGGACCCGGTGCGCCCGGGCGTGGAGGACCTGGTCGACATGATCGTGGCCGGGCTGCGGTCGTCGTGCACCTACGCCGGTGCCCGGGACCTGGCCGAGCTCGGTGAGCGCGCCGTGGTCGGGGTGCAGAGCGCGTCCGGCTACAGCGAGGGCATGCCCGTCCCCACCAGCTGGTGATCGCGGCCTGCGGGGACGGCGCTAGCCGGTGGCGTTGAGCCAGCGGACCGGGGCGCCGTCGGCGGCACGGCGGAACGGCTCGAGCTCGTTGTCCCAGGCTGTGCCCAGGAGGCGGCTGAGCTCGTCCTCCAGCGACGCGCTGGCGGCTCCCCGGGCGGCGAGCAGCATGACCGACCTGAGCCGGTCCTCGGAGACCATGATGTCGCCGTTGGCGCCGGTCACAGCCGTGAACAGGCCGAGGTCGGGGGTGTAGCAGTGACGCACCCCGTCACAGCCGGGCGAGCTGTCCTCGGTCACCTCGAACCTGAGCCGGTTCCACCCGGCCAGCGCGGACGCGATCGCCCCGGCCGTGCCCGGGCGGGCGTGCCAGGTGAGCTCGGCTCGCAGCGCGCCGGGCGCGGCGGGCTGGCCGACCCACGGCATGCCAACCGCCGCCCCCACGATTCCGGCAACAGCCCACTCGACATGCGGGCACAGCGCCGGGGGCGCCGAATGAACGTACAGAACACCATGCGCAGACACCGTGCCTCCTTGTAGACGAGGTTCGCCTTCCCCTGCGGCCTCGCTACTGCGGCACGGACTGCCCAGCTACATATTGTGCCTCATGCCCTCCCTTCGCGCCAGCACTCCGGGCAGGAAAACCCCGTGAATTCGCAAACATGACCAGTGCGGCCAGGACCACGACGGCCAGCGCCGACCACGGAACGTAGTCACCGGCCTGGTCATAGAAGGTCCGGGCCGAGGCCGCGGGCAGGCCGAGCCTGACGCTGACCACGCCGTGCGAGGACTGCCCCATCCAGGCCAGCAGCCTGCCCCGCGCGTCGAACGCGACCGTATCGCCGGTCAGCGCGGCCTGGACCACCGGCCGCCCGGCCTCGGCGGCGCGCACGGCGCCCAGCGACGCGTGCTGGTCGGGACCCCACGTCCCCTGGAACGTCGAGGTGGCCGACTGGTAGACGATGAGCTGCGCACCCTTGTCAGTGTCGACCCGGGACATGTCGGGGAACGCGGATTCGAAGCAGATCAGCACGCCGATCGGCAGCGGCCGCCCGGCCCGGTCGGTCGCCTGCAGCAGGTGCGCGCCGGTACCGGGGATCATGTTGGACGCCGCCGCCCGGCTGATCTTGGTGAGCCAGCCGAGCTGCTGGCGGAACGGTATGTACTCGCCGAACGGCACCAGCCGCGTCTTGACGTAGATGCCGATGATCCCGGAGGGGCTGACCAGGACCGCCCACTTTTCGTGGCCCTTGCCGGGTGGCGTGGCGTCCTGGTTGACCAGGATGTCGGCGCCGTCTGCGGTGGCCAGCCGCTCCAGCTGGAGCAGCTGGGCGCGATTCCTGGCCAGGGTCAGGTCGACCGGGATGCTGCTCTCGCCCCAGACGATCAGGTCGGGCCGCACGCCGCCGAGCGTGCCGCCCCGGCTCAGTTCGGCGGTCAGCGCCTGCGACGCGTGCGTGCGCAGGCTCGCGTTGCCGATCATGCCGGGCTGCACCAGGGCCACCGTGACCTGGCGCACGGCGGGACCGGCCGGGGTGAGGGCGAACGCCAGCGGCCCGGCCCCGACGCTGGCCAGCGCGGCGGCGACGCCGAGCAGCGCCAGCCCCGGGCGCCAGGTCGCGCCCGGTGTGAGGCGGGGCAGCGACCCGATGACGAGCACGATCGCCACGTTGGTCAGGACCAGCGCGAAGCTGATCAGCCACACCCCGCCGACCGAGGCCAGCGCCAGCACGGCCGGATGCTGCCACTGGCTGACGCCGTACACCGCCCACGGGCCGCCGAGCGCCTGCCAGGACCTGAGCCACTCGGTGAGCAGCCAGCAGGACGGCACCACCACCAGCGCGGCCACCGCCCGCGGCCACGTGACCGGCGGCTTCAGCAGTGTCGCGGCGGCGACCCCGAACGGCACCCACAGCACGCCGAACACCGCCGCCACCAGCAGCACGCCGGGCCCGATCTCCGGGGCCATCCAGTAGAGCGCCGCGATGAGGTACCCGGCTCCGAACCACCAGGCACGCATCCCGCCCTCCCGGCCGGTAGCCGACCTGGCGATCAGCAGCAGCCCGGGGACCAGCCCGAACCAGGCCAGGAACTCCAGGTTCGGCGCCGGGAACGACAGGACGGGCAGCGCGCCCGCGAGCAGCATGAGCCGCCGCACCGACCAGATCCACCGGCCGGTCTTCCTCAGCGCCTTGCGCACCCTTCCATTGTCGGGCAGCACGCCCGTCTTGCGCGACTCGCCCTGGCCGGAGCCTAGTTGTTGCGGGCGAAGATGCGCAGGAAGAACAGGAAGACGTTCAGCGCGTCGAGGAAGATCGACGCGGCCAGCAGCGGCGCGGCCTGAATGTCCTTGGTACGCCGCAGCCGCTGGAAGTCGAACATGACCAGGCCCGCGAAGATGACAAGGCCGAGTACGGAGTAGATCAGCGACCCGTGCGGGATGTGAACGAAGATCAGCACGATGCCGAAGATGATGAGCGCCACGAGCGCCCAGAAGCTCACCCGGGCCAGCCCGGACAGGTCCCGCCGGGTGGCGTAGCCGGCCGCGCCGAACCCGGCGATGAACAACGCGGTGGCCCCGCCGGCCTGCCACAGCGCCTGCGGGTTGGTGGCGGCGTAGTACGTCAGGAGGGGCGCCATCGCAAGCCCGAGCGCCGTGCCGACCACGAAGAGCAGCACCACGCTCAGCCCGCTGGATCGCCGGACCGAGAAGTTCATGCCGATCAGGCACGCGAAGGCGACGATGAACCAGACGAAGGCCCAGCCTTCGGACAGGTTGCGTCCCAGGTAGGCTCCCAGGGCGAAGAAGCCGGTCGTGACCGCGACGTATCCCATCGTCTGCCCGAACAGGGTGTGAGTCCGGTCCCTGAGGGCCGCGCTGGGGGCGTCGTAGGCCAATGATCCGCTCATGACTGTTCATCTCCTGACGTTCGCGGCGAGCCCTCTTGCTTGCAGACGCTGACCGTGTCATATGAATAATGCCCGAGTCGGCTGGCTGTGAGTATCCGCTGACAGGACACGACGGCGGCGGCGGCGAGCAGCAAGTTACGTGTCACCAGGATGCCGGTGGCCACGTCGGATCCGTATACCAATCCGGCCCACCTGTTCGGGAAGATCACCTGCGTGAGCCCGGCGGCGGCCAGCACGGCCAGCGCGGTCGGCCGTTGCGTCGTCCGGCCGGTGGCCAGGCACGCCGCGGCGAGGCCGGTGACCCACAGCAGGTACTGCGGGCTGAGCACTGGGCTGGCCACCAGGAACAGCAGCGTCGCGGCCAGCGGCGCGTCCGCCGCGAACTCCGGCCGCCAGCCGGCCCGGCCACTGGCGATGAGCAGCCGCCAGCCGACCACCGCCGCCGCCGCCAGGACCAGGCCCAGACGGGAGGCATCCAGCGCGAGCGCCGCATGCTCACCGCTGAGCTGCTGCGCGCCGAATCGGAACACCACCGTCCCGCGCCAGCCGGCTTGCCGCCAGATCATGAAGGGCGTCGCGGCGACCGATTCGATCTCGGTGCCGCGGGCGTCCTGGTGCGCGAGGAAGCTGCCCGTCGCATGGGCGAAGATGACGCATACCGCGGCCAGCACCACCGCTGTGGCGGCCAGGGTGCGGCGCCACTGGCCGGGAGCCGTCCCCGCCAGCAGCGTCAACGGCCATGCCTTGACCGCCGCCCCGGCCCCGATCAGGGCGCCGCGGATGCCGGCCCGGCTGGTCAGGCACAGGGCGGCGACCGACAGCGCGACCGGGACCATATCGAACCTGGCCACGCTGACCACGCCGACCAGGGGCACCCCGAGCGCCCAGTACCAGGCCCCGGCCAGGGACCCGCCGCGCCGGGCGACCGCGCAGAGCATGAGGGTGATGGCCAGGTCGCAGGCGATAGCCAGGAGCGCGAAGCTGACCGTGTACCTGCCGGGCAGGTGGCCGGGCAGCCAGAGGACCAGGGCCGCGCCCGGCGGGTACTGCCACATCGGATCGGCCAGCGGGAAACGGCCATGCGACAAGCAGCACGCGTACCACCGCTGGTAGATGCCGACGTCGCCGTTCGCGCTCGGGAGTCCGATGAGCAGGCAAAGGCCCGCCCGCGTCACAAGCCACACCGTCCATAGCGCCAGGACCTGGGCCCTGCTCGCGCGTCGCCCGAGCATGAGCCCGCCGCCCTTGACCACAGGACGCCAGAAAGGGGCACTCTCAGACACGAGAGTCCCCCCTTACGGACATGGCCGACCGGTCGGGCGGTTCTTGCTGCCGCGGACAGCGATCACATGGGCAGCGTCGGCTCTTTCGACGCAGTGCCCGCCGTTGTCCCCGGAATAGCTCGATGTGCGCCAGGATACGGCTCCGAGTCAGCCAGTGACGGGCCATGTGTGGCGTACAGCAGGACTTCGACCGCTCCCTTCGCGCCCTGAATGGGCGACGGCTGCTGGCCCAGGACCCGCCACCCGTGGTCTTCCAGCGCGCGTGCGGCGGCCTCCACGGCCGCCGCGACCTGCGGCGGCTGATCGGCCAGGGTGGCGGCGCGAAGCTCGAACGTCGGCTTGACGAGCGCGATGAGCTGCGCGGCGGGGGCCAGCAGCCGCCGGTCGACCTGGCCGATGGCCTCGGCGACGGCCAAGTAGGACAGGTCCATCGTGACCAGGTCCACCGGCTCGCCGATCAGGTCCGGGCCGAGCCGGGCCAGGTTGGTGCGCTCCAGGCTGACCACCCGGGGGTCAGCGCGCAGCCACCCGCGAAGCTGGCCGGCGCCGGCATCGACGGCATAGACGCGGGCCGCCCCGGCATCCAGCAGGGCCTGGGTGAAACCGCCGGCCGCCGCGCCCAGGTCGACCGCGACAGCGCCGGCCGGGTCGACCCTGAACGCGGCGAGTGCATGGGCCAGCTTGATCGTCCCCCGCAGGAGGCGGGGACGGCGTATCCGGATGGCGGCGTCGGCTCGGACGCGCGTGCGCGGGCTGGCCGCGGGCAAGCCGTTGACCAGGACCGCACCCTCCTTGATCAGCCGGGCGGGATCGTCCAGGCTGGGGAAGCGGCGCTCAAGCACAGTGAGCAGCGTGACGAATGGGACGTGCCGGGCAGCGGGCACGGCAGGATTCTCCTTGCGCTCGGACCGATGGAACGGGGACCGAGCGGTCAAGGAGGACCACGAATAGGGCTAAGGAGATACCCGCCGCGCCCGTGTACGCGGAAATAGCCGCAGCCGACGGCAGCGACCAGGCGGCACGCGGGGAGCTAACGCTAACGGAATGGCACGATCGTCATGCTACCGGCCGCCGCACGACCTGCCCGGCCCGGCGCACTCCGCCTCAATGGTCAGCGGGCCTCAGCCCAGGGCGGAGACGGCGGCTGGGGTCAGGCCGGCCAGTGTGGTCAGGACCAGGCTGGTGGCGGCGAGGGCGTCGGGGTCGGGCGGGTACTGGGGGTGCGGGACGGCGATGACACGCATGCCCGCGGCGGCGGCCGAGCGAAGGCCGTTGGAGGAGTCCTCGACGGCCGCGCAGTCAGGTGACGCCACGCCGAGCCGGGCGGCCACGGCCAGGTAGATGTCCGGGGCCGGCTTGCCGCGGGCCACCTGCTCGGTGGACATGGTGACCTGGAAGCATGAGCGCAGTCCGGAGGCCTCCAGCACGGTTTCGATCAGCGCGGCCGCGGCTGAGCTCGCCAGGCCGAGCGGCCAGCGGGCGGCGAGCCGGCGCACCGCATCCACGGCGCCGGGCAGGAGCGGTATATGTTCCCGGTAGCTGGCGGCCATCCGGTCGACGACGAGCGCCGCGACCTGGTCAGGCGGCAGGCCGACGCCGAGGTCCTCGCTGAGGTACCTGGCCCATTCCGGCGTGCTCATGCCCATGAGCCTGCGCTGGGCGTCCGCGGCCCAGTGCCCGCCTCGTTCGGCCACCAGGCCGCGGCGGACCTGCTCCCACACCGGCTCGGAGTCGATCAGCACGCCGTCCAGGTCGAACACGACCGCCTCGATCACGCGGTCACTCCAGCCGGCCGGCCTCGCGGCCCCTGGTCAGCTGACCAGGGGCCGCGAGGCACACAGTGAGCGTTATGCAAGACCGGCTGCGAGTGCAGGCCTTCTGGGCCTGCGCAAGCGGCCGGTGCAGGTAGCACGGGCAGCAAAAGGAGGGGGAAGGGGAGGTGGGTGGGGGGTTCTTGCATAACGCGAACTTTTGCAAAGACACAGTACGCCCGTTCGGCATTATGATCGTGAATTTGCCTCCGAGAGGGCGCGGGCGACGAGCACCCGGGCCAGGTGCTCGCGGTAGGCCCTGGTGGCGCGGATATCGTCGGCGGCGCTGGTGCCCTCGGCGGCGTGCGCCGCGGCGTCGGCGGGCGAGGCACCGCCGGCCAGCGCGGCCTCCACCGCGGTGGCCCGCAGCGGCGTCCCGCCCATGTTGACCAGTCCCACGCGGCCGTCCTGGACGGCGCAGCCGACGATGGCCCAGTCGATCGCCCGCTGGGTGAACTTCTGGAACGACCAGGCCCCCGCCGAGGCCGGCTTGGGTACCCGGATCTCGGTGAGCAGTTCGTCCGGCGCGAGGGCGGTCTCGAACAGGCCCTGGAAGAACTCCCCGATACCGATCTCCCGCGCGCCGTCGGCGCCCCGCGCGATCAGGGTCGCGTCCAGCGCGAGCAGCACGGCGGGCAGGTCCGAGGCGGGGTCGGCGTGCGCGATGGACCCGCCGATGGTGCCGCGGTGCCTGATCTGCGGGTCACCCACCTGCCCGGCCGCGTGTGCGAGCAGCGGCACCTCGCGGCCCAGGAGGTCGGAATGCTCGAGGTCGTGGTGCCTGGTCAGGGCGCCGATGGCGACATACGAACCCTGGTCGGTGACGTAGGACAGGTCGTGCAGGCCGCCCAGGTCGATGATGACCTCGGGGGCGGCCAGCCGCAGCTTCATCAGCGGCAGCAGCGAGTGGCCGCCGGCCAGGAACTTCGCGTCGTCGCCGTGCTCGGCCGCCAGGTCGAGGGCTTCGGTGGCCGACCCTGCCCGCTTGTAGGTGAACGAGGACGGGATCACGCCGGCACCTTCCCTTCGCTCGCGGCGGCCAGCGCGGCCCTGACGATGTTGTGGTAGCCGGTGCACCGGCACAGGTTGCCTTCCAGGCCCTGCCGCACCTGTTCCTCGGTGGGGTTCGGGTTCTCCTTCAGCAGCGAGACGATGGCCATCACCATGCCCGGGGTGCAGAACCCGCACTGCAGCCCGTGCTCCTGATGGAACGCGCGCTGGACCGGGTGCATCTCGCCGTTCGTGGCCAGTCCCTCGACCGTGGTGATCTCGTGCCCGCTCGCCTGGGCGGCCAGCACCGTGCAGGACTTGACGGACTCCCCGTCGAGCAGCACCGTGCAGGCTCCGCAGGAGGTGGTGTCGCAGCCCACGTTGGTCGCGGTGAGGTCGGCCACGTCGCGCAGGAAGTGCACGAGCAGCATGCGGTCCTCGACGTCCGCGGTGATGTCCTTGCCGTTGACCGTCAGGTCGACCTTCACTGGTTACTCGCCTTCTGTGCCTCGTTAATCGCCGTCCACACCCGCTGGGGGGTGGTCGGCATGTCGACGTGCCGGACGCCGAGATGCGCGAGGGCATCGACGACGGCGTTCTGGATGGCCGGGGTGGAGCCGATCGTCCCCGCCTCGCCGATGCCCTTGACGCCGAGCGGGTTCAGCGTGGTCGGCGTCTCGCTGTCCACCAGCTCGTAGCTGGGCAGCTCGGCCGCGGTGATGGCCGCGTAGTCAGCCAGCGTGGAGGTCAGCGGGTTGCCGTCCGCGTCGTAGAGCACCTCTTCCAGGAGCGCCTGCGCCGCGCCCTGGGCGATGCCGCCGTGCCGCTGGCCCTCGGCCAGCACCGGGTTCAGCACCGGTCCCGCGTCATCCACGGTCACATGCCGCAGCAGCGTCACCTTGCCGGTCTCGGTGTCCACCTCCACCACGGACACGTGGGCGCCGAACGGGAACGTGGGCGCCTCCCCGGTGAAGCTCACGTCGGCGATGAGACTGCCGCCGCTGGTGTGACCCGCGACCTGGCCCCAGGACAGCGAGGTGTCCGGGTCGCCGCGGACCTGCCACAGGCCGGTCGCGGTGTCCAGGACCACGTCGGCTTCGGCCGCCTCGAGCATGTCCGCGGCCTGGCGGCGGGCCTCGTCCTTGACCTCGATCGCCGCCTTGTGCACGGCCGAGCCGCCGAGCTGCAGCGACCGTGAGCCGTAGGTACCGACGCCGACGGGGATCAGGTCGGTGTCACCGTGGATGACCGTGACCTGGTCCATCGGGATGCCCAGTTCCTCCTGCACGAGCATGGCCCACGCGGTGTGGTGGCCCTGGCCGTGGGCCGAGCTCCCGGTGTACACGGTCGCGGTGCCGTCGTCGGCCACTTCGAGTTTGGCGGTCTCGCCCGCGGCTGGGTCCGGCGCGGTGATCTCCGCGTAGGCGGAGATGCCGATGCCGAGTTGCCTGACGTCGCCGCTGGCGCGCCTGCGCTCCTGCTCCTTACGCAGCTCGCCGTATCCCGCCGCCGCCAGGACCTTGTCCAGCGCCTCGGCGTACCGGCCGCTGTCGTACAGAGCTCCGGTCTTGGTCTGGAAGGGGAACTGGTCGGGCGCGATGAAGTTACGCCGCCGGACCTCGGCCGGGTCCATGCCGATCTCGGCGGCGAACAGGTCCACCGCGCGCTCGATGGCAGCCGCGGCTTCCGGCCGTCCGGCCCCGCGGTAGGCGTGGATCGGCGTGGCGTTGGTGACCACCACCCGGTACCCGGTCTGCACCTCCGGGATGTCGTATACGCCCGACGACATCAGGCAGGTCAGGAAGGGCAGGAAGCCGCCAGTGCGCGGATACGCGCCGGCGTCCTGGATGATGTCGATCCGGTAGGCCAGGATCTGGCCGTCCCGGTTGCCGCCGATCTTGACGTGGTGCAACTGCGCCCGGCCCTGGGTCATGCCGACCAGGTTCTCGCTGCGGGTCTCGGTCCAGCGCAGCGCCCGGCCGGTCTTCCTGGCGGCCCAGGCGACGATGAGCGCGTCCCGGTCGATGCCGACCTTCGCGCCGAAGCCGCCGCCCACGTCGGGGACCACCACGCGGATCTGCTCCGGGGCCATGCCCAGGACACCGCACAGGATCATCCGGCACAGCTGCGCGTTCTGTGAGCTGTGCCAGACGGTCAGCTTGCCGCCCTCGAAGGTGGCCGCGGTGGCGCGCGCCTCCATCGGCAGGCAGGCGAGCCGCTGGTTGACGATGTCCTGCTCGACGACCACCTCGCAGGCGTCGAACGGGGCGTCGTCGGTGGATATCTCCCTGGTGACCGCGATGTTGCTCCCGGCCGCGGGGAACAGCAGGGACTCGTCCCTGGTGGCGGCCGCGGGCCCGACCACCGCCGGCAGCGGCTCGTAGTCCACGGTGACCAGGTCGGCAGCGTCCTCGCCCTGGTAGCGGCCGTCGGTGATGACCACCGCGACCGGCTCGCCGACGAACCGCACCGTGTCCACGGCCAGCAGCGGCTCGGCCCACGGGCCGCCGAGCGGCAGCGGGGCGGCTTCGTTGCCGCCGCCTCCCGAGCCGTCGTCCGGGGGCGGCGGCGCCAGGTCGTCCATGTCCCGGACGGTCAGCACGGCGACCACTCCGGGCTCGCTCGTGGCCGCGCTCGTGTCGATGCCGGTGATGCGCGCGTGCGCTATCGGGCTGCGCACGAACGTAAGGCGTGCCGCCCCGTTAAGTTCCGGCGTCCGCAGGTCATCGACGTAGACCCCGCCGGCTGTCAGCAGCCGCGGATCCTCCGTCCTTATCACCCGGGTGCCCAGGATGCTCATGTATCCCTCCGCTGCTGTCCAACCCATCGGGCTTCGCCAGCGAACCTACACCCGGGCTGGCCGGCGAACCATGGCTCCCCCCACAAAGGGGCCTGTGGCACATTATGACTGACCACGCAGGTAGGGGAGCAAAGACCGAGCCGGACTGGTTTAGCTTGATTTAGTTTCGGTTAGGTTGGTCCAGACTCCTTGGCTAGGGCCAGTCTCGCCGGCCATGAGCTAGCGTCCTTGGAGGGCCATGCGGCCCGGCCGGTCAGGATTCCCGGGACGCGCGGCTAGCGGCGACGCGCGGGTGGTCTCGCCAGGCGGGCATGGTGGCCATGTAGTCCAGGGTCTGCTGCTCGATCTCCTGAGGCGTCGCGCCGGGGTTGCGGCGGGCCTGCCACGCGGTCATCCGCTCGAACCGCTCGTCGAACGACTGCAGGGCGCCGGTCTCGTCGGTGCAGTAGCCGCAGTAACGGCCGGTCTCTATGGGCATCCCGCAGCTCTCGCAGGCTGATGCGGTGGTCATCGGGTCCTCCTCATGGTCGTTACGGGAATTCCTGGATCGGGGCGGCCAGGTCGATCAGGGCCCGGAGGCCGGCAAGGAGCTCGCCGGCCTGGCCAGGCGGCATCCGGGCCATGGCGCCGGCGAGCCGGTCGACGCTCAGCACCTCGCGGTCGCGGCGCAGCGCCTCGTGACCGTGCGCGGTCAGCCAGATCAGCGTCCGCCGCCGGTCGGCGGGGTCGTCCTCGCGCTCGAGCAGCCCCTGGCGTTCCAGGTGGGTGACGATCTCGCTGATCACCGACTGCGCCCGGCTCATGTGCGCCGCAGCCTCCCCCACGGTGAGCGGGCCCGCCAGCGCCAGGTGCTCGAGCACTGCCCTGGACGCGCCGGGCAGCTGGCTCCGGGGCCCGTCCCGCCGGTGAAACGTCAGGTAGGCGGCGCGGAAGAGGTCGGCGAACCGTTCGGCCTGGGCCCGTTCATCGGTCACGCCACCAGGGTTGCGGCCGGCCGATCCATCGTCAATCCCGATGGATCGGCCGGGATCAGCTGGCCCAGGCGGTTACTGCAGGTGCGCGCTTTCCGGCGGCAGGCCACGGGCGGTGCGCCATGTCAATAAAGTTGAACGGTGAAGCCGTTCCTGTTGCTGGCCATCCGCGCCGAGGATGCCGCGGCCGACAACGAGTACGACTCGTTCCTGAGCCTGGCGGGGCTGGAAGAAAGCGAGCTGCGACGGGTGCGGCTCGAGCGCCGCACGCTCGGCGATGTCGACCTGGGCGACTGGTCGGGGATCCTGCTCGGCGGCGGGCCGTTCAACTACACCGACCCCGAGGAACTCAAGACGCCGGTCCAGCGGCGGGTGGAGGCGGACCTGAACGGCCTGCTCGACAAGGTGGTGAGCACGGACTTCCCGTTCCTCGGGGCCTGCTTCGGCATCGGGGCGCTCGGCCGCCATCAGGGCGCGGTGCTCGACCGTCGCTTCGCCGAGCCGGTGGGGGCCGTCGAGGTCACCGTCACCCCGCCGGGCCGGCGGGACCCGCTGCTCGGCCAGCTGCCCGCCGCCTTCGAGGCCTTCACCGGTCACAAGGAGGCCATCAGCGAGCTGCCTGACCATGCCGTCCTGCTGGCCAGTTCGGCCGGCTGCCCGGTACAGGCGTTCCGGGTCGGCGCCAACGTCTACGCCACCCAGTTCCATCCCGAGCTCGACGTGGCCGGCCTGTGCACCCGGGTCGAGGTCTACAAGCACGCCGGCTACTTCGACCCGGAGCAGGCCGACGAGATCAAGGCGCAGGCCACCCGCAGCGACATCACCTGGCCGCCCGCGATCTTGCGGGGGTTCGTCGGCCGCTACGGCCAGGGCCGCCGGGAACAGGCGCAGGCCGGGTAGCAGCCGCGGGCGGTTACGGCACCGGCCATGGCGGTGCCATTACTCGGTGATTGGATGGGGCTTTCAGCACGTGCCGGCTGGGAGGAGATGCGCTGAACAGCGCCATCGGCGAGGCGGTTTCGCTGATCGCCCTGGTCGGGGTGCTCGCCTGGGCGGTGACCAGGCCACGCGGCTGGCCGGAGGCGGTCGCGGCGGTCCCGGCCGCGGTCATCCTGATCGCGGTCGGGGCGATCCCGGCCGGCGAGGCGGCCACCGAGGTCAGGCAACTGGGGCCGGTGATCGGCTTCCTGGCCGCGATCTTGGTGCTGGCGCACCTGTGCGACGACGACGGGCTGTTCCGGGCCTGCGGCGGGTGGATGGCGCGCACCAGCGCCGGAAGCCCCCGCAGGCTGCTCACCCAGGTATTCCTGGTCGCGGCGGTGACCACGGCGGTGCTCAGCCTGGACGCCACCGTGGTGCTGCTCACCCCGGTGGTGTTCGCCACCGCGGCCCGGCTGGAGGTGCGGTCCAGGCCCCATGTGTACGCCTGCACGCACCTGGCGAATTCGGCGTCGCTGCTGCTGCCCGTGTCCAACCTGACCAACCTGCTCGCGTTCGCGGCCAGCGGGCTGGCCTTCGGCCGCTTCGCCGCGCTGATGGCGCTGCCCTGGCTGGCCGCCATCGGCGTGGAGTACGCCGTGTTCGGCCGGTTCTTCGCCGCCGACCTGAACGCGGGACGGGGCGCCGGCCGGGCCGACCGGGACGGCGGCACCGGCCTGCCGGTATTCACGCTCGTCGTGGTCGCGCTGACGCTGGCCGGGTTCGCGGGCGCGTCGGCAGCGGGCGTCAACCCCGCCTGGGCCGCGTTCGCCGGGGCCGCGGTCCTGGCCGTTCGCGCGCTGGCCCGCCATAAGGTGGCTCCCGTCACCCTGGTGCGCGCCGCCGACCCGCCCTTCCTGCTGTTCGTGCTGGGCCTGGGCATCGTGGTCAAGGCGGTGACGGACAACGGGCTCGGCCGGGCGCTGGTGCCGCTGGTGCCCGGCGGGACCTCGCTGCCCGCGCTGCTCGCGGTGGCGGCGCTGGCCGCCGCCCTGGCCAACGTCTGCAACAACCTGCCGGCCGTCCTGGTGCTGCTGCCGCTGGCCGTGCCGTCCGGCCCGGGCGCGGTGCTGGCCGTGCTGCTCGGGGTCAACATCGGCCCCAACCTCACCTACACCGGCTCGCTGGCCACCCTGCTGTGGCGCCGCATCCTTCATCACCACGGGTCCGCGCCTGATCTCGGGGAATTCACCAGGCTGGGACTGCTCACCGTCCCGGCCGGGCTGGTCCTCGGGGTGCTGGCGCTCTGGCTCGGATTGCACTGGCTCTAGGAGGCTGATGAACGTTGAGCGAGAGCGAAAGCCCAGCCCGTTCGGTATATATCTGGGTGTGCGAGGGGACCTGGCGGGCCAGCGTGGACGCGGCCCTGCGCCTGGCACCGGCCGGGGCCAGCTTCACGTTGCTGCACGTCACCTCCGGTGAGGCGCCCGACGCGGCGCGCGGGGCGTACGCGGGGCTGCTCGGGCGGGCCGGGCACGACCCCGGGGTCCGGCTGGACAAGATGGCCGCGGTATCGGCCGGCGAGCTGCTCGAGGCGGCCGCGCGCCGGCTCGGGCGGGCCTGCGAGAAGACCGAAGTTCAAACCCATGGACATGCCGAACGGGCGGTGGTATCCGCCTCGGCTCAGGCGGATCTGCTGATCGTGGCGCGGGACGGGGACCAGGCGCGACTCGGGCCGAAGAGCCTGGGCAAGACCACCCGGTTTGTCGTGGACCATGCGGCCTGCCCGGTTCTGCTGGTCTGGCCCGAGTCGGCGCCCGGCGTGGCCACCATCCCCGAGCCGCCGCATCACCCTCACTCCCCGCCGCCGCATCACCCTCATCCCCCGGGCCGCTGAGCTCTTGCCGTGGTCACCACGGCCAAGCACAAGGCCGGCTGAGCCTGCGCTAGCTGACGGAGCGGGTGGCCGGGGGGCGGCGGCGGGCCGTAGGGTCGGTGAGCGAGGGCGGCTGCCAGCCCGCGTCGGCGGGGTTCAGCGTCACTCCCGGCGGGACGATCTGGTCGATCCGGTCGAGCACGTCGTCGTCGAGCGTGACCTCCGCGCCCGCCAGCAGGTCGGTGAGCTGGTCCATGGTGCGCGGGCCGATGATCGCCGAGGTGACGCCGGGGTGCGTGGTCACGAAGGCCAGCGCCAGGTGGGTCAGCGAGCAGCCCGCGTCGGCGGCGATCTTGATGAGCTCCTCGACGGCGGCCAGCTTGGCCTGGTTGGCGGGCAGCTTCGGCTCGAAGCGCAGTGGTATCCGCTGCGCGCGCCCCCTGGTCATGTCCACGTCGGCTTCCTTCCGGAAGCGGCCGGTCAGCCAGCCGCCGGCCAGCGGGCTCCAGGCGATCACGCCCATGCCGTACTTCTGGCAGGCTGGCAGCACCGCCGCCTCGATGCCCCGGACGAAGATCGAGTACGGCGGCTGCTCGCAGCGGAACCGGACGTAGCCCCGCCTGTCCGCGGCCCACTGCGCCTCGACGATCTGCTCGGCGGGGAACGTGGACGAGCCGATCGCCCGGACCTTGCCGCCGCGCACCAGATCGGACAGCGCGGACAGGGTCTCATCGATGTCGGTGTCCGGGTCGGGGCGGTGCATCTGGTAGAGGTCGATGTAGTCGGTCTGCAGGCGGCGCAGGCTGTTCTCGACCTCGCGGACGATCCAGCGGCGCGAGTTGCCGCGCATGTTCGGGTCCGCGCCCATCGGGCTGTGTGCCTTGGTAGCCAGGACCACATCGTCGCGACGGCCGAGCAGCGCCTTGCCGACGATCTCCTCCGACTCCCCGGCCGAGTACACGTCCGCGGTGTCGATGAAATTGATGCCGGCGTCCAGCGCGGCGTGGATGATGCGGATGCTCTCCTCGTGATCGGGATTGCCCCACGCGCCGAACATCATCGCGCCGAGGCAGTACGGGCTCACCTTGATCCCGGTACCGCCGAGCGTCCGCATCCGCATGCCTGCCGCCTCCTGCCTTCCGCGCCGACCGCCTTCCGCGCCAGCTAGCCGATCTCATCCTATTTACCGGGAATCAGGACCACTGAGGGGCGGCGCCCGTGATCGTGGATCGCTACTGCCCGTATATGGATAGTAGCGATCCACGATGATAGTGCAGGCCAGCTGCGGAGCCCGGTAAATGCCTTGTGGTTGCCGAGAGCATGTATATGATTGACTTAAGCAATCGATCTTCCGGGGAACGACATGGGTGAGCTGACGGCAGACAACCCAGCGGCGATGGCTGACGGTGCGGACGACGCGGCGGTGGCGGCGGTGCGCGGGTTCAACCGGTTCTACACGAATGTGATCGGGCTGCTGCGCGGCAAGTACCTAGACACCCCGTACTCCCTTACCGAGGCGCGGCTCCTCTTCGAGCTGGCGCAGCGGGACACCAGCGAGGTCACTGACTTGCGGCGCACGGTGGACATCGACCCGGGCTACCTGAGCCGCATCCTGGCCAGGTTCGAGTCGGACGAGCTCATCACCAGGCAGCGTTCGGCCGCGGATGCCCGGCGCCAGGTCATCCGGCTGACCGAGGTCGGCCGTTCCGTGGTCGCGGGGCTGGACGCCCAGTCGGCCAAGCAGACCCGCGGCCTGCTCGCCGGCCTGCGCGACGAGGACCGGCGCCGGCTGCTCGACGCCATGCGCGTGATCACCGAGACGCTCACCGGATCGCCGCAACCGCGCGGCTACCTGCTGCGAGCCCCCAGGCCGGGCGACATGGGCTGGGTGGTGCAGCGGAACGGGGCGGTGTACGCGGCGGAATTCGGCTGGGACAGTTCCTACGAGGCTCTGGTGGCCCGGATCGTCGCGGACTACGTGGACCACCGGGACCCGGAGGCCGAAGCGGCCTGGGTCGCCGAAGTCGACGGCGCGCCCGCCGGCTGCGTGTTCTGCGTGCGCGAGAACGCCACCACCGCGCGGCTGCGGCTGCTGCTAGTGGAGCCGTGGGCCAGGGGCCTCGGGATCGGCGCCCGGCTGGTCGAGGAGGTGCTCCGCTTCGCCCGCCAGGCCGGGTACACCGACATCACCCTGTGGACGAACGACGTGCTGGCCGACGCGCGGCGGATCTACCAGAGGGCCGGTTTCACCCTGGACAACGAGCACCATCACCACAGTTTCGGGCAGGACTTGATCGGCCAGGACTGGTCCCGCCGCTTTTGACATCTTCCCCACGCTGAAGGCGGGTTCCTTCCCTCACAGATCAGGTTTCCTGTTTCACAGCGTCCCGCCCTGAAGGACGAGCCTCTAGGCGCAAATACGGTAACGGCCGGGCCGACTGCGCCGGGCCGGTCAGGCGCGGCGGGGCCGCCGGGACGGCGGGTACGTGTTCGGTCCGCTCGAACAGCAGGAGCACCGCGCCGATCAGGAAGCACACCGCACCGACGAAGGTGCCGAGGTTGGTCACCGGGACGCTCAGCAGTTGCGTGGTCCCGGGTATGACGTAACTGGCGATGGCGGAGAACCCGAACGCGACCGATCCGGCCAGGTTCACCGCGGTGATCCACCAGCCCAGCGACTTCGGCCGCCAGGCCGCCCAGCCGTGGCACGCCTCGAACCAGGCGAGCGCGCTGGCGACCAGGAAGCACACCGAGCCGAAGACGTCGGGACGCCAGACGTGATGCCGGGCCTGCGCCGAGCCCACCGCCGCAAAGATGGCGGCGAAGGTGCTGATGTTGAACTCGAGGGTCCCCACGGACTGGATGCCGGCCGCCAGCCAGTCGATCTGGTGAGGCAGGAAGACGAAGACCTTCCGCCGGGCGGCACCGGGCGGCCTGGGAGCGGCGTCGACCGCCTCGCGGTACTGCAGGAAACCGGCCGAGGTGAAGAACAGCGATCCGATGAAGAACGTCACCGCGTCAGGCGTGCCGCCCACGGCGTTCACGTACGCGGGCACCGTGCCGAGCCCGAACAGGAACGAGCCGACCGCGAACAGCACGCCGATCCACCAGTCGCGGTCTTGCGGCGCCCACCATGTCGAGCCGCGCGGGGCTCCGGACAAGTGCTTGCGGTGTGAGCGGGACTCCCAGCGTGCTATCACTCCGTCCGGGCGCTTGCGGACGATGAAGGTAACGAACGGGCCGAACCCGCGTTCCTCCGTCGTTCCCGCTTCTTCAGGCCCTGGCGGCCTTCGGTGGCTCACACCTCGCAGGATGTGCCGCCGGCGGCCGGACGGCATCACCCGGGGCGCATGAGGTCACGGCGCATTCCCGCCGGGGAACCGCCGGCGGGAACGGCATTGTCCGGCGGGCCGACCGGAGCGGGCGTATCGTAGCTGCCCTATGACCAATAGTGACCGACAGGGGCAAACGCTGACGGCGCTGGCGGGGCGCGACATCGACGCGCTGGTCTTCACCGCCGAGATGTACGGAGTGCAGCTGGACCAGCTCGCCGGATCAGGAACCTGCCCGCCGGCGCCGCGCTCCCGTTAGCGGCCGTCACCGGCCGGCGGTCAGCAGCGCGCGCAGGTAGTCGGCGCTCTGCCGGACGTCGGCGACCGGGCCCTCGCCGCGGGGTTCCGCGGTGAGGATGGTGTCCTGCTCCAGGACGTACCAGCCGCCGTAGTCGCGGCCCCGCAGGTGGCTGACGATGGCGGCGAAGTCGACGTCACCGCGGCCCAGCGGGCGGTACATGCCGCGCCCGACCGCCTCGGTGTAGGTCAGCCGGGCGGAACGGACCTGGGCCGCGAGCTGATCGCTGACGTCCTTGAAGTGGGTGTGCGCGATGCGGTCCGGAGCCTGCCTGGTCAGCTCGGCCGGGTCGGTGCCGCCGATCAGCAGGTGGCCGGTGTCCAGGCAGAGCGAGATGGCCGAGCCCTCGAGTACCCGCCAGACCTCGTCGCCGTGCTCGATCATGGTGCCGACGTGCGGGTGCAGCACGGCGCGGACGCCGCGCGCGGCGGCCAGGCTGGTGAGCCGGTCGAGGTTGGTGAGCAGCGTCTTCCAGCCCGTCTCGTCCAGGTCGGGCCGGGTGTCATAGCCGTCCCGGCCGGTGGCGGCGGACAGCACGAGGACCCCGGCGTGCGCGGCGTCGTAGCCGTCGAGCAGCCGGTCGATCCCGGGCACCGGGTCGTGCCGCGGCTCGTGCAGTACCACCGGGGTGAAACCGCCCACGGCGGTGAGGTGCCGGGCGGCCAGGAACTCCGCCATGACGGCCGGGTCCGAGGGCAGGAACCCGTCCGGGCCGAACTCCGTGGCGGCCAGGCCGACCTGCTGCATCTCGGTCAGGACGCGCTCGGGAGAGAGCTGGTAACCCCAGCCAGGCACCTCGCACACGCCCCAGGAGATAGGCGCGCCGGCGATCTTGTCAGTGGAAGCGGTCATATGCGGATCTCCTTAGGGCGGTAGGTACGCCAGGCGGGATCGGCGACGGCCCGCGGCTCGCGGCCGCAGAGCACGTCGAGGATGCCCCGGGCGGCGGCCGTGAAGGTCGCCGCGGTGGCCCGCCGGCTCAGCCCCATCAGGTGCGGCGTGAGGACCACGTCGGGGTGGCTGTACAGCGGATGCCGGCCGGGCGGCTCCGGGTCGAACACGTCGAGGCCGACCCCGGACAGCCGCCCGCCGGTGAGGGCCCGCCACACGGCGTCGGTGTCGATGAGCCCGCCGCGGGCGCAGTTGACCAGGACCGTGCCCGGCCTGACCCGGGCCAGGAAGGCGTCGTCGACCAGGCGGCGGGTCTGGCCGGTCAGCGGCAGGTGCAAGGTGATGACATCGCTGCGCGCGGCCAGGTCACCGAGGTCGCCGCAGCGCACGCCGGCGGGCGGCGCGGTCACCGGATCGTAGGCCAGGACCCGCATGCCGAAGGCCGCTCCCAGCGCCGCGGTGCGCCGGCCGATGCGGCCGTGGCCGACCACGCCCAGGGTCGCGCCGTCGAGGTCGCCGACCGGCACCGCCACGCGCTCGGCCACCACCGGCAGCTCACCGGTCCCGCTCCCGGCCACCACGGGCGGCTCGCGGCCTGTCATCACGAGTGGCCGAACGTGGCGCCGGGCACCGGCGTCACCTGGTGCCAGGCGCCGTCCCGGGCCGAGGCCGCCGTGGCCGCGATGACCTCGGCGTCCGCGTGCGCCTCCTCGATGGTGGAGTTGCGCTGTTCGCCGCCGCCGACCGCGACCAGGAACTTCTTGGCCTCGATGACCTTCAGGTCGTCGTAGCCCATGCTGTTGCCCGGCCCCGGCTGGAACCGGCCGTAGTCGCCCAGGC
>Ga0335078_10003991_pt1 | contig 21930 bp, 17 predicted proteins | sample Lox_Sample_32_FD_206711 | JGI IMG/M metagenome (GOLD analysis project Ga0335078, IMG submission 206711) | Soil microbial communities from Loxahatchee National Wildlife Refuge, Florida, United States - Lox_Sample_3.2 | ecosystem: Environmental > Terrestrial > Soil > Wetlands | place: USA...
GCCGTGCACCACGGCGGCGGCGCTGCCGGCCATGGCCGATGCATCCAGAACGAGCAGCACGGCCGCGTCCATCCAGAGGGCGATCTCGGCGGTGGAACCCGCCAGCGACGCTCCGTCCTTGCCGTCGAAAAGCCCCATGGCGCCTTCGACCACCGCCGCATCGGCATCGGCCGTGGCGCGCGCGAAGATTTCCAGGTTGGCTTGGTGCGAGAGCATCCAGCCGTCCAGGTTATAGCCGGGCCGTCCCGTGGCGGCGTGGTGAAAGCCGGGGTCGATGAAATCCGGGCCCGTCTTGAAACCCTGCACGCGCAGTCCGCGGCGGCGCAGAGCCGCCATGATCCCCGTGGCAATCGTAGTCTTGCCGACACCGCTATGCGTTCCGGCAACGACTATGACCGGCAGCGAGGCGCTTTCGGACACTCTACTGTTTGCCGCCCGCCGCCCCCGCGCCGGCCGCGGGCGGACGGTGGTAATTCGGAAACGCAGGGTGCTGCGGCTGCGGAACGGGATGCTGCTTGAGCTGTTCCATGGCTACCTGAACGGCCTTTTCGAGCTGCGGATCGTGGCCCTCATGCACGCTCTTCGGGTCCATCTCGATTTCCACATCCGGCGGCGTGCCCTTGTTCTCGACGTCCCATTGGCCTTCCGGGTTGAAGAAGCCAAAATCGGGCGACGTCACCGTGCCGCCATCCATCAGCGGCGGGTACGCGCCGATGCCGACCAATCCGCCCCAGGTCCGCTTGCCGACCAGAGTGCCGATCCTGGTGTGGCGGAACATCCAGGGCATCATGTCGCCGCCGGAGCCGGCCATTTCATTGATGATCATGACCTTCGGGCCCAGAATCGCCGCGGCGGGAGTGCGGTAGATGGCGCCATAGCGCGGACTCCACCAGCCTTGCAGCGGCCGGTCCAGCACGTTGATCACGTAGTCGGCCACCTGGCCACCGCTGTTGAAGCGCTCGTCGATGATCGCGCCCTGGCGATCGGTCTGCGCGAAATAGTAGCGGGTGAAGCTGGTAAGGCCGCCTTGTCCGGTATCGGGCATATGGACGTACGCCAATTTCCCGCCGCTCAGCTCATCCACTTTGCGGCGGTTGCCCTCGATCCAGTCGGTATAGCGCAGTTGCTGCTCATTGGCGACCGGAGTCACGGTGATTTCGCGCGCGCCGGTTCCGGACGCGTCCGAAGCCACGCGCAACACCGTCTGTCTGCCGGAGGTGTTTTCCAGCAGGCGCGAAATATCGTCGGTGCCGACAAGGTCCTCGCCGTTGACCGCCAGAACAAAATCGCCCGCCGACAGGTTCAGACCGGGAGCGGCCAGCGGCCCCTGCAATTGCGGATTCCAGCTCTCGCCGGTGTAGATCTTATGGATCCGGTAGCGGCCGTTGACGATCTCGAAATCGGCGCCGAGAAGGCCTCCGGGAACGGCCGTGGGAGCCGGAATGTGGCCGCCGCCGCCGCGAAGATGGCCGACCGTCATTTCGCTCAGCATGTCGTGAAAGATGTAGTTGAGGTCGTTGCGGGAGCTGAGGGAATCGAGATATTTCTCGTACTCCTTCTCCGAATCGGCGACGTTGACGCCGTGCAGATTGGGATCGTAGAAATAGCTGCGCTCGATGCGCCAAACCTCGTGGTACATCTGTTTCCACTCGGCGATCGGGTCGACATAGACTTCGACGTTGTTGAGATGGAGCGCGCCTTCGCCCGCTTTCACGGGCGCATTAGCCCCGACAATCACGTATTGCGGGCCATTGGCGCCTTCCGCGCCGCCGCCGCGTCCGCCGCGTCCACCGGACCCGCCGCCGAGGCGGAGGAGCATCTTCTCGCCGTTCGCCGAGAGGTCGAAAGAACCGACGCCGGCCGATAGGGTGTCCTCTTTGCGCGTCTTGAGGTCGAACTTGAAGAGCGTGGCGCCGCCCCCGCCGCCTGCCCCGCGTCCACCGGACCCGCCGCTGGCCAGAAGGTACAAAGTGCCGGCGCGTCCGGCGGTAATCGATTGATAGGCGCGCGCGGGCACTGGCAAGGCCACAATGCGCTGCTGCAGTTTATCGAAGTCGATGCGCACCGGTTTGGGCGGTGTGTTGGCGGCGGCTCCGTTCCCTCCCCTGCCTCCGCGTCCCCCGCGCCCTCCGCCCGATTCGCCGCCCTGGCTGTCGGCGGATGCATTCTCGGCGCCCGGCTTTTCTTCGTCGCTTTCCGGCGCCAGCGGCGACGCGATGTTGTTCGGCAGCACGGCCAGATAGACGTTGCGCGTCACCTCGTGCTCGTCGCTGGTCATGTCCAGGCCGCTGGTGGTGGGTCCGTAATTGGTGCTGGCGATGAAATACAAGTACTGGCCGTCGCGGTCGAACTGCGGCGAGCGGGCATCGCTCATGCCATCGGTAATCTGGGTGCTCTTGCTCTGCTCGAGGTTGTAGACGAAGATGGCGTGGAACCGGTTCGGCAGGAATCGCGCGAAGGTGAGCCACTTGGAATCCGCCGACCAGGCGAAATCGCGGCTCAACTCGATGATGTAATCGGTATCGACCTTGGTCAGCTTGCCGGAAGCGACTTCCACATCCCAGATGTTCAACTGGTTGTCGTTGAAGGCAATATGTTTCGAATCGGGCGACCACTTGGGGTTGAAGTAGTAGGCCGAATGGCCGGCCAGTGGGATCTTCTTCACTTCGCCTTCTCCGCTCTGCGCCACGATATGCAGCGAGTACTCGCCCGATTCGTCGGAGAAATATGCCACCGAACGGCCGTCGGGCGACCACGCCGGCGTCCGCTCCATCACGCCCGGCGTATGCGTCAGATCGCGTAAATCGCCCTTCTCCGAGGGCGCAGTCAGGATGTCGCCGTGAGCTTCAAACACGGCGCGGACGCCGGTGGGCGAAATACGCGCGTCGCGAATCTCGCGGGCGACGTTCTGAAAATGCGGCCGCACTTCCGACAGGTCGGCAGCGATATCGATCGGCACCGCGTGTTCCTTCTGCGCCGCCAGATCGTAGATGTGAATCTGGCCGAACTGCTCGTAGATGATGCCGCCCGGCCCGGCGGCGGCCGACATGATGTCTTTGCCCGTGTTGTGGATCAGCTCGTCGACCTTTTTGGACTGCGGGTCGTAGCGGAATAGCGTCATAGAGCCGTTGCGATCGGAGAGGAAGTAGATTTTGTCGCCGATCCACATGGGGTAGATGTCGTTGGAGCCGTTGCGCGGGATGGTTTGAGTGGCGAGGTCGGCGAAGTTTACTACCCAGAGGTAGCTGGCTTCCCCGCCCCGGTATCGCTTCCAGGCCACGAAATTGGTAAACCCGGGAGCGAACTGGCCGCCATCGAGCGGCGCGTACACCATGCGCTTGCCGTCCGGCGAGTACTCGCCCATGCAGGCCATGGGCAGCGGAAGGACTTCCGGCAGTCCGCCCTCGGTGGGAACCGTGAAGAGCTGCGTGTATCGCGAATAGCTGTCGCGACTGGAGCGGAACAGGATGCGTTTGCCATCGGGAGTCCAGCCCACGACGCGATCGGCCGAGGGATGGTAGGTAATGCGCTTGGGGACGCCCCCCGTCACCGGCAGCGTGAAAACATCGGTGTTGCCGTCGTATTCGCCCGAGAACGCGAGAGTGGCGCCATCCGGAGACAAGGCGGCGTCGGTTTCGAATCCTTGTCCCGAGGTGAGGCGCTGGGCGGCGCCGCCCTCGCGGGGCACGCTCCACAAATCGCCGGCATAGGCGAAGACGATCGTGGTCTTGTTCATTGCCGGCTTCTGCAGCAGATGCAGCGTACCGGGAGCAGCCAGCGCGGGCAGGCCGGCAGCCAGGATTCCCGCCAGAAGAGAGTACTTCATCGCAAAACCTCCAACTGTCGGATTATACCTATGGTGCACGCTTGCCGGATGCCCCCAGGAAAAACATCACCACGCCGAAAGCGCCGATCGCCAGTCCGGCGATGCGATTCATGCGAAATAGTGCGCGATCGTCGAACTTCTCGCGGAAGTAGTAGGTGAGGCCGATCAGGAACAGCCACCACGCCATGGATCCGGCGAAAATGCCGCCGATCATCACCATGCTCAGCCAAGCGGGCCGGCTTCCGCTCAACCCCAGCACCGCCAGCACGGCCAGAAATGAGAGGACGGTGGTGGGGTTGGTGAGGTTCAGCAACAGCGTGGAAGCGAAATCGGAATGGGTCTCCTGGCGGCCGGCGTGGTGCGACAGCAATTCCGGACGTTTGAAGAAATACCAGATCCCGATCAGCACCAGGAGAATGCCGCCGCAGACGCGCAGCTTATTCTCTTCGCGAATCAGAAAGCCGATGACGATCTGGATGCTGAATCCGGCGATGGACCCGTAGAAAGTGTCGGCCGCCGCGGCCCCAAGCCCGGAGATGAACCCGGAGCGCAATCCTTTCGTCAGCGTGCGCGAAACGCATAAGACGTTGACGGGTCCGACCGGCGCGGAAATCGCCAGTCCCGCGGCTGCGCCGCGCGCCAATAGTTCGATCGCGTCCACCTGCCCGAAGTGTAGCGCGGCCCTGCAAGGTTTCGGGTCGATGCAGACAATCGCGAATGTCCGATCGCAAACGGACATCGGCCTTCCGGTTTGCCTCTGCTACAATCCCCAACAAGGGGGGGTTACGTGCCCAAAACTACCCAGGATTTTCCCCGCACCCTCGGAACGCTTCGTCAGAGTTCCTTCTCAGAAGCCAGGCTAGCCAAGCGCAGCGTCAAAGATGAGCTTCGCGCCAACCTCATCTGCAAAATCCAGCGCGGCGAAGAGCTGTTTCCCGGGATTGTGGGGTTTGAGGATACGGTGGTGCCGCAGATTATCAACGCGGTGCTGTCGCGCCACAACTTTATTCTGCTCGGTCTTCGCGGACAGGCCAAAACGCGCCTCATCCGCATGCTTACCACACTGCTCGATTCGGCCGTTCCGTTTGTCGAGGGTTGCGAGATTCACGATAATCCGTACCGGCCGATTTGCCGTCCTTGCCGCGACCGCATTGCGGCGGAAGGCGACGAAACGCCCATCGGCTGGCTGGAGCGCGACCACCGGTACGTGGAGAAGTTGGCGACGCCGGATGTCACGATCGCGGATATGATCGGCGACATCGACCCTATCAAGGCGGCGCGCCGCGGCCGTGATATCTCCGACGAGCAGACGGTGCACTACGGTTTGCTGCCGCGCGCCAATCGGGGCATCTTCGCCATCAACGAGCTGCCCGATCTCGCCGGCAAGATCCAGGTCGGCCTGTTCAACATCATGCAGGAGGGCGATGTTCAGATTAAGGGCTACCCGGTTCGCCTGCCGCTGGACCTGATGCTGGTATTCACCGCCAACCCGGAGGATTACACGGCGCGCGGCAAAATCATCACGCCGCTCAAGGACCGGATCGGGAGCGAGATCCGCACCCACTATCCCGCGACGCTCGATCACGCCATCGCCATTACCGCACAGGAAGCCTGGGTGGAGCGGCCCTCGCCGGTCGAGGTCCGGGTGCCCAATTATATTCAAGAGCTGGTTGAACAATTGGCGTTTCTGGCTCGTGAAGACAAGCGGATCGACAAGCGGTCCGGCGTTTCGCAGCGGCTATCGATTTCAGCCATGGAAAACGTGGTCTCGAGCGCCGAGCGTCGCGCTTTGAGAGCACGCGAGGATTTGGCGGTTCCCCGCGTTATCGACGTTTATAACGCCTTGCCCGCGATCACCGGAAAGCTGGAACTCGAGTACGAGGGCGAATTGAAGGGTGGGGATACGGTCGCACGGGAGCTGATCCGAACGGCCATAGGAAAGGTCTATGACCATTATTTTGAGAGCAGTAACGTGTCACAGATCATCCAGTGGTTTGATTTGGGAGGCAGCCTTCGGCTGGATGAATCCACCGATTCCGCCACCATGGTGAAGCAGCTATCGGGAATCCAGGGACTCATGGAAAAGACCAAGGCGCTCGGCGTGACTGCCAACGAACCCGACGCCGTCCGCGCCGCCGCCGCCGAGTTCGCCCTCGAGGGACTGTATTCCCACCGGCGCATTTCGCGCACCGAAGAACGCGGATACGCCGCCGGCGAGCGCCGCCGCGAAGGCCGCGAGCACGAAGAGACTCCAGGGCGTGGCGAACGGCCTAACTTCCGCAAACAGTATAACTAAGCGAAGGAATGTCATGAAGTGGATTCGCTATTCAAAGTACACCGGCGAGGACCTGGGAATCGATGCCGACAAGCTGCTTCAGGCGCTCGCCGATTTCCTCCTGCAAAGCGGTTTTCAATCGCAATCGATGGGCTTCAACGAGTGGGATGAGCACACCCTGGAGAATCTGAAGGATGCCATCCGCCGGGCGCTCGAGCAGGGAAAGCTCTTCGATGACGACACCCTGCAACAGATGCTCGAGCAGTTGCAGAGCATGTCGGAGGAACAGGTCGAAAAACTGGTGGATCGCCTCATCCAGAAGATGGTCGAGGAGGGCCAGATCACCATCGAGGAGCCCAGCAGCCAGCAGCAGACAGCGAGCGGCGGAAAGGGCGATGCGCCGGATTCACGTGTTCGTTTTGAAGTTACCGACAAGTCGCTGGATTTTCTGGGCTTCAAGACCCTCAAGGATCTTCTGGGATCGCTTGGAAAAAGCAGCTTCGGGCGTCATGATACGCGCGATCTGGCCACCGGCATCGAAGCTTCCGGTTCGTCAAAAATGTACGAATTCGGCGACACCCTGAATCTCGATATCAGCGAGACGCTTTTCTCCGCGATCCGCCGCGAAGGCGCCAAGGTGCCGCTGGATATGCAATATGAGGATCTCCACGTCCACCAGTGCGAGTATCAGAGCTCCTGCGCTACCGTGCTCATGCTGGATTGCAGCCACAGCATGATCCTCTACGGCGAGGACCGTTTCACGCCGGCGAAAAAGGTCGCCCTGGCGCTGGCGCATCTGATTCGGACACAATATCCGGGCGATAGCCTGCGCTGCGTGCTGTTCCATGACACCGCCGAGGAACTGGCGCTCAGCCAGCTTGCGCGGGTGCAGGTCGGCCCGTTCTATACCAACACGCGCGACGGCCTGATCCTGGCCCAGCGGCTGCTGAAACAGGAACGCAAGGACATGCGGCAGATCGTGATGATTACCGACGGCAAGCCGAGCTGCCTCACGCTCGACGATGGCCGCCTGTACAAGAACGCATTCGGACTGGATCCGCTGGTGATCAGCCGGACCCTGGAAGAAGTCAGCCGCTGCAAGAAGCAGGGAATCCTCATCAACACATTTATGCTGGCCAGCGATTACGGCCTGGTGAACTTCGTCCAGAAGGTCACGGAAATGTGTCGTGGGAAGGCTTATTTCACAACTCCTTATACACTTGGCCAGTATTTACTGATGGACTACATGAATCGAAAAACCCGCCACGTTCACTGAAAGTGGCGCAGACGATCGTTTTTCGTCGCCTGTGGCTTTCTTCATCTGCCAGAGGCAGGCGACAAAGAACGATCGCCTGCCCTGCGTGTTAGCCTTGGTTTTCTATGCGAAAATTCCTGGCCGCAACTCTGGCCATCCTCGGTATACCCACGTCTGCCTTCACGTGGGGAGGCGAAGGCCACGACCTGGTGGCGCGCATCGCCCAAGCCCAGCTCAAACCCAAAGTCCGCGCAAGAGTCGATGCCATCCTCGGACCCGGCGTGACCATCGTTTCCATTTCCAGTTGGGCCGACCAGATCCGGCGTGAACGGCAGGAATCGGGCGCCTGGCACTACATCGACATTCCCATCGACCAGCCGCACCTGGATATGGCGCGCGACTGCCCCAAAGGCGACTGCGTCATCGCGGCCCTTGCCAGGTTCCGCATACAGCTCAAGGATCCCTCCACGCCCGCCGACAAGCGCAAGGAGGCGCTCGAGTTCATCGTGCATTTCGTGGGCGACATGCACCAGCCGCTGCATTGCTCGGACGACAAGGACAAAGGCGGCAACGACGTCCGGGTTCTGCTGGCCGGGTCCGAACGTCCCGGCAATCTGCATAGCGCCTGGGACAGCGGGATTCTCGGCCACATGGGCACGGAGGAGCAGCTGTATCCGGAGATGTTGAAGGAAGCCTTGAAAAACCGGAAGAAATGGTCGAGGGGAACCGTCGAACAATGGGCGGAGGAATCGCACGAGGCCGCGGTGGAGATCACCTACGGCAAGCTTCCCGTGAAGCCTGTCGCGGGGACGCCGAACACCACGCCGATCCCCCTCGATGCGTCCTATGAGGATGCCGCCAAGCCTCTCATTCGGGCGCAGATCGAGAAGGCCGGCGACCGTCTGGCGCGGGTGCTGAACGACGCGCTAAAGTAATAAGGTTTCAAGCAGAGCATTGGAGGGTAATTCATGAGTCCGAGCACCACCGCCGATGCCCCGGCCGTCCCCGCCTGGATGCTGGGTTTGGCGGCGCTGGCAATGCTGGTGCATCTCTATCTGGTTTTCGTCTGGGTCCCGACCGAAGCCACCATGGGGATTATCCAGCGAGTATTTTACTTCCACGTTCCGGCCGCGATGACGTCGTTTGCGGCCTGTTTCGTGGGCGGCATCGCCAGCGTTCTCTACCTGGTCAAACGGCAGAACAAGTGGGACGATCTGTCGGTTGCCGCCAACGAGACCGTGGTCGTCTTCGAGGCTGTCAACATCGTCATGGGATCGATCTGGGCCCGGCGGGTATGGGGCATCTGGTGGACCTGGGACGCCAAGCTCACTTCCGCCTTCCTGCTGCTGTTCCTGTATGCGGCCTACCTGCTGATCCGCCGCGCCACGCCGGTGGAAGTGCGCGCTCCGGTCTGCGCCGTGATCTGCATTCTGGGGATGCTCGACGTGCCGCTGATCTACCTGTCGAACCGCATCTTCCGCACCATGCATCCCTCACCGGTCATCGGCGGCGGCGAAGGGTCCGGTCTTGACCCGCGCATGGAATTCGTTCTGTTCTTCGGGATGTTCACCATGCTCCTGTTGTGGGGCTGCATGGTGAAGGTGCGCCGCCGGGTCGCCTCGCTGGAACGGGCCGCCGACGACCTGGTGCGGCGAACCAATGAAATGATCGACCAAGGAGTCTGACGATGGAAAACCTCAACTGGCTGTTTTACGCCTACGGCATCGCGTTTCTGCTGCTTTTCGGCTATCTCTTCCAGATCAGCCGCCGGGAAGGCACGCTGCGCCATCGCATTTCCGATCTGCAGGCCACTGTCGACGAGCATTGGAAGAAGTAAGTCCGCGCCATGCGAATCTGCGTCTTTTGCGGTTCGAGCCCCGGTAAACACGAAGCCTATGCCGACGCGGCCCGGCACACCGGGAAACTTCTCGCAACCCTCGGTATCGAGCTGATCTACGGCGGCAGCCGGGTTGGTCTCATGGGCCTGCTTGCCAATTCCGTCCTGGACGGCGGCGGCACGGTTGTCGGCGTGATCCCGCAGGCTCTGGCCGATCGGGAAATTCAGCACGACGGCCTCACACAGCTCCACGTAGTCTCTACGATGCACGAGCGCAAGACCAGGATGGCGGAACTGGCGGATGCCTTTATAGCGCTGCCGGGGGGCGCCGGCACCCTGGAGGAGATTTTCGAGCAGTGGGCCTGGGGCCAGCTCGATATCCACCGCAAACCGTGCGGTTTCCTGAACACCCGTGGATACTATGATCCCTTGCGGCAAATGATCGAACGGATGATCGCCGACGGATTTCTTCACCCGGATCATGCCTCGATGCTGGTCTTCGATAGCGACCCGGCGGCGATTATCGGATCGTTCCGGCGCTATGCGCCTCCGATTCCGAAATGGCGGACGCTGTCAGATGCGGCCGGGATCTCCAAACCGTAGGCGTTGCGGCGGTTGCCGGCAACGAAAATGCGTCGGCTTGCTCTATCGAGCCTGTTCTTCGACGCGCAGCCTGGCGAGCGGACCCGTGACCCGCATCTCGCGCGCCCCATTGGTCAGCAGCACGATTACGTGCCCGTTCTCCTGCGTAGCGCCATTGCCGGTGTAGGTGTCGTCGCTATCGCGCAGGCTCAAGTCGGTCAGATGCAACCGGGGCGTGGCACCGGCCCAGGTCAGGTGATAGCTTCCGGCGACGCTGCGGCATTCCGTGGCTGTTCCCAGATCCCAAGCCGTGCCCGCGAACTTTCCATCGGATGAGAGATTCGTGATGAGCTGCCCGCCAGTCCCGTAGGTGTCCAAGGTGCCTTCCGCGTCGAGCTTTCCCGAAAGGTAATCCAATCCCTTAATTCTGGCGGCTAAATGATAGGAAGGACGAGCCCGCCGCAGGTTCACGGAAAGGCCGCCCGTGACTGCGGCTTTATCGATTTCGGCACGGATGCCATCCAGGTCCATGCGCTCGCCGACCCAGACCAGGTGGGCTCGCACATTGTCGAGATGGACGCCGGCCAGCGCCAGATCGTCGATTTGCACGGTGCCTTCCAGGCCGAGTGTCCGCAGCCAGTCCGGAAGCGGTACGCGCCCCAGCGCCTGCGAGAGGAGGCCGGTGCCTCGGCGCAGGGTGGGCGCCAACTCGTTTTCCAGGTCGCCCGCATCCAGCTCGGAGGCATGCAGCCGCAACCGGTGTGGGCGCGCCGAAGCCGGCTCGTAACGGTAGTCGCCCGTAAACGCCAGCTTTCCCGCCTCTGCGCGAAGATGATCCAATACTACGCGGGTTCCCGCAATCTGGGCGTGCGCCGAGATCAGGTGCAAAGGATCGGCGAGTCCCGGCATGGCCAATTCCGCATCCGTTACGTCGAGCGAACCCGTCCATCCTGTCTGGGGGCCCGTCTGGGGGCCGGCCTGCGGCCTGGCAAGCGGAACGAGACCCGGATTCGAGTCGCTTGCCGCTCCCTGCCGATGGTAGTGCAATTGACCGCTCCAGCGGCCGGAGTGCAACTGTTCGAGCCAGGGAACGGCGGCCAGCGACACTTGCGCCCGCAGCGAGGAGACATTCATCGATTCGGCGGCGATCGAGAGATCGAGCGTATCGCTGTCGAAGGCGTAGTCGGCTTCGATGCTGGCCTGGTCGTCGGCGGTTCCCACCAGGGTGGGAGATACCCGCGCGTGCCCTTGTCCCACCAACATGTAGGCCTGCTCGATTTTCAGCGGGGGCGAATCGGGAATGGTCAAAGCCGCTCCGTGAACTGCCAGCGCGCCCTGCAGCCCGCCGTCCGGGGAATACGCGATCTCGCCGTCGGCCGTGCCCTCCAGCTTCAGTTTGGGAGGAATGTCGGCGCCCATGTGGCGCGCCACTTCCATCAGGGGCTCCAACGGAAAGCGGTTGCCGATTACCGAGACCGCCCATCGCGGCTGCGTCAGGTAGTTCGCCGCCCGGTAGTGGACTTCGAGCGGCGTCGCGACATTGCCTTGGGTCGTGGTCTGCACCTCCAGTTGCTGACCCAAGAGGTCGAGGCGCCCGCGAATCTGCAACGGCCAATCCGACCCGTAGGGCGGCATCTGGTCCCAACGATGGACGTCTTCAATCCGCACGCTCCCTTGAATTCCGATGTTCGTAAGCGGGCCGCCCAAATGGATGCGCGTGGACAGGGTCCCGTGGACGCTTCCGCTTTCGCCGCGGAACAACGCCGCCCATTCGCTCAATCCGGTGCGATCCAATACGAGGTCCAGGTCGACACGCTGCGGATTGACGAACCAGCGGCCGCGCAGGGTAAATTCACCGAGCCCGAAGTTCCGCCGGTCGGTCCTGGCCGGTTTGGCCGAACATTCCACGTTCCAACTGCGTCCGATCGACCCCGGCGGAGAAATGTCCAGGTCCGTCTCGGTGAGATACAACATCGATTTGTCGTCGCCGAACTTGAAATGAATGCGGCTGTCACGAACGTGAATCGCCGGCAGCTGGAACATCGTGGAACGGTCTACAAAAGACGAAAAATTCCAGCGGCCGGATTCCGCGGCCGGCCCGCTCTTGGTCAGGTTGATGCTGGCGTCCTCCAGGCGGATGGAGGCCACCACGAACTTTCCGCCGATTAGCGACCACAAACTCGGACGGACCGTCATTCCGCCGTCGACATAAGCGATCGGCTCCAGCCCGATGGAAGGGTCCTCGTGAATCACCACCTGCTTCACGTAAAGCGCGGGCCCGTGGAGCAGGCTGAACTCCACCGGAGTTTTGAACTCCACGCGGCGGCCCAAGGCGCGCGTCAGCGAATTCTGCAGGCGCTCGCCGTACCGTCCGGCGTTGTGATACATCGCCAGAATCGCGGCCAGGATCAATGCCGCTATGGTCCAGAACGCCCGTTTGACGAATTTGCGCCGTCCCGCCGTCATAGGCTCGCACCGGGCATTTCCATTAGACGCCGGTAGGCGTCGGAATCGTCAATATCCGCCACAACGCCGGGGTCGTCCACATCGATGAATTTCGTCTCCGCGGCGTGCGCCCGAACCACGTCGCGGGCCGCGCCGTGAACGTCCAGCGCCAGGAATTCCGCGATCAGCTCGCGCGCAAACCAGACAGGATGGCCTTTGCGGCCTTGGAATCGCGGAATCCGCAGCCGTTCCGACGCAACCGGCGTCAGCAGCCGCTCGACGGTCGCCAGGGACACCGCGGGGTGGTCCACCAAAGTGAACAATACTCCCTCCGCCGATTCGGGCACGGCCAGCAGTCCGCATTGCAGCGAGCTGGTCTGGCCGCGCGAGTACTCGACGTTCCGCACAAACAGCGCCGGACGCGCGGCGTTGGACTGGATACGCCCGGCCTCGGCGCCCAGGACGACGATGACCGGAGAACAGACTCCGGCCAGCAGTCCCGTCAATGTATCCAAAAACGATTCGCCCCGGTACGGCAGGAGGGCCTTGGGGAATCCCATGCGCCGCGATTCCCCGGCGGCCAATATCAAACCGGCGGTCACTTCGCCAGCGCGGCGTCCGCCTGGCCGAATACCGTCAGGGCCAGCGACCGCCAGTTGGATTGCGCGTTCCGCCGCACCGCAATCATTTCCGCCGCTACGGAGACGGCAATTTCCTCCGGCGAGATGGCGCCGATGTCCAATCCCATGGGTGCGTGCAGCCGCTCGAAAACCTCCCGCGGGAGGCCTTCTTTTTCGAGCTCGCGCACCACGCTCAGCACCTTGCGCTTGCTGCCGATCATGGCGATGTAACGGGCCGCGGTGCCGATCGCCAGTTTCAGCACGCGCATATCGTCGCGATGGCCGCGGGTGACGATGATGATGTAGCTGTTCTCGTTGATGCCGAGCCCGGGTATGACCTGCTCGTATTCCGCCGCGTGGACGGCTTCGGCCTCGGGGAAGCGGTCGCGATTGGCGAAGCTCTCGCGGTCGTCCACGACCACGGTGGCGAATCCAGCCAGCGCCGCGACCCGCGAAAGGCTCTTGGAAATATGGCCCGCGCCGAAAATGTAGGCGTGCGGCACCGGCAGCACCGGCTCCACGAAGACCTCCAGTTGCCCGCCGCAAATCAGGCCGTTATCGTACGCGGCATCCTGTCCGAGGTTGAACGACAGGCGCTTCGGCTTCCCGGTCTCGAGCACTTCGCGCGCGGCGTTCCAGACTTCCGACTCGACGCAGCCGCCGCCGATGGTGCCGGCCATCGAACCGTCTTCCCGCACCAGCAGCTTGGCGCTCTCATAGCTGGGAATCGATCCGCGCACCTCCACGATAGTGGCCAGGGCACATTTCTGGCCCAGGCGGCGCAGCCGCACCAGTTCCTCGAAAACATCCATTCGAAGTCGATTATAACCCGCGACGGATTGACCCAGTCCACGGCGCGGTCCGCAAACCGGCCCTATCCGATACAATGGCTGCTGTGGAGACTCAGACGCAAGAGACCGAGCCGAGCGTGTGGAAGAGGCTGTGGAAGACCTACACCGAGGTGTCGCGCGACGTGCGGCGGGGGTTTATCGCCGAATGGACGGTGACCATCGTCCTACTGCTGTTCGCCACCACCACGATGGTGCAGGCGTTCGTGATTCCCAGCGCTTCGATGGAAGACACCCTGCTTATCGGCGATCACGTGCTGGTGGACAAGCTGGTTTACTCTCCCAGCGGCGCGCTCTCCAGCCACCTGCTGCCGTACCGCGATGTGCGCCGCGGCGACATCATCGTCTTCCGGTACCCCGAAAACATCAAGGAAGATTATGTGAAACGGGCCATCGGCATACCGGGGGATCATATCAAGCTGATCAATAAGCAGCTGATCCTGAACGGGCATCCCGTGGATGAGCCCTACGTCAAGCACGTCGCCGGCTATATCGACCAATACCGCGACAATTTTCCATCGCAGCAGGTCAATACCGCGCTCCCGGAGCGCGCCGTGGACATGCTGACCAATCACGTGGTGGACGGAGAACTCGTAGTCCCGCCGAATTGTATTTTTGCCATGGGCGACAACCGGGACGATTCTTCCGACAGCCGCTATTGGGGTTTCGTACCCCGCGAGAATATCGAGGGAACCCCGTTGATTATTTATTGGTCGTTCGACGCGCCAGGATCGGATCTGACCAATGGAAACATCGGGTTTGACCACATCGTGGACGTGGTGACCCACTTTTTCACCAAGACCCGCTGGAGCCGGACGTTCCGGCTGATCCACGGATATCCCCTGAAATGAGCTGACTTACTCCGCGTTGAACTCGAAGCGGTCGGTATTGGTCTTGATGATGAGTTTTCCGCCCGCCAGGGGTTTTCCGTCGCTCGGAAAGAAGACTGCGCCATCGGTGGATTCGCCGGGCGCAAGCTTGGTGGGCGCCAGCGCGATGGCGCTGGCCGCCGCCGCCGATCGCACTTTCGCCGCCCCCATTCCGAGGGCAGACTGGCGGCGCGCTTCGAATCCATTGGTCGAGCGGAAGTTCGGTATGCCGGCCACCCAGTTCTCGTAGGCTGTCACCAGTTTGATCACATCGCTGCCGCTGCCGCTCTTCATGAGCATCTGGATGACGTCTTTGGCCGAGGCCGCCGGGACATCACCGGTATCGCGGGTGTAGGTGCAGTCTTCGGGACGAACGAAGTAAGGTCCCCCGGAGCCGTTGGAGACGGCCACCTGCATGATCGAATATTTGTGGATACGCTGCGCCAGGTGGGCGTACATGATCGTCACACCCGACCGGGTCAGGGCCTGGTACTTCAGGCCGTTGGCTTCGAATTCAAGGACTTGAGCATGGACGCTATGGTATAAAAGCGGAATTGCCAGTACTGCCCCCAGAAGCCGGTTCATGAGACCATATTACGATAAGAGATCTTGTCACCAAGGGGAAATAGCCACGTATGCTATCTGACGGCCATACCATCGCCAATGCCGGGAACGGACCGAGCCGCCACGGACTCGAAATTCACGGGCTGCACAACCTGAATACCGCATACTGGAACCTGGGCACCGCCCAGCTCCTGGAACACGCCATCCAGCGCCGCGAGGGAAGCCTGGCGGCTAACGGCGCATTGGTGGTCAGAACCGGCCAGTTCACCGGCCGTTCGCCTAAGGACAAGTTCATCGTGCGCGATGAAATTACCGACGCCACGATAAATTGGGGGCCCGTCAACCAGTCGTTGAGCGAAGCGCATTTCAATCGTATCTATGACAAAATGCGGGCTTTCTGGCAGGGACACGATGTCTATGTACAGGATTGCCTGGTAGGCGCGGATGCTTCGCTCACGCTGCCGATTCGCGTGGTCACGCAGCTCGCCTGGCACAGCCTCTTCGGACGGCAGCTCTTCATCCGGCCGGAGCCGCACAGCACGGCGGAGCATAATCCGCAGTTCACCATCCTGTTCGCACCCGAGTTTCAAACCAATCCCGCCGAAGACGGCACGAACTCGGAGACTTGCATCGTCTTGAATTTCAAAAAGCGGATCGTGCTGATCTGCGGAACCAGCTATGCCGGTGAAATGAAGAAATCGGCATTCACGATTCTCAATTACCTGCTGCCGGATCACGACGTGTTTCCGATGCATTGTTCGGCGAATGTTGGAGCCAGGGGCGATGTCGCGGTGTTCTTCGGACTTTCCGGCACCGGAAAAACAACCCTGTCCGCCGATCCGAACCGCGGCCTGATCGGCGACGACGAGCATGGCTGGAGCGAGAACGGCGTTTTCAACTTCGAGGGCGGCTGTTATGCCAAGTGCATCCATCTTTCCCGCCGGAATGAGCCGCAGATCTGGAATGCCATCCGCTACGGAACGGTGCTGGAAAACGTCGCCATGGACTCGGCGACGCGCGAAGTAGATTACGACTCCGACGAGATCACCGAGAATACCCGCGCCGCTTACCCGATAGAGTTCATCGATAATGCGGTGCTCCCCAGCGTGGGCGGGCATCCGAGGAACGTGATTTTCCTCACCGCGGATGCCTTCGGCGTGCTGCCTCCGGTGTCCAGGCTGACGCCGGAACAGGCCATGTATCACTTTCTAAGCGGCTACACCGCGAAAGTCGCCGGAACCGAACGAGGACTCGGAAAGGAGCCGCAAGCCACCTTCAGCGCCTGCTTCGGCGCGCCGTTTCTGCCGCGTCCGGCGGCGGCCTATGCCTCGCTGCTCGGCGAAAAACTGCGGCGTCATCAGGCGGACTGCTGGCTGGTCAATACCGGGTGGGTAGGCGGCGGCTTCGGCGTGGGGAATCGTATGAAGCTGCCTTTCACCCGCGCCATGCTGAACGCGATTCTCGACGGGCGTCTGCGGGATGTATCGATGACGGCGCACCCGGTATTCAAGGTCGGCGTGCCCGGGGAGTGCCCGGATGTGCCCGCGGAGTTTCTGGATCCGCGCGGCATGTGGGCCAATAAGAGCGGCTACGACCACGCGGCCAACGACCTGGCATCGCGATTCAACAAGAATTTCGAAAAGTTCAACGGAGCGGCCATGGAAGTGGTCGCCGCCGCGCCGGGACGATGATGACGTTTCCGGGTTTCCGCGGAGCGCCCACGAGTGTATGCGCCAGGATGGCGATTCTCTGGCTTTCCGTCCTTTCCGGGCAGGCCGCCGTTCGCGCCATCGAGATTACGGAACGCAGCCCCGTGCTGAACGGGCAGAGTTTCAGCGCCGCGGGCGCTTATGAGCGGATCGTCGGCAAAGTGCGCTTCGCGCTCGATCCCAAACTGCCGGCCAATCGCATCATTCGCGATCTGCAACTGGCGGCGGTGGACGCTTCCGGCATGGTCGAATGCACCGCCGATCTCTACATGTTCAAACCCGTCGATCCCACCAAGGGCAACGGCACGGTGCTCTTCGAAGTGTCCAATCGCGGCGGTAAAGGCATGCTGGGCCGTTTCGATTTCGCTCGCGGCGGCGAGGAGTTCGGGGATCAGTGGGTCCTCCAGCAAGGGTACACGCTGGTCTGGCTGGGGTGGGAGTGGGACATTCCGGCTTCCAATCGCAACGGTTTGCACTTTACAGCCCCGCATTTCCGACCGGAGGCGCTTCCGGCCGATGGATTGGTCCGCTCGGAGTTCGTGGCCGATCGGACGGCCACCTCGTTTTCGCTGGGCGACCGCAACCAGGATCCGATCGCGGTCGGAAGGGCGGTAGCGCTGTACGCCGCCGATTTTCAGGGCCATACCCGGACTGTTCCGGCAACGAAATGGAAACTGTCGGCGGACGGAAAATCGGTCGAAATGCCGGCGGGTTTCGAGCCGGGGCAGTTATACGAGTTCGTCTACGAAGGCAAGGATCCGGTTGTCGCGGGGACCGGGCTGGCCGCCATCCGCGATTGGATCTCGTATCTGAAATACGGCTCGGACGCCGCGGGCGATCTGCGAAAAACGGCCAAGCGCGCCATCGGCTTCGGAATCTCGCAGAGCGGCCGCTTTTTGCGCGAGTTCCTGTACGATGGCTGCAATGCCGACGAGCAGGGCCGGAAAGTGTTCGACGGGGTTTGGGCGGATGTCGCCGGCGCCGGCCGCGGCAGCTTCAACTATCGCTACGCGCAACCCTCGCGAGACGGCTGGCCATTCCTGAACATCTTCTATTGGACGGACGTTTTTCCGTTCACCGACTCCGTCGAGAGCGATCCGGATGGCGGCGCGCCCGATGGATTGCTGGCGCGGGCGCGCGCCGCCGGTGTCCTGCCCAAGCTGTTCCTGACGAACAATTCGTCGGAGTATTGGGGACGGGCCGCGGCCCTCATTCACATCAGCGCGGACGGTTTGCAGGACGCCTCTCCGGCGCCCGATACGCGCATTTACTTTCTGGCGGGCGACCAGCATTCGCCCGGTTCGCTGCCCCTGCGGAAGCAGGGCACCCGATACAATCAGGATCCGGTGGATCACCGCCCGGTGCAGCGTGCGCTGTTGGCGGCCATGCAGGCCTGGCTGGTTTCGGGAACAGCTCCTCCGGAATCGGTGTATCCGCGTCTGCAGGCGCATCAATTGACGCGCCTCGAAGGGCTGAAATTTCCGGCAATACCGCTGGACAAAGGTGCGGTTCAGACGCCCGAGCATCCGCGCGCGGCCCGGCGGCTGGATTTCGGCCGCGATTTCGACGGGATGGGAATCATCAGCAAGGAACCGCCGGACGTGAAGGGCGCGTATCCGTTGTTGGTGCCGCAGGTGGATGCCGACGGCATCGATTTGGGCGGCATCCGGCTTCCGGAGGTCGCCGTCCCGCTGGCGACGATTACGGGATGGAATCTGCGATCGCCCGAGCGCGGATCGCCGGAGCAGTCGGCGGAATATTACGGATCGATCTTTCCGTTCGCCAAGACGCGCGAGGAACGCGAGCGGACAAAAGACCCGCGGATATCGATCGCCGAGCGCTACGCCGGCCGCGAGCAGTACCTGAAGCGCGTCGAAGCCGCGGCGGACGACCTGGTGGCGCGCCGTTTTCTGCTGCCGCAGGACCGGGCTTACGCGGTGGATCGCGCCGCCCGCCTTTGGGACGCACTCGCGCAGTGAATGCGCAACAACGGCGCCATCTCACTCCTCATCGAGCCAATCGAACGAGCGCGTGACCGCCTTCTTCCAAAAACGATACATCTGCTCCCGCCGCGCGGCATCCAGCTTCGGCCGCCAGACGTGGTCCACGGACCATCGCGAGCGCAGGTCTTCCAAGCCCTCGTAAAATCCGACGGCCAGCCCAGCCGCATAGGCGGCGCCCAGGGCGGTGGTCTCCTTTACCGCGGGACGAACCACCTCGCGGTCCAGAATATCGGATTGAAACTGCATCAGCAGTTGGTCTTCGACCATGCCTCCGTCCACGCGCAGGACGGCCACCGGGACGCCGGCATCCGCTTCCATGGCCTCCACCACCTCGCGCGTTTGAAAGGCGGTCGCTTCCAGCACCGCCCGCGCAATGTGGCCCTTGTTGCTGTAGCGCGTCAGACCCGCAATGACGCCGCGCGCGTTGTGTTTCCAATACGGAGCGTAGAGGCCGGAAAATGCGGGCACGAAGTAGACGCCGCCGTTGTCGTCGACGGTCCGGGCCAATGCCTCGATCTCCGGGCTGCTGGAGATCAACCCGAAATTGTCGCGAATCCACTGCACCAGCGCCCCGGTGACGGCCACGCTGCCTTCGAGAGCATAGTGCACCGGCTCCCTGCCTAGCTGGAACGCGACCGTAGTCAACAATCCGCAGCGGGATTGCACGATTTCGCGGCCGGTATTCATCAGCAGAAAGCAGCCGGTGCCGTAGGTGTTTTTGGCTTCACCGGGCCGCAGGCAGGTCTGCCCGACGAGCGCCGCCTGCTGATCGCCGAGATCGCCCGCCAATGGAACGCCTTTTACCACGTCCAACGAGGCTTGCCCGTACACCTCGCTGCTGGAGCGGATGCCGGGGAGGATCTGCCGCGGAATGCCGAAGGTGGACAGCATCTCGGAATCCCAATCCAGCGTGGCCAGGTTCATCAGTTGCGTGCGGCTGGCGTTGGTCACATCGGTGACGTGCACGCCGCCGGACGGTCCGCCGGTCAGGTGCCACAGCAAAAACGTGTCGATGTTGCCGAAGAGGATGTCGCCGGCTTCGGCCTGCCGGCGAATGTCCGGGAAGTGTTCCAGCAGCCAGCGAATTTTGAGGCCGCTGAAATAGGTCGAAACGGGGAGGCCGGTGCGGCCGCGAAAGCGATCGGCGCCGCCCGCGCGCGACAATTCGGAGACGTAGTCGCCGACGCGCATGTCCTGCCAGACCAAGGCGTTGTGAACCGGGCGGCCGTCGTGCCGATGCCACAGAACGGTGGTCTCCCTCTGGTTCGTAATGCCGATTGCCGCCAGCGAAGACGGAGCCAGATCGGCCTGCGCGATCGCTTCTCCCACCACCTGGCGAGTGCGTTGCCAAATCTCGGCGGGATCGTGTTCCACCCAGCCGGGCCGCGGGTAGATCTGCTCATGCTCCTTCTGCGCGACCGAGACAATCCGTCCCTCGCGATTAAAGATGATAAAGCGCGTGCTGGTGGTCCCCTGGTCGATGGCCCCGATGTAGTCCGCCACGATTCATCTCCTGTTCCGCTGCCGGTGAATGGAACATTCTAGTGCATCGCGCCAAGTCTGTACTTCTTCACCCAATCGAGGCGGGCGGTTCCTCACGCAAGTGCGTGCCGGTAGTCGAAAACCGATAGATGCGGCTCGGGCGCGCATTGTAGAATTACCTTCGGATCGATAAGGCTCTCCTCGAGTGAAGGAGCAAGCCATCACAGAATCGGAGGATTAATGGGAAAACTGGGTGTTGCTGCACTACTCTTCGCCTTCCTGACGATTCCCGCAAACGCCAACGTGCTGACCTGGGATCTGGTAGGCGTCACTTTCTCTGACGGAACTGCCGTGACCGGAAGCTTCCAGTTCGATGCCGATACCGGAGGCGGAACAGCGTCCGCCTGGAATATTTCGGTATCGACATCGCCTGCTTTCCCGACGGAATTGACGGCATTCACTTATACGCCGACCTCGGGTGCGGATGCGGTGGTTTTGGGCGATACCGGGATTTCGTTTTTTAACACCGCTTTCACGCGAGAGCTGGACCTGGTGTTCGCATCCGCGCTGACGGATGCGGGAGGCACGATCAGCCTGAATACAACCGCATCATCGGAGCAGTTCAATCCTCCGAACCCCTCGATTGTCAGAACGATCGCCAGCGGATCGATTACAACCGTAACCTCGGCCGCGCCCGAGCCTGCTTCGATCCTGCTTACCAGCGGAGTTTTACTCGGCATTTTAGGCATCGCGGCACGTCGGCGCCGTGTAATACGGATCAGTTGAACCCAGCGCTCGCCGATGCCGGAACCGAGTAGTCCCGGCCGCAAGGCGGCGCGCCAACCAGGCCGCCGCCCGATTCCCCTCCCTCCTTTCGCGCTATCATGACCTTCCGATGAGTTCTCTCAGTCATGGGCCGGACCGCCGGCGTCCGGGGCGCAAGGCTTACCTTCTGGTTACGCTGTTCGCGATTCTGCTGGTGATCTTCCCGTTCCTTTTCTGGTACGAAACCTGGTTCGGCCGCCAGCTGACGGATGCGCAGATCACGGAGTATTTTGCGGACACCGCCAAGCCGCGGCATGCGCAGCACGCGCTGGTGCAGATCGGAGAGCGCCTGCAGCAGCATCGGGACGTATCGCGCTGGTACCCGCAGATCGTGCGGCAGGCGTCCAGCCCCAGCGTGGAGCTTCGCCAGACGGCGGCCTGGATAATGGGCCAGGCGGGAGGATATCCGCCGTTCCACGAGGCGCTGGTCCGGCTGGTCCACGATTCGCAGCCGATGGTACGGCGCAACGCGGCCCTGGCGCTCTCGAACTACGGAGACGCGGCGGCCGAGCCGGAGCTGGCGGCCATGTTACAGCCGTTCACGATCACGGCGCCGGCCGACGGACGGTTGAAATATCGGCTTAAATTGGGCGACTATGTAAACCCCGGGACCCTGGTGGCGCACATCGGAGAGACAGAGGTACGCTCCCCTGTTCCGGGAGAAGTCCGCTCGCTTGATCGCAGCGACGGTGCCAGCGTCCGGCGAGGCGACTCGCTGGCGGATCTGGGCGCCGACAAAAACCATGTCTGGGAAGCTCTGCGAGCCCTGGTATTGATCGGGCAACCTGCC
>Ga0335078_10003992_pt1 | contig 21930 bp, 17 predicted proteins | sample Lox_Sample_32_FD_206711 | JGI IMG/M metagenome (GOLD analysis project Ga0335078, IMG submission 206711) | Soil microbial communities from Loxahatchee National Wildlife Refuge, Florida, United States - Lox_Sample_3.2 | ecosystem: Environmental > Terrestrial > Soil > Wetlands | place: USA...
TTGTACCTGACCAAAGTTATCGTCCGGGCCGCAGTTTGGACCGCGGGGGTGGAAATAGTCCAGAACCGGCGAGGTGAGCGCCTGGACCGCGAAGACGCCAGTCTGATACAACAGAGCCCATGCGGCTCATGACAATTGCTGGCGTCATCGTTCTCCTGTCTTCCGCCCGTGCGCAGGAGCCGGTCACGATCCACGTGGATGCGTCCAAGACAGAAGGCGCGTTCCATCCGTTCTTCCGCTTCTTCGGCTACGACGAGCCGAACTACACCTACGCGCCGCACGGCCGGAAACTGATAGGCGAACTCGCCAGAATCAGCCGCGAGCCCACGTATGTCCGGACGCATTTCCTGCTGGCCTCGGGCGACGGCAAACCGGCGTTCAAATGGGGATCGACTAACGTTTATACCGAAGACTCTTCGGGGAGGCCGGTATTCGATTGGACGATCGTCGACCGCATCTTCGACACCTACGTCGAAGCCGGGGCGCGGCCGTTTGTCGAGATCGGCTTTACGCCGCAGGCCCTATCGCCGCATCCCGATCCGTATGTTCCGGTGTGGTCGCCGGGCGCGCCCTTCGATAAATATTACGTGGGGTGGTCGTACCCGCCCAAGGATTACGAGAAGTGGGGCCGGATGATTGAAGCCTGGGTGGGCCATTGCGTCGAGCGGTACGGAAAAGCGGCCGTCGAGTCCTGGTATTGGGAAGTGTGGAACGAACCGGATATCGGTTATTTCCACGGCACGCCCGAAGACTACGACAAACTGTACGACGCCACCGCCGCCGCGGTGAAGCGCGTGCTGCCGGCGGCGAAGGTCGGCGGACCGGCTACGACCGGTCCCAGCGCCAATGGACGCAGCGGCAATTATCTGCGCCAGTTCCTGGAGCATTGCCAGACGGCCGGCACGCCGCTCGACTTCATCTCCTACCATGCCAAGGGCAGCCCGCGCGTGGTGGATGGCCACGTCCGCATGGGGATCGCCAACAACGCGTCAGCGGTTGCGGCCGGGCTCGACATTATTTCGGCGTTTCCAAGATTCAGCAAGCTGCCGATCATCCTCAGCGAGAGCGATCCGGAAGGCTGCGCCGCCTGCTCGGCCCGCGTCTATCCGCAGAATGCCTATCGGAACACGCCGCTGTATGCTTCCTACACCGCCCGCATGATGAAGAACATCGCGCAGCTTGCCGGGCGGTCCCAAGCCAACATCGAGGGCATGCTGACATGGGCGTTCGAATTCGAAGGCCAGCCGTACTTCGAAGGCTTTCGCACGCTCGCATCCAATGGCATCGATAAGCCTGTGTTGAACGTCTTCCGCATGGCCGGATTTCTGTACGGCGATCGCCTCGCTGTCGAAAGCTCGGGAGCGCACACGGTCGACCAGATCGTCCGCGAAGGCGTGCGGCAATCGCCGGATGTGGATGCTCTGGCCGCGCGCGGCGGGCAGCACATGGCGGTCATGGCCTGGAATTATCACGATGACGATGTGCCGGCGCCGGCATCGCAGGTCCACCTGACGATTTCGGGCCTGCCGGCCGCAAGCGGCCTGCTTCGCCACTACCGGATCGACGAGACGCACAGCAATGCGTACACGGTTTGGAAGCGGATGGGATCGCCCGCGAATCCTACCGCGGAGCAATATGCGCAATTGGAAGCGGCCGGGCAATTGGGGCTCCTGGATTCGCCGCGCTGGACCGCCATTCGCGACGGCGCCATGGTAATCTCTTTCGATCTGCCGCGCCAGGCCGTCTCCCTCATCGAGCTGAGCTGGTAGCCGGCAAAATTTGGATGACTTCATCGCATGGAAGCCAAAACCTTTGAGGTCGCGATCGAGCGAATGCCCGGCCGTCTGAACTGGACGATCGCGCGGATTCCTTTCGACGTCGCGAAAGTATGGGGCACGCGCGGGCAATTGAAGGTCAGGGGCGAAATCAACGGCTTTGCCTTCCGCACGGCTTTGTTCGCGACCGGCAAAGGCACGCATTTCCTGCTGATCAATAAGCGCATGCAAGCCGGCGCCAAGGCCGGTCCCGGCGGCAGGGCGAAGTTCCGCCTGGAGCCGGATACGGAAGAGCGGAGGGTCGCGATGCCGCCGGAGCTGCTGCACCTGCTCTCCGGAGAGCGCGCGCTGCTGCGGTGGTTCGGCAAACTGAATTACTCGACGCAGCACGACTGCGCGCGATGGGTATCGGAACCGAAGAGCGCCGCATCGCGGGAACGGCGGGCGGAACAAATCGCCGAGCGCCTGCTGGCGGTGATGGAGGCGGAAAAAGACCTGCCGCCGGCTATTCGCCTGGCGCTGGAACGCGACCCGAGAGCCATGGAAGGTTGGAAGCTGATGTCGGAATCGCGGCGGCGCGGCCACCTGATCGGGATCTTCTACTATCGCGAACCAAAGGCGCAGGCGCGGCGGATCGCCAAAGCGGTCGAGGACGCATTCGGACTGGCGGAGCGGACGGCCAAAAAGCGCGATCCGGTACCATAAGCGAAGTGGAGCAGCAATTCGATTTCGAGTTCGATTTTCTGCCGGAGCGGCGCGTATTCACGGTCAGCGAGCTGAATGCCGCTATTCGGGCCACGCTCGACGAGGAGTTCCACGACGTCTGGGTGAGCGGGGAGATCTCGGGTTTGAAGCTCGCGGCCAGCGGGCACTACTATTTCACGTTGAAGGAAAAAGACGCCCAGGTGCGGTGCGTGGCGTTCCGCTCGGCCCATCGATATTGGAAATTCAAGCCGCAGGACGGCACGGCGGTGGTGGCGCGCGGCCGCATCGACGTATACGAAGTTCGCGGCGAGTATCAGCTCCTGGTGGAGCTGCTGGAGCCGCAAGGGCTGGGCGCCTTGCAACTGGCGTTCGAACAGCTCAAAAAGAAGCTGAGCGCGGAGGGATTGTTCGCGCCCGGCCGAAAGCGGGCGCTGCCGCGCTTTCCACGGCGAATCGGAATTGTCACGTCGCCGCGCGGAGCCGCGATTTCCGACCTGGTGCACATACTCTCCCGCCGGTCGCCGGGGATCTCGATTCGCCTGTTTCCGGCGCAGGTGCAGGGCGAGGGATCGGTGGAAGAGGTCTGCCGGGGCATCCGATACTTCAGCAAGTCGGGCTGGCCGGACCTGGTAATCGTGGGGCGTGGCGGAGGGTCGCTGGAAGACCTGTGGACATTCAACGAAGAGGCGGTGGCGCGCGCCATCGCGTCGAGCGCGGTGCCGGTGGTTTCCGCGGTGGGGCATGAGACGGATGTCACGATCGCCGATTTCGTGGCGGACCTGCGCGCGCCCACGCCCTCGGCGGCCGCCGAGCTGGTGGCGCCGGACAGCAAAGATCTGTTGGAACGCGTCGCCAACTGCCGCGGCAAGTGCGCGCAGGCGATGCGATACCGGCTGGCCATGCTGGAGCGCCGGCTGCGGCGGCAGGGAACCGAGCGGGCGTTGAATGTGCTGCACCGGCGGATCGGCCGCGGATTGCAGCAGATCGACGAATTCGACTATCGAATGCGGGAACGGATGCGCGCGGCACTGGACGCCCGCGAGCGGTCGCGGCGCGCGCTCGATGCGCGTTTGAGGAGATTCGATGTACGGCCGCGGCTGGCGGCTGGAAACCGGCGCCTGGAAGCCGCGCAGTTGAGGATCGCACAGGGCGCGAAATTGGGGCTGGCGCGGCGTCGAAGCTTGCTGGAGCAGGCTTCGGCCCGGCTGTCCCAGCTCAGCCCGCTGTTGATCCTGCAGCGCGGCTATGCCATTGTGTCGAATGAGCGGGGGATCGTGAAGGACCCGCCGCCGGCTGGAGAGAAGATTCACGTGCGGGTGGCTCGCGGCGAGTTCGACGCCACGGCCGGGTAGGCTATTGCGGTGGGCCGGCCGGAACCCAGCCCGCGAGGCATTTGACGTGGGCGGCGGAAGCGCTGGCGAGTCCATCCAGGGTGTAGCCGCCTTCGAGCACGGAAACGATGCGGCCGCCGGCGGAATCCTCGGCGATCTCCATGAGCGCCGAGGTGAGATCGCTGAAATCCTCGTCGGTCAGGGTGAACTGTCCCAGCAGGTCGCCGATGCGCGAATCGAAGCCGGCCGAGATCAGCACCAGCTCCGGACGAAAATCGCGCATCGCCGGCATCAGCGACTCCCGAATCGCCCCCAGAATTTCAGTCCGTCCGGACCCGGCGGGAAACGGGAAATTCATGGTGGTCCCATAACCTTCGCCGGCGCCGCTCTCGTTGGCGCGGCCGGTTCCGGGGTACAAGGGCCACTGGTGCGTGCTGAAGAAAAAAACGCTCGGGTCGGAGTAGAAGAGATCCTGCGTGCCGTTGCCGTGGTGAACATCCCAATCGGCGATCAGCACGCGTTCGACGCCGTGTTGGTGCTGCGCATATCGGGCAGCCAGCGCAACGTTGTTGAAAATGCAGAATCCCATGCCGCGCGACGCACCGGCATGATGTCCCGGCGGACGGACCGCGCAAAAGGCGTTGCGGGCGCGGCCGGCGAGGACCGCATCCACCGCATTCAGGACCCCGCCGGCGGCGCGCGCGGCCACATCCCACGAATTGGGCGTGATCTCGGTGTCGCCGGTGCTCAGATACGAGCTGCCCGACTCCACGTCGTGCCGGGCGATGCGCAGGTACGGGGCCGTATGGCAGAGCAGCAATTCTTCCTCGGTAATCGTTCGGGGCTCGATGGCCGCCAGGCAGTCGAGGATGCCGGCATTCCGCAGACCGTCCAGAACCGCATCGAACCGCGCCGGCTGCTCGGGATGGGAACGGCCGGCGAGGTGTTCGCGGCAGATCGCATCCGCCGACAGCGCGGTATTCACGAATCCCGCCCGCAGGTGTTGAGCGCGAGCAGAGGAAAGTAATCGCGGTACATGTGGTAGTTCAGATAAAAGACGCTGGGGAAGCCGGTACCGGTAGCCAGCGTTTCGTCCCAGGTGCCGTCGGACCGTTGCGTTTCGAGCAGAAACTCGACCCCCCGCTGCGCCACCGCGAGGTCGCGCTTTCCGCCCGCGGCCAAACCGAGCAATGCCCAGGCGGTCTGGCTGGGCGTGGAGGGCGCGGCCACAAATCGTTTTTGATCGTAGCTGAGGCAGCTCTCGCCCCAGCCGCCATCGCGATTGGCGGCCGATTTGAGGAATTCCACGCCGCGCTCGATGGCCGCATGATCGGCGGGCAACCCGGCGGCGCGCAGGCCGCGCATCGCCAGGAACGTTCCGTAAATGTAGTTCACTCCCCAGCGGCCGAACCACGAGCCATTGCGCTCCTGGGATTGCAGCAGGAACCGGACGCCGCGCTGGATGGCGTCATGGGAGGGCGGCAGGCCGCAACGGCTGAGGGCTTCCAGAACGCGGCCGGTGATGTCCGGACAAGTCGGGTCGAGCATGGCGTTGTGATCGGCGAAAGGGACTTTCGTGAGCAACCGCCAGTTATTGTCGACGTCGAATGCGGCCCAGCCGCCATCGCCCGATTGCATGCCGAGCAGCCAGGTGATGGCGCGGCTCTCGACGCTGGACTGGCGCGCCGGCGATGACGCGCGGGCATGGCGCAGCGCCAGCAGAACCATGGCGGTGTCATCGATATCCGGATACGATTCGTTGGCAAACTCGAAGGCCCACCCGCCGGGTTCGAGATCGGGCCGCTTGATGGACCAATCGCCTTTGCGCCGGACCTCCTTCGAGAGGAGCCAGTCGGCGGCTTGCGCCAGCCCCTGCGAGGGCGCGTCGGGCCGCGACACGGAGCCGCTTTCTCCCAGGGCGAACATGCAGATGGCGGTGTCCCAGACGGGCGAAAAGCAGGGCTGGAACTGGAAGCGGTGTTCGTCGCGGAGGATGAGGTTCTCGAACTTGACGATGGCATCCACCAGGTCCGGATGATCGGGGGCGTAGTTGAGCGAATCGAGCGCCATGATGAGATACATCATGGAGGGATAGATCGCGCCCAGGCCATCGGCATAGCGCGTCCGCTCGAGCATCCAGCGCTCCGCCTCGCGGATGGCGCGGGCGCGGATATTGCGCAGTCCCAGCTTTTCCCAGACCTTCACGGCGCGATCGACCTGGTTGAAGAGCAGGCTGACGGCGTCGCGCTTGGGCAGCGAGAGGCGTTTGCCGGGAACGAACAGCTCGCCGACGTTGAGGCCGCCGGGCGTCGGACGGGTGTGGCCGATGGCCTGCACGATGGACAACGGCATGATGATGGCGCGCGTCCAGGACGACATTTCGTAGAGCAGGTCGCCGGGCACGAGAACCAGCTCGGGCGGCACCGAGGGAACATATTTTCTGGGATACAGCCCGAACAGCGAAAAGTTGATCTTGGTATAGCTGTTGCAGGCCTGCAATCCGCCGAGCGTCAGGATGCGGTTGCGGGCGCGCACCATGTAGTCGGCGGCGGGGCTGTGGCCGGCGATTTTCAACCCGGTGTAGGCGCGCACCGTGGCATTGATTTCGGACGCGCCGCCAGGAAAGATATTCCATCCGCCATCGGGAAGCTGGCGTTCCAGGATGAAGCGGCAGGCGCGATCGATATCGGCGCGCGAAGGCGGGTTCCATTCGGCGGTATGCCGCGAGGCTTTGTGCATCCAGAGCTGCAGCAGGATGTAGTCGGATTCCAGTGTGGAATCGGCGATCAATTCGCCGCACCAATAGCCGTCGGGATGCTGCTGCCGCCACAAGGCAGCGGCGGACTTTTCGAGAGCGGCGGCCAGCCGGCGCGACTGCGGCTGGCGGTGATCGGCGGGCGGAACAAGCGCGGGACGGAGCGAATTTTCAGGCGACACCCACTCGGTACTCATGCTTCTTTTGAGTATAGCCGCGCGCGCGGCGGCCGCCAGGGGTGGTGTAAAATGAAACCGTCAGCCGTGGCGAAGTGGCGGAACTGGCAGACGCACCAGGCTCAAAATCTGGCGCACTTCACTGTGCGTGTGGGTTCGACCCCCACCTTCGCCACCAGCACTCCCCGAATTCGGCTTTTTCCGGCACCCACCCAGGTATGGGCGTGCGGCACGAATACCGTGCCAAGTGGGTTGCGAACGTGTGCCATGCGTTGGTCAAGTATCATTGCAACGATGAGCCGACGCAGAAAATGGATCCTCGGTGTAACGCTGACATCTCTCGCCCTTGGGCTACTGACATATGCACTGCGCCTTCAACTGGTGCGGGCACTTGTCGCAGCCACGATTTATCGCGCGCAAGTGTTCACGCCTCCACCACGGCTTTCGGGCGAGCCCGGGTGGCAGAATCTCCGAGAGCAGGCTCAGTTTTATTGGGACTTTGCGGGGATTCCTCTAGCCCGGCAGCACCGGCTGAGTCTGCTAAATCCAGTCTTGCGGCCCTTGGTGACGCAGATTAACCAACGTCAGGAGGCAGGCGAAGATACGCATTATTCGATGCATATTTATCGTGAGGTTCGCTGGCGACTCAACTTTACGCCCGATGTCGCAGGCACTCGGGCAGAAATTGATCGACTGCGCCAAAGTCTCACCGAGACTGGCGAGCAGATTCAGGCGCAGCAACAGCAGGCATCCGACGGCAGTTGGGGCATGGGCATCGACACGTGGTACCTGCGACTCTACTATTCCGTGGAGAAGGTAAAGGGCTGCAAAGCGCCCGCCAAATATCCACTGAGATTTCTGGATCGAATCAATTCTCCCGAAAAGCTGAACGCTCAACTCGATTCAGACCCCTACGATCGATTCACCACAACTGGTGTGTTCAATCGCGAGGAGACGGACGAGACTTTTTCGGCGATTGCCCGCATCCTGATGGCAACGGATCTCACGAATTGTTATACGTTCGATCCGCGTCTTCGCGACACTCTGTTTGCGTATGTCCGACGCTGGCAGAACCCAGCGACCGGATGCTGGGGCCAATGGCTCGTGGATCGCAATGGACGGCTCTGGAAGATGGACGACATGGCTATGACCTTTCACGTTGTCTCGGACCTGCACGGTTCGGTCGAGCACAAGGACATGATTGCGCGGCGCCTGTTACAACTGGATCGGGTCAACTTCCCGGCGGGCATCTTGTTCGACGGGCACTACGAGAACCATCTGAATTGGGACGCGGTGAAGATCTTTAGGTTGGCATGGCCGACGCTGGATGATCGGACTCGGAAAAACGCGCGCACTGAGATTGCGCGTATGCTCCACTGGTGCCTGACGATGTCGTACCAACCCGATGGTTCGTTCAAGGTCAGCGAATTAGATGACACGCCTGGCGATGCCTACCGATACGGAATTTGGTTCCTACGGGAGGTCGGTTACTTTCAGCCCAAAGACCGATTCTGGACTGATCAGGACTTTCGGGATGCTGATCAAATCCGACGAAGGATCGAAGCAAAGCTTCAGTCAACCGGATTCAACGACCCTGCACTGCGCGAGGCATATGACACCTTACGCGCCACGGATTGAGAGGGCGCGGTTCGTTTCTTTCGACCCCCGCCTTCGCCACCAGCACTTCCCGAAGCTCTTAGAAGTACCGCTGTAATTCGCCGAAGCGCTCCAGGACCAGCGTTTTTCCCGCACCAGGAACCAATTCGGCTTTTTCCAGCACCCAGGTATGGGCGTGCGGCACGAATACCGCGTTCAGACCGGCCGCGATCGCCGGATTGATATCCGATTTCGGGCTGTTGCCGATCATCCAGGTCCGCCCGGGCTCGAAGCCTTGTTCCTCAACCAGCGAGCGATAAGCCGGCGCATCCTTCTCCTTGACAATGGCCGTGTGACGGAAGAACCGTCCCAGGCCGGAGCGATCGATCTTCAACCGCTGTTCATCCGGGTGGCCCTTGGTGAACAGGGTCAGGTCGTGACGGGCGGCAAGGTATTCGAGCGTTTCGGGCACGTCCGCGATCACTTCCATGGGGCATCGCAGGATGCGTTCCGCGAAGCCGACGACGGTTTGCAAATCCGCCTCCGAAACATCGCGCTCCACCAGGTGCTGGTACGTCTGGCGCAGATTGCGCGCGAAGTTCAACGTGCCATATCCGTGGATCTTGTTGTTGGCCGATTCGATTTCGTCCAGGACGCCGCGAATATCGGCGGGAGTGAGCGACGAGTGGTCCAGAAACGCGACGAACTCATCGAACGCCCGCTCGAAATAGATGTTGTTCTCCCAGAGCGTATCGTCCGCATCAATAATCAGGAATTGTGGTGTCATCGGAGAGGTTTGGGGGCCAGGTGGAAAGGGACCTCGAAAACCGCGTCGACATCGATGGGGGTTCCGTTGCGCTGCGCCGGCTCGAACAACCACTTCGCGAGGGCCTCTTGGGCGCTGTTGTCCAGGCGCGAATCGATTCCGCTAAGGAGTTCGACGTCGCGCATATGGCCGTCCTTGCCGATCACACCGGCGAGACGGATCACACCCTCGATTCCCGCGTCGGCGGCGCTTCGTATATACGCCGGATGGACGACGTGAAGCGGAACCGGTGGCCGCACATCCGCCGCCGGCGAGCCCGGTTCGGGCACATGCTCGGCGAACCAGACCATCCAACTGCCGGAATAGCTGGTGACGTTCGGCATCTGGATCGCCATGGTATAGACCACGCGGCCGCTCATGCGCGGATCGGGCGAGGACGAGACGCGGGCCGCCTTGGGCGCGGGGTCGCCGGGGACCGGGCCGAGATGCGAATCCAGGGGCGTTCGGAGCTCCGCCAGCAGGCGCGCCCGGGCGGAAGGTGTCGCGGCGGGCGCTCGGGTCGGCAGGGAATCGTGGACGCCGCCGCCGGCCGTCAGGCTCGGAACCACCACGGCGGAATTTTCGTTGGTTGCGGCGGTTCCGGTTCCGGGCCGCACTTCAGTCGCGGCGGAAAACGCGGCGTCGTGCGAGGGAGGCCGGTCGGGGATCTCCGCCGATTTCGCCGGATCCAGGCCAGCGATGACGAACGATTGTTTGGATGACGCGCCGGGATCGGTTACGGCCGGAGCTGCATCCGTAAGCGAAGCGCGTGCCGGCTGCGGGGCGTCTCTTCGAGACGGGGAGGAAAACTGGCGCGGGATGCGCGGCATCCCTGCCGATGCCGGGGATGCCGCCACGCCACCGGCGGGCGCATCCGGCAGCGCCGGCTGCGTTGGCGGTTTGGCGGCTGCCGCCGATGGTGCTTGAAACGCCCGCGGTTGCGGGCGCGGCGCCGTATTGCCCAATGGGGATGACGACGCGGCGGGTCCGGGCGTCGCCACGCGCGGCGATTCCGGCAGCGTCAAGGCAGCAGCATTCCGCGGACGCGGCAGAGGCGGCGGTTCGTGAAACGCCAGCGGCTTTGGTTTGGGCGCCGCGGCGGTGATCGGAGAGGGCGTTTCGCCGGGGGCAGCCGCGGATACCTTGGGAGCATCCGGCAATCGCGGCTTGTCCGCGGCCACCGCCGGTTTCTCTTCCGGCGGGCGGAATGGCAGCGGCTGGGGAGCCGGGGCGCGGGCATGCAGCGGATCGGCCGCGGGATCGGATTTGGCCAGCGCCCGCGGCGAATCCGGCAATGAGGGAGTCTTCGCCTCTTCCGGCATCAGCTCGGGCGGAATGAAGAGCTTCGGCTTCGGGGGCGGCGCCGCGGCTATGGCATTCGGGAGGGGGAGCGGCTTGGGAAACTCGACCGGGGGCGCGTCGGTGGCGATGAACTGGGGCGCCCGCGCGTCGTCTTTTGCGCCCGATATGAGCGTCTGCTGAAACTTGCGCGCGGCGCGCACAGGCTTCGGCTTGTCGATCTCGGGCAGCGCAACCGGTGTGATATCCGGAAGTTTTTCGCGCAGGTTGTACCAGACGATGTGATCCTCGTAGGGGCGGATCTCCAGATCGTAGAGGCTCTTGGGAGTCTCTCTGGGAGTATTGGCGGCGGCCAGGACCAGCCACGCCAGGAGCATCCCATGGATAAAACCCGATGCGCCGAACGACATCGAACCTGGCCGCTGATCGGTTTGCGGGCGCCCCGTGTTCATCGTTCACATTCCGACCGGACGCCCCCCGCAGCCGTTGGTGGGCGCGACTGCCCGGACGTGCTCGATGGCCTTTTTTTGCGGAATATATTGCGCCAGGAACTGGTTGAGTCGCTTCAACCGGCCGGTCTCCGAGCGCTGTCCCAGAAGCGTGTTCAGAAAATCCAGGTCGGGCAGGCTTTGCGCCAGTTGGAAACTGAGTTGCGGGTCCGCCAAATCGGGCTCGCTACGGCCGCCCGGCGAACTCAGTTTGCTCAATTCCCCGTACCCTTTCAGGGCAAGGTCGCGAATTTCCATGGGAGCCGGGTCGAAATCTTCGTCGTCGAAGAAATTCACTTCCGCCCGCAGATAATCCAGCTCTTCATCCAGGGAAACGATCTCGAAACGCCGGCGGCCGCGAGTCACGATGTCGAGGCGGCCATCATCGTAGGTCTGCACCACACGGTCCACCGTAACCGTGCAGCCGATATTGACAATGCCATTGTCCCTCGCCAAAACGATGCCGAATTCGGACGTGTCGCGGATCGCCGCCCCGACCATTTCCTTGTATCGCTCCTCGAAAATATGGAGCGGCAAATCGGTGCGCGGGAAAACCACCACCTGCAATGGAAACAGGGGGATGAGCCGCGAAGGCATGGTAACATTATGACCGATTCCCACCATGCGCATCGATGGCAAAGTGGTTCTAGTCACGGGAGGATCGGAGGGTCTGGGCGCGGCTTGCGCGGCCGAATTCGCGCGCGCCGGCGCCAGATTATCGTTGATGGCGCGGTCGGCTGAAGGATTGCGGCGCGCGGGCGGGCCGGAGGCGCTGATCACCGCCGGCGACGTGACATCGGAAGAGAGCCGGCGGGAAACGATCGAGCGGACGCTCGGCCGCTTCGGCGCCATCGATATTCTGATCAACAATGCCGGCGTGGGCTTGTATGAGCCATCGTGGAGCACTGCCATGGACCAGGCCCGGCGGATGTGGGATCTCAACTTCTTCGCGGCGCTGGGAATGGCGCAACTGGCGCTGCCGCACATGCGGGCGCGAGGCTCGGGGGCGATCGTCAACATCGGGTCCATCGCGGGCAAATTCGCGCTGCCGTGGCTGCCGCTGTACAGTGCCTCGAAATCCGCGATCGGTTCCTGGACCGAATCCCTGAGGATGGAACTGCGCGGAACGGGCGTCCACGCCATGCTGGTTTGTCCAGGCTATATCGATACCGGTTTTCAGCGTCACGCGCTGGCGGGCGCGGCGCCGCCGAAAATCGCCAGGGGCAAACGGTTCGCGATTTCGGCCGCCGACTGCGCGCGGGCCGTTCGCCGCGGCGTGGAACGCGATGCCCGCACCGTGCTGGCGCCGCGCTCGGGGTGGCTGCTGATAGCGGCATCGGGCCTGTTTCCGGGGCTGATCGAAGCCAACCTGGCGAGGCTGAACGGCGCCGCATGAGGACGATCGCATGAATCTCAGGCTGAAGCGAACTCCGGGCATTTACCTGGTCGGCTTCATGGGATCCGGCAAATCGACCATCGGCCGCGCGCTGGCCCGCCGCATGGGATGGGATTTCTTCGATTGCGACACCGAAATCGAGGCCGCGGAAAGGACCAGCATCACCGAGATTTTCGAGAGCCGCGGCGAGCCGGAGTTCCGGCGCATCGAGGCCGAGATTCTGCGGCAACACGTGCGCGCGATCGAACGCGGGCGGCCGGCCGTGCTGGCGCTGGGCGGGGGCGCCTTCGTCGATGAAACCAATCGCCAGCTTTTGTTGGGCAACGGGGTTGCGATCTGGCTGGATTGTCCGTGGGAAATCGTCGAACGGAGGGTGGCGGCGGCTTCGCACCGGCCGCTCGCCCGCGATCCCATCCGGCTGCGGCAGCTCTTCGACGATCGCCGCCCCATCTACGCGCTGGCCGATGTTCAGGTGACGATTTGCGGCGACGATCCGGCGGCCGCGGTCGACACGATCCTGCGCCACCCCATCTTTGCACGATGAAGACGCGAGATCTGCGCCGGCAGGCGGACCGGATTTTCCACGCCGCACTGGCCGCGGCCGACCCGGCGGATGCGGTGGCGCGGCACCTGGCGCGGCGCGATTTTTCCCGATATCGGCACATCTATGTGATCGGCGCGGGAAAGGCCGGAGCCACCATGGCACGGGCCGCCGAGCGGGCGCTGGGCCGGGCGATTACCGCGGGTTTTCTCAATGTCAAGGACGGCCACCTTGCCCGTCTGCGCCGCATTGAACTCCAGGTAAGCGGCCATCCCATACCTGATGAGCGGGGAGCGGACGGCGCGCGGCGGATCGCCGCCATCGCTTCCGCGGCCGGCAGGGACGACCTGGTGCTGTGTTTGATCTCGGGCGGCGCCTCGGCGCTCATGCCGCTGCCCGCCGAGGGCATCTCGCTCGAAGAGAAGCAGCAGGTGACGCGGCTGCTGTTAGCCTCGGGCGCGAACATCCACGAATTCAACGCGGTTCGCAAGCACATTTCGGCTATCAAAGGCGGCCAACTGGCGCGCCTGGCGTGGCCCGCGACAGTGGAAGCGCTGCTGCTTTCCGATGTCATCGGCGACGACGTGGACGTGATCGGCAGCGGCCCAACCGCGCCCGATGCCTCGACCTTCGGGATGGCAGCGGGGATTCTCGAACGGTACGGAATCGCCGGGCTGCTGCCCCAATCCATTCGCCGGCGGCTCGAGCAAGGTGTGCGCGGCGAAATTCCCGAGACGCCCAAGCCTGGCGACCGGTTGTTTCAGCGGGTGCGCAACACCGTGATCGGCGGGAGTCGGCTGGCACTCGAGGCCGCCCGGCGAAAAGCGCGCGAGCTGGGATTCCATACGCTGGTGCTGGCGAGCGAAATTCAGGGCGAAACGCGGGACATCGCGCGGATGCACGCCGCCATGGCGCGCGAGATTATCAAGACCGGCCAGCCGGTCAGACCACCGGCGTGTCTCATCAGCGGCGGCGAAACCACCGTCACGATCAAGGGAAAGGGCCTGGGAGGCCGCAACCAGGAGTTCGTGCTGGCCGCGGCGCTCGATATCGAGGGACTCGACTGCACGGTCATTTTCAGCGCCGGCACGGATGGCTCCGATGGTCCCACCGACGCCGCCGGAGCTGTTGCCGACGGAGAGACCGTGCGGCGCAATCCCGCGGCCGCTCGCTTTCTGGAGACCAACGATTCCTATCGTTATTTCGAAGCATTGGGCGACCTGGTGAAGACCGGTCCGACCGGGACCAACGTGATGGACGTGCACATCGTGCTGGTGGGCGACGCCAAATGACGTTCTGGCGCAAAGAGGTGATCGATTTCGCGCTCGACCAGGAGACCCGGCGGCAAATGGAAGAGCAGATGGACTGGATCGAGCGAGATCCCGGAAATGCCCGGCCGTACTACCATCTGGCCCAGTTTTACCGGCTGTGCGGACGAGTTGACGAAGCTCGCGGCTTGTTGTTGGAGGCGGTGCGCCTCGAGCCCTCGCTGGCGGACGCGCATGTGTCGTTGGCCGAAATGTATGCCATTCGAGGAGAATATGCCTCCGCCTGGGAACATGCCCGCGCCGCCGAAAGCAATGGCGTTTCGGCCGCCGTGGATCTGCTCAAAAGACACGGAATCGCGGAATAGCAGTCTCCGTGGCTTCCAACCTCACTTCGCCGGTTTCGCGAACTTCGAGTCATCGATCGGGACGTTATTCTCCACGTCCTTGATCTGGGTGGTGAACCGTCCCGCCGGCCGCGCCAGGGTCCATTTGAATGGGATCTTCACGCCGCCGGTCTCGCGATAGTCGGAGTAGTCGATTTGCACCGGCATTCTCCCGAGGGGCGTATCGGTGAAGCGGACCAGGCGCGCAAGCAAGCCGGAATCCTGCGCGAAGTACATGCGGACCTGCAAATGGCCGGGCGTGGTTCCGGTGAGCACGTCGCACTCGGCGCCGTCCACTTTCTCCGGACGGCCGACACGTAATTGCGGAAAGATGTCCTTGATGCGCAGCGGGAAATAGAACTCAGCGTCGATCGCATAGGACGCGGAATCAGTGGGCGACATGTCGCGGGTGCGTGTGGCGCTGCCCATCCAGCCGGCGGCGCCATCGTAGGCCGTGAAGCTGTCGCCGCGCTCGCCGTGCGAGATCGAGAGGCGTTTGTCGGGCGCCTTTTCGAGAATTTCGGTGGGTGTCTGGCCGCCGGCCACCTGGATCACGCCTTTCAGGATTCGCGTGTTGATTTTGCGGAGGGCATCGGCGCCGCCTAAAGCCGCTACGTACTTCTCGAGGATCTGGTCGGCGGTGGGAGCCGTCCCCGCGGAGCCGGCGGGCGGTGCGGCCGCTGTTGCGGGATGCATCTCGCCCTCGGTTTCCATCACGGCCGGCACGGCCACGGGATGCGTGGCGCCGCGGTGGCAGGAATAACAGGTCACCTGGGTCCGGCCGTTGAAGCTCTCCTTATTAATCGACATTTGCATGGCGATCATGTGCCGCGCGGTACGCTTGGCGGGTTTGTCGTCGGCTTCGAACTTGCCCTGCACGTGGCAGAACTCGCAATCGACGCCGAGCGAGGCGGAAATGAACTGCATGGCGGCCGGCAACTGGTCGGCGGGCGTGCCTTTCAATTCGGTTATGTTTTTATAGACCTGTTCCGCGGTTTTCGCGTCGGATGCCTGCCCATGGGCGCGGTGTGGCGCCAAGGACGCTATCGCGATCGCCAGGATCGCGCACAAAGCCCCGATTCCCCTCCGGTGCATTTGCCCTCCTCAATCTCTTGGATTGTACACGAAGCAGGAACAAGGTCGTGAGGGATAAGGGGCCTACAATGAAGACTTCATGTCCGTGCCCCTGATCGATTTCCAGAACGTCACGGTACAGCGCGATGCCGAAACCGTGCTGGACGGCGTGTCGCTGACGATTCCGCAGGGCCAGCACCTCGCCATTCTGGGCCCGAACGGTTCCGGCAAATCCACATTCATCAAACTGATCTCGCGCGAACTGTATCCGCGGCTGAAGGCCGAGCCCTGGTCGCTGCGCATCATGGGCCGCGACCGGTGGAATCTTTTCGACCTCCGCAATCACCTCGGGATCGTCTCCAATGACTGGGCCGCCATGTGCACGCGCGCCTACTCCGGTTTCGAAATTGTGCTCTCGGGCTTTTTCGGGAGCGTCGGCATCTGGCCAAACCACCACGTGACCCCCGAAATGGAGCAGGAAACCCGCGAAGTAATGGAATTACTGGAGATCGCGCATCTGGCGAACCGGAACACCGACGCGATGTCGAGCGGCGAAGCACGGCGAATCCTGATCGCGCGCGCGCTGGTGCATCACCCGCAAGCCCTCATTCTCGACGAGCCGACCACCAGCCTCGACCTGCGCGCCACGCGCGAGCTGCGCGACATTCTCCGCAAACTGGCCGCCGGCGGCATCAGTCTCATCATGGTGACGCACCACCTGCCGGACATTATTCCGGAGATGGGCCGCGTGGCCCTGATTCGCGGCGGCCGCGTCTATCGCGACGGACCAAAGTGCGAGGTTTTGAACGCGGCGGTGCTCAGTGCCTTGTTTGAAATGCCGGTCGAGCTGCTGGAACGCGACGGCTACTATCACGTGTTGTAGGGTCACTCCAGCAGGCGCCGATATTCATCGGCATCCAGTCCGAACTTTTCCATGAGCCGCGGCAAGTCCGCACGCAGAGTCTCCGGCGTCGACCGCACCCAAGCCGCGATCACCGTCTCGACTCCGACGCGATTCTTTCCATCTTCCTCCGCTAATGCCTCCGCCAGCCCGCGCAGATTGTCTTCCGTCGATTCGCGCAGGGGCCGCGGCGTCTCCGCCAGAATCGAACTTAGTAAGTCTTCCGCAGCATCGTTCCAGTTCATAACAGTTGTTACATTACATCACGAGAGCCAAGGGCTGATGCCGATGTACAATACTTTTTGCGCCCGATTGTCCTCGTTTTCCTTTCCGTCAGTGTATCGGTGGCCCAGCAATCCTCGACATCCTCGTCAGTGCCGCCCGCCGTCCCCGGTCCGCCCACGCAAACGGTGGTGGTCACGGGCACGTTCGAGCCGGTGCCTCTGGACGAATCCGACCGCTCCGTTTCGGTGCTGCCGGTGCGCAATTGGTCGCTGGTGCTCAACACGCTTTCTGATGTCCTGCGGCTCGATCCCTCGATCGACCTGCAGGCGCGGGCGCCCGACGGCGTGCAGAACGATCTTACGATTCGCGGGTCCACGTTCGGGCAGACGCTCGTTCTGCTCAACGGACAGCGGCTGGACGACGTGCAGTCGGGGCATCACGACATGGACATCCCGGTTCCGCTCGATTCCATCGAGCGCGTGGAGGTGCTGCGCGGCTCGGGCTCGGCATTTTACGGGTCCGACGCGCTGGGCGGCGTCATCAACATCATTACGTCGGCGCCGGAAGGCTGGCAGGTGCGCGTGCGCGCGGCCGGCGGCAGTTTTGGCGACAATCAGCAGAGCGTCTCTCTGGCCGATAACTTCGGCAACGTTTCCGAGCAGCTCAGCTTCGCGCGCGATTTTTCCGACGGCTTCATTGCCGACCGCGACTATCGCAACCTGCAAGTGGCGTCCGAAACCAGCCTGCAGAGCTCGCTCGGTTTCACGCATCTCACCCTGGCTTACATGGACCATCCATTCGGAGCGGACCAGTTTTACGGGCCGTACAACTCCTGGGAAGATACCAAAACCTGGTGGCTGGGTTGGCGGCAGGCGCTCGGAAAGAAGACCTGGCTGGATTTCGCCTACCGTCGCCACAGCGATGATTTCGTTCTGCTGCGCAATGACCCACCGGTTTACACCAACCACCACCACGACCAGGATTTCCAGGTTTCCGTGCGCCGCACGGAGCCGGTAGCGGCGAATACCACCGTTTCCTACGGCATTGAAGGACTGCACGAATCGATTATCAGCAACAATCTCGGCGACCACTCGCGAAGCCGCGGCGCGGCATACGCCGCCGTGGATTTCCGCGCCCTGAAGCGCTTTTCCCTCTCGATTGCCGCGCGGGAAGAGGTCTATCGCAATCTCGGCGGAGAGTTCAGCCCGTCGATTTCCGGCGGAGCATGGCTGAATCAAAAGATCAAACTGCGCGCCTCCGTGAGCCGCGCGTTTCGCGTGCCGACATATACCGATCTCTATTATTCCGATCCGGCCAACCAGGGCAATCCTCATCTGTTGCCGGAAACGGCCTGGACGTACGAAGGCGGCGTCGATTGGAATCCGTCGTCGCGCTGGAGGGCATCGTTGACGGTGTTCGAGCGCCGCGAGCGCAACGGCATCGATTACTATCGCACCTCGCCTGACGCGATCTGGCAGGCGCTGAATATCGACAGCCTGAATTTCAGCGGCGTGGAAACCTCGCTGCACTATTCAGTCTCGCGGAGACAGACGCTGGACATCGGCTATACGTGGCTGCTCGGGCAGCAGAACACGGTTCCTTTTGGAGACACGAAATACACGTTCAACTATCCGACCAATTCGGGTGTGGTCGCGTGGATTGCCAGCCTGCCGGGGGGGCTGGTGGCGCGGACGCGGCTCGGGGTGATCGACCGCACGGCGCAGGATCCTTATCCGCTGCTGGATTTCGATATTGGCCGATCGGCCGGCAAGATTCACCCGTTCCTGCAATTGGCTAACGTGACTGGATCGAGTTACCAGGAGATTCAGGGGGTGGTGATGCCAGGCCGGTCGATCCTGGTGGGAATGGAATTTCTGCTGCGTGGGCGGTGACTTGGGCGGGAGCGCATGAAAAAGCCGGCGGGGATTTGGAAGTCCCGGCCGGCTTTTCTTGGTGCAGCTACAGGGTTCTTAGAAGTTGATGCGGACGACGAATTCGAGGATACGTCCGCCCGGATCGTTGGTGTTCGAGATATCGCTGTACGCGCTGGTGGTCAACCCGAAGCTGCCGCTTGACGGGTTGACGTTGGCCAGGAAGAAGTCGGTCAGGTTGAGACAATTCAGGCAGTTGGCCTGAATCACCAGGCTGGCCCGGCCTTCCTTGAGGAACCTGGTCGTCTTGCTCAGGTTGAAGTCCACGTGGTTCTGCATCGGGCCGTAAAGGTAGACGCGGTAGCCGAACTTGCCGGGAGCCAATTGCGGAGAGACGTATGGCGCGGACTTGTTGATGTTGTTCCAGTTCAGACCGGCGGCATCGAAAGCCGCTTGAGAATTGGTGACGAAGGTGCTGCCCGGCGTCGCGGTGGAAGGGGACACCGGCAGCCACCAGACCTGGCCGATGCCGCCCCATGCCGAGGAAGTGGCGGGGCCGGTGGTCTTGACGATCTGCATCATGCTTTGCAATTGCGACGTGCTGATGTTCTCGAGCACGACCCCGGAATCATTGGTGTTCATGCCGGAACGGCTGGCGGTGAGCTGGGTGGGCGTCCCCGTCTGGTTGCGGTCGATACCGGTGACCTGCCAGCCACCGAAGACCTTGTCCAGAATGGTATTTCCGGAAAGGTACGGCTTGCCGTGGCCAAAGGGCAGCTCGTAGATGAAGTTGACCTTGAAGGCCTTGCGGATGTCAAACCCGGAGGGAACCTTATCGAGGGCCAGGTTGCGGAAAGTAGTAGGTTCGGCATAGACCGAGCTGTTGCCCGTCGAGCCATCGGACAGGGACTTGGACCAGACGAAGTTAGACTGGATCTGCAGCCCCGAAGCCAAGCGGCGACGGTACTCGATGACGCCGGCATCCCAGTAGGATGTGCCCCAATCGGTAACCAGCCAGGATCCGCCGGTGGCGACCGATGGATTGACCACGAACAGGTTGGCCGGATACCCCGCGGCCACCAGGCGGTTCATATAAGTGGCATTGTTGTAAAGAACGCCGGCCAACGCGCCCGGCCGGTTCTGGCGGATGTAGGTGGCATAGGTGCTATTGTTCAGCAGGTTCGAAGGACCGAGGGCGGTTTGCAGAATGGGGAGGGCCTGCTGCCCCGGCAAACCCTGGTTCGCGAAGTTGTTGCAGCCCCCGCTGCAACTGGTGGTGTTGTTGATGTTGCCCTGGCGGGCAATCAGCAGGTTGTTATAGGCGGTTTCGAATTCGTTCAGGAAGCCGTTTTCGAAGATGTTGACCTCGTTGACCTGCACCTGCCGCCAGCCATGCACCTCGTGGTTGCCCTGGTAGCGGACCTCGATTACGTTATTCTTCCAGAACTCCCGCTGGAAGCCCAGGTTCCAGCTTTCCACGTATCCCACTTTCAAGTTGGGATCGAATGCGTTGACCGAAGAGGTTGCCGTGGTAGGCATGGGGTACGACGGCGCCGATGGAGTAGGATATACAGGCAGCGTGGGTTGGCTGAAGAGCACGCTTCCGGCCGCGCCGAAGTACTGCGGATAGTTTACAGGGTCCACGGTGGCCGGGACTGTCACACCGGGGTTGCTGCCATACATCGACGACAACTGGGCGATGTTTTCCCGAATAGTGGCGATAGAAAAGCCGGCGCGAAGCACCGAGGCTCCCTGGTGCTCGCCGAAGATACGCCCCCAGATTCCGGGCATTACCGGAAGCTGCCAGGCAAGACCGATATTGGGGTTGAAGTTCCGGGGCATCTTGTATTCGCTGATCGAGGTGAGCGGCACGTAGGCCGGAAGGGTCGGCGCATAAGCTGCCCCGCCGCTTACCGGTGTCATCCCGGAGTTGGCGCCCGGCTTGTACAGGTTGCCGATGCCGGAAATGCCGTAGACGGCCTGTATGGTGGAAGCGGTATAAATGCCGCTGAGATTGGTCATCGGCTCCTGTTGCTCGAAGCGCACACCATAGTTCAGCGTGAGGCTGGGAACAATGCGCCAGGAGTCCTGTATGAACAGCCCGAACTGGCGCTGCTGGTCGCGGTTGATAGAAGGCTGATTGCCGTATTGATGGGAGCTTTCACCCTGAACCACCTGCCGGGCGATGCCGGAAACACGTCCGGTGAGGGAGGCGTAGAGAGTCGCGGCGGTATCGGCTTGCGCTTGGGTCGCGGTTACTGAGACGCCAGGGGCGCCGGCGAACATGGTCCCGCCGGAGGTAATACTGAAGACATCCGTCGTGCCGCTGTGCACCGGATCGCTATTGTTCGCAGGGTTTGCGAAAGCGATGATCGGGAAGGTCTCGGTGCCGAAGTACTGGCCCCAGTAATTGATTTGCGCGAAATCGCCGCCGAAGGTGAGCATGTGCGGGCCCTTCAGCCAGGTCACCGTGTCACTGAGCTGTTTGACCGGGTCGTTGCGGCGTTGGGGAAAGGTGTAGCTGGTAAGAGACGAGGCAGTAGGGTCGCTACTGACTACGCCATCGTAGAGGACGGGAACGTAGCCCTTCCACTGCGCTAAATTCGCCGGCGACGAAGCTCCGGCGCCGAAGACCACGGTGCCGCCGTTGAGTCCGCCCTGGAAGGCGTTGGTGATGTGCGAGGTAATCGAGGATCGAAGGGCGATGGTGCCCATGAAACGGTTGCTGGTCTGGCCGGTAGCGACGTTGGTGCCGAGAATGTCGCCGGTGCCCGGGTAGACCGGCACGACGCTGTTCAGCACGTCGGGAACGGCGTTGTACATGTTGTAGCTGTACGTAATCGAAATCTGGTTCCGGCTGTTCAGGTTGTAGTCGACGCGGCTCATGGAGAAATGCCGCCGGTCAGTCCCCACCGCGTTGTAATTGCAGGTCAGGGTGTTGAAATCGTCATTGTTGGCGATGTTGGGGACCAGGCTGCCGCAGTTGGGCGCCAGAGCCAGAATCTGGCTGTACGTCTTCGCAATGGTGGAGTCGGCTGTGCCGTTGAATCCGGCAGCTTTGGCCAGCGAAAGCACATTGACCTTTCCCTGCACCACGCCCGCGGTAGTGCCCCATGAGTAATTGCCGTTGGCGGCATCCTGTGTGAGGACGCTGCGCGTGAATGGCGCCGATTGCGGTAGCACGCGAAACTCGATGTTGGTGAAGAAGAACAGCTTGTTCTTGGTGTCCATCACCTTGGGAATAGAGATCGGGCCCCCCACATGGAACCCATATTGATTGAGTTTGACGATGCTGCGCGAGAGATGATTGATGGTATTGAAGTAGGAGTTCGCGGTCAAGG
>Ga0335078_10003993_pt1 | contig 21929 bp, 23 predicted proteins | sample Lox_Sample_32_FD_206711 | JGI IMG/M metagenome (GOLD analysis project Ga0335078, IMG submission 206711) | Soil microbial communities from Loxahatchee National Wildlife Refuge, Florida, United States - Lox_Sample_3.2 | ecosystem: Environmental > Terrestrial > Soil > Wetlands | place: USA...
GAAGCCGGTGCCGTAGAGCCGGGGCGTGGCGGTGAGGTGGGCCAGGCTGGCGCCGAAGACCGCCGTGCCCGACAGGGCCACCACGGCGAGCACCGTGCCGAACAGCGCCGTGCCCACGGGCACCGGGTTCCCCCCGCTGCGGCGCTCCAGGGCGCTGCGCACCCCCACCACCATGCTCGGCGGGGCGCCGGCCGCCGCCAGCCTGGCCACGATGGCCGAGGGCCGGGCCGGCCCGAGCCGAGCCTCGGACACCGGGGCACGGGCGCTGCGCCACGCCGGCCACAGGCCCAGCACCACCACGACCACCCCGACGGCGAGCGCCCCCAGCAACAGGACCAGGGGGTCGAAGCGCAGCCCGCCGTCGGGCTCGGCCACGCGGGCCTCGCCCAGCGGGGCGATGGGCGACAGGAGGTAGGCGAGCAGCACGGCACCGGCGGCGCCCACCACCCCCACCGCAGCGTGACGGACCGTGCCCGCCAACAGGAGCTGGCGCCGATCGGCGCCCAGGGCGCCCAGGACGGCGACGTCCTCGTCCTCGGCCGCACTCTGGCGGAACAGGGCCTGGCCCACCACGGCCAGCCCCACCAGGGTCGCCAGGGCGGCCAGCAGCCACCACCCCACGGCCTGGGGGTGGATCGATGCCGCCACCGAGGCCACGGCCTCGTCCTCGTTGTCGGCCTCGGCGCCGTGGGCGGTGACCGCCTGGTCGAAGGCGGGCAGGTCGGCGGCGCCGTGGCGCAGGCGGACCAGGTAGACGTAGCCGACGGCCACCTTGGGGAGCACCGTGCGGTCGAAGGCCGGAGAGGCCCACAGGCCGTCCTCGGAGGTCTGTCCCGAGGGGAACTCGTACTCGGTGGCCTCGAAGCCCACCACCGTCAGGGCCACGGTGGGGCCCCGGGGCGAGGGCAGGACGGTGCTGGCGTCGTCGTAGGCCTCGGTCTGGGAGGCGGCGTACAGCGGGACGCGGATGACGCTGCCCAGGTGGATGCCGATGCTCTGGAGGGCGTACCCGGCCAGCACCTCGTCGGGGGCGTCGGGCCGGGGGCGGCGCCCCGCCACCAGCTTGGAGAACGGCGGGTCCGATCCGGGCGTGGTGAGGATGCCGAATCCGTTGGGGTTGATGGGCGGCGAGCAGGCGCAGGTGGGCTGGCCGTTGTCCAGCCCGACCACGGCCCGGGCCTCGGTCACGTCGGGCAGCTTGGCGATGGCGGGGGTCTTCACCAGGGTGTAGACGGCGGCGTCGAAGCCGTAGCGGGCCAGATAGCGCGGGAAGGCCGACTCCGTGCGCCGGCCGGCGGCGGCCGCCCCCAGCACCACCCCGCCCGTCACGGCGACGAGCAACGACAGCGCCAACCAGCTGCGCCACCGTCGTCGCAGCTCGGCGCGCAGCACCATCCTCACGGCCCTCACCCGCCACCTCCCGCCCTCAGTGTGACCCGGGTGCGGACGCCGACCAAGGTGGGTAGCCGGTCCGGGCTCACCGTGCTAGCACCCCGGCGCCGACGCCCCGTCGGGACCAGGTGCTCGTGCGGCGGGCGGCAGCGCTCAGGCCGCCGGGCCCGACGGCGCCGGGGCGGCGTGCGCCGGGGCGGCGCCGTAGCCGTCGCCGTTGGACGAGGCCCGCACGGCGGCGGGCTCGGCGCCCCCCACCACGTCGTGCTTCTTGGCGTAACGGTCCACGTACTGCTGGCCCGACAGGGCCCGGATCTCGAACATGAGCTCGTCGGTGGCCGCCCGAAGCGCCAGGGGGTCGTCGCTGGCGTCGGGACCGAAGCGGCGCAGGTCGAGGGGGCGTCCGAAGCGCACCGTCACCTTGCGGAAGGGATGGGGCAGGTTCGAGCCCGGCTTCTGGACGCGGTCGGTGCCCACCAGGCCGACGGGGACCACCGGGGCCGTGCAGCCGAAGGCGAGGCGGGCCACGCCGGTGTGGCCCCGGTAGAGCCGGCCGTCGGGCGAGCGCGTCCCCTCGGGGTAGATGCCGAGCACCCCGCCCTCGGCGAGCACGTCGCGCGCCGCCGCCAGGGCGCGTTCGGAGGCGCTCCCCCCCTCGCGGCGCATGGGGATCTGCCCCGCCGCCCGGAAGAACCAGGCCGTGCGCCACGAGGCGAAGTACTCGGCCTTGGCCACGAAGGTGACCCGGCGCCGCACCACGAGGGGCAGGAACATGGAGTCGAGGAAGGTGACGTGGTTGGGGGCCAGGATGACGGGCCCGGTGGCCGGGACATGCTCACGGCCCTCGACCTTGATGCGCCACAGCAGCAGGAAGACCGGGCTGAGCAGGCCCTTCAGGACCCAGTAGGCCACGGCACACGGTAGCGCGGCCCGGTGCGGCCCGACGCGGACGGTGATCGGTACCGGACCCCGGCGGTAGCGTCGCGTGCCATGGCGCGACGGCTGACGGCCCGGGGACAGCGCCGGCGCGCCGAGCTGCTCGACTACGCGGCACACCGCTTCGCCGCCAACGGCTATCACCCCACCTCGGTCACCGACGTGGTCGAGGGCCTCGGGGTGGGCAAGGGCGTCTTCTACTGGTACTTCGCCTCCAAGGAGGAGCTCTTCCGCCAGATCCTGGTGGACGCCCAGCGGGACCTGCGCCGCAGCCAGCGCCAGGCCATCGCCGACGAGCCCGACCCCGTGCGGCGCATCGAGGCCGGCATCGGGGCCTCGGTGCTGTGGCTCGACGCCAACCGCCACCTCTTCGTCCTGCTCGAGTTCGCCCGGACCGAGGAACACTTCGCCCCCCTCATCCGCCAGGGCGAGGAGCAGGCCGTGGCCGACGCCCTGCCCCACGTGAAGGCGGGCATCGCCGCCGGCATGATCCGGCGCGAAGACCCGCTCGTGCTGGCCCACGGCATCCTCGGGGTCACCGACCGCCTGGCCCGGGTGCTCGTCCTCGAGCAGGACCGGCCCGCCGAGGAGGCGGCCGCCGCCGCGGTGGCGTTCTGCCTGGAGGGGATCCTCTCGCCGGCAGCCGCCCGGCACCGTCGCGGCCGCCAGGAGGGCTGACGGGCGCCTCCCCGGCGCTCAGGTCCCGGCGGCCACCTTGGCCAGAGCGTCGAGCTGGGGGGCCGTGCCCACCCCGATGAGGATGTCGCCGGCCTGGATGGTGACGTCGGAGGAGGGGTTGGTGTCGAAGCTCCCGTCGGGGTGCCGGATGGCGAGCACCAGGGCCCCGGTGTGGTCGTGCAGGCGCATCTCCTGCAGCGAGCCGCCCGACAGCGGCGACGACGGCGCCACGGCCAGCTCCTCGAGGCGGAACTCGAGCGTGCCGTCGTGCATGACCACGTCGACGAAGTCCACGACGTGGGGCTGGGTGACGAAGGCGGCCATGCGGTCGCCGCCGAGCTGCTGGGGGTTCACCACCCGGTTGGCCCCGGCCCGCAGCAGCTTCGGCTCCGAGGTCTCGCTGCGGGCCCGGGCGATGATCTGGAGGTCGGGGCGAAGCGAGCGGCTGGCCACCGTCACGAAGAGGTTGTCGGCGTCGGTGTCGAGAGCGGCCACGAGCGTGCCCGCCCGGTCCACGCCAGCGGCGAGGAGCGTGGCGTCCTCGGTGACGTCGCCGGTCACGGCGGGATAGGGCACGTCGGCGGTGCGGGCGGCGTCGCGGTCGACCACCACCACCCGCTGGCCGGCGGCGGTGAGGTAGCGGGCGACCTCCCGGCCGACCCTCCCCCACCCGCACACCACGACGTGGCCCGACATCCGCTCGATGTTGCGCTCCATGGTGCGTCTCCTCAGCAGATCGCGCATGTGGCCCTCGATGAGCAGCTCGAGCACCGTGCTGAACGAGTACAGCGCGGTGCCCACGCCCACGAGGATGAGGACGATGGTGAAGACCTTGCCCCCGTCGTGGAGGGGGTGCGGGGGCGCGTAGCCCACCGTGGTGACCGTGACCACCGTCTGGTAGAGGGCGTCGAGGACGCCGTAGCCCATGACCAGGTAGCCGATGGTGCCCCCCACGAGCACGAGCACCAGGGCCGCCAGGCCGATCCTCACCCGCCGGAACGGTCCGTGCATCGGGCGCCATCATGCCCGACCGCAGGGGCGCGCCGAGGCGACCGGCCGGGCCGGGGGCGCCGGTCAGCCCGGCGTCACTGCAGCTTGGTCAGGGTGCGGCGCAGGTTGCGGACGGCCTGGCCGATGCGCTGCTCGTTCTCGATGAGGGCGAAGCGCACGTGGCCGTCGCCGCCGGGCCCGAAGCCCACGCCGGGCGACGTGGCCACCTCGGCCTCCCGCACGAGGTACGAGGCGAACTCGAGGGACCCCATCTCCTTGTAGGGCTCGGGGATGGGGGCCCACACGAACATGGTCCCCTTGGGCGGGGTCAGGTGCCAGCCGATGCGGTCGAGCCCGTCGCACAGGGCGTCGCGCCGGGCCAGGTAGGTCTCGTTGACCCATTTCGGGTAGTCGGGTGCCTCGTTCATGGCCACGATGGCCGCGATCTGGATGGGCTGGAAGGTGCCGTAGTCGAGGTAGCTCTTCAGCTTGGTGAGGGCGGCCACCACCTCGGCGTTGCCCACCAGGAAGCCCACGCGCCAGCCGGCCATGGAGAACGACTTCGTCAGCGTGTAGAGCTCGACCGCCACCTCCTTGGCCCCGGGGACCTCGAGGATCGACGGCGGGGTGTAGCCGTCGAAGGAGATGTCGGCGTAGGCGAAGTCGTGCACGAGCACGACCTCGTGCTCGCGGGCGAAGTCCACGATGCGCTGCATCCACGGCAGGTCGACGCAGGCGGTGGTGGGGTTGTGCGGGAACGACAGCACGATCACCCGCGGCTTGGGCCACGCACTCTCCCAGGACTCCATGAGGTTGTCGAAGAAGGCCTCGGAGGCCGACGGCCCCTCGGCACGGGCGTCCTCCAGGCGGACCTGGCGGACCTCGGCGCCGGCGAACAGCGGGGCGTAGATGTGGATGGGGTACGACGGCGAGGGCACCAGCGCGCTGTCGCCGGGGCCGAGCAGCACCCACATGAGGTGCGAGAGCCCCTCCTTGGCCCCGATGGTGGTGACGACCTCGGTCTCGGGGTCGATCTCCACGCCGAAGCGCCGCAGGTACAGCGACGACACCGCCTGGCGGAGCTTGGGGATGCCCCGGCTGGCCGAGTAGCGGTGGTTGCGCGGGTTGTGCACGGCCTCGGCCAGCTTCTCCACCGCCACCGTCGGCGAGGGCAGGTCGGGGTTGCCGAACCCGAGGTCCACGACGTCCCGGCCGGCTCGACGGGCCTCGAGCTTCAGCGCCTCGATGTGCGCGAAGACGTACGGGGGGAGGCCGTTGATCCGTCGGAATTCCATGCCGCGAGGTTACTGCCCCCCTGCCGGCCCCCCTCCCCCCGGCGAGGCGGCGCGGGACGGCGCCCGTGGCGTGGCGACGACACGGCGCCCACGCGCCCGCCGCGCCCGGCGGGGCGCGGCGCGCCGGTGCTCAGCGACGCCCCAGCAGCGCCACGGCCTCGGCCACCGCCTCCATCGACTTCGGCCAGGCGCACACCGCCCAGCTGGCGCCGGCGCCCTGCACCTCCGCCAGCCACTCGGCGACGGCCGCCACGTCCCCGGCCACGGGGCCGCCCCAGGTGACCTCGACCCGCTGCGCCAGGCTGGCCACCGCGGCGGGGTGGCCCTCCCACAGGTTGACGGCCACGCCCAGGTCGGCGGCGAGCTCGGTGGTGGCGGTGGCACCACCGCCCACCCACACGGGCACGCCGGCCGAGGACAGGGCCCGCGCGCAGGCCGCCAGGGCCAGGCGCCGCTCGTCGGCGGGCGCGAATTCGATGCCGTAGGCCAGGTTCTCCTGGGCGCTCAGGTGGTCGCCGGTGCCCAGGCCGGCGATGAGCCGTCCCGGCGCCATGCGGTGCAACGACAGCAGCTCGGCCACGAGCACCTCCTCGGGGACGAGCCCCACCCGGGCCACCAGGGGCCCGAAGCACAGCGACCGCGTCGACGCCGCCAGGGCACCGAGCACCGGGAAGCACGACAGCGCGGGACGCTGCGGTGCGCCCATGGGCCACAGGTGGTCGAAGACGAAGGCCCCGTCGAGCCCGAGCGCCTCCACCCGGCGCGCCGCGTCGAGGAAGGCGGCGTCGTCCCGGAACGTGGGGAGGGTGACCCCGACGCGCACGGCGCCCGGCGCTACGGCGCGTCGGCGCGGTAGCGGTCCCCGAGCCGCGCCACCACGGCCGCCCCGATGGCGCCGGCGCGCTCGCCGAGCTCGGCCGGCACGATCAGCACCTCCGGGCGCGACGCCCTCCCCCCCATGAGATCGTCGAAATGGGCGCGCACGGCGTCGAGCACGAGGGTGACGGTGTCGACCAGGCCCCCGCCGAAGACCATCACCGACGGGTCGAGGGTGAGCGCCAGGTTGGCCAGTCCCAGGGCGAGCCACCGCCCGAGCTCCTCCAGCACCGCCAGGGCCTCGGGGTCCCCGGCCTTGGCGGCCATGGTGACGTGCTCGCCGCGCACCGACTCGGCGTCGCCGCCGGCCAGGCGCACCACGTCGTCGAGCCGCCCGGCGTGGGCGGCCTCCCGGGCCAGGCGCCCCAGTCCACTGCCGGAGGCGAAGCGCTCCCAGCAGCCGCGCTTGCCGCACGTGCACGGCGGACCGTTGGGGTCGACCACCATGTGCCCCACCTCCCCGGCGAAGCCCGACGCGCCGCGCACCACGTGTCCCGCGGCGATGATGCCGCCGCCGATGCCGGTGCCCAGGGTCACGAGCACGGCGTCGCTGGCCCCGGCGGCGGCGCCGAAGGCCCACTCCCCCACGGTGGCGCAGGTGGCGTCGTTGTCGACGACGGTGCGCAGGCCGTGCAGGCGCGCCGACAGGCGGCCGGCCACGTCCAGGCCGGCACCGCCGGGGAGGTTGGGGGCGAAGCGCAGGACGCCGCTGTTGTCGACGAGCCCCGGCGCGCCCACGCCCACCGCCACCACGTCGCCGGCCACGGTGGCGCGCAGCCGGTCGGCCACGGTGCCCAGGGTGTCGATGACGAGCTCGGCCACGTCGGCGTCCGTGAGCGGTGCGCCGGGGCGGTGCGGGGTGAGGACGCGCTCCTCGGCCAGCACGGCGCCCTCGGGGTCCAGGGCGAGCCCCAGGACCTTGGTCCCCCCCATGTCGAGACCGACGGTCACGCCTCCGGACACGCGTCCCCTCCGCCGCTCAGGTCGTGAGCGACGACTCGACGCGTGCCTTGAGCTCCTCCAGGGCGGTGTGCATGATCCGGCTCTGGGCCCGGCGCTTGATGAACCCGGGCAGCGGCACGCGCAGCTCGACCTCGAGGGTGTAGGTGACCTCGGTGGCGCCCTCCCCGGCGGCCTCGAAGCGGTAGGTGCCGTCGAGCTTGGAGGTGAGGTCGCCCGCCGTCTGCTTCCAGGCCAGGGCGCCCGGGGCGGCGTCGTAGTCGTAGACGAGGGTGTAGCTCGTCGACCGGCCGAAGGCGCCGGCGCGCCAGGTCACCTGGGAGGGCCGGCCCTCGGCGTCGCGGGAGTCCACCACCACCTGCTTGATGTCGGCGGCCCACTCCGGGTACCGCTCGACGTCGCTCACCACCGCGAAGCACTGCTCCGGCGTGGCGGTGACGACCATCTGCTCGGTGGCAATCTCCGCCACACCCACTCCTTTGTGCTCGTGCCCTGCTCGAACTGCGCTCGTGCTGCACGTGGCGCCGCGGCGTCGCCCGCCCGCCCCCGTCGTCCCTGGTGGGGCGGGGCGCGCTCAGCCTTCCACGTCTCCCAACGCGCCGGCCAGCCTACGTGCGAGGAGGTCCCAGGCGAAGCGGGTCCGGGCCCGGCGCCGGGCCGCCCGGCCCATGGCGCGCCGGCCCTCCTCGTCGCCGAGCAGGCGGCGCAGGGCGGCGGCCACCTGCCCGGGATCGGCGGGGTCGTCCACCACGAGCCCCGTCCGGCCGTGCTCGACCGCCTCGTCGGCGCCGCCGCTGCGCCCGGCCACCTGTGGCACCCCGCAGGCCGCCGCCTCGAGGAAGACGATGCCGAAGCCCTCCTGCTCGAGCCCGAACCACCGGTCGCGACACGCCATCACGAAGACGTCGGCCGAGCCGTACAGCAGGGGGAGCTCGTCGGCGCCGACCCGGCCGAGCAGGCGCACCGGAGCGCCGGTGGCCCGGACCCGGGCGTCGAGGCGCGTGCGCTCGCGCCCGGTGCCGGCGATGGCGACGGTCATCTCCGGGAACGACGGCGCCAGGGCCGCCGCCGCGTCGACGAGGACGTCCATGCCCTTGCGGGGCACGAGCCGGCTCACGCTCACCACCACCGGGCCCTCCGGGGGGAGGCCGAGGGCGGCCCGGGCCTTGCGGCGGGCCACAGCGGGGAGCGGGCGCAGGCGCTCGGTGTCCACCCCGGGGGGGATCTCGACCGTGGGAGGCATGCGGTCGCCGGCGGCGCGCGCCGCCTCCGCCGCCGGGTAGCGGCCGGCGCACACCGCCAGGCGGGCCCGGGCCAGCACCGCCGCCAGGGCCTGGCGCGAGCCCGGGAGCCGCCCGGGCACGGTCACCTCGGCACCGTGCAGCACCACGCCGTAGGGGAGGTCGCCGAGGGCGGGGCCGAGTCCCCCCAGGGGCAGGGCGGGATCGAGCAGCACCAGGGAGGCGCCGCAGTCGCGGGCCAGGGCGCGGATGCGCCGGACCAGGCCCGGCGTGGGGACGAGCACGGGGGCCCGCACCCGCTCGATGCGGAACCCGGCCGCCGCCGCGGTGGCGTCGAAGGCGGCCGCCCCGGGGTCCGAGGAGGCCGTGAGCACGGCGAAGGACTCGGGGGGCAGCCGCCGCCACAGCTCCCACAGGTAGCTCTGGATGCCGCCCACCTTGGGGGGGAAGTCGTTGGTGACCAGCAGATGCGTCACCGCCGCGCCCTGTGGTCCGGTGCCCGCACCGGCCCATGCTGGCACGACCCGCTCCAGGGCCCGTGCCCCGGGGCGGCGGGCGCTCAGCCGGCGGCCCAGCCCCGCACGGTGTGCCGGAGGTCGGGGACGAGACCGGCCCGGGCCAGCATGCGCATGGCCCGGGCCTCCTCGGCGTCGACGACCACGGCATCGTCGGGATCGCGGGCCAGGACGAAGCTCACGAGGCAGTCGCTGCAGGCCGACGAGTCACGCAGCGCGCACTCGTCGCAGCTGATGCTGATGGTCATCGGTGCGGTCACCTCACGCCCCTTCCCCCCGGTCGCCTCATGGTCGTGCGCCATCGACGCCAGGCTGCCAGAGGGCTGTAACGCCACCCGGTCCGGCACCGGGGCGGCCGGCCGTCAGCCGGCGTCGGCGGAGGCGCCGTCGGGCTCGTCGGCCAGGACCTCGACGGCGCGGCCGTGCCCGCACCACCGGCAGGTCACCTCCACCACCGACTCCGACAGGACCTGCTCGTCCTCCACGGACAGCGCGCCGCCCACGCTGTAGTGGTGAAAGGCACGGGTGCGGCGGTCGGTGACCACGTCGAAGCGGGTCAGGTTGCCGCAGTTGGTGCAGCGGTACCGGGTGGCGGCCACGGGGTCACGCTACCGCCGTGCCCGGCGCGCCGGGACCACGATCCCCGGGGGCCGTACACCCCCGTGCGTACCATCGGACCGTGATGGCGGCGTCGTCCCGCTGGGCGCGATGGGTGGGCCTGGCGGCGCGCGTGGCGGCGCGTGCCGCCGCCAGGCGACCCGAGCCGGCCCCGGGGGCAGGACCGGGCCACCGCTGGGGCCAGGGCGCCCCGCTGCCCGACGGCGTCGACCCCGCCACGCCGCTGTTCGAGGTGCCCTTCGCCGTCGTCGACGTCGAGACCACGGGGGGCTCGCCGGGCGCCGGCGCCCTCACCGAGATCGCCGCCGCCACGTACGTGGGCGGCGAGTGCCGGGCCAGCTTCCAGACCCTCGTGGACCCGGGCTGTCCGGTGCCCCCGCTCATCTCGCTGCTCACCGGGATCACCGACGACATGGTGGCGGGTGCCCCGGCGGTGTCGTCGGTGCTGCCGTCGCTGCAGGAGTTCGTGGCCGGGGCGGTGGTGGTCGGCCACAACGTGGCCTACGACCTGTCGTTCCTCGACGCCGCCCTGGCGGCGTGCGGACGGGCCCCGATGGGTGCGCACGCCGCCGTCGACACCCTGGCCCTGGCCCGGCGGCTGCTGCGCCCCGACGTCCCCAATTGCCGGCTGCGGACGCTGGCGGCGGTCCTCGGTCTCGAGCACGCCCCCACCCACCGGGCCCTCGACGACGTCCACGCCACCGCGGACCTGCTCCACCTGCTCATCGAGCGCGCCACCGGCTACGGCGTGTTCGTGCTCGCCGATCTGCTGGACCTCGCCGTGGCTCTGCCCGGCGCCGGGCCCGGGCACGCCAGGGTCTCGTAGCCGTAGGCTCCCGGCGTGCTCCACGCCTTCGTCCTCATCGACGCCGCACCGCCCCGCATCGCCCCCCTGTGCGAGGAGCTCGCCGGCACCGAGGGCGTCACCGAGGTGTTCTCGGTGGCCGGCGGGGTGGCCGACATCGTCGCCATCGTCCGGGTGCGCCACCACGACGACCTCGCCGACGTGGTCACCACCCGCATCGCCGCCCTCGAGGGCGTGGGCAAGACCACCACCCTCGTGGCCTTCGAGGCCTACAGCCGCCACGACCTCGAGGCGATCTGGGAGATCGGCCCCGCCTGAGCGCCGCCGCCGTCAGCGCGCGGCGGCCGCCGCCGCCCGCGACACGGTCACCAGCTCCTCGAGGGCTCGCGCCGCCGCCCCCTCGTCGATGACGGCGGCGGCCCGCTCGACCCCGGCGGCGAGGTCCGGGGCCAGGCCCGCCACGACCAGGCCGGCGGCGGCGTTGAGCACGGCGACGTCGCGGTGCGGGCCGCGCTCACCGGCCAGCACCCGCCGCACGACCCCGGCGTTGTGGGCGGCGTCCCCGCCCACCAGCGACGCCAGCGTGGCCGGGGCCAGGCCCAGCTCGGCGGGGTCGACGCCGTAGCGGCGCACCTCGCCGTCGTCGGCCTCGAGCACCGACGACGGCCCGGTGGTGGACAGCTCGTCGAGGCCGTCGGCACCGTGGACCACCATGGCGCGCCGAGCGCCGTTGGCCACGAGGACCCCGAGCATCTTGTCGGCCATCGCCGCGTCGCTCACCCCCACGACCTGGCGGGTGGCGCGGGCCGGATTGGCCAGGGGACCGAGGAAGTTGAAGACCGTGGCCACGCCGAGCTCCCGGCGCACGGGGATGGCGTGGCGCATGGCGGGGTGAAAGCGCGGCGCGAAGCAGAAGCCGATGCCGGCCTCCTCGATGCACCGGGCCACGCCCTCGGGGCCGAGGTCGATGACCACGCCCAGCGCCTCGAGGACGTCGGCCGAGCCCGCCGCCGAGGTGGCGGCCCGCCCGCCGTGCTTGCACACCCGGGCCCCCGCCCCCGCCACCACCAACGCCGCCATGGTCGAGACGTTCACCGAGCGGCTGCGGTCCCCGCCGGTGCCGCAGGTGTCGACCAGATCCCCCCGCACCGGGACGCGCTCGGCGTGGTCCAGCATGGTGCGCACCAGGCCGGTCATCTCCTCCACGGTCTCGCCCTTGGCCCGCAGCGCCACCACGAAGGCGGCGATCTGCGCCGGCGTGGCGGCGCCGGTGAGGATCTCGCCGAAGGCGAGGGCGGCCTCCCGGGCGCTCAGGTCGGCCCCGCCCACCAACCGCCCGAGCACGGCGGGCCAACCGCCGACGGCGGCGAAGGCCTCGGGGTCGTCGGTCACCTCAGTCCCACCACAGGTCGCCGTCGAGCACCCCGCGCGCCACCAGGCCGAGCTGCACCTGGCTGGTGCCCTCCACGATGGTGAGCTGCTTGGCGTCCCGGTACCACTGCTCGGTGGGGTGCTCGGCCATGTAGCCCGCCGCCCCGAGCAGCTGCAGGGCGAGCCCCGAGGCCCGCACGGCGAGCTCGGTGGCGTGGTACTTGGCGGCGGAGAGGTAGGGCACCCACTCCTTGGTGAACTTGCCCTGATCGGCGAGCCAGGCCGCCCGGTAGGTGAGCAGGCGGGCCGCCTCGAGGTCCACGGCGCACTTGGCGATCTCCCACTGGATGCCCTGGAAGTCGGCGATGGTCTTGCCGAAGGCGGCGCGCTGGCGCACGTAGTCGGTGGCGTACATGAGGGCGCCCTCGGCCAGGCCGATGCCCCGGGCGGCCACCACGGGCCGCATGGCGTTGAGCCCCAGCATGGCGAGACGGAACCCGCCCACCTCGCCGATGACGTTGGCGGCGGGCACGTGCACCTCGCGCAGCACCAGCTCGCCGGTGTCGACGCCGCGCACCCCCATCTTGTGGTCGGTGCGGCCCAGCTCGACGCCCTCCCAGGAGCGCTCCACGATGAAGGCCGTGACCGAGTCGTGCGCCCGGCTGGCGGGATCGCCGGTCTTGGCGAACACGGTGTACCAGTCGGCCTCGCGCACCCCCGACATCCAGCACTTGGTGCCGTCGAGGATCCAGCCGCCCCCCGGACCGGGGACGGCGCGGGTGCGCATGCCCATGACGTCGCTGCCCGCCTGGGGCTCCGAGAGCCCGAAGGCGGCCCGGGCCGTGCCGGCGGCGATGCCGGGCAGGTAGCGCTGGCGCTGCTCCTCGGTGCCGGCGATCATGACCGGACCGGTGGGCAGCCGGGTGAGCAGGAGCATGAGGGCGGCCGTGTTCGAGTACTTGGCCACCTCCTCGATGGCCACGGTGAGTCCGAGGATGCCGGCGCCCGAGCCCCCGTAGGCCTCGGGGATGCACAGCCCGAGCAGCCCGGCGTCCCGGAAGGCGGCGAACAGGTCGTCGGGGTACTCGCCGGTGGTGTCGATCTCCCGGGCGCGCGGCTGCACCTTGTGGCGCGCCAGCCGGCGCACCGACGCCTGCAGCTCCGCCAGCTCGGGCGAGAGGTCGAAGTCCACCGACGGGAGGCTAATCGGGTGGCGCCGCGCCCCTCAGGGGCGCAGCGCCACCGTCACCTCGATCTCCACCGCACCGCCCCGGGGCAGGGCGGCCACGCCGATGGCCGAGCGCGTGTGCCGGCCGTCCTCGCCGAAGACGCGTTCGAGCACCTTGCTGGCGCCGTCGATCACGGCGGGCTGCTGGTGGAAGTCGGGGGTCGAGGCCACGAAGCCGGTCACGGTGAGGACGCGCGCCACCCGGTCCAGGCTGCCGAGCGCCTGCTCCAACACGGCCAGGGCGTTGAGGGCGCACACCTCCGCGGCCCGCGCCCCCTCCTCCACGCTCACGTCGCGACCGAGCGTGCCCACGCACGTGAGCTCGCCCTCGATCCGGGGGAGCTGGCCCGAGGTGCGGGCCACGTCCCCATGGACCACCACGGCGTCGAGCGGGTCGTGGGGAGGATGGGGGCCGTAGAGGGTGAGCCCCAGGGAGGCCAGGCGCTCGGCGATCCGTCCGTGCACGGGCGGCATGGTAAGGGCCGGGGCCCCGATGCGCCTTACGCCGACTTCCGCCGCTGCCGGTGGATCCGGCGCCGCTCCCGCTCCGTGGTGCCGCCCCAGACCCCCTCGCGCTCGCGATGCGCCAGGGCGTGCTCGAGGCAGGCCTGGCGTACCGGGCACGTCGCGCAAATGGCCTTGGCCTCCTCGGCGTCCTCGTCGGTCGCCGGGTAGAAGACCTCGGGGTCGATACCCCGGCAGGCGGCTCGCTTGCGCCAGATGGCGGTGGAGGGGGCGGTCATCGGTGTCACTTCCTCGGGAACACTGTGTGCGTCTGTTGTTGTACTCTGCGTGTTTTCTCCGCTGATGGACCTGTGACCAGGGACAATGCACCCCTGGGAGGGAAAACAGCGGAACATCCAGTATGGCGCGCCGCCCGGGACGTGTAAAGAACGTCCCTGGTGGCCCCCCCTGTCCGCCCGCGGCGGGCCCTTGCCGCCCGCAGGGGGGACCCAGGCGGCGCCGTCAGGGGGCGGGGTCGGGACGCAGGTCGGTGAGGAGCTCGGCCCGGGTCTCGTCGGGGAGCTCGGCTCGCTCGGCGTACTCGGGGTGGTCGACGGCCAGGACCACGGGGCCGGCCGCGAAGGGGCCGAGCAGCTCCGGGGCGAGGCCGAAGCGCAGGTAGTGCACCGAGGCGGTCACCTCGGCCCGGGTCAGGGCCTCCTCGTGGGCCGCCTCGGGGGCGGCCCGCACCACCACCGGGCCGGGGAGCTCGAGCACCACGGCGCGCTCCACGCCCACCAGGCGGGGCAGCCACCGGCGCAGGGCGTGCTCCCCGGTGAGCTCGATGAACATCGTGGCCGAGAGCTCCCCCGGCTCGGGGATGAGGGGGTTGTAGACGTCGAGCTCGGTCTGGATCTGCTCGTCGCTCACCATGCGCTCGGCGCGGGCCATCTCCTGGATCTGGGACCGCACCGTCTCGCGGTTCTCGAAGACCACGGACACGATGGGTCCCACCGCCACGCGCCGGCGCCGCTTGAGCTCGATGATGGTGCGGCGGTACTCGGCACGGCCGCGCTCGTAGGCGCGCAGGTCCTCGATGTCGTCGAGGGTGAGGGCCCTCGAGCGCCCTGGCACCGTCATCGGCCTCCTCGGGGCGCCCGACGGGCCGGTCCGACGGATCGGACCGGCCCCGGGGCGACGGACGGTGCCGGTGCCGGCGGGATGCCGGCCCCGGCGGTCAGGCGAGGGACTTGAGACCCTCGGAGAAGCGCCCGGCGTGGCTCTTCTCGGCGCGGGCCAGGGTCTCGAGCCAGTCGGCGATGTCCTCGAAGCCCTCGTCGCGCGCCGTGCGGGCGAATCCCGGGTACATCTCGGTGTACTCGTAGGTCTCGCCTTCGATGGCCGACTTCAGGTTGTCGGAGGTCGACCCCACCGGGACGCCGGTGACGGGGTCGCCCACCTCGCGCAGGAAGTCGAAGTGGCCGAAGGCGTGGCCGGTCTCACCCTCGGCCACCGAGCGGAACAGGGCGGCGACGTCGGGGTAGCCCTCGACGTCGGCCTTCTGGGCGAAGTAGAGGTAGCGGCGGTTCGCCTGGCTCTCGCCCGCGAACGCCTCCTTGAGGTTGCTCTCGGTCTTGGATCCCTTCAGTGCGGGCACGGTGTGCTCCTTTTCTCCTTCATCGGTTCTGCTTTCTGGACACCCGGCGGCGCGTCGCCGCCACATCACCGCCCGGGCCCGACCGCGCCCCGCCGGCGATGCCGGCCGGCGCGACCGTGCCCCGGTGCCGCCGGCACTGGCGGCACAGGCCACGGAACACCACCTCGGCGCCCGACACGGTGAAACCCTGGTCGGCGCCGGCCGGCACGGTCACGTCGCTGAAGTCGGCGTGCAGGTCGCGCACCTTGCCGCAGCGGCGGCACACCAGATGGTGGTGCACCTCGTCCACGTTGGGATCGAAGCGGGCCGTGCCCGTGCCGAGGTCCAGGGAGGCGATCTCGCCCATGGCAGCCAGTTCGTGCAGGGTCTGGTACACGGTCTTGAGCGAGATGGTCTCCATCTCGGCCCGGGCGGCGGCGTGCACCGACTCGGCCGTCGGGTGCGTGACGTCGCCGTGCAGGACGCGGAAGATGCACTGGCGCTGGGCCGTCACCTTGCGACCCTGGGACCGGAACAGCGCCGTGAGCTCGTCGGGGGGGCGCATGGCAGGGGCACAGTATCACCAACGATTGTTTGTTGACAGTCGTTGTCGAAATGAGGGGCCGGCAGGGCGGCGCCCCGTGTGAGCAGGGCGGCGGCGCCGTCCCGGCCGCCAGTGTCGCACGGCCTGTGGCCCCCACGACGGCGCCGCCGGGCGGGCCGGCGCGCCGGCCGGCGGGCGACCGGGGGCCGGGGCGAGGTCGGTCCCGCTCCAGTGCGCGCAGCTGCGGGGCCCCGAGCCTGCTGTGGCAGGCTGGCCCGATGCCGCCGGCCCGCGCCTCGTCCCCGCCGGCGCCGGGCAGCTTCGACCGTGCCGTCGCCCTGCAGCGCCTGCGCGACGAGCACTTCGACGTCCTCGTGGTGGGCGGGGGCATCACCGGCGCCGGGGTGGCCCTCGACGCCGCCGCCCGCGGCCTGCGCACCGCCCTGGTGGAGCGCCACGACTTCGCCTCGGGCACGTCGTCGAAGTCGTCCAAGATGGTCCACGGCGGACTCCGCTACCTCCAGCAGCGCGACTTCCGGCTCGTCTACGAGGCCCTGCACGAGCGCCAGCGCCTGCTCGAGAACGCCCCCCACCTGGTGGCGCCGCTGCCCTTCCTGATCCCGCTGTTCGGCCGCGACGGCGTGGTGAACAAGGGTGTGGCCCGGGCCTACGCCACCGCCCTCACCCTCTACGACTTCACCGGCGGGCTGCGCATCGGGCGCCGGCACCGCCGCATCGACCGGGCCGAGGCACTGGCACACCTGCCCACCCTGCGCACCGACGCCCTGGTGGCGGGGTTCGTCTACTACGACGCCCGGGCCGACGACGCCCGGCTCACCTTGACCGTGGCCCGCACGGCCGCCCTCGACCACGGCGCCGTGGTCGCCAACCACACCGAGGTGACCGGAGTGCTCGCCGACGCTCGGGGCACGGTGTGCGGCGCCCGGGTCCGGCCCTCGGCGCCGGGGCGCCCCGAGGCCGAGGAGTTCGAGATCCGCGCCACCGTCGTGGTGAACGCCACGGGGGTGTGGGCCGACCAGCTCGGTGCCCTGGCCGACCCGCGTCACCACCGCTCCATCCGGCCGGCCAAGGGCATCCACGTCACCGTCCCCCGGGCCAGGTTCCCCGCCGACATCGCGGCCGTCATCCCCGTTCCCAAGGACCGTCGCTCGATCTTCGTGGTGCCCTGGCCCGACGGCGACGACGTCTACCTGGGGACCACCGACACCGACTGGGACGGGTCGCTCGACGACCCGGCGTGCCTGCCCGACGACGTCGACTACGTGATCTCGGCCGCCAACGGCGTGGTCACCTCGGCGTTGACGCGCGCCGACGTCACCGGCGTGTGGGCGGGGCTGCGGCCCCTGCTCGCCCCCGCCGACGGGCACCACGTGAGCGCCCGCACGGCCGACCTGTCCCGGCGCCACCGTGTGACGGTGGGCGAGGACGGGCTGGTCACCGTCACCGGCGGCAAGCTCACCACCTACCGGCGCATGGCCGAGGACACCGTCGACGCCGTGGTGCGGCGCCTGGGCGCCGGCGCCCCCGAGGGGGCGCACCGCTGCCCCACCAAGCGCCTGGCGCTGCGGGGCGCACAGGGCCTCGAGGGGTTGCGGCGCCCGGCGGCGCCGGCTCGCTTCGGGGTGGGCGACGAGGCCTTCGCCGCCCTGGTGGCCCGGCACGGGGGCGAGACCCCGGCCGTGCTCGAGCTCGCCGCCGGCCGACGCGACCTGCTCGACCCCCTCGTGCCCGGCCTGCCTCAGCTGCGCGTCGAGGCGCTGTGGGCGGCCCGCCACGAGATGGCGCTCACCGTGGACGACGTCCTGGCACGGCGCACCCGGGCCCTGCTGCGCCGCGCCGCCGGCGCCGCCGACGCCGCCCCCGGGGTGGCCGAGCTGCTGGCGCCCACCTGGGGACTGGACGCCAAGCAGGCCGCCGGGCTGGCGGCCTCCTTCGCCGAGCGCGCCCGGGGCGACCTGGTCCGGGCGGGCCTCGACCCCGTGCGCAGCGCGCCGTGAGCTCGGCACCCACCCCCGTCACGCCCATCGAGGCTCCCGCCGGAGCGGTGGGCGAGCGCCTGGGCGGTCCCCGCGTGCCGGTGGACGACGCCCTCCTGGCCCGCCTGCGTTCGGTGTGCGCCGAGGTCGGCACCGACGACGCCACCCGGGCCGAGGCCGGGCGCGACTGGTGGCCCCTGGCCATCGGCTGGGCCCTGGGCGGCGCGGTCCCGGCCCTCCCCGGGGCGGTGGCGCGGCCCACCGACGCCGGGCAGGTGGCGGCGGTCCTCGCCGCCTGCCACGACGCCCGCGTCCCGGTGACGGCGGCGGCGGGGCGATCGGGCGTGTGCGGCGCGTCGGTCCCCGCCTTCGGCGGGGTGGCACTCGACCTGTGCGGGCTGGCGGGGGTGCGCGACGTCGACACGGTGTCCCTGCTGGCCGACGTGGCGGCGGGCACCTTCGGCCCCGACCTCGAGGAGGCGCTGCAGGCCCAGGGCACCACCCTCGGCCACTGGCCCCAGTCGATGGCGCTGTCCACCGTGGGCGGGTGGGTGGCGTGCCGGGGGGCGGGGCAGTACTCGACCCGCTACGGCAAGATCGAGGACATGGTCGTGGGCCTCGAGGTGGCCCTCGCCGACGGGCGCCTGGTGCGCACCGGGGGCTCGGGGCCCCGCGCCGCCCTCGGCCCCGACCTGACCCAGCTGTTCGTGGGATCCGAGGGCGTCCTCGGCGTGGTGACCGAGGCCCGCCTGCGCCTGCACACCGTGGCCGGCGCCGAGGGCCGGCGCGCCTACGGCTTCGCCGGCTTCGCCGAGGGCCTCGAGGCGTGCCGGCGCGTGCTGCGGCGGGGTGCCACGCCGGCGGTGCTGCGCCTCTACGACCACGCCGAGTCGGCGCGCAACTTCGAGGAGACCGGCCACTGCGTCCTGGTGGTGCTGGACGAGGCCGACCCGGGCCTGCTGGAGGCCACGCTGGCCGTGGTGGACGAGGAGTGCGTCGCCGCAGGCGGCGCGGCCCTGGGCGTGGAGCTCGTCGAGCGGTGGATGGGCCACCGCAACGACGTCTCGGCGCTCGCCCCCCTCTACCGCGCCGGGGTGGTGGTCGACACCGTCGAGATCGCGGCGCGCTGGTCGGCGCTGCCCGCCCTCTACGACCGCGCCGTGGCCGCCCTGGCCGGGATCGAGGGCACCCTGGCGGCCAGCGCCCACCAGTCGCACGCCTACGGCGACGGCGCCTGCCTCTACTTCACCTTCGCCGGGCGCCGGCCCGAGGACCACGCCGGGGACCCCGACACCTGGGCCGAGGCCTACTACCGCCGCGCCTGGGACGCCGTCATGTCGGTGGTCGGCGAGGCCGGCGGCGCCCTCAGCCACCACCACGGGGTGGGCATCAACCGGGGTCGCTTCCTGGCCGGCGCGCTGGGCGGGGCCTTCGACGTGCTCGTCGACGTCAAGAACGCCCTCGACCCCCGCGGTGTGCTCAATCCCGGGAAGCTGGGCCTGCCCTCGCCCTTCGGCGAGGTGCCGTGGCCGTGACGGTGGGGCGCCGGGGCCGGCGGTGAGCATCCTCGTGGTCGACGTGGGCACCTCGGGCGTGCGCGCCGGGGTGGTCCGCCCCGACGGCACCGTGGCCCACGTGCATCACGTCGAGGTGCTGCCGAGCTCGCCCGCGCCGGGGTTCGTCGAGTTCGACCCGGCGGCCATGGCCGCCGCCGCCCTCGACGTGGCCCGGGCCGCCCTGGCCGCGGGCGGCCCCGCCGAGGCGGTGGGGATCGCCAACCAACGCGGCTCGACGGTGGTGTGGGACCGTGCCAGCGGTGCGCCCGTGGGGCCCGGCCTCGGGTGGCAGGACCTGCGCACCGTGGGCACGTGCCTGGTGCTGCGGGAGCAGGGCATCCGGGTGGCGCCCAACGAGTCGGCCACCAAGCTGGCCATGCTGCTCGACCTCGCCGACCCCGACCGCAGCCGCGACCTGTGCTTCGGCACCGTCGACACCTGGGTGGCCTGGACGCTGTCGGGGGGGTCGCTGCACGTCACCGACGCCACCAACGCCGGCATCACCGGCCTGGTCACGGGGGAGGGCGCGGACTGGGACGAGGCGCGCCTCGAGGCCCTGCGCATCCCCCGGACGGTGCTGCCGTCCATCGTCGACTCCTCGGGCGCCGTGGGCAGTGCCGACGCCCTGCCCGGCGCCCCCCCCATCTGCGGCATCGCCGGCGACCAGCAGGCCTCGCTCGTGGGGCAGGGCTGCACCCGTCCGGGACTGGCCAAGGCCACCTTCGGCACCGGCGGCATGCTGGACCTGTGCGTGGGCCGCACGCGGCCGCGCTTCGATCGCCGCGGCGGGGCCGGCACCTTCCCCATTGTCGCCTGGCAGCGCGCCGGGGCGCGCACCTGGGGCGTGGAGGCCGTGATGCTGTCGGCGGGCATGGCGGTGGAGTGGCTGCGCGACGACCTCGGCATCATCGCCAGCGCGGCGGAGTCCCACGAGGTGGCGGCCCGCTGCGACGACACCGGCGACGTGTGGTTCGTGCCCGCCCTGCTGGGCATGGGCGCGCCGCTGTGGGACTTCGGCGCCCGGGGGACCTTCGTGGGCATCACCCGCGGCTCGGGCCGCCCCGAGCTGGTGCGGGCCGTCCTCGAAGGAGTGGCGCACCGCGGCGCCGACCTCCTCGAGGCGGCGGAGACCGACACCGGCATGACCATCGGGGCCCTGCGGGTGGACGGCGGGATGTCGGCCAACCCGACCTTCGTCGGCGCGCTGGCCGACTCCCTCGGGCGCCCGGTGGAGGTCTCGCCGGTCACCGAGGCCACCACCCTGGGCGCCGCCTACCTGGCCGGCATGGCCGTGGGCACGTGGGGCGACGAGGACGACGTGGCGGCGGCGTGGCGGCCCGCGGCGGTGATCGAGCCGCGCACCTCGGAGCGCCGGCGCGCCGAGGTGCGCGAGCGCTGGCTGGAGGCGCGCGCCCGGGCGTTGCGGGCCGTGCCCGAGCTGAGCGGCCTCGAATTCTGAGCGGCCGGCGGCGACCCGCCCGGCCTGGTCCTTCGTACAGTTCGGCCCGGGGGGTGCCGATAACGTGGACCTGATGGAGCCCGCCCACTTCGGGGAGGAGAGGGCCCCGGACCACGCCGCGCGTGTGTCCGGCGGATGGCGCGCCCAGCCCTCCGAGGTGGGCTTCCTGGCCTCGGCGCCCGGCCACGGCGGGCCGGCGGCGGCGGTCACCGTCGACGACGCCATCGCCCTCGGCCGGCGGCTCGTGGAGAACCTCAGCACGGTGCTGCTGGGCACCCCCGGCGCGCTCACGGCCGCCGCCCTGGCCGCACTGTCGGGCGGCCACCTGCTCATCGAGGACGTGCCCGGGGTGGGCAAGACCGTGCTGGCGCGCGCCCTGGCCGCCTCGCTCGGCGCCGAGCTGTCGCGGGTGCAAGGGCACCCCGACCTGCTGCCCTCCGACGTGACCGGCGTTTCGGTGTTCTCGCCGGACGCCGGCACCTGGGACTTCCGGCCCGGCCCGGTGTTCAGCCACGTGGTGCTGGTCGACGAGCTCAACCGCACCCCGCCTCGCACCCAGGCCGCGCTGCTCGAGACGATGGAGGAGCAGCAGGTGAGCGTGGACGGCGCCTCGTGGCCGCTGCCCCAGCCCCATCTGGTCATCGCCACCCAGAACCCCCTGTCGCAGCTGGGCACCTACCCCCTCGTCGAGAGCCAGCTCGACCGCTTCGCCCTCGCCACGGCCATCGGCTACCCCGACGCCGACACCGAGGCCCGACTGGTGCTGCACCGGGGGGGCAAGTTCGCCCTCGGGGAGCTGCGCCCCGTGTGCAGCGTGGCGCAGTGGCTGGCCGCCCAACGGGCCTGCGAGACGGTGGAGGTGGCCCCGGCGATCGCCGAGTACGCCGTGGCGCTGTGCCGCTCCAGCCGCAGCGCGGGCGGCATCCGGCTCGGCGCCAGCCCGCGCGCCGCCATCTGGCTCATCCGCGCCGCCCAGGCCCACGCCGTGGTGTCGGGGCGGCCCTACGTCACCCCCGACGACGTGAAGGCCGTGGCGGTGGCGTGCCTGGCGCACCGGCTCCTCACCGACGACGGCGTCGACCACGGCGTGCGCGTCGTCCGGGAGCTGCTCACCACCACGCCCGCCCCCCGACCGTGACCGCGGCCGCCCGGGGCCCCCGACCGGTCCGGCCGCTCGTCCCGCTGGCCAGCTGCGCCCTGGTGCTGTTCGCCTGGGCGCTCGTGGCCCACAACAGCGGTGCCGGCTGGGTCCAGGCCGTGGGCGACGTCCTCGGCGGCGTCCTCGTGGTGGGCCTGGCGGCCCCGGCCGTGGCGGTGGTGCGGGCACGCGTGGTGGTGCTCGAGTCGCCGCCCGACGCCACCGTGGGGCTCCCAGCCGAGCTCGTCGT
>Ga0335078_10003994_pt1 | contig 21926 bp, 18 predicted proteins | sample Lox_Sample_32_FD_206711 | JGI IMG/M metagenome (GOLD analysis project Ga0335078, IMG submission 206711) | Soil microbial communities from Loxahatchee National Wildlife Refuge, Florida, United States - Lox_Sample_3.2 | ecosystem: Environmental > Terrestrial > Soil > Wetlands | place: USA...
ATCCGCGAGGCGGACCTGCCCCCGGGCACGGTCAACATCATCACCGGGGACGGGCGCACCGGCCGCGACCTGGTCGCCCATCCGGGCGTCGACAAGGTCGCCTTCACCGGCTCCACGGAGGTGGGCAAGCAGATCCAGCGGGTGATCGCGGGCACCGGCAAGCGGCTCTCCCTGGAGCTGGGCGGCAAGGCCGCGAACATCGTGTTCGACGACGCGCCGCTGGACCAGGCGGTCGAGGGCATCGTCAACGGCATCTTCTTCAACCAGGGCCACGTCTGCTGCGCCGGGTCGCGGCTGCTGGTCCAGGAGTCGGTCGCCGAGACCCTGCTGGAAGCGCTCAAGCGGCGGCTGGAAACGCTGCGCCTGGGGGACCCGCTGGACAAGAACACCGACATCGGGGCGATCAACTCGCGCGAGCAGCTCGACAAGATAACGGCGCTGGCCGCCGCCGGCGAGGCCGAGGGCGGTCAGCGCTGGTCGCCGCCGTGCCCGCTGCCGGCCCGCGGCTACTGGTTCCCGCCGACCGTGTTCAGCGGGGTGAGCCAGTCGCACCGGATCGCCCGGGAGGAGATATTCGGGCCGGTCCTGTCGGTGCTCACCTTCCGCACCCCGGAGGAGGCCGTGACCAAGGCCAACAACACCCCGTACGGGCTGTCCGCCGGGGTCTGGACGGAGAAGGGGAGCCGGATACTCGCCATGGCACAACGGTTGCGCGCGGGCGTGGTCTGGGCCAACACCTACAACAGGTTCGACCCGGCCAGCCCGTTCGGCGGGTACCAGGAGTCCGGGTTCGGGCGGGAGGGCGGCCGGGCCGGGCTCGCCGCGTACCTCCGTGGCTGAGGCGGGCGGCGGCCGCGGTAAGGCCGCCGCGCCCAAGGGCCGCGGCAAGCCCGCGGCACGCGCGCCCCGCGGGAAGGCCGCCGCGCCCGGGGCCGCCGCGCCCGGGGCCGCCGCGCCCGGGGCCGCCGCGCCGCGGGCCGCCGCGAAGCCCGCCGCGACCACCGCGGCGAGCACGGCCGGCCCGGCCGGCGCCGACGGCCGCGGGACCGGCCAGCCGGCCCGGCTGGCCGTGCGCAAGACCTACAAGCTGTTCATCGGCGGCGCGTTCCCCCGGTCGGAGTCCGGCCGCTCCTACCCGGTCGCCGGGCCGGACGGCACCCTGCTGGCCCACGCCGCCCGCGCCTCCCGCAAGGACGCGCGCGATGCCGTGGTCGCCGCCCGCAAGGCCGGTCCCGGCTGGGCCGGGGCCACCGCCTACAACCGGGGCCAGGTGCTCTACCGTGTCGCGGAGATGCTCCAGGGCCGGGCCGCACAGTTCGCCGGCGAGATCGTCCAGAATGAAGGTCTTTCACCGCGGGCAGCGGCGCAGACCGTCGCCGAGGCGATCGACCGGTGGGTCTGGTACGCCGGCTGGCCGGACAAGGTCGCGCAGGTGACCGGGGCGGCCAATCCCGTCGCCGGACCGTACTTCAACTTCAGCGTGCCGGAGCCGACCGGCGTGGTGGCGGTCCTCGCGCCGCCCGCGCCCGGCCTGCTCGGCCTGGTCAGCGTGCTCGCCCCGGTGATCGCGACCGGCAACACCGCGGTGGTGGTGGCCAGCGAGCCCGCGCCGCTGCCCGCCGTGACGCTGGCGGAGGTGCTCGCCACGTCGGACGTGCCGGGCGGAGTGGTGAACATCCTCACCGGGCTGGTGGCCGAGCTTGCCCCCGTGCTGGCCGCGCACATGGACGTGAACGCGATCGACCTCGCCGGGGCGCCGGCCGGCTCCCGGGCCGAGCTGGAACGCCTCGCGGCGGGTAACGTCAAACGGGTGTTCGCCGCCGAGGAGGACTGGGCCGCACCGCCGACGCCCGCGCGGATGCTCGCCTTCCTGGAGGTCAAGACCGTCTGGCACCCGGTCGGGGTCTGAGCCGCCCCGCCCGCGCAGTGCCCCGAGCCGCCCGAGCGGAGCGAGAGATGCCAGCAGAGCCCGTGGTGTCCGTCAGGGGTGAGGCCACCCTCGAGGTCGAGCCCGAGATCGCGGTGGTCTGGGTCACGGTGCTGGCGCGCGACGCGGACCGGCAGCGGGCGGTCAGCCTGCTGGCCGAGCGGGGCAACCGGATCAGCGCGCAGATCAAGGGCTTCGGCGACGCGGTCGAGAAGCTGGAGAGCCAGCCGGTCCGCGTCCAGCCCGTGTTCAAGGAGGGCAAGGTCAGGGAGCGGATCTCCGGATACGAGGCGCACGGCGGGTTCACCGTGACCGTCGGCGGTTTCGCGGTGCTCGGCGACCTGGTCACCGGCCTGGCCAATGCGGAGATGGTCACCGTGACCGGTCCCGACTGGCGGCTGCGGCCGGACAGCCCGGTGTACCGTTCGGCCCGCCTTGCCGCGGCCGCGGATGCCACGCAGCGGGCGCGCGAGTACGCGGAGGCGTTCGGCGGGCGCCTCAGCGGCCTGATCGAGGCGGCCGACACCGGCATGCTGACGCCGCAGCCGCGGCATGTCGCGTTCGCCGCGCGGGCGGCGAGCGTCGGCGCGGGCGGTGACGACGGCGGGCCCCAGTTCGACTTCGAGCCGGCGCAGCAGACCGTGACCGCCCAGATCGAGGCCCGCTACACGATGACCGCCCCCCGGTTCGCCGACTGACCGCACCCCGCCCCGGCCACCGGCCCGCCCCGGCCACCGGAACCCCGCCCCGGCCACCGAACCGCCCCGGCCGCCGAACCCCGCCCGCAGCGGGCCGTCCAAGGGGACCGCTTCTCGTGATATCACCTGTTCCGGTTCCACAAATCGGACAAATAGGGGCACGGGAGCGACCGTTTCGCATGAAGAGTGCGCTACGGGGAGGTGAGGGGGGCGCCGGCCCCGGCACGGGCGACGACAGTGCCGTCGCCGGCGACCAGGTCGACGTGGATCCGGGCCGTCACCGGGGCCGGGGGCGCGGTCTGCGGCTGGCCGGGGCGCGCGGTGGCGGGCGCCGCGCCGGGGCCGAGGGCGGCGCACGCGGCGATGGTGAGCTCCTCGGCGAAGCCGGTCAGCGGGCCGCTCAGGTGACCGGCCAGCCAGCGCTGTGCTATCGCGTGCGCGGGGCCGCTGACGATGGCGCTGACCAGCAGCATCGGCAGCGGGCGGATCTCACCGCGGTCTGCCAGCGGGACCAGCCACTGCCGGAACGCGGCGGCCAGGTCCCGGTTCCGCGCCGCGAGTTCGGCCCCCGCGGCGGTGTCCCAGTCCAGCTGCCCGCGGGCGTAGATGAAGCGGGCGAGGTCGGTGTTCTGCTCGGTCCAGCCGAGCTGGTGGGCGAGCACCGCGCGCACGGCGTCATGCAGCGAGGCCGGCGGGCGGCCGACCAGGTCCCAGAGCCCTTGCTGGAACGAGGCGATGGCCGCCACGTGCAGGGCGCCGGCGATGGCCTCCTTGGACGGGAAGTGATGGAACAGCGCCCCGTTCGACGTCCCGCTGCGCTCGCGGATGCCGGCGATCGTCGTCTGCTCGTAGCCGTCGGCCAGGAAACTGGCCAGCGCCACGTCCAGGATGCGCTGGCGGGTGTCGGTCTGCGTCGTCATCACGGCCTAGAGTAACACTCCGGAGTAATGCTCTGTTAGGGTGACGCCATGGACGACTACGAGCTGGCCCATGAGTACGAGACCGTCAACCTGTACCGCCGCGGAACCGCCGCGAAGATCGAGCTGAACCGCCCGGACACCCGGAACGCGTGGAACCGGCAGTTCGCGGCCGACCTGCTCGCCGCCGTGCAGGAGACCGCCGGGGATCCCGGGGTCCGCGCGGTGCTCCTCACCGGGGCCGGCCGGGCGTTCTCCAGCGGCGCGGACCTCGGCGAGGGCCTCGCCGAGCGGGCCGGGGGCGGGGCGCCCGACGTGTACGGCCGGCTGACCACGCAGTATCACCCGATCATCATGGGGATCAGGGAGATGCCCAAGCCGGTGGTGAGCGCGGTGAACGGCGCCGCCGCGGGGATCGGGCTGTCCCTGGCGCTCGCGTGCGACCTGGTCGTCGCCGCGGAATCGGCGTTCTTCCTGCTCGCGTTCGTCAACATCGGCCTGGTGCCGGACGGCGGATCCTCGGTCCTGGTGCCGGCCCGGGTGGGCTTCGCCCGCGCCGCCGAGCTGGCGATGCTCGGCGAGCGGCTCGGCGCGCGCCAGGCGCTCGACTGGGGGCTGATCAACCGGGTGTGGCCGGACGAGGAGTTCGCGGCCGGCGCCGACGAGCTGATCAGCCGGCTCGCGGCCGGCCCGACCAGGTCCTACGCGGGCACCAAGCGCCAGCTCAACCGCTGGCTCTACGACCGGATAGGCGACCAGCTCGAGTTCGAGGCCCGGATCCAGCAGGAGGCGGCCGGCTCGGCCGACTTCGTGGAGGGGGTCCTCGCCTTCAGCGAGAAGCGTGCCCCCCGGTTCACCGGCTCGTAACCCACGCGGCCCGCGGCATCCCGTTGTCATTGCATTACGGCCGGTCCGGGCACACCGGGCGGCGTGCTTGCCGCGGCTGCGCGGGGCGCGTCCCCGGGCGCAACCGGGCCTGCCCGGGAACAGTCACAACGAACTCACACGCAATACATGCGAAGCCCGGAGGCCGGTGGCCGATAGTGGGGTGAGCCCCAGTCCACCCTGATCGGTCAAGGACGTGAAATGAAGGGCAGCACCGGCGGCTGGTTCCGGCCGCCAGCGGCGCTTGCAGCCGTGGTCGCGGGTGCGGCGCTGGCGACCGCGGCGTGCGGCGGCGGTTCGCCTGCGGCCTCCGCCACGCCGGGCAGCCAGGCCTACTACCAGGACGCGGTGGCCTATGCCCAGTGCATGCGCAGCCACGGCGAGCCCGGCTTCCCCGACCCCCAGCCCAATGGCAACTTCCTCATCAAAGGGCCGAAGGATGCCTTCAGCGGGGCACAGATGAACTCGGCCAGCAAGGCCTGCCAGCACCTGCTGCCCAAGACCCCGCCGCTGACCGCGGCGCAGCAACGGCATTTCGTCGCCCAGGCGCTGAGGTTCGTCGCGTGCATGCGCACCCACGGTATCCCGGGCATGCCGGATCCCATCGTGAACTCCGGCGGCATTGAGATGAAGATCGGCGGCCCGAGCGGAAGCGGGCCCGCTCCCGGTTCGCCGGTGCTCCGGGCCGCGATGCAGGCCTGCCGCAAGTTCGCACCCGGAGGGATCCCGTGATGGCCGGCCTGATTCCCGGGGGCAGGCAGCGACTGGCCGGCCCGGCCGCGGCCCGGTCGTGCGCGGTGACCGGCTACGGCGGCCGCGGTCAGATTTCGCCGAACAGGCGGTCGCCGGCGTCGCCGAGGCCGGGCAGGATGAAGCCGCGGTCGTTCAGCCGGTCGTCCAGGGCCGCCGTGACCACCCGGACCGGAACGGGCCCGTCGTCGGGGAACGCCGCCTCCAGGCGCGCGAGCCCCTCCGGCGCCGCCAGCAGGCTGACCCCGGTCACCGCGGCGGCCCCGCGGGAGACCAGCATGGTGAAGACCGTTTCCAGGGTTCCGCCGGTGGCCAGCATGGGGTCGAGCACGAATACGGCGCGGCCGGACAGGTCGGCGGGCAGCCGGTTCGCGTAGGTGCTCGCCACCAGGGACTCCTCGTCCCTGGCCAGGCCCACGAACCCGACGTCAGCGGTGGGAAGCAGCCGCGCCATGCCGTCGAGCATCCCGATGCCCGCGCGCAGCACCGGCACCACGAGCGGGGCCGGCCTGGCCATCTTGACCCCGGCGGCGTCGGCCAGCGGGGTGCGGACGGTGACCGGCTGCACCGGCACCTCGCGGGTGGCCTCGTAGGCGAGCAGCGTCACCAGTTCGTCGGTGAGACGGCGGAACGTGGGGGCGTCGGTGGCGGCGTCGCGCAGGTACGTGAGCTTGTGGGTAACCAGGGGATGATCGACAACCAGAGTCTGCATGACGGGTAGTGTCGCAGGTCGGCGGCCGCGGCAGAGCGTGTTCGCCGCCCGCCGTCAGCGGGCGGGCAGTTGATCACCCCGCGGTCAGCGGACGGGCAGTACCGTCTTGCCCGGCGGGTGCGGGCGGGTGCCGCTCTCGGGCGCCTCGCGGCTGCTATGCCTCCTGCTTCCCGGCCGGGATCGGGTGGTGGTCCACGGCTTCTCCCGCCACGGTGGCGGGGCGCCCGCCGCGCAGCATCGAGGCGATCGCGGCGATCATCGCCAGGATGGTGGCCACGAGCAGGACCACCGACAGCCCGTGGTGGAACGGGCCCGAGATCAGCTGCGGGAAGAACTCCCTGCCGGTGAGGACCCGCTGGTGGGCGGCCGACAGGGCGGACAGCGCACCGCGGGATGCCAGCACGTGCTGCACCGGGTTCACCCCGAGAACGGCGGCGAACAGCGACGACACCGGCGGCAGGGCGCCGATCTGATGGGCGAGGCCGGCGGGCACGCCCTGGTGCAGCAGGCCGCTCGTCAGCGTCCGGGGCAGCAGGCTCGCCAGCCCGGCGATCATCAGCGAGAAGAACACCCCGATGGACAGCGCGGTCCCGGAGTTCTGGAAGGTCGCGCGCATGCCGGACGCCGCGCCCCGGTGCCGGGCCGGGACGCTGCCCATGATCGAGGAGGAGTTGGGCGCGGCGAACATGCCGCCGCCGATCCCGTTCGCGCCGGTGATCAGCGCGAAGGCCCAGTAGGGGAAGTCCACGGGCAGCAGCATCAGGCCGACGAAGCTGGCACCGAACACGACCATCCCCGCGGTCGCGATGCCGCGGGTGCCGAACCGGTCGGACAGGTAGCCCGAGACCGGGCCCGCGATCAGGATGCCCGCGGTCAGCGGCAGCAGGAAGATGCCCGCCCACAGCGGGGTGTCGCTGTAGTCGTAGCCGTGCAGCGGCAGCCAGATCCCCTGCAGCCAGATGATGAGCATGAACTGCAGCCCGCCGCGGGCGATGGATACGGCCAGGCCGGCGATGTTGCCGGCCGTGAAGGCCCGGATGCGGAACAGGCTGAGCTGGAACATCGGCTCGGCGATCCGGCTCTCGATCACCGCGAAGACCACCAGCAGCGCCGTCCCGCCGATCAGCAGCGCTTCGACCGTGGGGTTCGTCCAGCCCATGGCGTGACCGTGGTAGGGCTGGATGCCGTTGGTGATCGCGATCAGCACCGCGCCGAGGCCCACGGCGAAGGTGATGTTGCCCCACCAGTCGATCCGGCCGCGGTGCCGTTCCCCGTTGTCGCGCAGCTTGCGGTAGGCCCACACCGTGCCGAACACGCCGACGGGCACGTTCACCCAGAACACCGCGCGCCAGTCCAGGGAGGCCAGCACGCCCCCGGCGACCAGCCCGATGAACTGGCCGGCGATGGCCGCGACCTGATTGGTCCCGAGGGCGAACCCGCGCTGGTCGGCCGGGAACGCGTCGGTCAGGATCGCGGCCGAGTTGGCCATGAGCATGGACCCGCCGACGGCCTGGAGCACCCGCCAGCCGATCAGCCACAGCGCCCCGTGGCCGCCGCGGAAGGGATCGAAGGACAGCAGGATGGACGCCGCGGTGAACACCGCGAAGCCGGCGTTGTAGATCTTGACCCGGCCGAACATGTCGCCGAGGCGGCCAAGGTTGACCACGAGCACGGCCTGCACCAGCCGGTATCCCATGATCATCCACAGCAGGTAGAAGACATTGCCCGGCGCGAGCGGATCGAGATGGATGCCGCGGAAGATGGCCGGCAGCGCGATGATGACGATCGACCCGTCCAGGGCCGACATGAACACGGCGGCGGTCGTGTTCGACAGGGCCACCCACTTGTACCGGTCGTCCGCGCCCGGCGGGCGCTGCCCGGTCGTCCGCCGCTGCCCGGCCGCCGGCATCAGATGCTCTGGGCCAGTCGTTCGAGCAGGGGCGCGGCCGCCATCAGGTGGCCGAGCTCGGCGGGGGTGAACCCGGCCGACAGGGCCCGTGCCAGTTGCTCGGTGCGGGCGCCGCGCTTGTTCCGCAGCACCTCGTGCCCGGCCTCGGTCAGCGACAGCACCACCCGCCTGCCGTCCGCCGGGTCCGCCCGCCGCACGATCAGCCCGCGCGCCTCCAGCCCGCCGAGCGTCGCCCCCATCGACTGAGGGCTGATCTGCTCAAGCTTGGCCAGCGCGCCGGGGGTGGCCGGCCCGCCGCGGTCCAGCCGGGCAAGGGCGGAGCTTTCCGGCAGCGACAGCTCGCCTTCGGGCTGTACCTGGCGCAGCCGCCGCAGCAGCAGGCCGATGCTCACCCGCAGTACCGCGGCGACCTCATGAACATCCGGATCCTGGGCCATATCGTAAGGCTAGCCTAATAAGGCTGGCCTTACAAACCGGGGCGGTGGTGTCACCGGACCGGTTGGATGGCGCGGCAGGGCAGCGGGGCGCGGCCGGGCGGCATAGTTCCATAACGGCGGAATTTCTCCGATTAGAAAAGAACAATTCTCATTTGCCGGGCCGCCGGCCGGAAAAGATGGCCGGCATATTTGACCGCGCCGCAATGTAGTTCTAACGTTTTGTCATTGACGGTAACGGGTCAGCGCCTTTTCCTGGCTATTAGGGCCAATTTGTGCGGACCGTGGCCGTGCCGGGAGTGGGGGAGGGTTCGGTGACCAGAGGACGGCGGGGCAAGCGCGCCAGACGGCGTCCCCTGGCCGGTCTGACGGTGGGGCTGGCGATCTTTGGCCTGGTCGCCGGCGCGGCGGCGCTGACCTGGACGAGCGGTGCGATCCAGGCGCCGGTCACGACCAGCGCGGCCAGCCTCCAGCCCCGGGTCACCGGAAACCCGTTCGTGGATTCACTGCTCGGCCGCATGTCACTGGCGGACAAACTGCGGCTGCTTGAATGGGCCGGCCGGCCCGGCCAGGCGCAGGCCGTCCTGCCCGGCCTGCCCGGCCTGGGAATACCGTCACTGCACCTCGCCGAGGGCGCGCCCGGGAACGCCGCGCGGCCGTCCGTCGCGATGACCGCGCCGCTCGGCGTCGCCGCCACGTTCAGCCAGGCCGATGCCTACGCCAACGGCGCTGTGCTCGGGCGGGACGCGCGGGCGCTGGGGCAGCAGGCCGTAGCGGGGCCGTTCGGCGCCCTCGACACCGGCGGAGCCGCGGCCGCCGCCACGTTCGGCGCGGATCCGCTGCTGGCCGGGCGCACCGCGGCGGCGGAAATCGCCGGCCTCCAGGCCCAGGGGACGATGGCCGTCGCCGACGGCGGCCCCACCGGCCCCGGCGTGACCCCCGGAGCCGCGGCCCTGCACGAGATATACCTGCAGCCGGTCCAGGACGCGGTGCGGGCGGGCGCCGCGGGCATCCTCTGCCCGCCCGCCGGGACACGGGCCGGGCCGCCGCCCTGTGGCAACGCCGGGCTGCTGCTCCAGGTCCTGCGCCGCGAGCTGGGCTTCCAGGGCTTCGTGCTGGCCGCGCCGGGAGCGAACCCCGGCACCCTGTCGCTCGACTCCGGCCTGGACGGCGAGATCCCGGGCGCGGCCAGATACTTCTCCCCGGCCGCGGTCCGCGCCGCCCTCGCCAGCGGGACCATCAGCGTCGCCACGGTCAACCAGGCGGTCGGCACCGTCCTCGCCGAGATGAACCGCTTCGGCCTGCTCGGCCCGGCGCCGGCGCGCCCCGCCCCGCCCGCCCCGGCCGCCGCGGACGAGCGGGCCGTGGCCCGCACCGCGCAGGACGCGGCCACCCTGCTGAAGAACACCGGCCACGCGCTGCCGCTCGGGCCGGCCGCGATGAGTTCGCTCGCGCTGATCGGGCCCGGTGCGGCCCAGGTCGCCGGGGGCGGCCCCGGGGAGGGGAACGGCACCGGGACCGGCTCCGCGCAGCCCGGCGCGCTCCAGGCACTCCGCCAGGACATGGCCACTCACCCGGGTGCCCGCCTCAGCTACGCCGTCGGCGACGACATGACCGGTACCCCGGTGCCCGCGACGGCGTTGTCCCACCTGGGCCAGCCCGGCCTGATGCGCAGCGGCACCGGGCAGGTCACGCCGCGGGTGGTCAGTGCCGTGGACAACACGGTCGCGGGCGGCAGCGCCCTGCCCGCCCGGTCCCGGTACACCTGGACCGGCGAGCTGACCGTGCCGGTGGCCGGCACCTACGGGATCAGCCTCGGGACCGGCGGAGCCTGGGGCGCCCTCACCGTGGACGGCACCGTCGTCGCGCAGGACCGGCCCGGACCCGGCCCCGCCCGGCCCGCGCCCGCGGCGGCCGCACCGGCCGCACCGGCCCCGGCGACCGCGTCAGCCCAGGCAGCCGCACCGGCCCGGACGGCCGGGCCGGCGCCGACGACAACACCAGCCCAGGTGACCGCACCAGCTCAGTCAGCCGCACCGGCGCCGGCGGCCACGCCCACGCCAGCCCCGGCAGCCACATCAGCCCAGGTAACCACGCCAGCCCTGGCGGCCACGCCCACGCCAGCCCCGGCAGCCACATCAGCCCAGGTAACCACGCCAGCCCTGGCGGCCACGCCAGCCCCGGCGGCCATCCGGACGGCGGGCACCACGCCCGCCCCGGGCCGGCCGGGCGGCGCGCTCCTGCCGACCACGGACGGCCTGGACAACCTGCGTGCCAGCATCCCCCTGACCGCGGGCACGCACACGCTCAAGGTGCGGGTCACGCCCGACGGCTCCGGCCGGCCGGTGCAGGCCCGGCTGGACTGGGTCACGCCTGCCCGGCAGCAGGCCGACCTGGCCGCCGCCGTGTCCGCCGCGCGCGCCGCCAGGGCGGCGGTGGTGTTCGCCTGGAGCGCCGCCGGCGACGGGCCGGCCCTGCCGGACGGCCAGGACCAGCTGATCGCCGCCGTGGCGGCGGCCAACCCGGACACGATCGTGGTGCTCAACACGCCGGGCCCGGTCGCGATGCCCTGGCTGGGCTCGGTACGGGCCGTGCTGGAGATGTGGTATCCGGGCGAGGCCGGCGGCCCGGCCACCGCGAACGTCCTGCTCGGCCGGGCCGGGCCGGCGGGCAGGCTGCCGGTGACCTGGCCGGCCGCCGCCGCGCAGGCGGGCCGGGGCCAGCCCGCGGGCGGCCTCGCCGGGTACCGGCGTTACGGCGCGGGCCGGCCTGCCCCGCTGTTCCCGTTCGGCTATGGGCTGTCGTACACGCGGTTTCGCTTCAGCGGGCTGCGCTGGCACGCGGCGCCCGGGGGCGGGCTGGCGCTGTCGTTCCGGGTGGCCAACACCGGCCATCGTGCCGGGGTGGCCGTGCCCCAGGCCTACCTGGGCGCGCCCGCCGCGCGCCCGCCCGGCACCGCGTTCGCGGACCGGGCCCTCGCCGCCTACACCCGGGTCAGCCTGCGGCCGGGCGAGTCCCGGCAGGTCACGATGGTGATACCGGAGCGCCAGTTGCAGTACTGGGATGACACGCGCGGCTGGGTCACGGCGCCGGGTCGGCGGGCGCTGTACCTGGGCGGCGACGAGCGCGCCAGCGCGCTCACCGCGACCGTGACCATCCGGGGCTGACGGGCTGACCCGGCGGGCCGACGGGGCTCAGCGGGCCAGGTCCGACGCGATCGCGGCGATCCCGCCGGCCCACGCGGATATCTGGGAGAGCGGCAGGTACGCGGTGCCGTTGGCGGTGTGGTCCACCATCGGCGTCGCGAGGAAGCGCTCCTTGCCCCGCGCGTCGATGAAGTAGACCGACGAGGTGTGGATGATGTCGGCGTCCGGGTTGGGCGCCTCGACCGCGATGTCGTAGCCGCGCCAGGCGGCCCGCAGCGCGGGCACGGGGCCGGTGAAGAAGTGCCAGCCCGGGATCGTGTTCAGCCGCTGCTCGCTGGAGAAGGCGGCCATGTCGGCCACGGTCGCGTGGTACTGGTTGACGTTGATCGCCGCGAAGACGACCTTGCCCGCCCGCGCGCCCAGCCGGTGGTAGGCGTCCACGAACTCCTGCGACACGATCGGGCAGATGTCGGTGCAGTGCGGGTCCATGAACTCGAGCACCACGACCTTGCCGCGCAGGCTCGCCAGCGTCATCGTGCGGCCCCGCTGGTCGGCGAACCGGAATCCCGGCGCGCGCACCCCGGGCACCGGGGTCAGCTGCATCAGGTTGGCCAGGCCGGTGGAGACGTTCCGGGGGATGCCGGACGGCCGGATGTTCGCGCCCGCGGCCGCGTTGCGCTCGCCGGCGAACGTGACCGCGGCGTAGCTGGCCACGCCGATGAGCAGCGCCGCGACCACGCCCAGGGCGAGCCAGGCCCGGCGGCGCCCGCGGCCGCGCGCGGCCGCGTCGCCCGGCGGCCCGGCGGCGGCATCGGCCGTCGCGCCGCGGCCGGCGGGCCCGCGCCGCTGTTTCTGCCCTGCGCTCCGCACACGGCCCTCCGCAAGAGCTGCCCCGTGTCCGCTTCCTCCGGTTATCCGCCGAGCATAACGGCCACTGCCCCGGACCGGTCGCCGGACCGCTCAGCGGCGCGCGGGCCGGAGCGGGGCCGGCGGGCACCGGGATGGGCGGGCGACTCGCGGCGGAGCCGGGCCTGGACGACGCGAGCCGCGCTCCTGGGCCGACTGGCGCCACGGTGCCGGGCGGATGGCGATCGGCCCGGTACGGGCGTATGGCATGTAGTAAGAATTCAGCATGTCCCCGAATCCAGGTGATCTTTCCGGCCGCACCTTCCTCATTACCGGCGCCAATACCGGGATCGGCCTCGCCACCGCCACCGAGCTGGCCCGGCGCGGCGGCAAGGTTTTCGTGGCCTGCCGCAGTGCGGAGAAGGGCCGTGCGGCGGTCGCGGACATCGCCGCCGCCACCGGCAACGAGGCGATCGAGTTCCTGCCGGTCGACCTGGCCGACCTGGGTTCGGTGCGCAGGTGCGCGGCCGGGTTCGCCGCGCGCGGGGAACCCCTGCACGTCCTGATCAACAACGCCGGGGTGGCGGGCAGGCGGGGCATCACCACGGACGGGTTCGAGCTGATGTTCGGCGTCAACCACCTCGGGCACTTCGCGCTGACGACGGCGCTGCTCGACTGCCTGGCCGCGGGCGCGCCCGCCCGGGTGGTCACCGTGTCCAGCGACGCGCACTTCCAGGCCAGCGGCATCGACTACGACGCGGTTCGCCGGCCGACCGCCACCAGGACCGGGCTGCGCGAGTACGCGGTGTCCAAGCTGGCCAACGTGCTGTTCAGCGAGGAACTCGCCCGGCGGGCCGCCGGGCGCGGCGTCACCACCTACGCGCTGCACCCGGGGGTGGTCGCCTCGGACATCTGGCGGCGCGTGCCCTGGCCGGTCCGCCCGCTGATGAAGCTCCGGATGATCTCCACGGAGCAGGGCGCCCGGACGCCGGTCTACTGCGCGACCGCGCCGGAACTGGCGCAGGCCACCGGGCGGTTCTACGAGGACTGCCAGGAGCGGGATGCCAGCGCCGTGGCCACCCCGGGCCTGGCCGGGGAACTCTGGCAGCGCAGCGAAGCCTGGACCGCCGCCTGACCAGCGCGGCGGCCCCCGCATCGGGCGGGTCAGGGGATCAGGATGCCCTTGGCGTGCGGGGGGGTGCCGCACCGGGACCAGGCGGCGGCGGCCTCCGGCAGCGGGAAGGACTCCCAGTCCGTGGTGAGCCGGCCGGCCGCGGCGTGCCCGAGGATCTCGGTCAGCACGGCGGCCTTCCGCTCATCACTGGCGGAGTTGTTGGTGTAACCGAGCACCGACAGCGAGCCGCTGCGCAGCGCCGCCGAGCTCAGCCCGGCCACGGCGCCCGCGGCCGAACCCAGGTTGACCAGCCGCCCGCGCGGCGACATCACGGTCAGCGCGGCCGCGGCGGCCGGGCCCCACACGGGGTCGATCACGAGGTCGGCCCGCCCGCCGGCGGCCTGGGCCAGCCGGGCCGCCACCTGCCCGGCGTCGTCGCCGGAGAGGTCCGCGACCGCGTCGGCGCCCAGGCTGGCGGCACGGTCGCGGCCGTGGGCGTCCCGGCACGCGGCCACCACCCGGGCGGCGCCGAGCAGCCGGGCGGCCTGCACCGCGACCTGCCCCACCGTGCCGCTGGCACCGAGCACCAGCACGTGCTCGCCCGGTTGCAGGCCACCGCGGACCAGGGCCAGCCAGGCGGCGATGGCCGACAGCCCGAGCGCGGCGGCGAGCTCGTCGGCGATGCGGTCCGGCAGGGGCAGCATCGCCGTCTCGGGCACCGCGCACCACTGGCCCATCGAGCCGTCGCCGGGCCGCATCCCGGCGTCGGTGCTGAACCAGACCCGCTGCCCTTGCGCGAGCCGGCCGGACTCGGCGACCGTGCCGACGCCCTGGACGCCGGGCACGTACGGCAGGCCGGGGGGCCCGAAGTAGGACGTGCCCGAGGCGCACAGCAGGTCCAGCGGGTTGACCGGGGCCGCCGTCACCCGGACCAGGGCCTCGCCCTCGCGCCGCCGGGGCGGCGGATGCGGCCGGTACTGCGGCGGGGACCCGTGCCGGGTGATGACCGCCGCGTGCATGCGCTCGCCGGGATCAGGATGCGCCGCCGCCACCACCCTGCCCAGCCGCGTCGTGCCCGCCACCCTGCCCAGCCGCGTCGTGCCCGCCGCCCTGCCCAGCCGCGTCGTGCCCGCCGCCCTGCCCACCTGCGTCATGCCCGCCGTAGGTGTAGGTGTAGGGGTTGTTCAGGACCCGGGTTTCGGGGATCTCGGGATGCATGCCCTCGGTCCAGGCCTCGGGCCCGAGTTCGCCCTGCAGGTACTCGACGGTCTGCTCGACCGCCTGGCGGGCCCTGGCCAGGCCGGCGCCGATGAGCCGGTGGTCGTGCTTGACCACCCGGCCGTTGACCATCACCGTATGCACGTCAGCCCGCTGCGCCTGGAACACCACGTGCCCGTAGGGGTGCAGCAGCGGGACCATCGCCGGCGAGTTGTCATTCTTGATCAGCACGATGTCGGCCTTCTTGCCCGGCTCCAGGCTGCCGATCACCGAGTCCAGGCCGAGGGCGTGCGCGCCGCCGCGGGTGGCCCAGGACACCACCTGCTCGGCGCGCAGCTTGTGGTGGGTCACGGTCTCGTCGCGGGCGTGCGCCTCCAGGTGCTCCATGGCCCGGTCCGCGCTCAGCGTCGCGCGCATGGCCGAGAACAGGTCACCGCTCCACCACACGCTGGTGTCCATGGACAGGGACACCGGAATGCCGTGCTGGCGCAGCTTCCAGGTGGGCGGGTAACCCTGGCCGGCGCTGCACTCGCTCTCGGTGGACAGCGACGCCGAGCCGCCGGTGGCGGCGATCCGGTGGTAGGAGTCGGTGCTCAGGCTCGCGGCGTGCACATAGACCGTGCCCGGGGTCATGAAGCCGTGCTCGTGCATGAGCCGGATGCCCTCGTCGGTGGTGACCTTCCAGACCCCGGCGTGGGTGGTGACCGGCGCGCCCAGTTCGCGGGCCACCTCGAAGGCCGCCTTCTCCGGGAAGTCCGGGCTGGCCGGCGGGACGTCGAAAGCCATCTGGAAGCCGAGCATGTCGTCGCTGCCGGTGAAGTTCCTGCTGACGAAGTCACGGAACTCGGGGGCGGCGGACCACTCCCAGGGAGCCGCCTGGATGTTGCCGTAGCCCAGGACGAACCTTCCCGGCACCTCCCGGAGCGCGGCCAGCGCGGCCTCGGCGTGCTCGGTCGTCTGCAGGTTGTGCGACCAGTCCACCGAGGTGGTCACGCCGGCGTCGATCGCCTCGACGGCCGACACCAGGTTGCCCGCGTAGATGTCCTGGGGCCGGAACGACTTGCCCCACTGGAGGTAGTTCCAGACGAAGTACTGGGTCAGCGTCCAGTCCGCGCCGTAGCCGCGCATCGCGGACTGCCACATGTGCCGGTGGGTGTCGATCATCCCCGGCATCACGATGCCGCCGGTGGCGTCGATCTCCACGGCGCCGGCCGGTGCCGCCAGCGCGTGGCCCACCGCGGCGATCCGCTCCCCGGTCACCAGCACATCCCCGCCGCGCAGCACGTGATGGCCCTCGTCCATGGTCAGCACGGTCCCGTTCCGGAAGACCACCGGCCGGCCCGGGGCCAGCTCCTCATCGGCCACGGCCGGGGCGGGGGCGGGGGACGTTGTCATCGGGTACCTCCCGTAAAGCATGTGCCGCCGTTACGATCGGGCACATGATCCGTAAGCCGGTCGCGTTAGCCTGACCGGAAGATTGTCCCGGGCCGAACCCCGCCGATCAAGAGCGCTGCCTGGTGTGGCCGGCCGCACACCGAAGGAGCCGCCATGGCCACTGTCGCAGCGGTCATCGCATCGACCCACCATCCGTTCTACTACCGGGCCAGCACCGCCACCGGCGCCGACCGGCCGCCGTTCGCGGACGAGTGGGTGGCCAAGATCGAGGCGTTCCGCCAGACCCTGACCCGGGCCCGCCCGGACGTGCTGGTCATGGTCGGCTCGGATCATTTCCACCAGATCTGGCTGGACAACGTACCGCAGTTCCTCATCGGGAAGGCGCCGTACTACGACGGGAACTTCTACAACGAGGAGCGGGAGTTCGGCCTGCCGCGCATGTTCCTGCCCGGGCACGAGGAGCTGTCGGCCTACCTGCTGCGCGAGGGCATCGACGCCGGGTTCGACCTCGCGTTCAGCAACGAGCTGAGGGTGGACCACAGCATCACCTGCCCGCTGATCACCCTGCGCCCCGCGGCGGACCTGCCGATCGTGCCGGTGTACACCAACATCTTCGCCCCGCCCATGCCGCAGCCGAGGCGCTTCGTGGAGCTGGGGAAGGCGATCCGCCGGCTGGTCGAGGCGTGGCCGAGCGACCAGCGGGTGGCGATCATCGGCACCGGGCACCTGTCCCTGGAGCTCGGCGGTCCCCGGCAGTTCGGCCCGCACGGCCCCGACCCCGAGTTCGACCGCAAGGCGGTGGGCTGGATCGCCTCCGGTGACCTGGACTCCGCGCTGGCCGAGGTCAGCCTGGACAGCCTGTGGGAACCGGGCAACGCCACGCACGGGTTCATGGACTTCATGCTGATGATGGGCGTCGCCGGGGAGAACGCCAAGGCCGACTACGCCGACTCGCTGGACCTGTTCCACACCATGGAGGCCTACTTCACGTGGTACCCGAACGGGGTGGACGCGCCGTGAGCAAGTACCTGCTGAACAAGTTCCTGTACACCATCGACCGCGACCCGGAGCTGGTCGAGCGCTACCGGGCCGACCCGCGCGGCACGGTCGCCTGGTGGGAGGCCGAGCGGGCCGGCATGATCCTGAACTGCCCGTCTGCCGAGCGCAGCACCTGGCTGAGGTTCACCGACGCCGAGCGCGAGGCGCTGGCCACCCACGACTACGTCACGTTGTTCGAGATGGGCGCGCACAACTTCCTCACGCTGACCCTGTTCATCGCGCTGTTCGAGCGCGACTACGACGAGCCGCTCGGGTTCCAGCGGGAGTACGCGGCCCGGCTCAGCCACTGGAGCGTGCCCTACCCCGACATCTCCACCTGAGCCCCGGGCCCGGACATGGCTGTGGGGCTGGCCACCGCGGCCAGCCCCACGGCGATAACAGGGGTGTGCGGGCTAGAACGGCCCGGGGCCCGGCTTGTCGTGCCGGGTGTTCGGGCTGGACAGCACGCACTGGCCGGCCCGGTTCCGGCCGACCGTGTTCGGCTCCGGGGCGCGCGGGAACAGGTGCTCGCTGGTGTCCTCGTTGTCCCAGGTCATGCTGTTGCCGCGGCAGATCAGGTTGCCGCTGATGTGGTTGGACAGGATCTCGATGGCGTCCGGGTCCGCCAGCTGGTTGCCGTGGATCACCACGGTGTTGCCTACCTGCAGCTCCACGACGCCCATCCAGCAGGAGTGGACGCTGCTGATCCGCACGTCGCCGCCCACCGTGCCGACCTCGTAGGTGCTGTAGACGGGGCTCTGGAACAGCTTGAAGACCCCCTGCGGCTTGCAGTTGACGCCGCCGCCGCCGCCGGTCTGGATGATGTCCCCGCCGACGCTGAAGTTGTGCACGATGACGCCCAGCGGCTGGTTCGACCGCAGGTCCAGGCCGATGCTGTCGTGGCTCGACAGCGTCGGCTTGTTCTGGTTCGGGTCGTCCAGGCAGGCGAAGTTGGCCGGGTTGCAGCCCAGCACCGCGACCGCGCCCGAGCGGATCAGGACGTTGCCCGTCACGGTCAGGCTGGAGTGGCCCTTGCCGGTCTTGTCGTTCAGCGCGAACGCCGCGAGTATGACCGAGCCCGGGCTGATGGTGAGATTGCCTTTGACGACCGCGGGTCCCGCGTTGACCTCGCATGCGCCGCGCACCACCACGGACCCGTGCGTGCCGGTGAGCACGCCCGGTGCCGTCGGTGTGCCCGAGCAGGTGGCCGATCCACCGGTGACCGCCGCGCCCGCGGCCGTCACCGGAGCGGCCGCCATGAGCCCGCCGACAACTGCGCTTGTGAATACCAGACAGGACAAACTTCGCAGATATGCCCTCATGACGCCGATGCTCCCCTCTTTGCGCCGGGTATATCGCCCCGAATAGCCGCGAACACTAACAGAATGGAGCAGGTCAGCGCATCACCCCCCGGGATGCTGTTTCCCATTGGCGGGCGGACGACAAAGGAAATAATTGAGCGCTGAACGGAATTTCCGCCGGCATGGCGGGCGGCGCCGGGAATCAGGCCGCCAGGGCCGCCGTGAGCAGGACCGTGGCGGTGGCCACCTCGACCAGCGCGCCGAAGACATCGCCGGTCATGCCGCCGACCCGGCGCCGGGCGCCGCGCCGGACCAGGTCGGCGACGGCCAGGCCGGCCAGCACCGCGGCGGCGCCGCGCAGGGCGGCACCGGGGCCCGCGGTGAGCGCACCGGCCAGTGCGGCGAGCCCGAGGGCGGCGGCGCCGGCCGTGATCCTGGCCCGGAGTCCGGTCGCGCCGGCCACCAGAGCGCCGAACCCGTCCGGCCGGGCCGCCGGGGAACCCGGCCCGGTCGCCAGCACCACCGCGACCCGCCCGGTCACGGCCGCCACGACCAGGACGGCGGCGGCGGGCACGCCCGGGTCCACGGTGGCCAGCGCGGTGATCTGCACGAGGCAGGCGAACAGCAGCGCCGCCGCGCCGAACGGCCCGATGTCGGGCCTGCGCATGATCGCCAGCGCCTCCTCGCGGGGACGCCGGCTGCACAGCCCGTCCGCCGCGTCCGCGAGCCCGTCCAGGTGCAGCCCCCCGGTGAGCAGCGCGAGCGCCAGGATGGCGAGGGTCGCGCCCAGCAGCCTGCGCGTGGCGGAGTGCCCGCCCGCCTCCACCGCGAGCAGCACCCCGGCCGCAGGCAGGGCGAGCAGCGCGCCGACGGCCGGCAGCCAGAGCACGGCTCGCGCGGCCTCGGCCCTGCCTAGCCTGGCCGGCGCCCGCACCGGGATGACGGTGAACAGGCCGATGGCGGTGCCCAACGGGGCCAGGCCGGTCCTGGACCGCCGCGGCCGGGCGCCCGGCCGCGGCGCGCCCGGCTGTCCTGGTGCGCCCGGCTGTCCTGGTGCGCCCGGCTGTCCTGGTCCGCCCGGCGGGCCCGGCTGCTCCGGCGGGCCGGCCGGGCCGGACGGCGCCTGGGTCATCGCAGCCGCCGGGCGATTCCCGCCGTGCACAGCCAGACCTCGTCGCTGACGGCGGCGACGCGGGCGTTCAGCCGCCCGAGTTCGTCGCGGAACCGCCGCCCCGACGCCGTGTCCGGCACCAGACCGGAGCCGATCTCGTTGCTGACCGCGATCACCTGCCGCCCGGTGTCCCGCCAGGCCGCCAGGAGCTCATCCATCCGGCCCGCCAGCGCGGCGTCAGCCGCGGCGCTGCCGTCCCAGGCCGCGCAGTCGTCCATCACCCTGGCCAGCCAGGTGGTCAGGCAGTCCACCAGCACCGGGGCACTGCCCGGCCCGGTCAGCACGTCCGCCAGGGCGAGCGTCTCCACCGTCCGCCAGTGCGGCGGGCGCCGCCGCTGGTGCTCGCGCACCCGGGCGTCCCATTCGGTGTCGCCGGATCCCGGCGGTATCCCGGTGGCCACGTAGTCGACCGCACCGTTGTCGGCCAGCATGCCCTCGGCGGCCGCGGACTTCCCCGACCGCGCACCGCCGAGCACCAGGACCCGCCATGGCACGCGGGCGGTGGCGGCGGTGAGGCGGTCGGCGGCGGGGCTGGCGGGGTGGGCGCCGGCCGGGCTGTCGCCGCCGCCCGCAGGCACGGCTGCCGCGGCGGGTTCCGGGGGCGGCGGCTCAGGCGCGCGGAACGCGCCGCCGTGGGCGGCGTATGCCGACGGGTCCGGCGGCGCGCCGGGGGGCAGGACGGCGGCGAGCTGGGCGACGTCGCCGATCACGACGACCGCCGGGTTCGTGACGCCCGCCTCGCGGACCGCGCCGGGCAGGCCGGCCAGCGTCGCCGTGACCACCCGCTGCTGGCGGGTCCACCCGTCGGACACCGCCGCAGCCGGGGTCTGCGCGGCCAGTCCGGCGGAGATCAGCGTGTCGGCGATCGCGGCCAGGTGGTCGATGGCCATCAGCAGCACCAGGGTCATCCCGCTGCGGGCGAGCGCCGCCCAGTCCACCGAACTGCGGGAGTCTCCCGGCCGGACGTGCCCGGCAAGCACGCAGAAGCCCTGGCTGACGCCCCGGTGGGTGACCGGGATGCCGGCCGCGGCCGGCACGGAGACGGCGCTGGTCACGCCCGGCACCACCTCGACCGCCACCCCCGCGGCCAGGCAGGCCTCGACCTCCTCACGGCCGCGCCCGAATACGAACGGGTCCCCGCCCTTCAGCCGGACCACGGCGCGCCCGGCGCGCGCGTGCTCCACCAGCGCGTGGTTGATGTGGTCCTGCCGCATCGCCGGGCCGCCGGGCACCTTGGCCGCGTCCACGACGTCCACGCCGGGCGGCAGTTGCTCCAGCAGTTCCAGCGGGGCGAGGCGGTCGGCCACCACCACGTCCGCCTCCCGCAGCCGCCGCAGCCCGGTCACCGTGATCAGTCCAGGATCGCCGGGGCCGCCGCCGACGATGGACACCAGGCCGGCGGTGCGCTGCCCGCCGGCCGCCGCCTGCTCTCCTTCTTCAGCCGGACGGCCTCTGCCCGCAACCGTGTCCACCAGGCGATCACGGAGTTCCGCGGCGCGGCGCGGGTTACGGCCCGCGTTCACCGCCACGGTCACCGCGCCCGCCCGGCCCACCGCGGGAACCCAGGCGGCCGAGGCGGCGGCGTCGTCCGCGCGGGCGCACCAGATGCGCTGCCGCTCGGCGTCGGCCGCGATCGCCTCGTTGACCCGCGGCTGGTCCGTGCAGGCCAGGGCCAGCCAGGCGCCGTCGAGGTCGCCGGGCTGGTAGCCGCGCCGGTGCGCAGTGATCAGGCCCCGCGCCGCCAGGTCGTCCAGCGCCGGGGTGAGCCGGGGGGAGACCACCACGATCTCGGCGCCCGCGGCGCGCAGGCCGGCCACCCGCCGCAGCGCCACCGAACCGCCGCCGGCCACCAGCACCCGGCGGCCCTCCAGCCGCAGGCTCAGCGGGTACACCGGCGCGTCCAGGCCCGCCCCGGCACCCGGTCCCGTCCCGGGCGCGCCCATGCCCGCCCTCACTCCTTGGCGCCGGACACCCCGGCGCTGTCGAACGTCGCGACGTCACGCAGCACCCGGGCCGCCGCCTGCACGATGGGCAGCGCCAGCACCGCGCCCGACCCCTCGCCCAGCCGCATGTCCAGGTCGAGCAGCGGCCGCAGGCCCAGCGCGGCCAGCGCCCGGCGGGCCCCGGGCTCGGTGGACATGTGCCCGGCGACCAGGCAGTCCACCACATCCGGCGCCAGTGCCCGGGCGGCCAGCGCCGCCGCGCAGGCGATCACGCCGTCGAGCACGACCGGTGTCCGCAGCGCCGCCGCGCCCAGCATGAACCCCGCCAGCGCCGCGTGCTCCAGCCCGCCCACCGCGGCCAGGACGGCCATCGGGTCCGCCGGGTCGGGCCGGTGCCGGGCCAGCGCGCGCCGGACCACGCTCACCTTCCGCTCCCAGGTCTCGTCGTCGATGCCGGTGCCCCTCCCGGTGACCTCGGTCGCCTCCGCGCCGGTGAACACCGCGACCAGGGCCGCGGACGCG
>Ga0335078_10003995_pt1 | contig 21926 bp, 18 predicted proteins | sample Lox_Sample_32_FD_206711 | JGI IMG/M metagenome (GOLD analysis project Ga0335078, IMG submission 206711) | Soil microbial communities from Loxahatchee National Wildlife Refuge, Florida, United States - Lox_Sample_3.2 | ecosystem: Environmental > Terrestrial > Soil > Wetlands | place: USA...
CGGTGCTCCAGCAGAGCGCCGTGCTCGAGAACGATCAGTTCAGCTCACCGGCCAAGCAGCGCGCGCTGCTCACGCTCGTGCTCGATGTCCACGACCGCCTCGTCGCACTGCTCGACCGCGGCGTGGCGCTCACCGACCTCGAGGCGGTCGATTTGTCGACCGTGCTCCGTGCTCGCTATGACACCGCGCCCGACGACGCCGAGGAGGTCGAGCGGATCGGCCGGGACCTCATGCACGCGCTCGACGAGATCGGGTAAGCGGCTCGATGACCACGCGCGCACCGATCGAGTACCGGGCGATCGGCTCGATCCGCGGGCCGCTGATCGTCGTCGACGATGTCGCCGGCATCGGCTGGGACGAGGTCGCAGAGATCAGGCTCGACTCGGGTGAGGTCAGGCACGGCACCGTGCTCGAGGTTCACGCCGGCCTGGCGGTGATCGAGGTGCTCGAGGGCACCTCCGGGATGAGGCTCGACTCGGCGCGGATCGCGTTCTCAGGCGCTCCGATGCAGATCCCCGTGGGCGAGGGCTGGCTGGGACGGATTTGCAACGGGCGAGGCGAGCCGATCGACGGCGGCCCGCCCGTGGTCGGCGGCGAGCGACGACCCGTCGCCGGCGCTCCGATCAACCCCGCCAGCCGCGCCGCTCCGAGCGAGCCGATTCTGACGGGCGTCAGCGCGATCGACGGCCTGGCGACGCTGGTTCGCGGGCAGAAGCTGCCGGTGTTCTCGGTCGGCGGCCTTCCGCATCTCGAGCTCGCAGCCCAGATCGCCGCCCAGGCCCACGTCGAGGGCCAGCCGTTCGCGATCGTGTTCGCCGCGCTGGGCCTCCCGCACGCGGACGTGCACGCCGTTCGTAGTGCGCTGGAGCGGCGCGCGGACCTCACCGACCTGGCTCTGTTCATCAATACTGCCGACGATCCGATCGTGGAGCGGATCGTGACCCCGCGGGTCGCCCTGACGGTGGCCGAGCACCTCGCCTTCGACCTCCACCGCCACGTGCTGGTGGTCCTGGCCGACCTGACCAACTACTGCGAGGCGGTCCGCCAGGTGTCGGCCGCGCGCGGTGAGGTCCCCAGCCGTCGCGGCTATCCCGGATACCTGTACAGCGACCTCGCGTCGCTGCTCGAGCGCGCGGGCAGGATCAAGGGGATCGAGGGATCGCTCACGCAAGTGCCGGTGCTGACGATGCCGGCCGGCGACATCACCCATCCGGTGCCGGACGTGACCGGCTACATCACCGAGGGTCAGGTCGTGCTCAATCCGGAGCTGTACGCCCGCGGGATCTCGCCGCCGTTCGATCCCCTCGCGTCCCTGTCACGGCTGATGCGCCGGGGCGCCGGTCCGGGGCTGACGCGCGACGACCACCTGGAGATCTCGGCCCAGCTGTACGGGATCATCGCGCACGCGCGCCAAGTCGCCGATCTCGCGGAGGTCGTCGGCGAGGACGCGTTGTCGGCCGGCGACCGCGGGTATCTCCGCGCGCGGGCCGTGTTCGAGACCGAGTTTCTCTCCCAGCCGCTCGAGCAGAGCCGTTCGCTCGACGAAACGCTCGACCGAGCCTGGAGCGTCGCCTCGGTCCTTCCTCGGACGGAGCTGACGATGATCAGCCCGCGCACGGTGCAGGAGCGCTACCGACCCCCGAATCGCGATGGCCCTGCGAATCCCACCCGGTAGAGCCGGCCGGACGTGGCTGATCGCGCGCCTCGAGGTTGCTCATCGCGGCGCAGACCTCCTCGACCGCAAACGCCAGGCGCTCCTCGGTGAGCAAGCGCGCATCCGCGCGGAGACCGAGCGGGCGCGGCGCGACTGGAATGCGGCCGCGGCCCAGGTCGAGACGTGGAGTTCACGCGCGGGGATCGTGGACGGCGCAGGTCGTCTCGAGTTGCTCGCGCGCCACGTTCAGGACCGTGCTTCGCTGGAGGTGTCCTGGCTGAACTTCATGGGGGCCCGCATTCCCCGTGCAGATCTCCTCGACGTCCCCGAGCCACCCGCGGTCTCCGCGCTCGGTGGCAGCTCCGCCGCGGTGCTGCTGGCGCGCGCCTGTTGCGAAGCCACGCAGGCGGCCGCGCGCTACGCGATCGCCGCGCGAGCCGAGGCTGAGCTGTCCGCTGAGCTCAGGCGTGCGGCACGGCGCCTGCGCGCGCTGCGGGAGCGCTGGATACCTCAGCACGAGCAGGCGCTCGCCGCCCTCGACCTGGCGCTCGACGAAAGCCAACGCGAGCAGGCCATCCGCGTGCGGTGGCTGGCCGGACGTGCATCGGTGGATAGTACTGACACGGTTCGCTGACAATTACGTACCGATCGGCGACACGGGCGGTATAATGTAACTGTCAGAGCGTGAGTGTTTTCCGCTAGGGAACGACCGCCAAACTGGCCGGCGGCGAAGGAGCCGCAAAGCCTACGGCACTCACGCTCTTGGCCTGCGAGTTGTGGTGACTGTCATGCTCGCGACGCGGTAGCACGTGCAGACTCACACTGGGCCGAGTCCGAAAGGAGTACACCTATGTGGCGTAAGGCATATCCATGGCTGACGGGAGTCCTCGCCGTCGCGTTGATCTCCGCCACATGGCGTCTCCGGGCCGCCGAGGCCGAGCTGGACCGGGTCGAGCGTCTGGTCGCCGCCGGCGCTGCAGCCCGCTCGGTTGGACCCTCGCCGGCGACCGATCGACCCGTGCCGGCCGGACTCGGACACTCACCAAACGTCGCCGGCGAGGGCGCGGACATGGCCACTGAGTGGGAGCAGGCCGTACCGCCGATGGACAGCTGAGCACGCGATCGGGGGTCCGCGTCGCGGCTCCGTTCCCGTCCGGGCAGGAGTCTCGGGGCTGCGGGAAAGCGGCAGCGAACGATACGCCGCGCACAACGGCTGTCGCGGGCAGCCCACGGCCGGTCTGCGCCCGCCGCCGATCCGTACAGGACCACACTCGCACCCGAGCGATCTGCCGATGTCGGGAGCGGTGACGCGCGCCATGATCGGTACGTGTCGACCGCAAGTCTGCATCGAAAGGCTTGGACGCGATGCTGAACTCGGTGCTCAACTTTCTTGTTGACAAGCCGCTGGTGATCTTCGGCATCATCGTCGGCGCGGTGATCGTCGGCAAGTTCGCACGACGGGTCGTGAAGCTCCTGGTTCGCCGGCTCGGTCGGCGCCGTGCCCACCGCGGCCCCGGCGTCCTGCGCCGCCACACTCCGGCGGCGCTGCTCGACACCAGCGAGATGGCCAGCACGCGAGCCGTCCAGCGAATCGAGGCGCTGGCGGTTGCGCTCGCGGGTGCGGCCACGTTCGTCGTGTGGCTCGTCGCGATCCTTGCCAGCGTGCGCGTGCTCGGAGTCCGGATCGAGCCGCTTCTCACCAGCGCCGGGCTGATCGGCGTGGCGCTCGGTTTCGGCGCACAGTCGCTGATCAGAGACTTCCTCGCCGGCGTGTTCATCCTGGTCGAGGATCAGTTCGGCGTCGGCGACTGGGTCGACCTCGGCGAGGTCACGGGCTCGGTCGAGGCCGTGACCCTGCGGGCCACGCGGATCCGTTCGGTCGATGGCACCGTGTGGCATGTCCCCAACGGGAAGATCCAGCGGGCCGGAAACATGTCCCAGCACTGGTCGCGCGCGTTGCTCGACATCCAGATCGCGCTCGACTCCGACATCGACCGCGCACGCGATGCGATCAAGCGAGTGGCCGACGAGATCTGGCACGAGGACCGCGCGATCATCGAGGAGCCCGAGGTGTGGGGCGTCCAGAGCCTCGGACCCGCGGGGATCACGATCCGCCTGGTGGCCAAGACCAAGCCGCTCGAGCAGTGGCGGATCACGCGGGTGATGCGTGAGCGGATCAAGACCGAGTTCGACCGAGAGGGAATCGCGGTCCCACCGCCCGCGCCCTGGAGTCCAGCCGCGTCGGCCGAGCCGGCCGGAGCCGGGTCCCGCTGATTCGGCTGACCCCGACCGCTCCCTACTCGTACTGGAGCGCCCGCAGCGGGTCCAGGCGAGCGGCACGGCGTGCCGGCGCCCTAGCCGCGGTCCGACCGGCGAGGAACGCGGTCAGAAGCATCAGCCCGATCGTGGGCAGTGGAATCGTGAACGTGAGGCTCCAGGTCGAGAGAGCTACGGTGGCAAGCCCGGCCAGACCGATACCTACGACGATGCCGATGACACCGCCGATCAGTGCGGTGATCTCGCCCTCGATCCTGATCATCCGCCGGAGCTGGCGACGGGTCATGCCGATCGCGCGCAGGGCGCCGATCTCGCGCGTGCGTTCGACGATCGAGAGAACCAGGGTGTTGACGATCCCAAATACGCTCACGATGATCGAGAGGGCAAGCATCACGTCGAACAGGCTGAGCAGCGACGCGAGCGACTTCTGGGCGGTCTTGATGAACGCGGGGACGGTCTGGATGGTGACCGTCGGGAAACCGGCGAGAAGCTTCTTCAGCGATCTGAGCGCCGCCGGACTCGCACCGCCGGTGTCGGCGAGCACGCCGGAGTCGGCCGGCTGGCTGAAGCTTCGGTCGAACAGCGCCGTCGAGATCGTCACCGCTCCGACCAGCGAGCCCACGACCGGGGGTTGCTGGATGCCACGCACGATCAGATCGAGCTTCGCGCCCGATTGCGTCTGCACCGGGAAGGTGCTCCCAACGGCGAGGTGATGATCGGTCGCAAACTGCTGCGAGACGATCGCTCCCGACTGTCCGAGCTGGGCAAGGGCTGCGGACCCGGACCCGGACGCCCACCTGAAGTTGTAGAAGCGCGCGATTGCCGACGGGTCGACGCCGTTCATCTGCTGGGTCTTCCCGTAAGCCCTGATCTCCCCCTGCCGGGCGGCCGTCGCCTCGATTCCTGGCGCCGTGCGCAACGCGTCGCCGACGGCCGGCGGCAGTAGTCCGCTGCTCGAGTTGATCACGTAGTCCGCATGGAGTTGCCGCTTGATCGACGTGTTGAGCGTCGCGCTGAGCCCGGCGCCCAACACCGCGACGAACACCACCAGCGCGACCCCGACGGTCAGCGCTCCGGCCGTGACCGCTGTCCGCGACGGGTTGCGGCTCACGTTCTCGCGCGCGAGCATCCCGGCGGTGCCGGCGGATCGCTCGAACGGCCTGCCGATCACGCGCGCGAGCGGCGTCACGAGCCAGCGTGAGACGATCGCCAGCGCGACGAACAGCAACGCGGCGCCGGCCGACAGCGCCAACAGCCTGGAGACCGTCGAGAGGCCGCCGGCGAACAAGCCGACCCCGAGCACGCCTGCGCCCGCCACGCCGACCGCGGCCAACAGCGGCTTCGCGACGCGTGCCAGCGGACCGGGCGGGAGGATCGCGCCCTCACGGACTGCGGCGATCGGCGGCACGCGGGTGGCGCGCAAGGCCGGAGCGAGGCTTGCGAGCAGCGTGACGATGATCCCCACGGCCAGGCTGACGATCACGGTGCGCGTGGCTAAGACGACGCCGGTGCTGGGCAGGTGCGCGCCGATCGACGCGAACAGCCAATCGAGCGCTCGTGCCAGCCCGAATCCGGCGGCCAACCCGATCACGGACGCGGCCGCGCCGATCAGAAGCGCCTCCACCACGACCGATCCGAGCACCTGCCCGCGCGAGGCGCCGAGCGTGCGCAACGTCGCGAACTCCCGTGTGCGCTGGGAGACGGTCACGGACAGCGTGTTGAAGATCACGAATGACCCGACGAACAGCGCGATCCCGCCGAACGCGAGCAACACGTACCGCACGATCGCGAACGCCTGATTCACGTTGTCGGTGTTCGTCTTCACCTCCTGCGCGCGCGTCTTGACCTGCGCCGCCGCGGGCAGCAGCGGAGCGATCGCATGCACCAGTTGCTGGGTGCTCACGCCGGGCCGGGAGGAGACGTAGATCTCGTCATAGACGCCCTGCTTTCCGAACAGCCGCTGGGCCACCGGAGTGTCGAACACCAGCAGCTGAATCGGACCCAGTGAGCCGACGCCGCCGAAGCGCACGATCCCGACGACACGGAAGAACTCGAGCGGCCGGCGCGTGACGACGCCGACGCTCGAGCCGATCGCAAGGTGGTTGGCCGTGGCCGTCTGTGCGTCAACGGCGATCTCGCCCGGTCCGATGGGCCTGTGGCCGGCCACCACCTGGAGCGTGTTGAAGGAACTGCCGTGTCCAGGCACGCCCAACGCCAGCGGGCTTCCGGGTCCGGCCGCCGACCCACCGTGAGCGTTGCGGAGTTGTGCTCGGTCCTCGACGAAGCCCTGTGCGTCCTGCACCTGCGACAACGCGCGAATCCGGGTCAGTAACGTCGCGGGCACCGGCGGCGCCGCCACGCCGACTCCGGAGATCGGGCTCTTGCCCACGACGACTACGTCGGCTTTCGAGTACGCCGTCGCGAAGATGCCGTTGAACGCGTGGAGGGTGGTGTCCATCAGTATGTAGGTGCCGCTGATCATGGCCACACCAAGCACGATCGCGATCGCAGTCATCGCGGCGCGCAGCTTGCGCATCCGCAGGCCGCCGAGCACGACGGCGGTCATCCCTCGAGCGCGTCGATCGCGCTCCTCACCTCGGCGCTCGAGACGTGGGCGAGCTCGCGAACGATCATTCCGTCCGCAAGCAGCAAGATGCGATCGGCCACCGCGGACACTCGCGGCTCGTGGGTGACCGTGAGGATCGTCTGCCCGTAGGCGGCGGCGCTGGCGCGCAGCAGATCGAGGATCTCGTGACCGGCCCTGGAGTCGAGGTTGCCGGTCGGCTCGTCGGCGAACAGGATCGCCGGCCGGGTGACCAGCGCCCGCGCGATCGCGACCCGCTGCTGCTGACCGCCGGACAACTCAGCGGGTCGGTGCATGCGCCGGTCGGCCAACCCGACGGCGTCGATGACCTGATCGATCCACGCCTGGTCGAGCGCCACGCCGTCCAACTTGAGCGGAAGGACGACGTTCTGCTCGGCGCTCAGCATCGGCAGCAGGTTGAAGAACTGGAACACGAACCCGACCTTGTCGCGACGCAGCAGCGTCAGCTGCCCGTCGTTCATCCCGGATAGCGCGACGCCGTCGACAAAGGCCTCGCCCGAGGTGGGGCGGTCCAGTCCGGCGAGGATGTGCAGCAGCGTCGATTTGCCCGAGCCGGACGGTCCCATGACCGCTACGAGCTCGCCGGGCACGACCGACAGCGATACCCCGCGGAGCGCGTCGACCGCCGTGTCACCCGTGCCGTAGCGTCGCGTCACATCCACCGCCGCGACCGCGGGCACCAGCCCGGGACTCGTCGCGGTAGACGTCCCGATGACGGCCGGCTCAACGGACATCGCGCACCTCCTCCCGCAGGCGGTTGACGGTTGAGTCGGGCATGGCCCCCGGCGGCGAGGCGGCGTCACCGTCAACGGTGTGATTGGAGTGTTCGTCGTTGGTTGCCGGCGTCGAGGGCCGAGACGGCAGCACCACCAAGGCGAGCAAGACGCCACCAAGGACCACGCCGGCGGCGATCTCGAGCGCGACGCTCATTCCGCTCATGAACGCTGCGCGGGCGGCAATGGCGAGAGCGGTGCCGTGCAGCCCGCCGACGTGGGCGGCCACGAGGAGGGCAGCTCCGAGCGATCCCAGAGCCGTCTGCTGGACGGGCCCTGGAAGCAAGTGGACGGGGACGCCGGCGGCGAGGTGGTGCTGATAGCGAGTAGCCATGATGCTGCCGAGAATCGCGACTCCCAGCGCGCCGCCGATGTTGAGGAACGTGCCATTGGTTGCCGACCCAACTCCGGTGTGCTCGAGCGGCAAGGTCCCCATCAGCGAGCCGGTCGATGCCGGCATCACGAGACCCGCGCCGACGCCGATCATGACCGCCCCGGCCACGACGCCGGAGTACGTCGTCGTCACGGTTGCGCCCGAGATCTGCCACAGGCCGCCGGTGACCAGCGCCAACCCCAGTGCGACCGTCAGCTTCGTGCCCAGGCGCCCGACCACGATCGCCGAGAGCGGGGCGACCACGGCGATCGCGCCCGCCGCCGGGAGCATGCGGATTCCGGCCTGCAGGGCGCTATAGCCGAGCTGGAACTGTAAGAACTGGGTCAGCACGAACAGCATGCCCATCAGGGCAAAGCTCATCGTCGCCGTGCTCGCGATCGCCCCGGAAAAGCCGGCTTGCCGGAAGAAGCGCAGCCTCAGCATGGGATGGGACGTACGCGACTCCCAACCGACGAAACCCGCGAGGATGACGATGCCGCCGATGCCGCAGCCGAGCACCTCGGCCGACGTCCAGCCGTGCACCGGGGCTTCGATCACGGCCCAGAGCACGAGCCCGAGGCCGAGGATCGAGAGCAGCGAGCCGGCGAGGTCCAATCGCTGGGCGTGTTCGTTGCGCGAGTTCGGCACGAATGGGATTCCGGCGATCACACCGAGGAGCGCGATCGGCACGTTGATCAGGAACACCGAACCCCAGGCGAAGTGCGCGAGCAGGAGGCCGCCGACGATCGGGCCAAGCGCTACACCGGCGCCCGTCGTACCGGCCCAGATACCCAGCGCCCGCTGACGTTCGCCGCGATCGGTGAACGTATTGGTGATGATCGCGAGCGTCGCCGGCATGATCAGCGTCGCGCCGAGCCCCATGCTGGCACGGGCCGCGATCAACATCGCGGACGAGCTCGACAACGCCGCCCACGTCGAACACGTTGCGAACAGCGCCAGTCCCGCGAGGAAGGTTCGCTTGCGCCCAACGCGGTCGGAAACGCTTCCCGACACCAGCATCAGGCCGCCGAACACGAGCACGTAAGCGTCCACGATCCACTGCAGCTCACTGTCGCTGGCGTGAAGGTCGCGCACCAGCGTCGGGAGTGCCACGTTGAGCACGGTGTTGTCGAGCGAGATGATCAGCAGCGGCACGCAAAGCACCGCGAGCGTCAGCCACCGGTTCGCGGTCCGGGGTGACCGTGACGGCGCGCCGCCGTCCCATCCTCGAGCTCGCGCCGGAACATGCGACCGGCGACGCGACCTGTTGGCCAAAGCACCATCCGCGGGTCGTTCCCGGATTGGTGGCATACACAGACGATCGCGGGATCTCGGTCGGCGGCCAACCGTAGGCCCCCGCAGGCCTACCCGGAGAAACCACGATCGGGGGTCACGCGGTCCATCGCGATACGGGTCGATCGCCGGACGGCTCGAACTACTGATAGTGCTGCGGGGCGGTACCGATGACGTGCGTCACTTCCCCGCGTACGGTCGGGTGCACGGGAGTGAATCTGGCTAGTCCGTCAACTGAAAGGAGGACGCAATGCCAGCTACCAAGAAACCGGCTCCCCACCCGCGAGCCACTCCGGCCGCGCGTGCCCAAGCCGAGGAAGACGCGCGGAGGCTTGACCACGTCAGCGCCTCGCTCGACGCGGCCCAAAGGGACCTCGCCGCCATCGGTGGAAGCCTCGGCACTGGGGTGCGCGACCTGCGCCGTGACGTGAACAGACTCTTGCGCGACGCGCGTCGGGACCTGATCAAGATGCGCCGAGCCGTACAAGGTGATCTCGAGCGGTTGCAGCGAGATCTGACCGCGGCGGCGACCGCGAAACCACCGGTCTCCCGTCGAGTCCGGGCCCCTGTGACCAAGCCGACACACCGGCAACCGGTCGCTTCGCACTGAACAGTCTCCACCCCCGCGCGCGGTTGCGAAAGCGGGAGGCGCCGATCGAACTGTCAAAGGACCACGGCATGCCCCTGTCAGCCCGAGGAAATCGACGGAGGTCCGGTCTAACTCCTCTGGTTCACACCGGCGTAACGGCGTTGGCCCTGTTCGGGGCCGTGCTGCTGACGACCGCCGGTCAGTCCGCGGCGGCCGACTGGACGATCGAGCCGGTCCCAAAGCCGGCTCACTCGGGCAACACCGAGCTCACCGGTGTGTCGTGCACGTCGAGGAGTGACTGCTTCGCCGTCGGGTTTCGGGATGTCCCGCCGACAAACGACCCAGTGCCGTTGGTGGAGCATTGGAACGGCTCGGCCTGGACGACCGGGCATACCCCGACGCCTGCGACTCCTGGTTGGTCCGGTTGGCTCTCGGCGGTGTCGTGCGCCACGCGGAGAGCGTGCCTGGCCGTCGGCTTGTCGTATAGCGATCGCTCGCGGCCAGGTCCGTTTGCTGAGCGATGGGATGGCTCATCGTGGTCGATTGAGCGCCTCCCGCACCTTCCGAACGCGGAGGCGCTCGACGGCGTGTCGTGCGCGTCGAGCACCGATTGCATCGCCGTTGGCTACGGGCGATCATCGGTCGCGGCGCACTGGAACGGCACTAGGTGGTCCGCGGAGAACATCCATTTCGGTGATCCCGCAGGCAGGCCAAATGCGCTGACGAGCGTCTCCTGCGCGACAGGTAACTGCGCCGCGGTCGGGTGGGACAACGTCGGCGTGTGTGGCGAAGACGGCGAGGGCAGCTTCTACAGCATCCCCGTATTCGGATTCTGGACGGGCGGCGGCTGGCTGCTGCGGCGGCAATCCGATCTTGTCTGCTCGAACGGCGGCGACAGTTACGGGGGTGACACCGTGGACAGCGTCTCCTGCGCGTCGCCGGTTGCGTGCACCGCCGTCGGCAGCGCCGTCTACCGCTGGGATGGAGAGCGCTGGTCGCTCCAAGTAATTGGCGCAGACGAGCTTCGTGGGGTGTCATGCCCCTCGACGAATGCCTGCATCGCGGTCGGCTCGCGGATCTACGCATGGGATGGTCTCCGCTGGTCGAGCGTGCGGACGCCCCTTCCGGCGCACGCCCGAGTTCCCGAGCTCGACGGTGTCGCCTGCCTGTCACGCGCTTGGTGCGTCGCCGTCGGAAGCTACGAGGACAGCCGCGGGATGGACCACATGGTCGTGGACTCGATCGGCGGCGGGAGCGCCCGGGAGAGATGACGGTGCTGACGCGCGACGAACCCCAGTCCGGGATCGGCTACTTCGGCGGGCTCGACGGCATCCGGGCGCTCGCGATCGCCGCGGTCCTGCTCTACCACGGTGGCGTGGTGTGGGCGGGCGGCGGGTTCCTCGGAGTCGAGGCGTTCTTCGTGCTGTCTGGATTTCTGATCACGTCGCTCCTGATCGCCGAGTGGCGGAGATCCGCGACGATCGCGCTGCGTGCCTTCTGGGCCAGGCGCGCGCGGCGGCTCCTTCCCGCCCTGTTCTGCCTGGTCGCAGTCGTCGGCCTCTACGAAACGCTCACCTCAGCGTCGAGCTCCGTGCCCGGCCTCAAGGGCGACGGGATCGCGACACTCTTCTATTACGGCAACTGGCACCAGATTGTCACCCAGTCGAACTACTTCGCGGCGACCGGCCCGGTTTCGCCGCTTCAGCACACGTGGTCGCTGGCGATCGAGGAGCAGTTCTACATCCTGTGGCCCACCTCGCTCCTGGCCGCGATCTGGGTCACGCGTCGCGTCCTGCGCCGGAGCAGACCGACCGACCGGCGGGTGCTTGGAACCCTCTTCGCGGCATCGGTGACGCTCGCCTTGGCGTCGGCGGTCGAGACGCTGATCCTGTTCCGCGGCGGGGCCGGGGTGAACCGGGTGTACTACGGAACCGACACCCGGGCCGCGAGCCTGCTCACGGGCGCGTCGCTGGCGTTCGCGCTTGCGATTTTCCGTCGTCGGGAGCCCGCCGGGCGAGCCACGTCCACGGGGCGCGGATCGGGCGCGCTCGGCTGGGCCGCTCTGCTCGCGCTCTCCGCGGTGCTGGCGATGATGCACTACGCCACCGGCGCGTCCGCGTGGCTCTACCCGTATGGGATGGTGGGGCTCGACCTCGCGGTAGCGGTGATCATCGCCGCGGTCGTGTTGCGTCCCGCGTCCGCCGCCGGGCGGATCTTCTCGGTGGGGCCGGCGCGCGCGCTGGGACAGATCTCGTACGGCGTCTACCTCTGGCACTTCCCCCTGTTCCTGTGGCTGACCACCGCTGCGACCGGCGTGAGCGGCGCTCCCCTGCTGGGGCTGCGACTTGCCATCACGCTGATCGTCAGCATCATCTCGTTCGTGTTGATCGAGCAGCCGGTGCGCCGGCGGAAGCTTCCGACCTGGTTGACCGCGGCGTTCGCTCCTGTGGCCCTCGGCGGCGCGTGCGCCGCCTTGTTCGTCGCGGCGGCCGCGGCCGCCCCGCCGCTCGCGTCGGCTCCGCTCCCGAAGCCGCCCCCGCGTCTGGAGGGCACGCAGGCGGCGTGCAGCGTCCTGGTGACGGACACCAGGCAGTACGGGCTCTCGCCGCCATCGCCGGCCCTCGCCGCTGTCCAGCAGCCGAAATGGCTGGCTGCCCGCGAGCTGAGCTGGGACTCGCACAGTCGCGTCACGTTCCACACCTGCCCGCCGAAGAGGGTGCTCCTGATCGGCGACTCGCTCGCGTTCTCGCTCGGTCTCGGCCAGATGATCGAGGAGCGGCACTACGGCGTCGAGGTGGCGAACGCCGCGATCCTGGGCTGCGCGTTCCACACCGTCGGTGAGCTCAACGTGTCCGGGACGTGGGAGTCGCAGCCGGCGAGCTGCGGGAACGCGCTCAGCCGCTGGCGGCATGACGAGCAGGTGTTCAAGCCGCAGGCCGTGATCGTCGAACTCGGGTACCGGGACGAGTTCGACTGGCGCACGCACGGGAAGGTGAGACACCTCGGCCAACCCGCGTTCGACGCCACCGTCGTGGGTCAGATCGAGCGTTACATACAGGTCCTTGGGGACGGCCACACGCCGATCCTGTTCCTGTCCGTCCCCTACGCTCAGCCACGCCCGCAGCCCGACGGATCCCCCTCCCCCGCCGGCTCGCCGGCCCGGCACGCGCGAATCAACACGCTGCTGAGGACGGCCGCCGGCACGGACCCGTCGCTCGTGCGGGTCCTCGACATCGACAAGGTGGTATCGCCGGGCAACAGCTACCAGCGCGATGTCAACGGAAAGCTCTGCCGGTTCGACGGCATCCACTTCGCGATCTACTGCAGTGAGCTGCTCGCGCCCGACGTGCTCAGCACGGTGCGGGGGATGATCCCCACGCCGACCCCGTCGAACCGCGGATGATGCGGGCGGGCTGCCTCATCGGGGTGGTCGCCGCGGCGGCCCTGATCGGGACGACTGACTCGAGGGCTGGCGCGACCTCGCCGTCACTCGCCGTGGCCGGGGGCGGCGGAGCCGGTCCTCGCCCCGACCCTCGCGCCGGTGTTCCCACATGCCGTCCGGTCCCAGCCTCGACCTGAGTAGTTGGCCCCCGCGGACGGCGTGGCGATTACCGATGTCCGAGCCTCGTCGGCCTGAGACTCTGCGTTCAAGATGTCGGCGCTCGTTGTCATCGTCTTCCTCGCGATCGTCGCGATCGGCGTGGTTCTGCTCCTGGCGGCGATCCGGGTCGTGCGCGAATACGAGCGCATCGTCGTGTTCCGCCTCGGCCATCTGCGGGGGAAACGCGGCCCCGGCCTGGTGCTGATCATCCCGCTGTTCGAGCGAACTCGCCGCGTCAACCTCCAGGTCGACACGGCCGACATCCCCCCGCAAGACCTGATCACCAAGGACAACGTGACGGTCAGGGTCGAAGCGGCGGTGTTCTTCCGTGTAGTCGATCCGGTCAAGGCCGTGGTCGAGATCCGCGACTACCAGCACGGGGTTATGCGGATCGCGCAGACGACGCTTCGAACGACGCTCGGCCAACACGACCTCGATGACCTGCTCGCCAACCAGGCGGCGATCAACGAGCTGCTCAAGCAGCTGATCGACGCCGGCACCGAGCCATGGGGCATCAACGTCGTCAAGGTCGAGACGAAGGATGTGGATCTGCCCGACACGATGAAGCGCGCGATGGCCCGGCAGGCCGAGGCCGAGCGGGAGCGTCGGGCGAAGGTGATCGCCGCCGAGGGCGAGTATCAGGCGGCGGAGCGGTTGTCGCAGGCGGCGGGCGTCATATCTCGCGAGCACGGCGCGCTGACCCTGCGCACACTGCAAACGCTCGCCGAAGTCGCGAGCGAGCACAACTCGACGCTGGTGCTCCCGATCCCCATCGAGATCTTCGACACCCTCCGCGCGAACGTCCACAACGGTCGGGGTGCGGCCGGGACGGCGTCCGCCGAACAGCTCACCGACGGCGCGCGGCCAACATGATGGGCCCGCTCGGATTCGTCAACTGGCGCGTCGTCCACACCCGGTTCTGTCCGTTGATGTGGATCGCGGCGGCCATCCTCGCGTGGGTCATCCTGATGCACCTCGCTCCGTCCCCCGCGGCACCGCGCGTCATGCGATGACGCACGGCGTCCTGTACCGCGCCGGTGCAATCTAGGAGCGCGCCTCGGCGCGAAGCGCCGGCGGGCACCTTCGCGTCGCTGCGGGTGCGCAACTACCGGCTGTACTTCGCCGGTCAGGCGATCAGCTTGACCGGGACGTGGATGCAGTCGGTCGCGCTGTCGTGGTTGGTGTTCGAGCTGACCCATTCGGGCACCGCGATCGGGCTCGTGCTCGCGGCCCAGTTTCTGCCGGTGTTGGCACTCGGGGCCTATGGCGGTCTGATCGCCGATCGGGTGGCCAAGCGACCTCTGCTGATGGGCACGCAGACCGCGATGGCGTCGCTGGCGCTGCTGCTCGGTCTGCTCAGCGCCACGCACACGATCGAACTGTGGATGGTGTTCGTGATCGCGGCGCTGATCGGGACGGTCACCGCGGTCGACAACCCGACGCGTCAGACGTTCGTCATGGAGATGGTCGGAGGTGATCGGGTTCAGAACGCAGTGAGCCTCAACAGCGTTCTCACGAACGCCTCGCGGGCGGTCGGGCCGGCGATCGCTGGCGGGTTGATCGCCTCGGTAGGCGTCGATGTTTGCTTCCTCGCGAACGGCGCCAGCTTCCTCGCGGTGCTGGCGGCGCTCGCGATCATGCGGCCCGACGAGTTGCACCCGTCCCGGCCTGCCGGGCACGAGCGCGGTCAGCTGAGGGCGGGGTTTCACTACGTGAGGGCGACGCCGGGGCTGCTCGTGCCCCTGCTGATGATGGCTCTGATCGGAACGCTCGCGTATGAGTTCCCGGTTGTGCTGCCGTTGCTCGCGCATCAGACACTGCACGGAGGCGCGAAGACGTTCGGGTTCCTCAGCTGCGCGATGGGCGTCGGCGCCGTCGCGGGTGGGTTGGTGGTGGCGGTGCTCGCGATTACAGGCCTCCAGCCCCTGACCACCGCCGCCGGCTTGTTCGGCTCGGCGATGTTCGCCGCGGCCGCCGTGCCGACGCTCCCCGGCGAACTGGCGGCGATGGCACTCGTCGGGGCAGCCGGCACCGCGTTCATGGCCACGGGCAACAGCACCTTGCAGCTCACCAGCGATCCCAGCTTCCGCGGGCGGGTGATGGCGCTGTGGGCGGTCACCTTCAGCGGGAGCACGCCGATCGGTGCACCCATCGTCGGCGCGGTGTCCGAGTTCGCCACCCCTCGCGCCGGACTTGCGCTCGGCGCGCTGGCCTGCGTACTCGCCGCCGCGCTTGGCGCGGCCGCCGTCACTCGGACGCCGCCGGGCGAGCGAACCCACCCCCATTCCGTGCCGGTCGACTGGACCGCCTTCCAACAGCCGGAGGCGCCCTGAGCCGTGGTGGGAGACTCACTCACGTGTACCGCAATGCGTCCCCCGGCTTGAACGCCACCGCCCGGCGCAGCGGGATCGTCATGACCAGGAGTGCAAGTGCGACGGTCCCGACCAGCGCGATCGGAACGTTCACCGCTGGGAACGCGAACAGCACGTGTTCGTTGAACACGTGCTCGGCGAGCGTGACGACGGCGTGAGCGAGACCCAGCCCGAGCGGGATCCCGATCAGCCAGCCGACAAGCGCGACGGTCAAGCCTTCTGTGGCGAAGATCCGCCTGAGGTCCCGGGCGTGGGCGCCGACGCAGCGCAGCACTCCGATCTCGCGCGTGCGTTCGAGCACGACCATCGTGAGCGTGTTGATCAGCGCAACCATGCTGATCGCGACGATCAGCAGCCCGAGCACGTTGATCGCAGTGGTGATGCCACGGTATGCGGCGCGATCGTTTGCGGCGCCCACATACTCCCTCTGCGTTGCGATTTGCAGTCCGTGCGCCGCGAACGCGTTCTCGAGCCGCGTGTTCGTCTGATCGATCAGGTGATGATCAGGAGAGGTGGTCTGGATCCAGTACTCGTTGACCGCTCCCGGCGTGTGCAGCACGGACTCCATCGTGGTCAGCGGGGTGTACAGGACGGTGCCGTTCTCCTGCTGGTCTGAGACGATCCCGACGACCGTGAACGCGGCCGGGCCTGCGGCGGTCGATACCGTGACGCGCTGCCCGAGATGGGTGCCCGAGGCGCGGGCGATGCTCTGCTCGACGACGATCACGCGCGCTCGCGCGCGCGTGTCCGCGGGAGTCAGCAACCGACCCGAGACGAGGTGGAAGCTGTACATCGGCCGATCTGTCAGTGCCCAGACGGAGCCGTCCTGGCCACCCAGCTTGACGCTGTTGCGCAGCTGTGGCTCGACGCGGGCGACGCCGGCGATCGACCCGATCAGCGCCTCGGCGCGTCGCGGAAGTGGCTGGCTCAGCGTCGATCCGGCCGCGATGTCGTAGCGGTATGAGTTCCAGGACTGATTGACCGTATTGGCGGTACTGGTGGCCAGTGAGAGGAACGCGAGCAGCGTGGCGACGGCGAGAGCGACCTGGAGAGCCGTTGCCATGCTGCGCCTGCGGCGGCGGGTGACGCCGCGCAGGCCGATCTGCGCCGTACGGGGCAGGAAGCGCGCCCGGCGCAGCAGCACGTCCAGGCGACCTTCGGGGCCAGCGGTTGAGCCCGTGGCCTGCAGCGTCGCGGCCAGCGGCAGCCTTGCGGCGCGCCGCACCGAGGGCAGCGCGGCCAGCGGCGGTCCGATCACGCCGAGGACGACGCTCGCCGCGACCACGGGCAGATCGACGCTGAACGGTGCGCCGATCGCGAACAGCGACGAAGCCAGATACGACGTCACCGCCCACGACAGCAGGACTCCGAGTACCGAGCCGGCGGTCGCGCCGAGCACACCGAACATCGTGGCGGTGCGCAGGTACACGCGCCGGATCTGCTTGCGTCGGGCGCCGATCGCCTTCATCGTCGCGATCTCGTTGGTCTGCTCGCCGATCAGTGTCGTCATCGTGCTGGACAGCAGCACCAACGCGCCGAGGAGGGCGAGCACCGTCACCACGTAGAGGATGTTCGTGACCTTGGTGAAGGTGCTCTTCCCCGGCCAGTCTCCCGGGGCACGCGTCTCGGGCAGATCGGCGAACCCGGTGAAGCCCGGGACCGTGTCCAGGTACTGCCGGATCGTTGTCACGGTCCGCCGCTCGGCAGCGGTGGACGGATCTCGCAGGCGGAAGGAAAGCCGGGTGTAGCCGGGCGTGCCGCTCAGACCCTCGACCGTCTCCGCGGTGGTGTAGAGCACCGCGATGGAGTTCTGGGCCACGTCTTGCCCGCCCGCCAGGTTCCGTCCCTGTCCGCTGACCGAAAGCGCAGACCAGTTCCCGTCGGCGGCGCGCACGTACACGGTTCCGCCCATGCCGGGGACGCCGCGGCCGTAAACCGCGTTCTGGATGTCCGACAGGACGGCGCCGCGTCTCGGCGCAGAGCCCGCCGTGACGGCGACGGCGTCGACCGTCTGGTGCGCAAAGGAGGACTTGCCGATCAGAACCGTCCGCCACCCGGCCCGATCGAGTGTCGAAAAGGTGACCTCCGGGTCCACAGCGACGACGTTCGGCAACTGCGCAAGCGCGTGCACCTGCGCCGGGGTTAGCGTCAACGGCTTGACCGTGATCGTCACGTCGGCGAGCTTGTTAGCGGCGATCTCGCCATTCATCGCCCGGTTCATCAACGTAGGCAGCGCGAACAGCCCGAGGCTGGCGACGGCCAGCGCCAGCGCGGTGACGGCGAACAACGCACGGCCGCGGCGCCGCGTCAGGTCACTGAGCGACTTGTGTGCCGCCGCTGAGATGGTCATTGTCAGCCTCCGGCGACGAGGCCGTCACGGATCGTCACCACGCGGTGTGCGCGCTTCGCGAGCGACGGATCGTGCGTGACGTACAGCACGGTCTTGCCTTCGGCGTTGAGTCGCGCCAGCAGCTCGAACATGTCCGCCGCAGTGTGCGTGTCGAGATTCCCTGTCGGTTCGTCGCCGACGATCAGCGCGGGGTCACACGCCAGCGCGCGGGCGATCGCGACCCGCTGTTGCTCACCACCGGAGAGCTCGGCGGGAAGATGGTCCAGCTTGCCCTCCAGACCGACCAGCTCGAGGTTGTGAGCCGCCCGCTCGAACCGCTCTCGCTTGGAACCGCGGCGCGCGAAATCCAACGGAAGAACCGCATTCTCCAGCGCGGTCAGCGTCGGCAGGAGCTGGAAGAACTGGAACACGATCCCGACGTTCGCTCCTCGCCACGAGGCGAGCCGCTCCTCGTCGAGCGCGTCGATCCGCTCGCCGTTCACGGTCACCGTGCCGGCGGTCGGGCGATCGATCCCGGTGATCATGTTGATGATCGTCGACTTGCCGCTCCCGGACGGACCGACGATCGCGACCATCTCGCCGACGGGTATAGACAGGTCGATCCCGCGCAAAGCGGCGTACTCGAGCTTGCCGTTCCGGTAGACCTTCTCGACCCCGGCAAGCTCGATCAGCGTGCGTGTCGCCGCCGCGGCACCGGGCTGTCGGACCGCGAACGTGGTCATCAGCGTCCCCTAGGACCGCCTCCGACTCTGCTGCCCTCCGCGGGCGTGCGCTGCGCTGAGATCGAGCGCGATCGCGAGAATCAGCGTGGCCGTCCACCCGTTGACCGGGTCGAGCAGCAACGGCTCATGTCCTCCGATGGTGTTCGCGATCAGCCAGACGATGAACCAGAGGAGCGTCATTGCAGTGCCTCTACCGGACGCTCATCAGTTGCCTCGAGAGACCGCGCCAGCTCCGCCCCCCAAGCGCGCGCCCGCTCGAGTTCGCCGTCCGCGAGCGGACCCTCGGAATCTTCGACGAGGAAGCTCTCGGTGGCGATCACGTCCAGACCGTGCCGTCGCAGCCGTCGGGCGATGCCCCGAGCGGCAGCGCCGGTCACCCAGGGCGACTTATCGAGCCGCGTGTCAAACGCGGCGACGCGTTCGGCCGCTCCAGGCCGTAGGTCGCGGAGCCACGAGCGCAGTCCGGGCTCCTCGATGGCACCCGGCTCGACGTGACCGGCACCGTCCTCGTGGTCGCCTTCGGCGGCAAGCTGCCGGCTGCGAGTTGTGGACAGACCGTGCATGTGAGTCGGTCCGCCGACAACCAACAGATCTACTGAGCCCCCTCGCTTGGCGGCTTCATGAACGGGCAGCACCGGCACCGACCCCAATCCGTCACCGATCGCCTCCGCGATCTCGCGCGTGTTTCCGAACACGGATTCGTACACGACGATTGCGTCCATGATGAACTCCTAGGGCGATTCTGTAGTTCATTACAAAGCGTGACGAGAGGCACGTGAACCGACATCGCGTGCTTCCCTCACGCGAGCCGGAAGAACTACTGAATGTGAGAGCTCATGTCGTTCGTGGGGCAGCGGAACGGTTCCGCGTACCTGTGTACCCCGACCCGCGGCGGAGTCGATCTCGAGCACGCCGCCGGCGGCCTCGATCCGGTCACGCATTCCGGCGATGCCATCTCCTCCACTGTCGACCCCGCGTGGAACGCCGACACCATCGTCGTTGACCATGAACTCGATCGCGTCCCGTCGCCGGCCGAGCGTCACTGTCACGTTGACGCCGGGTCCGGCGTGCTTGGCCGCGTTCTGGATCGCCTCACGGACGCAGAAGTAGATCGCCGCCTCGATCGCAGCCGACGAGCGCCCGACGCCCTCGTCGACGACACGGATCGGTAGCGGCGATCGGAAGGCCAGCGACCGCAACGCACAGGCCAGGCCGAGGTCGTGCAACTCGGCCGGATAGATGCCGTGTGCAAGCGCGCGAATCTCCCCGAGCGCGGCCTCCGCGTCGCGCTGGGTGGCGTCCAGTCGCTTGAGCAACTCTGCGTCCTCGGCGATCTCTCGCGCCGACGCGAGCCGAATCTGCAGCGCGACCAGACGCTGCTGCGCGCCGTCGTGGAGATCCCGCTCCAGGCGGCTTCGCTCGCGCTCTCCGGCATCGATGATTCGTGCACGCGACGCTCGTAGCTCCTCGACCAACCGAGCGTTCTCGAGCAGCATCAGCGACGTCGCGGCCAGGCCCTCGACCACCGTCGATTCAGCGTCCAGCACCGGGTCGTGGACCAGCGCCGCGACGATTTCGCCGTTCCGCGTGACCCGGGTGACGCCGCGCGCCGATAGGTTGTCCGGCATTCTCACAGTCATTCCGTCGACGTCGACGAAGGCGTGGCGCTCGGGCGACCACAGGGCGAGCTTGAGCGACGGGTCGCCGAGCGCATCGGCGAGCAACCGCTGCGCGGCGACGGGCGTAAGCGGCTTTCCGCCCGCCCGCACGGCAAGCTGACCGAGGCTCATGGCGGCGAACACCTCGCCGCGCACCTGGCCGGCGAGCACCGCGAACGGAATCGCGATGACCAGGAAGCCGCCGGCGATTCTCAGCGTCAGGTGCAGACCGAGGGAGGCGGGATCGAGCAGCTGGGTGATCAGGAACACGGCGACGCTCGCGATGAACACGCCGGCGAGCGGGGCGATCGCGCGGCGCCGGAGGCGGCCGGAGGACCTGACCTTCACGAGCAGCAGCGCCCCCACGCCGATCGCTGAGACCGCGAACAAGACGCGAACGGCGGTGGCAAGTGCCGTTCCCGTCGCGGCGTGGCCGCCGAGCACCAGCAGCGCGTTCGGCGGGCACTGGTGGCCGCAGTTGACGAAGGTGCCGCCCGCGGGCAGCGAAGGGGACAGCGCCAGAAGCAAACCCCACACGAGGCTCGTGCCGATCCCAACCGCAAGCATGAACGTCCGCTCGGCCCGCGACTCGAGCCGGCCGCTCGGGAAGCACAGGTACATATAGGCCGTGCACACGATCGCGGCCGCCCACATGACCATCCCCAGCGTGTGCGCGAGAGGAGCGGTGTACCCCGCCAGCGAGGTGGCGGCGTACACCAAGCCCACTCCGGTCACGATGGGACCGAGCCGACTCTCGGGTCGGCGCCACCAGGAATAGGTCCCAACCGCCCAATACGCCGCCACGATCGCCGCCCGCCACAGGCCGACCGCACCCGGATCCACCAGCACCGGGCTGTGGGCGCCGGTCCACGCCGTCCACGCCGCGGCGGCTACGCCTGCCGCCGCGACGGCCGGCACCCACGACGCCAACCCGCCGCTCGGGCCGACCCGGGTTCCAGTGATCGATTCGACTGCCACGAACACTGGATGCTCATTTCGATGCCCACTTCATTCATCCGTAATAAACCCGTAGCACCGCCCGCATGCAGTACGTACGGCGTGCGCGGTCGCACGGATGACACCGCGCCGCTCCGTGTCGACGATGGTTACATGCGTCCTCGGATCCTGATCCTCGGTGGCGGTACCGGTGGCACGCTAACCGCGAACCGCCTTCGCAAGCGCTTCGGCGATACGGCGCAGATCACCGTGCTCGATCGTGACGACCGCCACGTGTATCAGCCAGGACTGCTATTCGTTCCGTTCGGACTCGCCAATCCGGCGAGGCTGGTGCGGTCGCGTAGCGCACAGCTTCACGACGGGATCGAGTTTCGCCTCGCCGAGGTAGAGCGGATCGAAACCGCGCACAACAGCGTCCTGCTGAGTGACGGTGAGACGGTTGCCTACGATGTATTGGTAATCGCCTCCGGCGCCTCGCTGCTCCCCGAGGAGACCGAGGGTCTGACAGGCCACGGATGGCAGGAGCGGATGTTCACCTTCTACACGCTCGAGGGCGCCACGGCGTTGCGCGATGCCCTGCGCTCGTTCGATCACGGGCGGCTGGTGGTCAACACGATCGATCTCCCGGTGAAGTGCCCGGTCGCGCCGCTCGAGTTCTGTTTCCTGGCCGACTGGCACTTCAAGCAGCGCGGCATCCGCGAC
>Ga0335078_10003996_pt1 | contig 21925 bp, 19 predicted proteins | sample Lox_Sample_32_FD_206711 | JGI IMG/M metagenome (GOLD analysis project Ga0335078, IMG submission 206711) | Soil microbial communities from Loxahatchee National Wildlife Refuge, Florida, United States - Lox_Sample_3.2 | ecosystem: Environmental > Terrestrial > Soil > Wetlands | place: USA...
GCCTTGGGATCCAGATTGTCGCCCTTAATGTTGATCGTAAGCACATACCCGCTCGGCGTAACCGTTGCATCCGTCGGCCGGTATTGTACTGGTAACTGCGCGTTGGCCGCGGACATGTCGGTTACATTCACCACCGAAACCGGCATTTTGATCACGGGGCCGGCCTTGCGAGCCAGTTTGCCTCCGAGATAAGCGGCGGAGCTGATGCCCATCAATTCGAGAAATCCGTTGGGAATGGTCGGCAGATCGGAGAGGGTAAGAGGATCGCTGTTAAACACGATGGTCAGGAACGTGAAGACGCCGACCACGGTCCATACGACGAACTGGAGGCGCTCTGGCGCAACTACTCCGCCCGTGGTAATGAAGTCCCCTAGTGTGGGTTGAATCCCGCCCGCACCCTTGGATCCTTTGCTGCTGGTGATTCCTGTGGCCAGCACGCTGGTGCCGGCGCTGGCCAGCAGAATTCCTGGCAGGCCTCCCGGGATATCCGGAAATGCTGCGCTGCCCTGGACAATGCTGCGCGCTACCGCGAAGAAAACGTAGCCGAGAACAGCGGCTATCGTCCAAGCATAGAACTGGCACTTCGATAGGCTGTAGGACTGTGTCTGCTCGTCGAGGAATAGCGCGGTGAGCAGAAACGTGCCGCGACCTGTTCCTGCTCCAATCGCTTTGCGGGCAGCGCTCAATAGAACGTAGATGAGCGCTACCAATGAGAGCGTGATGCCAATTGCGAAATTGCGTGGTGCAGTTGAACTGGCATTCACCACGACCAAGTCCAGCGGATCGGATTCGGTGCCTTGATCCACTAGCGAGACTTTGCGGGTTCCGGCGAACTCTTTCAGGAAATTGTTCCCCTGCAAGATGAACCGTACAGCTCCGGGTTGCGACCCGCTCACATCCTGCCGGTAACAACTCTTGCCATCGGGAGCGATCTGGTCGCAGGAGGGCAACGCTCGATCGGAGAAACGAAGGCTATAGGCGCACGGCTGCTTCTCGCAGATTGAGGGCGGACCAAGAAAGGTCAGATCGTAGTGAGGAACCTTGCCGCTGGAGTTCGCATTCGTTCCGTCCTGAGTGCTGTCGCTAAACAGCGCCTTGGGATAAAGGGTCGTCACCTCAGGCTTCTTCCGAGCGATCTGAATGTACAGAGGTGACGAAATCTGCATCGGACTGCTTGTTGGAGGAGTGCTCTTGTCATTCTGTTTTGTACCGCTGATCTGGTAGATGCCTAAACAGGCATTCGGGGGAACCCCCAACGAGATCGTCGTCTGCCCGGAGCCCTGGATGCCTACAGGTTGTGGGACCAGCCCTGGTTCATGACCGGCGCAGGGTGGAGTCACTCCCTGTGCCTCGGAGACTGACATCAGAGTCACAGTGACCTTATCGCCATCGGTCAGCGTCGGCGACGTTATCGTGATGGTGTCGCCGGGATGAGCCTGCTGTGGATTCTTGACGTTATCCTGTCCCCATGCAATGGCAGAGGAAAGCAGAAATACGATCGGGGCGATGAGCTTCGAAGCTTTGCTTTTCATTTTCCCACCTGCAAGACATAGGACACGGCATATCCTATGAGCATGCTGAAATACCCGGCCGCGATCAGAGATCTAAGGAACCCACCCGAACCGTAGTACAGGATGATGGAGGCAACGGAGACTCCTACCGCAACGATCATGCCGGACGACAGGATACGCCTCTGAAACAGCGCTGGCTTCGTACGAAACCATGGCATTGCAGCTAAGGCCCCACGTCCCAATCCGGCGAGCAAGCCCGACGCCCCCGCGACATATCCGGCCAGCGGAGCGAGGTTCTCCTTCTGTAATAAGTCGGGGTAAAACCTGCTGATGGCGGCCACTATGCCTATAGCTACTAGCACGCCGACCAACCACGCTCCGCCCAAAGCTCTTCTCAAATCCGCCAGATTCTGCTCGTTAAGCTTGGTGTAGTTCTCACGAAGATGGGAGCGGTCGACTTCTCGTCTCGGCAGCCACCACCACCCGACGATGTTATAAGCAAGGAAGAAAGGGACGAACCATCGAGTGAGCAAATCGGCGCATTGCGGCGGAAGATTCATCTCGGTTAAACCTCGCCTTCGACCAGGGTTTCCATTTTTGCACCTTGGACGGCGGCCGACATCTATAGATCCGAATCGCCCTAGCTTCTGAGCTTCTTCATCTTTCTCTTGCGCGCAACTCCCCGCGGCCCAGCGCGTACAAGGACCTCTGACACGGGCAGGCGAGCGTGCGCCGGTTCGTTACGAACATCTTCTATTTGGAATATCCGGCGAAGTAGAAGCCCCCTCGGATCAGAAGCTCTGTGGAAGAGCTTCTTCCTTCCGTTCGCCAAACGGCGCGATGCTATGACTAATTCCATAGGATGTCAAGAATCAATCTCAAACTTGACTTTCTACTAGCAGGAAGGCTGTTACGAAATCCGAACTCTGCGTGGAAATGCAGACATCCGGAAGCTGCTAAAAGATACTATTTCTAATCAAATGGATGTTACGGAATCCGGACACCTCGTGACTTTCCTGGCTACTTACGTTGGGGATGTATCTCTATTGCGTTCAGCCCTACAACTCTGCCACGCTCCCTCGCCAAGTCGCTGTTGGTTACGCTAGCAACTCTGCAACCTGTCATGGACCGACTCCGCTGTAACAAATGTGTGAAGCTTGCAGAGAGTCTGGCTGCTCGATCTGATCAGCCTTCACAACGGGTGGAAACTCCTTTCAACCTCAATTAGAGATACCTTCTCGATCAGTCTGTCAGTGCTCTTGGTCACATGAGGATGTGATTGGCACGCCGAGACGTTCAAAAATCCTGTTGGCTCGCGAGCTCTAAGATAGGTGAGTAGCTCGATAAAAATACATTATCGGGATTAAACAGCACGGGCAGGCACCTTGGTGCCAGCGGCGCGGACTACTTCAAACCAACATGGGCAAGAAACCGTAGTGCTGTTACAGCGATGACGACCAACAGCCAGAGCGAGGGTTCGATCCGGAGCAGTTGGAATTTGTAGGCGCTACCGCTGATCTCGAATCTGTAGTCTGTAAAGGAACTATCGAACTGGAACTGACTTCTCTTACCGAGCGCCTTTTCGAGAGCAGCCAAACGAGACGAGAGGGAATGGCGCTCGGATTCCCAAATGCAGGCAATCAAAATGGCAACGACTATAATCGCAACGAGTGTAGGTACATAGTACGTCGCCCTGTTCGCCATCATGTCGCCAATGCTGAACGCGATCATCAGCAAATTCATTGCGCGTGCCGCAGTCCGGCAGACCACCAAGCTGAGGAGGAGTGAGCGATGCTGCTGAAGCAGAAGCTGCACGGCAGAATCTCCCTTAGCTTCGGAGCTACCGTTCTCAAGTGCGTCAAAAGGTTGCTCTGATGGCATCAGGACCTCGCAACGGCTTTCGTAAGCTGATCGACTACACGGCCGACTAGTTTTTCGCCATTAGGGTTTGTCACAACGGAGCAAGGCAAGACTCCGACGCTACCAGTAATCTTCCCCTTCGCATCCTTGAGTTCTGATTCTACGATGTCGCGATATTCCTTCGTTCTTTTCTCAAGGGTCACCGGATCCACTTTATCTGCTTTGTTCACTACAACGATGATCGCCTTGACGCGGTTCTTTTTGTTCTTGGGGTTTGCCCGCCAAAGCGTTTCATAGCGACGGAGCCAAGAACCGGACGCCCTGTCGGGATCGCCTTCGAAAGGTGTCGTCAGATCCAAGACAATTATCAGTGCATGCGGATTGCGATCATAGGCGTAATTTGCGTGCTCGATGGAGCCGACCTGTCCCGGAGAATCGATAGCCCTGCTAACGAAGAGCTTAAGAGCCGACCGGGTTCCAACCGTCACCTGAAATCGTTCCGTTTCTTCTATTTCTGGAGTCTCCTCAGTTGGGACCGCATCGTCGAACTCGCCAAGCTGAAGATAATTGCGGAGTGTGGTTTTACCTGCCCGCGCTTGCCCGACTATCAGAAGCTCTTTACCGAGCCACCAAGATTGAAGCAGTGCCCATCCTTTGGGGGCTGCCCATTTGATTCCCTCGACGGCTGGTCCAATGAAAGGCTCGGCGCCGCTCAAATCTGCTTCTCCTGGGCTGGCGTTTCTACTCTAGAACCGTGAACTCTGCTTAATCTATTGTTGGTTAACTCGTCAGTTAGGTTGCTCTATGATGATGCCTGTTTGCGCTTGAGTTCCTCGACTATGTCTGTTTTGCGCGTATCTTCCCGCGCTTGGTCTACGGTGCGGCGCCGCTTTGCCTCTTCGATTGTCTGAGTTTTCGGCTCACTCTCATCGTCTTGCTCTTCTGCCCTTAACATCGAGTCCTCCAAATTGCTGTTCCGTTAATAGCGCTGGTTAGCGGCCCCTCTTCTTATTCTCAATCCGGTCAGTCTTATTTTTGTCTTCAGTGCTCTGGTACTGTTTTTGGGCTTGATCCTTGGAACCCTGATCTCTCTTCTCCCGCTCAATTTGGTTTGTTTTGTTTTGATTCTCATCCGCTTGCTGCATTTGCCCACGACTCATTGGATAGCTCCTTACTTGCCTGATTTTTCATTCGTTCGCACTCTGTGCTGCTGGTTCGGGGATAGTGACCGTATCCGACCCCTCTTTACTAGCAGTTGTCGATTGCGTTCCGCAATTCTCCGCACCCACAGTCGGTTTCACGATGGCCGCATTCGCGTTCCCGAGCTCGACAATAGCATTTGCGTTCCATTCAATGTGTGCAGCCACAATTCGCAGCTCCAACTTCATACCGATTCGTCCTTCATTCGCGGGTAACTGCAGAAGGAAGCTGTCTTCTATGGTTTCTCCCGGCTCGATCCAACCGTGATCCTTGAAAACTTCTCGAACTAAAGCAAGCTCTTCAGTGGCCTCTATAGGCTCGGCTAACGATGAGCCTGCTCGTAGGTCGGATATCAAAATTGCCGTACCCTTCTGTTGTATTGGAACCTTTGAGAGCCCCACATTCTTGAGTTGGGCGGAACCCGAAAGAAACGAAACTCCATTTCGACTTATGGTCTTGCCGCAGATCGTGAGCTCCAGTCTCTTCTTGAAAGTTCGACCGCGACGATAGTTCAGATAGGCCCACGCCCCACCTATGAGTACTGCCAGAATCTTAACCACCTTGTCGATGATGTCCAACACGGAAGGAGGAGCAGTTGTGAGCGTGGCGGCCACTGGCGGAAAAGGCATGATTCGGAAAGATATACACCCTCTTTATGATCCGTTCAACAAAACTCCGCACAAGTGTGGTTGGGCGTGGACGATTTGAACGCGGGTGGATGTCTGAATTGGGGCTGGCAACCACCGGCTAGCTACGAACACCGACATCAACCATTCAAGCGACGCCTTTTTGTGGGTTCGACTTCCAGGGGGTCAAGAGGCCAGCGGTTCGACTCCCGCACTTTCTATCATCGCAGGAAGGGTATCGCTGAGTGGTCGCAACCTTCTGCAACAATATCCAGCGCTTGACCACCATTCCCTCCCCACGGTTCCGTCATGGAAGGACAGTTCTAGGATATCGGGAGTGAGTTTGCATAGTTTGTATCACTATGCGTCAGCAAGGCTTGTGCGTTAGTCTGACTAGGAGAAATGAACCAAGACTTCCAGCCGAACCTGCAGTCTGTGAGACAAATTTTTAATGAGATGGCCAGGGAGTATGACCATCTCTATGATCTTTGGTACAGCTATTCGTTTTCGCGCATCGATTCCATAATTAGAAAATATTTCGGGGGACAAAACCGCTCAAAAACCAGTGTGCTCATTGACGTGGGCTGTGGCACCGGAATCCAGAGTCTGACATTTGCACGGCTCGGCTACGAAGTGATAGGCATTGACTTGGCAGAAAACCTTCTTAAGATCGCTCGAGAAAAATTGGATTCAAGGTTTCCTGGAAGGGCAACCTTTATTCGGGGAGATGCCCAGAGCCTTCCCTTGCCTGACGCGATTGCCGATGCTGTTAATTGCTGCGGTCCGACGATTAGTTTTGTCACGGACTACCAGAAGGCCTTTCGGGAGATGGCTCGTGTGATTAAACCAGGCGGACAGCTGATTCTCGAGTGCGAGCAGAAATGGAATCTAGATATGCTCTGGGAGGTGGTCAACGCCCTCCTCGGGAATGTTTTTGAATATGACGAGAGTCTTAGGGAGGCGGCTAAGCACTTCGCTCCGCCGTTTGGCAAGGGCCACTATGTGAAATACGCTTTTAGAACCGAGTCCGGTCAAAAATCGTACATGCGCCTGAAGCTATTCACGCCCCGCGAGCTGCGAACCACCTTAGAGAAAGCAGGCTTCAAGGTTAATCAAGAGTTCGGGATCCACAGCATCACTAATCTCATTCCGAGCACGGTTTTGCATGATGCTTCTCCTTCTGCAATCGTACGAGGTTGTTTTCGGCTGCTCGCTTGGATAGAGGGATTCGTATATAATCGCTGGCCATTTTCCAACCTGGGGTGCAGCTTGGTTGTAATTGCGACGAAGATATGATTCCAATTCCCAGTTGGTTCAACGATCCGAATCAAAAGTGGATTGAATTTCTCTTGAAGATTGCTGCCGGGGTCGGCGCTGTTGTGGCATACCTCGTTGGCTTACGGCAGTACCGAAAAAGCCAGAATTGGCAGAAGGCAACCTTCCTGGCAGCCATAATCACTGAGTTTGAAACGAATCCAAAGATTTTGGCTGTGAAGTGCATGTTGGACTGGGATGATGGCAAGATCCAAATACCACCGAACTTGACATTCGACTTCGAGAACGAAACATTCTGCAGCGCGTTAAGGGCTCCACTGGAAGGAGAGGAGGTGACGTTCCCATTTCCGGAAGATGAGATACGTGACGCCCTCGATGCGTTCTTTGATTTCTTCGAAAAAGTCGAATCCTATTGGAGCATTGGTCTTTTAAAGTTTCGTGACCTTCAGTACTTCTACTATTGGTTCGAAGGCTTGCGCAGTATGGATAAGTGGAAAAGCGTCGAATGCAAGAATGCTCTGGAAAGATACCTGCAAACGTATCGGTTCTTCGGGGTAAAGGGTTTGTTAAGCGAGTATGCGAAGATCGTTCCGGTCCCACCGCCGGGGTTCCCGAAGGAGCGCCGCACGAAGATCGGTGTTCCTAACACTGGTTCAGAAGAATGAATTGGCGTGACAGGGGTGGGCGGGTCGCCAGGACTGGGTGGCTATTCCCGCCTTAGTTGCGCCGAGTCCAAAATCCGCGCGCCGTGTTTGTCTTTCAATCATGTATTGCAGCGAGCGCTGGCGTCGAAATTCCGACTCAATCGAGGACTTGGTTCGACGCAAGACCACGAATCGCTGTGAACGAGTTGCATCTTAAGGAAATCGGCTACGGCGAGATGTCATCGGTGCATACTTCGCATGGCTGTTCGGACGAGTCCCCGCTATGCCGGATGCCAATCACCAGAATTGAGCACATCTTCGACGACAGTTTTTCCCGGCAATTCAGATTCAGGTAGGCGTCGGCCACTGCGATATGCTTCACGGCGTTCAGTTCTGCGGGCTGGACTTTTCATTAAAATAACTAGACTCGCATGACCATCGACTTCGACAACGCTCCCGGTCAGCTCCGTTGGCGGTGTGCGTTGTATGGCGGTCTGTTTGGCAGTGTGGGCGCCTCGATGGGATGGTTGTGCTGGCTGACTGCGGGAGCTTTCGTGCGAAGGCCCGGGACGATTCTTGGAGGCGCGGTTCTATCCATTCTCTTCGCCAAGCTCCTGGAACTGCTTGAGCGGTATATCAAGAGTGCGGTGCGCGGAGGCGACATCGTTGACGAGAAACGGAAGGAAGCTTCCGTTTGGCCGTTTCTGAAAAACCTGCCGCGCTTGCAGTGGATGGCTTCATCCCGCAGCATCGCCGTTGCCCTTGTCGCACTCGGTTTGATCAGCAAAGGGATCCTCGGGGCATCGTTCAAGGAAGCATGGATTCCGCTGATTGTGAGCATCAGTGTTTTCTTTCCCGCCGGTGCAGTGCTCGAGTGGTGCTTTTCAACTAAGGTTCTCAGAGGCATCGTCAGAGAGGCCGGCGATTTGCTCGGGAAAGGCCAGTTTACAGTCATTGTCTACTTGATACCTCTTGCCTGTGCCGTTGGCCTTGCGACCAGTGTTGCGACGCTCCTTCCATACATCGCGGGCAGCTGGATCATCGGCTCCAGTCGCACCGACAGCCTAATCATTTTCGCCGCCGTCGCGGGTTGGTGGATTTTTACATCCTTCACTTGTCTGATCGCTTCCGCGGTAAGCGACAGCAAACTCCGTCTTACACTAGGTATTGGGTTGATGACATTGCTTACGGCCCTGTTCGCCGTCGCGCCGAACCTAGATTTCTGGATGGTGTCAGCGTTCCGACCATTGGTGAACATCTCACTGATCGCCCCGGAGCTTCCGGCCGTTTATTGGGCCGATGCGACCCGAAGAATCGAAGAACAAGCGACTCAGGACCCGTCGTTTAAGAAGCCATTTCCAGCGCTGAAAACCACTACGAGCAAGCCGGGGAAGTTGTACTCCTGGCTGCAGTGTAGTTGCCTGTCCGGCGATCCGTCCGACTTCGGTGATACTCCGGCCGGTCGGCTACGGGCTAACATGCTGGATAAGTCGTTCATTCAGAGGCGCATTTGCGATCAACTTTCGGATAGAACGCCTCCTCAACTCATCCGGTCATGGCTCGTTCTGTTGTTCTTCTCACTCGGTCTCAGCGTGGCGGCGCCAATCGAGCAACGCCTACGCCCGTCGAACTATGAGTCCAGCAATCTTCGCCGATACGACCGGCGAGTCCTCTTTGCGCTCTTTGCACTGGAATTTGGCGTCATCGTTGCGGCCAGCATTGAACGAGCGACCGCTCAGCCGCCGGTTCACGACGTTGTAGAAGACGCGATCCGACAACACATCTATGATGTTGTCGATTTGGGGGAGGCGTCCCCAGGCGACACCCTTATACCCCTCGCCATCAACCGGCGGGGTGTTATCGTCGGATATACGGGAGCATCGAATCGCGGTTTTGTCCGCAGTCCAGGAGGGATGGTCGCGTTGGTCGATGACTTCCAGAAGGACGAGTACAACGCCGCTCTGCAGAGGTTCAATGAGGACCTTGAATCGGTTACCAGCAGGATGTCGCCCGATGAGGCGCAGCGATTTCGCGAAAGTTTTTACCGTTCCAGCCGTCCCGATCCCGCCAATTTCACGTACAGAAGCACCTTGAACGACATCAATGATGCTGATGTGACCATCGGCAATTTCACGGCAAGAGATGGGACGCAAATCGCTTTTGTGTACTCGAATGGCGAACTGAGGCGCCTTTCGAAACCAAAGGAGGAACTAACCGAACGGGAAAAGCGGATGGGCGAACATCGTTATGCCAACATCCAGGCCAGTCGAATCACGAACCGAGGACTCATTTTGGGAACAATACAAAATTCGCGTGGCGAACTTTCCGTTGAATCTTCTTATCCGGTGCAGTGGCATCTAGCTTCGGACGACGCACCCAAGGCGCTTGATGTACCCGTGGGTTGGTTTGGTGATTTCCAAGACATCAATAACGACGAGGTCGCCGTTGGGACCACTTACTCGTCGCCGAATTATCACGCTGTCACATTTAAGAATGATCGTTTTACTTCGTTGCCGTTGAGAGGCGCGGAGGCGTCGGAAGCCAGGGCGATCAACGATCGCAGTGATGTAGTAGGCGAGGTCTCCGACGCGACACGCGAGAGACAAGCTTGTTTGTGGAAAGGAAACGAGCTGATTCTTCTAGGAACCCTCGGATTCGCTAGCAGTGCCGAGGCGATCAACGACCGAGAACAAATCGTCGGATGGTCCGATACGGAAGAAGGCATTGTAGACGAGTATGCGCCCCAAAGCGTTCGAGATGCGTCCAAGTATCCCCATGCATTCCTATACCAGGAAGGCAAATTGATGGATCTCAATGCGGCAATTCCTGCGTCGTCTGAGTGGATACTAAGATCGGCCAATGCCATCAATGATGCAGGAGAGATTATAGGCACCGGCGTCCACAAGGGGCGCTGGAGCGGCTTCATCGTCCGCCCTGTGCGATAGCCAGACTTCCCTTCAAGTAAGAGTAAGAACTCTCAACCGGGGACGACGAGGTGTATCCTCGCACTGAGTGACGAGTAATTTCGGCATCGTACTTGCGTGCAGCACGGTAGACGTGGGTGTGTTTTCTACGGAAGAAAATCTATTCCACTTCCTCGCCCCAAAAAACTTCTACTATCGCTTTCACTTTATTGAGTAGGAGCTAAGACTCAAAGCCAAACGTCTTTCCCGTCAGTCCGACAATCCATCCTAGGACGAATAAAATATTGCTACCATGTGTCCATAATCGGAGTTGATCCTCCCGGGTCGTTATGGCTGAGTCCGCAAGCTCCTTCAAGCGTATCTTACTGTCATCGTACTTTCCCTCAAGGGTCACGTTCATTTTAGAAATCTCTTCACTTTCAGCCGAGAAATCTTTCGCGGTATGCTCATTCGTCCTCCACACAATGTCCGCATCTATCCGCTTGGCCAATGTTTTCACCGATTCTGACAAACCAGCGGTCTGTTCCTTTAAGTCTTTAGGAACATCCGGCACACTATTAGCAAACCGAACCAAATTGTCAGCATCAGTTTCCTTCGGCAATACCCGCTCCCATGCCCATGCGAGTTGTCTATTAAACCCTTCGATTGCATCCCGAAGTTCCTTATCCGTAATCTTCGGGGGTGCGGCACTTCCTTCCAATGCAGTCTGGATATTCGCCATACGGACTAGCGAATCGCCTTCCCCCTCACGAATGAGATAAGTTGCTCGTGCGTTCTCAACCTTCTCAATTTCGTCTTTGATCGAGTCTCGTTTTTCGTCCTTAACAAGAAATGTCGCGAGAACAATGGTTGCGCCCAGGAAAGCAGTTACACGGTGCCACTTTCTCAAGAAGTCCGCTATTGGAGTATTGCTTCTCCAAATCAATTCTGGATTGTTCACCGGTTCACCTCGAACGTAAACGCTCGACAATACCACACTAGTTGCGACGATTTTAATCGCGAGAAATCGCGGAAAAAGGTACTCCTCATCCTTGTAATTTCCTTATTGCCCGTTTTTGCTGCCAAATAGACAATGAGCCGATAGCCCTCAAAGTATCTGTGCTATGTCGGAATCCAGATGTGCGATTTCTACCTGCAAAGAATTGTTTAGAGACGCCTGATCTCTAAAATCCGGGTCCGTCAAAGCGACCTTCTCCTTTATCCCAAACCTCTCTGCGTCTCCATTCAATGCCGAAAGCTCCTGGAAGAAATATTCATTCGCGACAAATCTTCCCGCGACTGCCATGAAATAGTCACCTGCAACCCTTAAGCCAAGGTCGTAGGCCTCCCTCTCTGACTTCCCTCCGATAGCCCTTATTTGATCACCGATGAACCTCGCGGCATTGCTGTCCCGATAGTTCTTGATAACGCGCGACCCGTAGTCAAGATGCTGATAGTCGGGTACTTTTATTCCAAGCTCATCCAGTTCAGTACCGATCTCAGCGTACTTTTGAGTTGCTTGTGCTTGAATGTCTTGAGGAACCGGGTCAGTCCTTATGCTCTCTTAATAGCTGATCCACGCCACATTATGTGCAAGATCGTAAGCAATCCTCCTGTCAGAAACGGATCGTTTGTGAAGAATGCCCAAGGCTTCGCCCAATTCCTTTCCTTTCTTAACGACATCTGTTGTGAAGGTAAGAATCGCAAGCAAAATGGTGGCTGTCACGATGACAATCGCCACCGCCGGCCGATTCTTGATCGTTTGTAGCGTCTGCGGGACTCGGTCCGTCTTGACTTCCTTCGTCTTGCCCACAGGCCACCTCCCGCGCAGTCGGAATTCGGTAACACCTCAGCCCCGGCGGTAGCGTCACAAATAGCATCTTTCGAAAGGATTATGCAACATGAAGATGTGATCGGCTCTAGCAAGAGTTGCTCATGTCAACTCATTCTCAGGCGGCGTTACCTCGGACATTGCGCCCGCTAGTAGCAGAGACACTCGATGCGTGTTGGCTCGCGGCGGTTTCTTGCCTTTCAACCCCATGCTCGAAAAGACGAGATCATCATTTGCTGGATATGTTGTTTCTTTGCGCCACGCAACACGCGGTTCAACAATGCCGGCGAAGATGGAAGCACAGGCCTGGTGTGATGGAGCAGCTCTTGGCCGAAGATGCGAAAGCTGCGCCCTTAAAGGCAAAGCCCGCGAGTTCGCGGACGATGTAAAGGCAAGGCGCCTGAATCTATGTGGGGGTATGCTTCCGCGATGCCTCGACGAACTTTGATACCGGAACTCGGGAGGCGCCCCCTATTGAAAAACCAGGCATTCATATAGTCTCGTGTAACGGTTTTGACCTGCCGAGGATCTGAGATTAGAACCCGCCCGGCACATTCCGTTCAAAGTACCTGACAAGACGATCAAATGCAGCTCTACGAACCTCTCCTCGCACTTGTTCAGACCAAGCCGAATATACTCGTGGTGCCCAACTGATTTCAGCACCGTTCTTAACGACCAATTCCGGACTGATGTAGTGCAACGGTTGATCGACTATCGTTCGCTCCCATTCAGACAAACGGCGCCCGGACAAAACACCAGGCTGCACCACGTTTGGGTTCTCCTCTGCCTTGCCTCGGATTGAGCGATCGACAAAAAACGACTGAAACCGTTCTGCAATGCTGCGAAGTGAAATTCTCCCCGCCGAATCCGCGCCTTCTGCCAAGGAAACTAGGAGCAGCATCTTGTAGGAAAGTGTCATTCGCTCCTTCTCGATGTCGTAAAGAACGTCATACATCGAAGAGCTCAGTACACCTGGCGTCGTAGCAACTTCTACCACGATCTCTGAGTGGATCGTCCTTTTACCGCACTCGGTCACGCGCCGTGCGAAATCGCTCTCCGGAATTTCCCTGAACTCATAACCATGTTCGTCGAGAAACGCCTTGTGCTGAGGCACAATTCGATTCGCAATGAACAGAAGCCGCAGGTGGTCGGATGGATATTTAGCCCGGTAGTCGAAGAAGTAGTAAAAGTGCCGTTGGACATGGTTCTCGTCAAGACGGCCGCTTTGAACTTCTACCAGCAGTTGGCGTGCGAGCCGGTCTTCGAAGAGGATGTCGGGGCGGCGGCCGTTTATGACGACTTGCCTACGCACGAGGGCGAGGCCGGGTTCGATAAACAAGTCCGGACAAATTGCAACCGCCGTTTCCATGTCTTTTTCGAGCATAGTTGCCCAGAGCGTAGCGGCTGGAACACCCCATGTCAAAGACCACGGCCGCGGATCTTTTTTGACCGCCTGAAGAAACTAGGGTACGTCAACTCGCACACGGGCGATCATAAGGCGGGTACCCACGCCTTCCGGCGCTTCCGCAATACGTACCTGAAGAACGAGACGTCGTGTCCGAAGGGCCTCCGCGACTACTGGTTGGGACACGCGGGAAATTCGATGGACGATTTGTACGACATGGTGAAAGACAATCCTGTGCTTCGGCAGCAGAGAGCCGCAGAGTACGGAATCGGCTTCGAATTGCCGAATTCGGTCTCAATTGTACCGAATGTACCGAAAAACTCAGCCAAAACTAAGACTAAGAAAGCTGCGTAACCAATTGAATGGGCGAGAGAAAGATTGGTCGGGGAGAGAGGATTTGAACCTCCGACCCCCTGGTCCCGAACCAGATTCTATCGCTTATTGATGTCTATTGGAATCGTCTAGATCGCAAGCCTTTGTTGTGGAATGAGTTGGCGCTAGGCCGTAGGCGGACGTTGATCTTTATTGATCTTTGGTGCTTTGACCGACGCAAAAACGTCTACACTTCGCAGACTACGGAAGTTTCAACTTGTGGTTCCCAACCCCTAGGACCGGTGCTAATATGCGACGTGCAACTTACCGCTAGAGTCCCAGCTACGCGCGGGTTTGCCGCTGTTTGGCTTGCATTGGTATGCAGCTTTACCTTCGGCCAGCAACGCCTGGTTGTTCCGCGGATCACCGAAACAATTGATGAGGCTAACGTCATTGCTCTGCGGGGCAACACACATCCACTAGCTCGCCCCCAATCCGATCTCGGGCCAGCCCCCTCCAACATGAAGCTGAGTCGCATGTTACTGGTGCTCAAGCGTAGCCCGCAACAGGAGAAGGCACTGAGGGTTCTTCTCGACAAACAACAGCTGAAATCCTCGCCGAATTATCGCCTCTGGCTCACTCCGGACCAATTTGGACAGCAGTTCGGCGGGGCTTCGGAAGATATCCGAACTGTTACGTCTTGGCTCTCTTCTCACGGTATGCAAGTCACGAACCTTGCGAGGGGCCGTCAGTTTCTTGAGTTTTCTGGGACGGTAGCTCAGGTGAAAGAGGCTTTTCACACCGAGATTCATCAGTACGAAATCGATGGCAAGCGGTATTGGGCGAACTCGTCTGATCCTCAGATACCCAGCGCACTGGCTTCGGTTGTAGCCGGAATCATTAGTTTGCATAGCTTCGGACGAAAGCCCATGTATGTCACCGGCGGCTCTCTGTCAAACCCCGATAGGCAGGCTGCGAACGCTCAAAACGTATTTCCACTCTGGAACGCCAACTCACTCTACACGGGCAACCCCATCTGTGGCCTTTCCGGAACGATGTTGTGCGAGGCTGTCGAACCTTATGACTTCGCCACCATATACAACGTTTTGCCCTTATGGAATGTGAACTCCCCGATCGACGGAACCGGCATCACAATCGCAATCATCAGCCAAAGTGAAGTCTATCCGGAAGACATCAGCGACTTCCGCAACAATTTCGGACTCCCGCCGGCGACTCTGAACATCATCACCAATGGCCCTTCACCGGGAGTTCTCGTTACGGAGGGTGACGAACTGGAATCAGATCTCGATCTGGAGCTGTCGGGCGGGGTAGCCCCAGGGGCAACTCTCGAGTTGGCCGTTTCCGCTTCGACTGACACCACTTCTGGAGTCGATCTCTCCGCCCTTTATGCGGTCGACAATGATATTGCCCCGATTCTCAGTGATAGCTACGGTGCGTGCGAACTCGAGATGGGAACCGCCGGAAATCAGTTCTACTCGCAACTTTGGCAACAGGCGGCCGCAGAGGGCATAACCGTTCTCGTGTCATCTGGCGATAGCGCCGCCGCGGGATGTGATCGATACCAGCCGATTGCGGCGCAAGGCTTAGCGGTAAATGGCATCTCTTCCACTCCCTACAACGTTGCCGTCGGCGGAACAGACTTTGACGACTTGCAAGACCAGAGCACCTATTGGAGTCCAACCAACAATCCGACCACTCATGAGTCTGCGCTTAGCTACATCCCTGAACGAACATGGAATGACGACTGCACGAATGCAGAGTTCTTCTCCTACGATGGCGTGAGCAATGCGGAGGCGGACTGCAACGATACCAATAGCAAATACTGGGGCATATTCCTTACTCCGGTAGGGGGAAGCGGCGGTCTGAGCAACTGCACGGCTCCGACTGGCCAGACCGTCGACACATGTTCCGGCGGTTATGACAAACCTTCCTGGCAATCAGGACCGGGCGTACCCAACGATGGCAAGCGCGATGTTCCAGATGTGTCGCTCTTCAGCGCTGACGGACTTAACGGGGTTTTTTACGCAGTTTGCCAGAACGGAGTCTGCGCCGGCGGGGATATTGGGGATGTTGTAATCGTTGGAGGTACATCAGCCGCAGCTCCAGAGTTCGCAGGCATCATGGCGCTAGTTAACCAAAAGCAACAGGCTCGTCAAGGCCTGGCGAACTATATCTTGTATCCGCTCGCAGCCCAGTCAGGATCGAGTTGCAATTCCTCAGGAACGCTTAATAGCTCCTGCACCTTTTATGACATCACGACAGGAACAATCTCGGTAGCCTGTCAAACGGGTTCGCCTGACTGCGTCACAAACCTAAGCACGGATGCAAATGGCGTGCTCTCAGGTTTTGATACCAGTGCGGGATACGACCTTGCCACCGGGCTTGGCAGCGTTAATGTGACAAACCTGGTCAACAATTGGAATACCGTCAGCTTCCAGCCAACCAGTTCCACCCTCGCCCTCAGCCCGACCACGCAGATCACTCACGGAACACCTGTAAACGTGAATATCTCCGTCACTCCGCAATCAGGAACCGGAACGCCAACAGGATTGGTTTCTCTCCTGACGAGCACTGGACCAACGGCGGGAGCATTCACGCTGCAGAACGGAACGGTGTCTTCCTCCACATCGATCTTGCCCGGAGGCAGTTACACAGTAACCGCCCACTATGTGGGCGACGGCACGTACGGCGCGAGCGACTCGACACCCGGCATCCCCATGACTGTCTCCGCCGAGCCGAGCACGACCAACCTTCAGGCGTATACCTTGGACCAGAATGGCCACGAAATTCCCTATTCAACCGGGACGTACGCCGCGAGCGTGATTTATCTTCGAACCACTGTTGCGGGACAGTCTGGCCAAGGAGCGCCAACCGGAACCGTAAATCTCACAGAAACAACCAACGGAACAACGACTAATCTACAAGGCGATCCGTTTCCGCTGAACCCCGAAGGTTATACCATGACTCCACTGCCGGGATATTTCTATCAGGCGTTTACTCCCGGAACATACAGTTTCGCAGCTGCGTACAGCGGAGACGCCAGTTTCAACGCGAGCAGTTCCCCATCGACGACCTTTACAGTGACTCCAGCGCCTACAACCTTGGCTCCAAGCGTCCTTCTTGGCACTCCTGTGAACGGTGTCTACTACTTCGGGGCAGGCCAACAGATTCAAATTCTCGTGTCCGTCCTGACCTCAACAACCTTAAGTGCTCTCACCGTTCCGCCGACCGGCACGATGTCGTTCTATTCCAACGGACAACTCCTGGAACCGCCAATTCAAGTCAATAGTAACGGCATTCCGACGTTTACCTCATCACAGCTGCTCGGCAGCTACAACTTTATCGCTCAATACAACGGGGACGCCAACTACGCTCCCTCGACCTCGCCGGTTCTGCTGCTTGCTGTCGGAGAGACCTATAACCTCACAGCCAACCCGGCCACAATCACAATTGCAAAACCGGGACAATCAGGCTCAACGACTCTAACATTCACGGCACTGAACGGATTTACTGGCTCAGGGACGCTGTCGCCATCGATCTGCTCCAATCTTCCAACTGGATCGACATGCAGCTTCAGCCAGAGCACCGTAACGTTCACGGGAAGCACGACGAGCGTGCCCGTCACTCTGACGATCACAACCACTGCCCCGAGTTCGACCAGTTCCGCCAAATACCTCGATTTCAGTGGCTGGATAGAGTGGACTGCTTTCACAGTCATAGCGATGCTTAGCGTCGGAATCGTACTCTTGAGTCCTGCCGGACGCCGCCCGCATGTAGTCTTTTCGATGTTGGCCCTGGTGTCTCTTGGGTGTGCCATTGCTTGTGGTGGAAGCAGCAGCACGGGCACAACGGGAGGGGGCGGTGGTGGTGGGGGAGGAGGCGGCGGGGGAACGGGTGGAACACCGGTTGGGAGCTATACGCTTTCGCTACAACCAACGATCGGCGGCAATACCCCGGGGCCGTTCTTCGTCGGTGTTAATGTGCAGTAGCTGCTTGGGGTTTCCCCCACAGCTAGGACTGTGTAGCGTAGCGATAGCAGCAAGAGCAAGATTTCAACTCTGTTCATAATCTATCCCGCATATTCAGGATCGAACTATAGATTTCTGTCCACGATCTAGTTAGCCGAAAAACGTGCCCTTCATCTGACATCACGTGCCACTGGCTGTCCTTTGCTCGCAAAGAGCCAGCGCCAAGAAAGGATTCAATTACTGTTCTTGCAGCCTCCGGAGGTTCGATATCGTTTTCTCCATGGAAGCCATATAAAGGCCGATTCCACCCAACCCTAGGTGGAGCGGGAGCACTTCGTCCGATCATCGAGACCAAGACGACTCCAGCCACGTCTTCTTCACCTGAATTTCCAACAGCGGCCGCCAACAGAGCTCCGTAACTGGTACCCATTAGGATCACCTTGGACTTGCCGTGCATTGCCCTCGCGTACTTGCACGCGGCAATGATGTCTTTAACCTGTGTTTGCAGGTCAGAAGCCCGTTCAAAACGATACCCGTATCCTTCAGAGCCACGGTAATTTGGGGAGATTACGTCAATTCCTGCTTCATTCATAACTGATGCGAGAACCTCCCAGCGCCGATACTGCTGCAAGTGAGGTCCCCCGTGAACGTCAACCAACACAACGCCTGCATCCTTTGGTTTCGCTTCGCCTGAACGGGGCCAAAAAACTGTTTGTATTGGAACGCCGTCGGCTGAAGTGATTGAAATCATCCCCGCATTACTTGCCCTCGCAGAAGCGCTCGCAGGGCGATATACGAGATCCTGCTTTGTGGCACCAACTTGGAACGCGTAGATACTAGGCGGTTCAACTGGACTCGTATACAACACGCCAATGGATTCCGAATGGCTTCCTGAGAGCTTCGAGCCGGAAATGAGCTTTAAAAATCGGACCACCCCGGGGCGCACCCACATGGCATCCGGGGCAGCGGATCGACATTCAGTGCTGTACATGTGAATTTCGGAATTGTGTGTTACGGAGTATATGACTCGTGTTTGAGAAATGAAGTGCGGAGAGGAAATCTCATCCTGCTGCAAGCTGCACGTCAAAAGTCGATGGAACTGTAAGTCGACTTTTACAAGTTGACGAAAGTCGCCGTCCAGCCGGGCAGCCAATGCTAGAGTCTTGGAATCGGGCGACCACGACAAGTCCCGTATGTCCGATGCGGGACTTCGTCCCACAGGAATGCTCCCGACAACATTTCCGCCGCTAGCATCAATAATCTGCAGCACAGAAGGGCTATTCCGGAGAACTGCCGCGATCCATCGTCCGTCAGGTGACCACTCGAAATCGGACTGAGTTCGAATGTGCGCCGTAAGTGATCGCGGGCGTTCTTGTCCGCGAACGTCTACTGCCCAGATTGTCGCCTCTTCATTCGTTCCCACGAGGTACGCCAATCGGGAACTGTCAGCGCTCCAGCGGATCGATTGAAACGCCGTGTTGGTTGCAGGGCCATTGAGGTCCTTCACATTCGAACTTTTAATGGTCCACAGGAACGGGCGGTAATCTTCCCCATTTCCTACCGCCAAAAGATACGCGATTTCATCTCCGTTCGGAGACCAACTCATCCCTAGATGTACGTTTTTCGATTCAACTTCGCTTATTACAGCTCGCGTTCGACGATCGATGACGGACAGCTTCTCGGAATCCCATCCAATCGCTTTCAAGAGAATCATCGACCCGTCCCGCGAAATGCTCACAGCTGCGGGGTACTGTGATCTCAGCTGGGTCACTACCGTCTGATTAAGATCCTTAGGATTCTGGCCTTGTCCGGCGGCAAGAAATGCCAGCAGAACACCAACGGAGGTTCCTCTAGGAGTGCGAACACACGGGAAGGTCTGACGCAGCATCTTACTAAACACGCCTAGGCTCGAATTGGCGCTAGTTTTCACAGCCTATTTGCGCTTGGACGTAGGACCATGGGAAACGATCGCCGGGACAGAGGGTTCCGATTTTCAAATCTTGATGGCGCTGAATTCGTGCACACGGAATCAAATATTTCGTCTTGAGATCGTTTACCAATACTACCAAGCTGTGAATTTGGGCTTTGGTAGGGCGTATTATTCCCAGCCGTCCTTCGGGATTGGCGACTGTACTGAAATTGCCAATGAGACATATTCCCAAAGCGTTGTTATAGCCCAGGGTGTGTGCCCCCAGACAACGCTCAGGCCTCCCACTTTGAACCGTACCATCGGGCAGGATCACATAGTGATATCCAATGTGATACAAATGCCCATCGCAGAGGACGCTGAAGCCTCGGCTTTCATGAAGGTGATCGATTACAGTGGCGTCCGTCGGACCTGGAAACTTTGCAAAGTCTGCTGCGGTCAACGCGGAATGGTGGATTACAATGCCAGTGGGATTTATGGAATTCTCGGATTGCCCAAATGAGACCGACGCGAAAGCCCATACCACTATTGCCAAGACCATAGCTTTTGAAGTCGGTTTCATTACGCCTCTATTTCAATCCAGAAAACCATGTGGGCTCGGAATTTGCTCGCAGGTATGGCTCCTCTGTGCGTACTCCTTTCGCTCTGGGAATATCTGGGAAAGACCCTCCCAAGCACCTGATGCTTCACAAGGCGACGCAAACCACACGAGTGTCGTAGGCAGCAGATCATCAATCGTTTGCCTCGGACCGGCGTAGAGCCGATTGTTGTGTGCTGCCGTAATGGGAGTCATCCGCTGCCATTTATTTAGGGCGATTTGCAGTTCTTCAGCAGCTTCCGCCTTCCGCCCAGCCCGTAGCTCAATTCCGCCAGTCTGCAAAAATGGCTTTGCAAGTGACGAGTCTAAGGTTTTCGCTTTGTTATAGCAATCAAGCGCTTCGTCCGTTTCGCCACGCATCTCGTGGATCTCTCCTAGGTTGGACCAGACAAGCGGTAAATTAGGCAATTCAGACACAGCGACCTCGAGCAGGTCTTTTGCTCGAGCTAGATTTCTTTGATAAAAATACATCTTCCCTAGTCGTGCATCCAGAATCGGGTCATCCGCGAGCCGAAGACGAGACTCAAGTTTTACGATACAGCGATTGAGAAGCGCCGTTGACCGATCAGGAAACTGGTTACGGTAACGGACGTAAAACTGTGAGTCTAGGATAGAGGGAGAAAGCTCAATGGCAATCTCGTACTGGGACTCTGCCTCGTCGATATTGCCGTTCTCTTGCTGAAACATCGCGTAGCTAAGATGGAAAACTGCGTTGTCCGGATCAAGTTCAGTAGACTGTTTCCAATCCATTGCGGCTCGTCCATCGTCTCCCAAAAGGTGCTCCAGCCAAGCAAGATTATGATGCGCAACCGCATCGCGGCCATTTAACGCCAGCGCACGTCGGTATTCTGCAATCGCCTCTTGAGCGGGCTGCTGGTCCACCGACCTCAAGGGTGGCTTCTTACTTTGTATGGTTCGTGAACACTGTGACGGAAGCTGCTGACTATCCCAATATCCTCGCCAGCTTCGATATCGGGCGTTGGAAGGCCAGAGTCGAATCGCATCGTCGATACTTTCGCGCGCAGCCACAAAATTGGCGGAGGCCATTTGCGAATAGAAGTCACCGAGTTCGTCATCTGCCCTTTCGTGCTCCCATGCGGGCCACTGAACCAGCGCCGCGATACTCGCTACCGCAATTAAAACTGGCTTCATTTTCATGAAGCCGAAGTCACTTCCCCACAAGCCAGAGCAATAAGAGCAAACATCATTACGAGCGTTGTGGTGTGTTCGAACAACGAGGAGTACGTCAGCTCCCGAAATAGGACCGCGAGAATCCCCGCAGCAAAGCAGCACTTCATCGCCTTGTGAGCTGCGAGTCGACGATCTGCACGCAATAGTTGCTCCTGCTTCCTCTTTCTGCGCATTTCCAGTTCGCGAGTGTTGGCTTTACCAGTTCGCATAGTGCTATGGAAATCGAATGCGGCGGCAATCAAAAGAACACAGTAGAGAACGAATCCGGAAACTCCTTGTTCAACCAACACCTGAATCGGCAGGCTAAAAGCCCGGCCCGCGAACCCCGTGGTCTCCTCAGCGTTGCTCGAAGAAAGCAGAAAAAGCGCAGCATTGGAGGGCCCCACTCCGGCTATCGGGTGTTCTCGCACCAAGGCTAACGATCGACGCCAAATTTCGACCCGGCCCTGCGTGCTCCTGACCTGACTCGTATGGCGCCCCACATATGCGCTGAAAATGTTGGGATACCACGCTGATTCGCATAACAGTATGAGAAGCAGCCAACCTGTCGTACCGCAAACCAGAAGCGTTCCTGTCTTTCGATTGATTACCTTGTAGGTAACCATCAAAGTTAGAGTCAGCAGGGGAAAGAGCACCACGGCACTGCAGATCGA
>Ga0335078_10003997_pt1 | contig 21917 bp, 15 predicted proteins | sample Lox_Sample_32_FD_206711 | JGI IMG/M metagenome (GOLD analysis project Ga0335078, IMG submission 206711) | Soil microbial communities from Loxahatchee National Wildlife Refuge, Florida, United States - Lox_Sample_3.2 | ecosystem: Environmental > Terrestrial > Soil > Wetlands | place: USA...
ACCCCGGCGAACTCCGCGCCCAGCCCGCCGCCCGCCCCGGTGACGAGCGCCACCTTGCCGGACAGGTCAAACAGATGGTCGTTGGACATCGACAGCCCCACTAACGCTCTTATCACGTGCTCGGTGACCACAAATTATCCCAAATTGGGTGATCAATTGACTCGGGGACGTGAAAAGACGCGACGATCATGACCAGAGTGACCCCGTGGGGGTTAATGGGGGGCTGATGGGGGTTGTTAATGGGGGCGGAAGTGGTCGGCGATCTGGCGGGCGTAGTAGGGCTGCCAGGGCTGGCCCGGGCTCTCCGCGTTGTACTTCTTGTCCAGGCTGACGAGCAGGTAGATCAGCTCGCTGCGGACCGGCCTGACGCCCAGCAGGGCCGGCAGCTCGGACAGATCGATGAGCCACTGGGCATACCAGGACGCCCAGTCGTCGTCGGCTCCCTCCACGATCCGGAACACCCGGTGGTGGGTGTCGGCCGCCTCCGTCAGCAGGTCGCCGATCTGCTCGAGCGTGGATGCCATGTCCGTCCCCCATTCCCTCGAGAAAGCTTGCGCCGGGCGGGTCACGGCGGGATCCTCCCGGCCCGGGCGGCACGTCAGGTCATCCTCGCACGCGAGCCCGGGCCGCCGGGCACGGCCGGGGCCGGCTGATCGCGGTAGGTGTCCTCGATCAGGGCGAGCAGCCGGTCCACGTCCGCGACGTTCGACGCCAGGCCGACCGACGCGCGGATGGCGCCGCCGCCGGGGATGCCGGCCGCGGCCGCGAACTCGTCGGCCGTCCGGGCGCCGCTGCGCCGGGCCCGGGCGAGGTCCGGCCTGGTCAGGCCCAGCGCGGCCTCGGCGGCACCGGGATTGCAGAAGCATCCGGTGCGGATGGAGATCCCGGCCGCGGCGGTGGCCCGCTCCACCGCCCGTACGCCGAAAGCCACGCCCCGCGGGTCGAGCAGGCTGAACGCCACCGTGCCGCCCCGCCGGCGGAGCCCGGCCGGACCGTGGATCCGGGCCATCGGCTGCCCGTTGCCGTGCCGCAGCCCGCCCAGCCGGTCGAGCAGCCACCCGGTCAGGCAGCTCAGCCGCTCGCGGACCAGGTCCGCGTCGACACGGTTGATCCAGGACAGGCCGAAGGCCACGTCGGGGATGGTCAGGAAGCTGGGCGTGCCGTCCTCGAACCAGGCCTCGCCGCCGGCCGGGGCGTGCCAGCCGCCCTGCACGCTCACCGCGGCGATCGTCCCTCCCGCGAACCAGGGACGGCGCAGCCGGGCCAGGGCCTCGCGCCGCGCGATGAGGCAGCCGACGCCGGTCGGGTACCCGAACACCTTGTACCAGCTCACCGGGACAAAGTCGGGCCGCAGCGCGGACAGGTCGAGCCGGTTGGCCGGGACGTAGGCGGCCGCGTCGAGCAGCACGTCGTAGCCGCGTTCGCGGGCCAGGTCGATCCAGCGCAGCTCGTGCTGGACCCCGGTGAAGTTACTCTGCGCCGGGAACGCGAACAGGCCGCGCCGGGCCGGCCCGAGCCGCCGGGGCCGCAGCGCGGCCGTCACCGCGTCGTCGTCAACCCGCAGGTCCGGCGAGCCGAACGGGATGTACCTGACCGCCGCGCCCCGGGCCCGGGCGAACTCCCGGATGCCATGGACCGAGTTGTGGTTGTCGCTGGTCAGCACGAACCGGCGGCCCCGGCCGAACGGGTACGCCTCGCCGACGAGGCGGCACGCGCCGCTGGCGTTCGGGGTGAAGATCACCGCGTACTCCTCCGGCGGCGCGTTGAAGTGCCGCCGGACGGCCTCGCGGGTCCGCTCGATCAGCTCGGTCGACGCGGCCGAGGCCGGGTTCTCCGAGTGCGGGTTCCCGAAGCAGCGCCCGCGCAGCCGGGCTGCATGGGCGCTGAGCTGCGCCTGCGCGGCCAGTCCCGCCCCGGTGTAGTCCAGGTAAGCGTGCCCGGTGGCGTCGAGGTAGCCGTACTCGGCCGTGCGCAGGTCATCCAGCACGCCGGTGGCGCGGTAGCCGGGGTACGCCGCGTCGAACACCGGCGGGGCCGGGTGCCCGCGCCCGGTGACCGGGCCGGGGTCGCCGGCCGGGCCGGCCGGGCCGTGCTGCTTCGTGAGCGTCGCCAGCGCCATCGTCCCGTACCCCCGCGTTCCGCGGGCCGGGGGCGGGCCTGGCGCCCGCCCCGGTAGCCCCGCTGTCTTGACCGAACGTACAGTCAGGGGCTTGACCGGCGGTGAAGCACGGATTGAGTGGCTATTGCGCGCCGGCTAGCGCCGGTCTTCTCCGCCCAGCAGGTCGGTGCCCTGCTCGTCGGGTTCCGCGCCGCCCAGCACGTCCCCGCCCGGCTCCGATCCGCCCAGCAGGTCGGTGCCCTGCTCGTCGCGCTCGGCGCCGCCCAGCACGTCCCCGCCCGGCTCCGATCCGCCCAGCAGGTCGGTGCCCTGCTCGTCGGGCTCCGGGCCGCCCAGCACGCCGGGGTCGCGCCCCGGTACCGACTGTTCCGTCATGTCAGCCTCCCGCGGTATCGGCCGCACACATGGTTCCGCGTTGCGAGGCTAAGCCGTGCCAGGGGCCGGCCACAACCCTCATCCGGGTAGCTCAGGACCGGGCCGCGCCGGGCGGCGCAGATCCGGTCAGATCAGGAACGTGGGCTGGTCGATGCCGAGCCGGACCCGGGCGAAGGCCTGATCCCGCCCGGCGCTGAACAGGATGTGCTGGGCGGCGGTGTGGACGTCACGGAAGCAGCGCTGCAGCGGGTGGTGAGCGAAGACCGCTTCCGCGCCAGCCAGCCGGAAGACCCGGCCGACCGCCTCGACGCTGGCCCGCACCGCCTGGCTCGCGGCCAGCAGGACCAGTGCCCGCTGCTCGAGGCCCGGCGCGTCGCCGCGGCGGGCGGCGTCCCAGGTCGCGCCGGTGACGTCGCGCAGGAAGGCCCGGCCGGAGGCCAGCGCTCCCTCGGCACGGGCCAGCTGGCGCTGGGCGTCCCCGTCGTGGCCGATGCTGTGCGCGGCCGGGCCCCGGACCTTGCCCGCGGCCACCACCGCGAACTCGTCGAGGGCGCGGCGCGCGATGCCCAGCGGGACCGCCGCCAGGAACATCGCGGCCAGGGTGACCAGCGGGATGCGCCACAGCGGGCCGTCGTGGCGGGCGGGCTCGAAGAACGGGGCGGCGAGGTGCTCGGCCGGCACGTCCGCGCCGGAGAGGGACAGGTGATGGCTTCCGGTCCCGCGCAGTCCCATCCCGTCCCAGGTGTCCTCGATGACGGCGGACCGGGCGGGAACGAAGGCGAACCGCCAGTCCGGCGCGCCGGCCGGCCGGGCTGACCCCGGTGACGCCGGCCGGGGCCCGCCGGTCCCGGTCACCAGCGTGCCGACCTGGAGCCAGGTGGCGTGCGGGCAGCCGCTGTTGAACGGCCACCGGCCCGACACCAGGAAGCGGCCCGGCCCCCCGGGCGCGGCCTGGCCCAGCGGCGCCCACATGCTGGTGGAGACGAAGCCCGGGTCGTCCCCGATCATCTCCCTGGCCACCGCGGGGTCGAGCCAGGCGAAGAACGCCGTGCTGTTGCCGATCACGATGGTCCAGCCGGCCGAGCCGTCGGCGTGGCTGATCTCCTCGAAGATCTCCGCGGTGGTGAGCGGGTCCAGCTCGAGCCCGCCCAGCGACCGCGGGAGGTTGATCCGGAACAGCCCGGCCGCCTTGGCCCGCTCGACCAGGCCGGCCGGCATCGTCCGGCACCGCTCGCCCTCGGCCGCGCGGGCGCGGAAGTCCGGGATCAGGCCGTCGAGCGCGTCCCGCAGCGAATCGGTCCTCATGCCGCCAGCATCACCGGCGCGCGGCCGCCCGGCATCCCTGAGATCAGGTATCCGGTGGCCCGCCCCGGCTCGCCGCGAGCGCGGCCAGCTCGGCCCGGGATTCCACGCCCAGCTTGGCGAAGGCGTGCTTGAGGTGCGTCTCGACCGTGTAGCGGGACAGGAACAGCCGCGCGGCGATCTGGGCGTTGGTCAGGCCCTCGGCGGCCAGGCGCACGACGGGCAGCTCGGCGTCGGTCAGTGAGGGCCAGCCCAGCGCGGGCCGGGAGGTCCTCGGCCCGGCCCGGCCGCGCCGGCCCGGCCGCTTCCGGGACGGCGCGACCTCGGCCACGAAGGCCAGGATCTCCTCCGCCACCGCGGGCCAGTCCCCCACCCACGGCAGGTGATCCTGGCCGGGCAGGATCCTCAGGACCGCCCCCGGGATCTGAGCGGCGACCAGGCGGGCATCCGCGACCGGGATGACGTCGCGGTCGCGGTGCAGGACCAGGGCCGGGACGGAGAGCCCGGTCATCAGGTCGCGCACGTCGATCAGTCCCAGCGACTCGACCAGGGCGGCCGCCATCGCCGGGCTGGCCGCGGCCCGCTCGAAGGCCCCGGCCTCCTGGCGCACCGCCGGCCCGGCCAGGCTGGGCGCGACCAGGTCGATGAGCCGGCCCTGTCCCCACTGCCGGACCGTGGACCGGTAACGCCGCAGCAGCGCGGCCCGCGGCCCGCGGTACGAGGTGCCGTACAAGATCAGGCCCTGCGTCCGGGCGGGATGGGCGGCGGCGAACGCGATCGCGGCCCGGCCGCCGTCGGACAGCCCGAACAGCACCGCGCGCCGCGACCGCGCGGCGGCCATGACCGCGGCCAGGTCCTGCACCCGCTGCTCGGTCGTGGGCAGCCCGGTCGTCGGATCCGACAGCCCGGTGCCGCGCTTGTCCAGCCTGATCAGGCGGGCGCCGTGCTCCAGGGCCCGCACGAACCGGCGGTAGCCTGGCTGCTGCCACTGGATGTCCAGGTGCGAGACCAGGCCGGGCAGCATGACCAGGTCCGGCGGGCCGGTGCCGGAGACCTGATAGGCGATCTTCGCGCCGGCTGACGGCGCGTAATGCGTTTCCGGCGGACGCTGGGCCACGAGGCGTAGCGTAAAGGCCGGGACCCGGATCGGCCCGGATCGGCCCGGCCGGTCGTTCGGCGATGAGGTGGCATGGCAACCGAACTGGTTCTGCTGGGCACGGCGGGCGCGCCGATGCCGGTGGCCGGCCGCGGCGGCATCTGCTCCGCGCTGGTCGTCGGCGAGCGGGTATTCGTGATCGACTGCGGCCGCGGCGCGCCGTCGGCGTTCGTCGGCGCCGGGCTCGACTTCACCCGCCTGGAGGCGGTGTTCCTCACCCACCTGCACGCCGACCACATCGGCGACCTGCCCGGCATGCTCCTGTACCCGTGGGGGATCCGCTGGGGCGCGGGCGGCCCGCTGCCTCCGGTCCGCGTTTACGGGCCGTCACGCCCCGGCTCCCTCCCGGCTGGTGACGCCAGCTTTCATCGCCAGACCACGATCCACCCGGAACGTCCCGCGCCCGGCACCGCTGACCTGGTCGAGAGCATCCTGGCCGGCTACGCCTATCACCTGAACGTCATGCCCCTGGACGCCCGCATGCCCGACGCCGGCGCCCTGGTCCGGGCGGCCGACATCCACGTCCCGGCGGGCGCGCCCCGGGCCCCGGTCGTGGTGTTCGAGGACGCCGCGGTCCGGGTCACCGCCGTCGCGGTGATGCACGGCCGGGCGGTCCCGGCCCTGGGCTACCGGTTCGACACCACGGACGGCTCCGTGGTGTTCTCCGGCGACACCGCGGTGAACGACGACCTGATCGCGCTGGCCCGGGGGGCCGACATCCTCGTCCACCAGGTCGCCGACCTCGGCTACCTGGAGCGGCACGGGTTGACCCGGGCCGCGCTGGAGCGGATGGCCGCGCTGCACACCGACGTCACCCAGGTCGGCGGCGTGGCCGAGCGCGCCGGGGTCGGCGAGCTCATCCTCAGCCACTACCTGCCGGCCGAGCCCGACGCGATCACGGAGGAGGACTGGGCCCGCCGCGCCGGACGCGGCTTCAGCGGGGTGACCACCGCGGGCCGCGACGGGCTGCGCCGGTCGCTGCCGCGCGCCGCCTCGTGATCGCCAGCGGGCCGGACCGGGGGGTATCCGGGGGCCTGCGGCTGTTACCATGATCTTGTCAATGCGTGCATGCCAGGCCACCGCGGCCAGCGGCCGGCCCACGGTGGTCTCGCGCTGGTGGCGGAGCTTGTCGGAGCCTACCGGGAGGGCCTGACCGCCGCCGCGCTGGCCTGGCTCGCCCCGCCAGGCTAAGAGACGTTGCTGATCAGCCAGAACGTGACCCCGGTGCCCGCCCCGTAAGCCAGGTGGGCGCCGAGGTCCTTGGCCAGCGTCTTGACGTCGTACTCCCAGATCGGCTTGTACAGCCCGCCCTCCGGCAGGACGACGTAGCCGCTGGTCCAGACCGTGGCGCTCGGGCGCTCCGGTCTCTAGTGTCCCAGTTGCGGGCGGCCGCGCCTATGGCGCCCCCGATCTTCGGCGGAGGTAGCAGCGGGGATGAACAGCACCATGGACGGGCTGCCGATCGGTGACTACGGGCTGCTGTCGGACTGCCGCTGCGCGGCCCTGGTCAGCCGGGCCGGCTCGGTCGACTGGCTGTGCTTCCCGCGGTTCGACGCGCCGTCCGTCTTCGCCCGGCTGCTCGATGCGGGAGGCGGCCACTTCGCGATCCGGCCGGCCGGCGGCTTCGAGGCCAGCCGCGCGTACGCGGACGAGACCATGGTGCTGGAGACGACGTTCCGGGCGCGGCACGGCACCGTCGTGCTCACCGACGCGATGGCGGCGGGCCGCGACGAACGCGGCCACGACCTGGGCGCCGGGTCGCCGGGAGCCCTGCTGCGCCGGCTGGAGTGCACCGGCGGGGAGGCGGACGTCGAGGTGGAGTTCGCGCCGCGGCCCGAGTACGGGCTGATCGAGCCGATCCTGCAGGAGGTCCCGGCCGGCCTCGCGGTACGCGGCGGCGCCAGCAGGCTGCTGCTGTCCGGGCCGCCCGGCTGGCAGGTCACCGGGGCCACCGCCACCACGCGCCTGCACCTGACCGCGGGCCAGGCCGTGTGCTTCGCGCTCCAGCACGGCCAGTCCTGGGCGCCGCCCCCCGCGGCCTGGACCGCCGACGAGATCGCCGGCCGGCTGCAGGACACGATGGAAGCCTGGCGCTCCTGGTCGGCCCTGCACCAGAGCTACGAGGGGCCCTGGCGCGACCTGGTCCGCCATTCCGGCCGGGTGCTGCAGGCGCTCACGTTCCAGCCGACCGGGGCCATTGTCGCCGCGGCCACGACCTCGCTGCCGGAGGCCATCGGCGGCGAGCGCAACTGGGATTACCGCTACACCTGGGTCCGTGACGCGTCCCTGACCATGGGGGCCCTATGGGTGGCGGCCTGCCCCTTCGAGGCCAGCAAGTTCTTCGGCTTCATGGCCGACGCCGCCGCCTCCCAGCTGGCCAGCGGGCTGGACCTGCAGATCATGTTCGGGGTCGGCGGCGAGCACGACCTGTCCGAGCGGGAACTGCCGCACCTGGCCGGCTGGCGGGCCAGCCGGCCGGTGCGGGTCGGCAACGCGGCGTGGCAGCAGCGCCAGCTTGACGTGTACGGGGAACTGCTCGGCGCGGCGGGACGGCTGGCCCACTACATCGGCGAGCTCGATCCGGTCGCACGGCGGTTCCTGGCCGACGCGGCCGACACGGCCGCGCGCCGGTGGACCGAGCAGGACCAGGGCATCTGGGAGATCCGCGGCGCGCCCCGGGACTTCCTCTACTCCAAGCTCATGTGCTGGGTCGCGCTCGACCGGGCGATCACCCTGGCCGCGCAGATCGGCGCGGGAGACCGGGTGGCGAGGTGGACCGCCGCCCGGGACCAGATCCGCGCGGTCATCACCGGGCGGGGCTGGGACGACCGGGCCGGCGCCTTCACCCAGGCCTTCGGGAGCCAGGACCTCGATGCCTCCAGCCTGATGATGGCGATCTACGGGTTCTGCCCGGCCAGCGACCCGCGCATGAAGGCGACCATCGATGCGACTGCGGCCCGGCTGACCGACCAGCGCGGCCTGGTATACCGCTACAAGGCGCAGGACGGCCTGGCGGGGACCGAAGGGACGTTCCTGACCTGCACGTTCTGGCTGGCCCAGGCGCAGGCGATGGCGGGGGATGCGGACCGGGCGACCGCGACCTTCGAGCGCGCGGCGGCGGTCGTCAACGACGTCGGGCTGCTGTCCGAGGAGGTCGACCCGGCCAGCGGCCAGCTGATCGGCAACTTCCCCCAGGCATTCAGCCACATCGGCCTGGTCAATGCCGCCTGGGCCATCGAGCAGGCCCAGGAGCACGCCGCCCCGGCACCGCTGTGACCCGGGAGCGCCGTACCCGGGATCGGGCTAGCTATGCGCGGCGTCGCGGGGAGGGACGCGCAGCAGCAGGCCCCCCGGCTGCACGCTGACCCGCAGTAGTTAAGGATGCTGGTACATGCCGGGCAAGCCAGCAGCGTGCGGGCGGTCCTGCCGCCGCTACGCCGGCCCGCCCGGGCTGAGGCCAGCCATCCTGGCGAACTGCCGGGCCCGGTCCAGCGGGACGGTGACCCCCTTGTGCCGGTAGTGAGCGACCGCCTGTTCGAGATACCCGGCCGCCGCGGCGGGCTCGCCGGCCAGCCAGAACACCTCGGCGGCATCGAGGGCGGCATCGCCCTGGGACAGCGGCGCCTGCATGCCCTCGGCCAGCGCGAGCCCCTCGGCCGCCAGCGCGCGGGCGGGACCGAACTCGCCCCGGCGGGCCGCCACCTTGGACCGCACCTGCCTGCTCATCATCTGCGTGATGATGTCGTCGCTCGCGCCGGCGCCGGCGGCCCTCCCGGCCCAGGTCTCCGCCTCGTCGTAGCGGCCGAGGCCGTAGAGCGCCTGGGCCAGCTCGCAGGCCTTCGTCGACCAGTAGGAGCGTTCCCCGATCTCCTCCAGCTGAGCGCAGGTGCGCCGGGCGGCCGCCTCGGCCCGGGCGAACTCGCCCGCCTGCATCTCCAGCTCCCAGCCGTTGGCGAGGATCAGGCCGAGCCGGTCGCCGCGCTCGGCCAGCCGCTCGATCTCGGCGCGGTACGCCGCCCGCGCCTCGTCGAAGCGGCCGATCAGCGGGAGCAGCCAGGCCCGCCAGTAGTCCGGCCAGGAGGGCTGCTCCAGGCGCACGGCCTCCGCGTCGAGCCAGCTGAGCACCTCGGTGACCGGTGCCGGCCCGAAGACGACGGCGGAGACCCGGTTGACCAGGCACCATCTCGCCAGGTACTGCTCACCGGCCGCGGCCGCGTGCTCGGCGGCACGCAGGGCGGCGTCAGCAGCCGCGCCGAACCGGCACCGGTAGTGCTCGAGCCCCCAGGTGGCGAGCCACAGCGACCCCAGGGCGGCGTGGTCGCCGGCCTGCTCGAACACCGGCCGCGCCGTCTCAATGGCGTGTTCCAGCCCGGCCAGGCGGCCCTCCGGATCCAGGTGAGTCAGCAGGTAGAGGCGGGCCAGCTCGCCCCTGAGCTGCCCGACGCGGTCGCCGGCCGCGGCCGCCCGCGCCGACGCGTCACCGGCCCGGCCCGCTGCCTCCGCGAGCCGCCCGGCCTGGAACAGGGCCCAGACGACGCTCAGCTCCAGCGCGCTGTCGGCTTGGTCGGCTGGCACCAGCCGGCTGGCGCGTTCCAGGAGGTTCAGCGCGGCGCCGGTGTCAAGCCGGTCCAGGGCGCGCGCGCCCGCCACCTGCAGCCGGGCCGCCGCGTCGGCGGCCACGGCCCGGGCCGCCGCGTCGACCGCGCCGAGCTCCCGCCGGTAGCCGTAGGCCTGCTCGAGGTGATAGCCGACGATCTCGTCGCGCTCGGGCAGGTCGCCCGCCCGCTCGTCCAGCCAGGCCGCGAATGCCTCGTGCAGCTGCGCCCGCACCGACTTCGGCAGCCCGTCGTAGGCGGCGTCCCGGATCAGCAGATGACGGAACCGGAACGCGTCGTCGCCCGGGAGCCGGGCCGCCTCCGGCCGGACCAGGTCCTTGCGCACCAGCGTGACCAGCCGGGCCGGCACCGAGGGGTCATCCGGGCCGAGGGCCTCGACGGCGCTGCGGTGGAACGAGCGGCCCTCGACCGAGCCGCGCTCGAGCACCCGGCGCTCGGCGGGCTCGAGCTGGTCGAGCCGGGCCGCGAGCAGCGCCTGGATGGTGGGCGGGACCGAGACGCGGCCGCCGCCCGCGGCCAGCACGGCCGCGATCTCCTCCAGGAAGAACGGGTTGCCCGCCGCCGTCTCCAGCGCCCGGGCCCGCAGCGCCGGGTCCGGGCCCGCGCCATCCGGCAGCAACCGGGCGATCAGCTCGCTGGCCTCATCGGAGTTCAGCGGCTCCAGCAGCACGGTGGTCGCGTTGAGCTTGCCCCCGCCCCAGGCGGGCTGGCGTTCCAGCAGCTCCGGCCGGGCCATGCACAACAGCAGGATGGGCGCCCCGCGGCTCAGGTCCGCCACGTGTTCCACCAAGTCGAAGAACGTCTGCTCGCCCCAGTGCGCATCGTCGAGGATGACGACCAGGGGCCGGGCCGCGGCGGCGCGTTCCAGCAGCTTGCGCACGGCCCAGGCGATCTCGGCCGACGTGCCGGCCGCCCCCGCCTCGCCGAGCAGCGCGCGGATCGCGCTGGCCTGCCCGTCGCGGCCGCCGCGGACCTCGTCGCCCAGGCCGGGCAGCGCGAGAAGCTGCCGCACGACCTCCACGACGGGCCAGTAGGTGATGCCCTCCCCGTAGGACAGGCAGCGGCCCCCCACCACCGTCGCGTCGAGGCCGGACACGAACTCGGCCGCCAGCCGGGACTTGCCCACGCCCGCGACCCCGAGCAGCGTGAACAGGCCGCAGGTACGCTCGCGGACCACGTTCGCGAAGGCATCCTCGAGCATCCGCAGCGGCGAGGCCCGGCCGACCAGCGGGGTGCCGTGCCGCCGGGGCGGCGACCCGGTGTCGACCAGCACCTCGACCAGGCGGGAGACGGCTACCGGACCGGATTTCCCCTTGAGCGTCATCGGCTCCGGCGGCTCGACCACCACCGCGTCCCTGACCAGGCTGACGGTGTCCGGGCCGAGCAGGATCTCCCCCGGCGCGGCCGCCTGCTCCAGGCGCGCGGCGATGTTCACGGCGTCGCCCACCGCCAGCCACTCGTCGGTGGCGGTCACCGCCTCGCCGGTGTTGACCCCGGTGCGCAGCTGCAGGGTCGTGTCGTAGTCCCGGCGCAGCGCGGCGTTGAGCTCGGGTAGCTGGCTGCGCAGGTCGGCGGCGGCCCGGACGGCGCGGAGCGCATCGTCCTCGTGCACGTGCGGCACGCCGAACACGGCCACCACCGCGTCGCCGATGAACTTCTCCACGGTGCCGCCGTGGCGGGTGATGACCCGCTGCGCGAACTCGAAGTACCGCTCCATCACCCGGCGCACGGCCTCGGGGTCGAGCCGCTCGCCGAGCTCGGTCGAGCCGGTCACGTCGGCGAACAGGGCCGTGATGGTCTTCAGCTGCTCCGGCCGGGCGGGAGCCGCCGCGAGCGGGGTCCCGCAGCGGCTGCAGAAGCGGGCATCGGGCGGGTTCTCGTGCCCGCACCTGGCGCAGGCCTGCACGCGATGACGGTATCCGAACCTCGCCGCGCTCGGTACCGCGGCCGGCCCGGGGGTACCCGCCCGCCTGGTGCCAGAATGTCAGTAAACGTGGACGGAGGCGCTGATGGCCGCGGAGCCGCATGTGCCGCCGGGCGTGGATCCCTCAGTGCCCAGCCCGGCCCGGCGGCCGTAGCCGGCCGCCCGCGGTCAGGGACGGTCTGCCCGGTTGCCGGCGGCGACGGCCCGGGCCCACCCGAGATCCGCCTTGCCGGACGGGCTGCGCCGGATGGCCGGGACGAACACGATGCTGCGCGGCTTCTTGTAGTCGGCCAGCCGCCCGGCGACGTGGGCGACCAGCTCGCCCGCGGTCACCTCGCCATCGCCGGCCGGCGCCACCACCGCGGCCACCCGCTGTCCCCAGCGCTCGTCCGGCAGCCCGACTACCAGCGCGTCGCGGACGCCGGGATGCTCGATGATGACCTGCTCGACCTCCTCGGCGAACACCTTCTCGCCACCGGTGTTGATGACGCGGCTGCCGCGGCCGCGGAACGTGATCGAGCCGTCTGCCTCCACCGAGGCCAGGTCGCCGGTGACCACCCAGCGCCCGCCGTCGATGGTGCGGAACGTCTGCGCGGTCTTTGCCTCGTCGCCGAGGTAGCCGATCTCGTTGTCCGCGGGCGCGGCGAGCCGGCCCACCTGCCCCGATCCCGGCACGACGTCGCGATCGGCATCGTCGATGACCCGGGCCCCGGGCGCCAGCAGGAAGCGGGAGGTGACCAGGTCGTCGCCCCGCCTGGTCTCGCTGACCGCGAACGGGCCGCCCTCGGACGCGGCGACGATGTCGCGGCAGACGAAGTCGCCGTGCTGCAGGAGCCGGCGCTTCACGTCGGCACTCCAGGTCACGCCGACGCTCACCATGCGGCGCAGGCTGGACAGGTCGTACGGCCGGCCGGCCGCGGCCGCCCGGTCCAGCGCGTCGGCCAGCGGCAGGGCGAAGACGTCGCCGACGATCGAGACCGTGTCCGCCCGCTGGGCGGCAATGGTGCGCGCGAGCTCGTCGGGATCGTAGGAGCGCGAGGTCAGGTAGACGACGCGGCCGCTGGCCAGCAGCGCGCCCAGCGTCGTGTACATGCCGGTGGCGTGCATCAGCGGCGGCGCGGGCAGGCAGACCATCGCGTCGCCGTGCTCGCTCAGCCGCCGGGTCGCCTCGCGCAGCTCGCCGAGCGAGTCCGGGACCGGCTCGCCGATGATCCGGAACCCGTTGGCGCAGGCCACCGGGTACAGCCAGGCGTGGCTGACCAGCACGCCCTTGGGCTGGCCCGTGGTGCCGCCGGTGTACATGAGCCAGTGATCCACGCCGCGGGGCGTGCGGGGCAACGGCCCGGCCGCGGCGATCAGGGCCTCGTAAGAGCTCGCTCCCGGGGGAGCCGGCGCGTCGCCGACCTGGATCAGGGTCTGCAGCGAACCGGCCCGGGGGTGCGCGTAGGCCACCCGCGAGCCGAGCGAGGCATCGAAGATGACCGCGGCGACCTGCGCGTCGTCGAACAGGTGCAGCATCTCCTCGGCCTGGTACCGGTAGTTGACGTTGACCGGGATCGCCCGCAGCTTGAGCACGGCGAACACGCTCTCCAGGTACTCGATCCCGTTGTACAGCGCGATCGCCACCCGGGATTCGGGGCCGATCCCGCGCCCGGCCAGGACGGCGGCCAGCCGCGAGGCCCGCTCGTCCAGTTCGCCCCAGGTCCGGCTGCGGTCGCCGTGCGTCACCGCCGTGCGGTCGGCGCGCCCGTCGGCCACGGTCTCCAGCACCGTCGCGAAATTCTCCCTCACGGCCACCTCCCGGCCCGCCACCTTCCCGGGCGCGCCGCCGCCGCGGCCGCGCCCGCATAGCGGCGAAGATATCCGCCGCCGCGGCCGCCCGGGCCGGCAGGCTCCGGTCAGCTGCCGGGCCACGCTCCGGTACGGCTCAGCCGGTGACGGTGACCAGGGTTCCGTACGTGAGATAGGGCCATACCGTGCGCGCCTCGCTCAACGGCAATTCGACACAGCCGAGGCTTTGCGGGGAGCCGTATGAGGGACGGCTCATGCTGTGCACCGCATAGTCGCCGCTGAAGAACGAGACGAATTGCACCGGGTCGGCATAGGGGGTGCCGTCGGGCATTAGCCCGCGCATGACCTGGGAACGATTCCGCAGATATACCGGGAACGTGCCGTCGGGCGTGGGGGTGGCCGGGGCGCCGGTGTTGGCGAGGCCGTGCACCACGACGCGGCCATTGTGGAAGACCGTCAGCGTTTCCGGCTGGGCCTTGCTCACCAGCGCGTAGGTGTAGCCGTCCGGGTTGCGCTCATTCTGGGCCGCCGCGCTGAGCAATGCCTGCCACAGCGCGCTGGTGGCGGTGCCGGTCATCGGCAGCCCGTGATCGGCCGCGAAGGCCATGAGCGCCCCGGTGAGCACGACGCCGGGCTGGCCGGGCTGCCACAGGCTGGTGAGCGCGGCGGGATACCCGCTCTGCCAGCTGAACGAGCCAGCCGTGGCACCGCCCGGCTGGGCGTAGCTGACATCCACCGGCCCGCCGGCACTGGCGCCGTTCTGCGGAACCCAGGTCAGCGGGAGATAGCCGAGCTGGGCGAGCAGCTGCTCCAGGCGGAGCACGGACCAGCCGCCGGCCTGGAACACCGCGCTGGCGGGCGCGACGAGCCGGGCGCCCGTCGTCGAGCGCTCGCCGGAATAACCGGCCGGGATCCGCAGCGTCTCCCGGGCGGCGGGCGCCAGCGGCGCCGCGGGCGTGAACACCATGGTGTTCCCGTCGATATCCCACTGACCACGGACCGCGGGCCGCAGGACCGGCCGCGGCGAGCCCGCCGCCAGCGGCGCGGAGAAGACCACCTGCACCGGGTCCGCGGCGGTCACCGGGTCGGCGCTATCGGCCGGGGAGACGGACAGCACCCGCAGCGGCGCCGGCGATCCCGCGCGCCCGCGGTTGGCCGCCTGCACGGCGTGCGCCCCGGGCGCCGTGCCGGGCTGATGGCGTGCTGCCGCGCCGAGGTGTACCGCGGATGCCGTCGCCGCGGCCAGCACCCCGGCGGTTACCGCCGCCAGCATGGCCACCTTGACCCGCCGCGCTTCGATGCGCGATGCCTGTTGCGACATGTGTCCTTCCTGGTGTTTCACGACATTGTTGTAATGCCGAACGGCCAAAAACGTTTTTCTTGGCAAACTGGGCTAAACGCCCATCGCATCCAATGTAAATCCTGCCGTGAGGTTCATTTCCCAGGAATGGCCCGCTACCAAACATCGGGCATTGGCTCACCATCCCGGAAAAGGCCAGCGAAAGGCCAGCGCCCTTTGGCGGCGCTGAAAGCCGCTTCATGCGCCGCCGCCCCCCGCCGCCGTTACCGCCGCCGTCCGGCCGCCGCCGCCGAGCCGCCGCCCGGCCGCCGCCGCCGAGCCGCCGCCCGTCCAGCCGCCGCTGCCGCCCAGCCACCCCCGGCCCGGCCACCGCCGCTGCCGGCCAGCCACCGCCGCACCTGGTGATCGTGAGGGCCGGGCCGATTCGGTTATCCTGCCCGTGCCGGGCTCGCGACCGATCCCGGCGCCCGGGCGGCTTCCCGGCCGGGCCGCGCACGCGCGGGGAGGGCCGATGCCCGAGCAGCCGTCGTACCAGGTTCTCGTGGTCGGCGCCGGGTTCGGCGGGCTCGGCATGGCCGCGGCGCTGCGGCAGGCGGGCATCGATGACTTCCTCGTCGTCGACCGGGGTGACGACCTCGGGGGGACCTGGCGGGACAACACCTACCCCGGCCTGGCCTGTGACGTGCCGTCGAACCTGTACTCGTTCTCGTTCCGGCCGTACCGGTGGAGCCGCCGCTTCCCGCCCCGGGAGGAGATCCTGGGCTACCTGCGCGCGGTATCCGCCGAGCGCGGGATCGACGCCCACCTGCGCCTGGGCGCGGGCGTCGCCACCGCCGAGTTCGACGAGCGCCGGGCCGTCTGGAACGTCACCCTGGAGGACGGCGGCACCCTCCAGGCCCGGGCCGTGGTCTCCGCGGTCGGGCAGCTCAACCGGCCCGCGCTGCCCGGCATCGCGGGCCGGGAGGATTTCGCCGGGCCGTCGTGGCACTCCGCGCGCTGGGACCACGGCGTCGACCTCACCGGCCAGCGGGTGGCCGTGATCGGCACCGGGGCGAGCGCCATCCAGTTCGTGCCCGAGGTCGCCCGGGCCGCCGCGCACGTCGACGTGTACCAGCGCAGTGCTCCCTACGTGCTGCCCAAGGCCGACCGGCCCTACCGGCACGCCGAGCAGGTGCTGTTCGAGAGGCTTCCCGCGCTGCGCAAGGCCGACCGGCTGCGCATCTTCCTCTACGGCGAGCTGCTCACCAGCGGCTTCGTCCTGTCGCAGAAGTTCCTGGCCGGGCCCATGCGGCTCTGGCGGCGCCAGCTCCAGGCGCAGATCGCCGACCCGGCCCTGCGCGAGAAGTGCGTCCCCGACTACGTGATGGGCTGCAAGCGGGTGCTGTTCTCGAACAACTGGTACTCGACGCTGGCCCGGCCGGACGTCGATCTGGTCACCGACCCGATCGAGCGCATCACGAGTGACGGCGTGGTCACGGCCGACGGCACCCTGCGCCAGGCCGACGTGATCATCTACGGCACCGGGTTCAAGACGCTCGACTTCCTGGCCCCGATGTCGGTCACCGGCCAGGGCGGCCGGCGGCTGGAGGAGGCCTGGCGGGAGGGGGCCGAGGCGTACCTCGGGATCGCCGTCGCGGGGTTCCCGAACTTCTTCATGCTCTACGGGCCGAACACCAACCTGGGCGGCAATTCGATCATCTACATGCTCGAGGGCCAGATCGGCTACGTCACCGCCGCCCTGCGCGCCCTCGACGAGGAGGGCCTGGACTGGATCGACGTGCGGCCCGACGTGCAGCAGGCGTTCAACGCCTGGGTGCATGACGCCAGCCGCACCTCGGTATGGGAGAGCGGCTGCCGCAGCTGGTACACCACGGCCGCGGGACGCAACACCAACAACTGGCCCGACCACACCTTCCTCTACCGGTACCGCGTCCGGCGCTTTGACCTCGCCGGGTACCGGGTGATGCCCAAGCGGCCGGCCCTGGCGGCGGCCGCGGCCGGCCCGGTATGACCGGCCTGCGCGCCCGTGCCCGCCGGGCCGGGGAGCTTCGCCTGCCGCCGGCGCTGATGCGCCTCGGGGCCGGCCAGCTCGGCCGCCGGGTGCTCGACCCGGACCTGCCCTGGGAAACGCAGCGCCAGCGCCTGGACCGGATCGCGCGGTCATCGCCGCTGCCGCGGGGCACCACCGTCACCCGCCGGGAGCTGGGCGGGGTGCCCGCGGAGGTGGTGGCGGCCGGCCGGGCGCCCGCGGAGGCGGTGGCGGCCGGCCGGGCGCTGGCCGGGCGCACCGTTGTCCACTTCCACGGCGGCGGCTACTGCGTGGGCTCGGCCGGCACCGCGCGGGCCTGGGCTGCGCACCTGAGCGCCCGGGCGGCTTGCCCGGTCGTGGTGGCGGAGTACCGGCTCGCGCCCGAGCACCCGCATCCGGCCGCCCTTGACGACGCCCGCGCGGTCATGCGGGCGCTGCTGGACGACGTCGCCCCGGGCTCGGTCGTGGTGTCGGGCGACTCGGCGGGCGGGGGCCTGGCCCTGGCCCTCGTCCTGGCCCGGCGGGACGCGGGCCAGGAGCCTCCGGCCGGGTGCATCCTGCTGTCGCCGTGGCTGGACCTGGGAGCCGACCGCTACTCCCTCGCGGGCCCGGCCGGCCGCGACGTGCTGCTGCGGCCCCGCTGGCTGCAGGCCTGCGCCACCGCGTACGCCGACCCGGCCCGCTGGGCCGATCCGCTGGTCTCGCCGCTGCTCGCCGCCCTCGCCGGCCTGCCGCCGCTGCTGATCCAGGCCGGATCCGACGAGCTGCTCGCCCCCGACGCCGAGCGCCTGGCCGCCAGCGCCTCGGCCGCCGGGGTGGACGTGACCTACACCCGGTGGCCGCGCATGTGGCACGACTTCGCGCTTCAGCCCGGCCTGCTGGCCGCCGCCGACAGCGCGCTGGCCCAGGCCGCCTGGTTCGTGGACACCGTGACCGGCGCCTGACCGGGTCTTACGGCCGGCCCGACGCGGCCGGCTGCATCGGCGGTTGCCGGGCCGGCGGCGGCGAGGTCGCGTGGGAGACCTGCGGCAGCCATTCGAGCCAGCGCGGCAGGTACCAGTTGCGGGGGCCGAGCAGCTTCATCGTGGCGGGCAGCAGCAGGGCCCGGACGATGGTCGCGTCCAGCAGCACGGCGACCGCCAGGCCGACGCCCATCTCCTTGAACTCCACCATCGACAAGGTGGCGAAGGTGAGGAAGACGAAGACCATGACGACGGCGGCGGCGGTGACCACCCCGGCGCTGATCTCGATGCCGTGGACCACGGCCTGGTCGGTGCGGCGGGTGCGGTCGTAGCTCTCCCGGATCCGGCTGAGGATGAACACGTGGTAGTCCATGGATAGCCCGAACAGCACCACGAACAGGAACAGCGGCAGCCAGCTGGCGACGGAATGCGTGCTGGTGAAGTTGAGCAGCGACTGCCCCCAGCCCCACTGGAACAGCGCGACGATCACGCCGTAGGCCGCGCCCACGGACAGCAGGTTGAGGGTGACCGCCGTGACCGGGATGACCAGCGAGCGGAAGGAGACCAGCAGCAGCACGAACGCGAGCAGCAGGACGAACCCGAAGACCCAGCCGGTGCGCTGCTCCATGAGCGTGTTGAAGTCCACGGTGCTGGCCGTTTCCCCGCCCACAGCGACCTGGACACCGGGCACCCGGCCCAGCGTGGCCGGGATGACCGCGTCGCGCAAGGTCGCCAGGGCGCGGTCCGATGCCGCGTTCTCCCCGTTGCCGGCCAGCGGCATCTGGATGATCGCGGCCGTGCGCGCGGGGTTGACGAGCAGCGTGATCGGCTGGTTCACCTGGCCGCTGGCCAGCGCGGCCCGCTCGAAGGCCATGCCCGCGGCGACCACCGGCGGCGCGGTGACGTCGGGCGCCTCGACCACCACGAGCGCGGGCGCGGGGCCGCCGGGGAACGCCTGCTGGATGCGGTTGTAGGTCTGCAGGGCGGCGGTGTTCTGCGGCAGGTCGCTGGCGCCGGGGAGCGCGGTGTGCAACCGCAGCACGGGCAGCGCGAGCGCGACCAGGATGCCGGCCGCGATCCCGGCCGTCAGCGCCGGGCGGGCCAGGACCCGGTCGAGGATCGCGGTCCAGACCCGGCTCTGCCCGGCGGGCCGGCGGAGCCGGCTGACCAGCGGCAGCTGGCCCAGCTCGACCCGGTCACCGAGCAGGGCGAGCAGGGCCGGCAACAGGGTTAGCGACCCGACCACGGCACAGGCCACGACCAGCATCGCGGCCTCCCCCATCCCGTAGAAGATCTTGCTGCCGGTCAGGAACATGCCGGACATCGCCACCAGCACGGTCAGGCCGGAGATCAGCACCGAGCGGCCCGAGGTGGCGGCCGCGACCTCGATCGCGTCCAGGACCGGTCGCCCGGCGGCGCGTTCCTCACGCTCGCGCTTCACGTAGAACATCGAGTAGTCCACGCCGACGGCCAGGCCGATGAGCAGCATCACCGCGCTGGCCGTCTCCGTGGCCCCGGACAGGTGACTGGTGAAGGCGGCCAGGCCGGAGGCGGCCAGGATGGCCATCGTGGCCAGCCCGAGCGGGAGCAGCGCGGCGACCAGCGCACCGAAGGCGATCAGCAGGACCACCAGCGTGATCGGGAAGGACAACAGCTCCGCCCGGTGCAGGTCGCGGAGCACGGTGTCGTTGACCGCCTTGGCGATGCTGGCGTCCCCCGTCTCGCCGATCTGGATCTGCGGGTGGGCGGCCGCGGCCGCCTGCACGGCGTCGAGCACCGGGACGACGGTGGTGGCCGAGTCATTGATGTTGCCGGTGACCTGGAACTGCAGCAGCGCGGCGTGCCGGCTAGCGGAGATCTGGTTGGCGTACGCCGGGTCGAGCGGCGAACGGACACCCAGCACCCGCCCGGTGGCCTGGATCCGGCTCAGCACGTCCCGGATCGCCGCCTGATAAGCCGGCGCGCTGACCCGCAGGCTGCTGCTCTCGAACAGCACCTGCTCGGTGGCGTGCTGGCTGAAGTCCCGGCTGATCATGTGCTCGGCCCGCCCGTCCTGGCCGACGGACTGATCGGGGTTGGACAACTGGACCGTCCCGGCCAGGTGGCCGGTCACCAGGACCACCACGACGCATCCGAGCCAGATGATGATCGCCGTCCACGGGTGAGTCGCGCTCCACCGGCCCGCGGCCCCGGTCAGCCGTCTCGCACTGCTCATACCGCGAGACTCCGGCCGGCCGCCGGCATACGGGAGAGGCCAAAGCCCGGCCCCGGGAGAGTCGAAGGTCCGGGATATGGGTCCGGTTACAGGACGCCCTTGGTGCTCGGGATGCCTTCCACCCGCGGGTCACGCTCGCAGGCGTAACGCAGGGCCCGGGCCAGCGCCTTGAATTGCGCCTCGATGATGTGGTGCGCGTCGCGCCCGTACGGAACGCGCAGGTGAATGCAGACCCTGGCCTGCGCGGCAAACGACTCCAGGATGTGCCGGGTCAGCGTGGTGGGGAACTGGCCGACCATCGGCGCCAGGCCGGCCGGCTCGCTGTGCACCACGTAGGGCCGCCCGGACAGGTCCACCGCCGCCTCGGCCAGCACCTCGTCCAGCGGCACCGAGGCCTGGCCGAACCGGCGCAGCCCGCTCTTGTCGCCGAGCGCGATCGCGAAGGCCTCGCCCAGGGCGAGCGAGGTGTCCTCCACCGTGTGATGAGGGTCGACATAAAGGTCGCCCTCGGTCCGGACGGACAGGTCGAACAGGCCGTGCTTGCCCAGCTGGCCCAGCATGTGGTCGAAAAACCCGATCCCGGTGGAAATATCCGCGGTGCCGGAGCCGTCGATGCCGACGGTCACCTCAACCCTGGATTCCCTGGTCTCACGCTGGACCCGGCCTACCCGGCTGCCGCTCACTCACCCTCCGCCCCGGCTCGTCCGCTGCGGCCAGTCTGTCACGGGCCCGCTGATCAGCAGCGGCTGAGCCGGATCAGCGCGCTGCCGAAGTCCGGGCCGCCCGGCAGGGGCAGGCCCACGTTCATCAGGGCGGCCCCCCGGTGCTCGGCCCCGGTGTCCTCGTCGCGGTAGCGGCCCGCGGGATCCAGCCCGGCCAGCCGCAGCCGGAACAGCCGCGAGCCGCACTGGCCGGGGCCCCACCAGCCCAGCACCACCACCTGCACGCCGTCGGCGTCCAGGTACTCGCTGGCCGCGAGCGGGTCGCCGGCCCGCAGCGAGGCGATCCGGTACAGGCTGCCCCGCTGGACGACCGGGCGGATCTGCTTGTAGCTGGCCACCAGCCGGGCCGCCTCGTCCAGCTCGGCCGGATCCCAGCGCAGCAGGTCACCGCCGATCCCGAGCGCGCCCGCCATGGCCACGTGGAACCGGAACGACAGCGCCAGCCTGCGCCCGGTCAGCCCGTTCGGGCTATCGGTGACCCAGGCCGCCATGACCTGGGCCGGGTAGGCCTGGGTGAATCCCTCCTGGATCGCGACCCGGTCCCAGGCATCGGTGTTGTCCGAGGTCCAGACCTGCGCCGCCCGCCCGAGGATGCCGAGGTCGGCCCGCCCGCCGCCGCCGGAGCAGGACTCGAAGTCGGTGCCGGGGTGGGCCGCGCGCAGCCCGTCGAGGATCGCGTACAGGTGGCGGACGTGCTCGGTCCAGGCCCGCTCCGGGTTGCGGCCGGCCTCGGACGGCCAGCCCGGCTCGGACAGCGGCCGGTTCATGTCCCACTTGACGAACCGGATGTCGTGCTCGGACAGCAGCCGGTCCAGGGTCGCGTACACCCACTCGGCCACGTCGGGCCGGGCCAGGTTCAGCACGAGCTGGTGGCGCCATTGGGTGCGGGCCCGGTTCGCGAAGTGGTACACCCAGTCCGGGTGCGCGCGGTACAGGTCGCTGTCCGGGTTGACCATCTCGGGCTCGACCCACAGGCCGAACCCCATCCCCAGCGCGGTGACCCGCTCGATCAGCGGGGTCAGGCCGCGGGGGAACTTCGCCGGGTCGGGTCTCCAGTCGCCGAGCCCGGCCCGGTCGTGGGAGCGGCCGGCGAACCAGCCGTCGTCGACCACGAAGCACTCGACGCCGAGCTGCGCGGCCCGCTCGGCCAGGCGCGCCTGGCCCGCCTCGCTCACCGCGAAGCCGGTCGCCTCCCAGGAGTTGTACAGCACCGGCCGCAGCGCGGGCTCGCCGCCGCCGCAGGCCGCCGGCGCCGCCGCGAACCGCGGCGGGGCGAGGCCGGCAGCGCGGGTCCCCAGTACAGGTGCCGGACCGCCGCGCCCGCGTCGGCGAGCCCGAGCGCGTAGCCGGTGGAGCGCATCTCGAGCAGCCAGGCCTGCCCGTCCTCGTCGTGCCAGACGCCGCTC
>Ga0335078_10003998_pt1 | contig 21917 bp, 17 predicted proteins | sample Lox_Sample_32_FD_206711 | JGI IMG/M metagenome (GOLD analysis project Ga0335078, IMG submission 206711) | Soil microbial communities from Loxahatchee National Wildlife Refuge, Florida, United States - Lox_Sample_3.2 | ecosystem: Environmental > Terrestrial > Soil > Wetlands | place: USA...
TGCTGATCGCGACCAGCGTGGTCAAGTACAGCAGCAACGTGGGGCTGCGGACCGGGGTCGCGGTCGGTGCCGTGATCATCATCGTCGCCGCGGTCGTGATCTCCAAGCGGCGCTCGGCCCGCCTGGATGCCGGAGACGACGCCGGGGGCACGGCGGCGGTCGCCGCCGGGACCGCGGACGAGATCGCCCCGGCCGCCCCGGCTGCTCCGGGCGCCTCCCTGGCGCGGGAACAGGCATCCAGGGCCTCAGCCGCGCCCGCCGTCCCGGGCGGCCCGGACACGGCGAACGGCAAGGGCGCGTCGGCCACCCACCGCGCCCAGGCGCCCGACTCCTGACCGGCCCCAGCCGCCAGCCGGGCGGGCCCGCGCGATCGCCGCGCGGGCCCGCCCGCGGCGTTGTCAGCCGGTGATGGCGGCCTCGGTGTCGTCGTCTTCCAGCTCGTCGCTGGACAGCCCCAGCAGATACAGCACCGTGTCCAGGTAGGGCAGGCTCAGCGCCGTGTCGGCCGCGTCCCGGACCACCGGTTTGGCGTTGAACGCGACGCCCAGCCCGGCCAGGGCGATCATGTCCAGGTCGTTGGCCCCGTCACCGATCGCTACCGTCTGAGCCAGGGGGACGCCGGCCTGCCGGGCGAACCGGCGCAGCGCCTCGGCTTTCCCGGGGCGGTCGATGACCGGGCCGCTCAGCCGGCCGGTCAGCTTGCCGCCCGCGATGTCCAGCACGTTGGCGGCCACGTAGTCGATGCCCAGCTCGGCGGCGAGCGGGTCTATGATCTGGGTGAAGCCGCCGCTGACGATCCCGCACCGGTACCCGAGCCGCTTCAGCGTCCGGACCAGGGTCCGCGCCCCGGGCGTGAGCCGCAGGTAACGGCGGACGTCGCCGAGCACGTCCTCGCTGAGCCCGGACAGCAGTGCCACCCGCTCCCGCAGGGACGCGCCGAAGTCCAGCTCACCGCGCATGGTCGCCTCGGTGACCTTCGCCACCGCCTCGGCGCAGCCGGCCCGCTCCGCGAGCAGGTCGATGACCTCGTCCCTGATCAGCGTCGAGTCGACGTCCATGACGATCAGCCGCATGCCCCGCCGCCGCAGCCCGCCCCGCTGGACCGCCACGTCCACCTGCCGCTGGGCCGCCTCACGGGACAGCTCGGCGCGCAGTGTGGCCGGGTCCGCGCCGGAAACCTCCATCTCGATGCACGTCACCGGGTGCTGCGCGAGCCGCGAGATCCGGTCGATGTTGGCGCCGTGCGCGGCGATGCGGCCGGCGATCGCGGCGACCGCGGCGGGCGACAGCGGGCTGCCCAGCAGCGAGACGTGCAGCCGCCCCCGCCGCCGCGGGGTGTCGTGGGAGCCGGTGGTGATCTCCGCGTCGAGCCCCAGGTCGGCGGCCAGCGCGCTGACCTTCCGGTGGATGGCGGTCAGATCCGGCGGCCCGGCCGAGGCACACAGCACCCCGAGCACGAGCCGCCCGCGGATGACGACCTGCTCGATGTCGAGCACGCTGAGATCGTGGCCGGTCAGCGCGGCGAACAGGCGGGAGGTGACCCCTGGCCGGTCATGCCCGCTGAGGGTGATCAGCACGGTGGTCCGGGTGGCATTCATCGCGCGAGCAACGCTACCCGGCCGGCCGTGTTACGGGAGCAGCAGATGCACGTCGCCGAACTCGTGCCACAGGTACCGGCCGCCGATGGCCGCGTGGTAGCAGCGGCCCAGCAGATCCGGCCCGGCGAACGCCTCCAGCATCCGCAGGTGTGACGAGCGCGGCTCGTGCAGCCCGGTCAGCAGGCCGTCGGCGGCCAGCAGACCCGACGCGGGGGTGACGACATGATCGGTCCAGCCCGCGGACGCGGTGACCATGCCGTCGGCGGCCGGGCGCGCCCTCGCCGCGGTTTCCAGCGCGCGCACCACCGTGGTGCCGGCCGCGATGACCCGGCCGCCGCTGCGCCGGGCCAGGTTCACCTGCCGCGCGGTGGCCGGCGGCACGTCGTAGGGCTCCGGGTAGGGCTCCTCGTCGCCTTCCAGCGACGAGACACCGGTGTCGAGCGTCAGCGGCGCGAACGTGATGCCGCGTGCGACGAGCCGGGTCACCATCTCCGGGGTGAAGGGGCGGCTCGCGCTGGGCATCTCCGCGCTGCCCGGGCGGGTGGCGAAGACGGTCTGGTAGGCCGCCAGCGGCCAGTCCCGCCGGACGTGGGAGTAGCGGATCGGGACACCGTGCCGGTGCAGGTATGGCACCACGGCGGTGGACAGCCGCGCGCGCCACAGGCGGCCGGTGACCCGCTCGGCCAGCGTCAGCCGCGCGCCGCCCGGCAGCTCCATGGCGGTCCCGGGGGTCCCGTCCTGCCGCGGCACCGTGGCCGTCCCGGCGATCGTGCGCAGCTCGATCAGCCAGCCGCCGTCCGGCAGCGGGGTGGAGAAGTGCACGGCCAGCGTGCCGCCGGCCCGGACCTCGGCGGGCAGCGTGCCCGAGGTGTTGACCACGATCAGGTCACCGGGTTGCAGCAGCCCGGGCAGGTCGGTGAACGCGTGATGACTGACCCGGCCCGCCGCCCGCCGGCTGACCAGCATCCGGACGCCGTCCCGCGGCGTGCCCCGGGCCTCGGGCGGATCGTGTGCCTCCAGTTCCGCGGGGAGCGTGAAGTCGATGCTCACCGGCCCGCACCGCCGTGGGCGGGCACGGGGCCGGTAACCGGCGCCAGCTCCGCGGCGCGGTAACGGCCGCTCGGCAGCCGGTCGCTGATCAGCCGGGCGAAGCCCGGGACGACCTCCTCCGGCAGCGGCCGGTCGGAGATGTCCTCGCCGGGGAAGGCCGCGGCGTGCATGCGGGTGCGCAGGTCACCGGGATCGGCCCACCAGACCCGGACCGCGTTCTCCTCGGCGGCCAGCACGTTCGACACCTGCTCCAGCGCGGCCTTGACCGCGCCGTACCCGCCCCAGCCCGCGTACGCGCCGGTGGCGGCGTCGGAGGTGATGTTGAGGATCGCGCCGCCGCGCCGCCGCAGCGACGGCAGCAGGGCCTGGCTGAGGGCGACCGGTGCGACCACGTTGACCTCGAAGGCGTCCCGCAGCTCGGCCAGCGGGTAGTCGGCCAGCGCCGGCAAAGGATTGGCGCCCAGCGTCCCCGCGTTGTTGACCAGCAGGTCCACGCCGCCGAGCGCCTCCGCCGCCTCGCGCAGCGCGGCCCGGTGCGCGGGGTCGGCGACGTCGCCGGGGATGGCCACGACGGGAGCCCCGGCCGCCGCGGCGTGCAGGGCGGTGCGGGCCGCCTCCAGGGCGGCGCCGTCCCGCGCGTCGATGACGAGCGCGTACCCGGCCCCGGCGAGCCAGCCGGCCAGCGCCCGGCCAAGGCCACGAGACGCCCCGGTGACGAGGGCGGTGCGGGCCGCGGAAGCCGTGGATGTGATGGCGTTCAGGCTCATGTGCCGAACGCTAGGCGGGCCCGGGAGGCCGCGCATCGGGCCGCCGGCCGGGCGGGCCTGGTCCGATGGTCGTAGGACCGCTGGCTGATGCGGCGCCCGCGGCGCGCGGGTAACGTCGGGTAATCAGCGGGCGGAAGGGCGCCTTCCAGCGCCCCCGGAGCGAGCGGGAAGCACGATGAGCGCGGAACCGGCGGCCGGGGACGGCGCGGGCAGCCTGGATGAGCTGTGCCGGGTCAGCCAGGTCGTGCTGTCGGTCAGCCGGCAGATGTGCGTCCGCGACGTCCTGCAGGTCATCGTCCGGTCGGCGCGCTCACTGGCCGGGGCGCGCTACGCGGCGCTCGGCGTGCCCGGCCCGCACGGCACCTTCGCCGAGTTCATCGTGGACGGGATCTCCGGCAGCGAGTGGCGGGCGATCGGCCCGCTGCCGCGCCAGCACGGCATGCTCGGGGTGCTGCTGCGCGAGGCGCAGCCGCTGCGGCTGGCCGACATCCGCGCCGACCCCCGGTTCGAAGGATGGCCGCCCGCTCACCCGGTGCTGTCCGGGTTTCTCGGCGTGCCGGTCAAGGACGGCGAGCAGGTCCTCGCGATCATCTTCGTGGCCAACAAGGCCGCGCCCGGCACGGCCGAGTTCACCGCGCGGGACCAGGAACTGCTCGCGCTGTTCGCCGCGCACGCCGCGATCGCGCTGACGAACGCGCGGCTGTCGGAGCGCAACCGCGAGCTGTCGGTGCTCGAAGAACGCTCCCGGCTGGCCCGTGACCTGCACGACGCCGTATCGCAGAAGCTGTTCAGCCTGCGCGCGCGGGCCCGCGCCGCGGCGGTGCTGGCCGGCCGGGACGCCGGGCGGGCCGCCGCCGAGATGGAAGCGGTCGCGCAGCTCGGCGCCGAGGCCCACGCCGAGCTGCGCGCCGTCATCGACGGGCTGGCGCCGCCCGAGCTGGGCGAGGCGGGGCTGGCCGGGTCCCTGCGCCGGTACGCGATCCTCGCCGGGCGGGCGCACGGGGTGACGGTCCGTTTCGCCGCCGCGGAACTGCCCGCGCTGAGCGAAGACCAGGAAGCTGCGTTGTACCGCGTCGCGCAGGAGGCGCTGCACAACGCGCTGCGGCACTCGGGCGCCGCCCGCATCGGCGTCCGGCTGTCGCGCACCCCGCGCCGGGTCATCCTGGAGGTCACCGACGACGGCTCCGGGTTCGCGCCGGGCGCGCCGGACGGCCTCGGCTTCGCCTCGATGCGCGGGCGGGCCGCATCGGCCGGGGGAACGCTGACGATCCGGTCGGCCCCCGGCGCGGGCACCACGGTCAAGCTCGCCGTGCCGGTCCCGGCGCGGACCGCCCCGGATGCCGCGGCGCGGACCGCCGGGGACGCCGCGGTGCACGGCGCCGGAGCCGGGCGTGGCTGACCGGATGACGGTGCTCCTCGTCGACGATCATCCGGTCGTCCGCCAGGGCCTGCGGGTCCTGCTGGAGGTGAACGACGGCATCGACGTGACCGGCGAGGCGGCGGACGGCGAGCAGGCGCTCGCGCTGGCCGCCGGACTCGTCCCGGACGTGATCCTGCTCGACCTGAAGCTGCCGGGCATGGACGGGATCACGGTGCTGCGGGAGCTGCGGAAACGCGGCCTGCCGTCCCGCGTCCTGGTGCTGACCAGCGGCAACGACCCGGCGCAGGTCAGCCTGGCGCTGCGCTCGGGGGCGTCCGGCTTCCTGTACAAGGACGTCGACCCGGACGCGCTGGTGCGCGCTATCCGGGCCGTCAACGACGGGAACATGCTGCTCGGCCCGGGAGCGGCGGGCTCGCTGGTGCCCTCCGGCGGTGCGGCGCCCGGGACCGGCCCGTGGTGGCCGGGGCGGCCGCCCGGCTGGGGTGGACTGGAGTCGCTGACCGCGCGCGAGCGTGAGGTCCTCGGCCAGATCGCGCACGGGCTGTCCAACCGGGAGATCGCCCGCCAGCTGAACGTCTCGGAGAAGACCGTCAAGACTCACGTCAGCTCGGTCCTGGCCAAGCTGGGCGTGCAGGACCGCACCCAGGCCGCGCTGTACGCGGTCCGGCACGCCGGGCGTGACTGACGTCGCGGCTGGTTTTCCGGTGCTCGGGTCGTGCGCCCGGGTGAGCGTAGACGATGATGGTTCCGGGGCCCGGCGCCCGGCCGCGTCCGGGCCGGCCGCCGGCGCACGTCCGGTGCGCACGAGCCGGCTGCCCGCCGCGCTGGAGAGGGAGGCAACCAGATGTCCGATGAAGTCTTGCGGCTGTCCGGTGTGGGTGTCCGCCGCGAGACGTCGATGCTGCTGCGCGACATCGACTGGACCGCGCACGAGGACGAGCGCTGGATCCTGATCGGCCCGAACGGCGCGGGCAAGACGACCCTCCTCCAGGTCGCCGCGACCACGCTGTTCCCCACCGAGGGGACGGTGGATGTGCTCGGCGAGCGGCTCGGCGACGTGGATGTCTTCGAACTGCGGCCCCGGATCGGCATGGCGAGCGCGTCGCTGGCGGAGAAGGTGCCGCCCGGGGAGAAGGTCATCGACCTGGTCCTCACCGCCTCATACGCGATTCTCGGACGGTGGCGGGAGGAATACGAGTCGTCCGACGTCACGCGGGCCGTGGAACTGCTGGACGCGCTCGGGTGCGCGCACCTGATCAGGCGCCGGTTCGCCACGCTGTCCGAGGGCGAGCGCAAGCGGGTGCAGATCGCGCGGGCCCTGATGCCCGATCCCGAGCTGCTGCTGCTGGACGAGCCGGCCGCCGGGCTGGATCTCGGCGGCCGCGAGGACCTGGTGCGGCGCCTGTCCATTCTCGCCCGCGACGCCAAGGCGCCGATGATGGTGCTGGTCACCCACCACGTCGAAGAGGTGCCTGACGGCTTCACGCACGCGATGCTGCTGCGCCGCGGATCGGTGCTGGCGGCCGGCCCGATCGCGGAGGTCTTCACCGAGCGGAACCTCTCCCGGTGCTTCGGCGTGCCGCTTCAGGTGGATTACCGGCACGCGCGCTGGGCGGCACGGGCGGTCCAGCCCTGAGCGTCACGCCGCCCGAGGCCATCGCCGTCTTCGCCGCGGGAGTCGCCGCCGGGGGTATCAACGCCGTCGTCGGCTCGGGTTCCCTGATCACCTTCCCGACGCTGCTCGCGTTCGGCGTCCCGCCGGTCCTCGCCAACGTGTCCAACAACGTGGGTCTCGTGCCCGGGGCCGCCAGCGGAGCCTACGGCTACCGCCGTGAGCTGGACGGGCAACGGGGGCGCCTGGCGCGGCTCGGCACCGCGTCCGTGCTCGGCTCGGCGGCCGGCGCGATCCTGCTGCTGAAGCTGCCGGCCAGCACGTTCAAGGTGATCGTGCCGGTGCTGATCCTGATCGCCTGTGTGCTGGTCATCCTGCAGCCCAGGCTGAACGGCTGGCTGGCCGCGCACCGGAGCGAGGGAAGCAGGCACGGCGGGCCGGCGCTGTGGGCCGGGGTGTGCGGGTCCGGCGTCTACGGCGGCTACTTTGGCGCCGCCCAGGGCGTGCTGATGATCGGGCTGCTCGGCGTCTTCCTGGACGAGCCGCTACAGCGCGTCAACGCGCTCAAGAACGGCCTGACCTTCATCGTCAACGGCGTCGCGGCAATCGTGTTCATCGCCCTGACCCACGTCGCCTGGATCCTCGCCGGGCTGATCGCGGCCGGCTCCACCATCGGCGGCCTGCTGGGTGCGCGCTACGGCCGCCGGCTCCCGCCCGTCGCGCTGCGGGTGCTGATCGTCGTCATCGGCCTGATCTCCGCCGTCAAGCTGATCTTCTTTCCTTAGGGCCGGTCCGTGGGCCGGGCGGCTAGGCCCGCGGCTGCACCTGGACCACGCCGGCGTCGGTGATCCGGCAGCGGAACGCGGGCTGCCGCGCCGTCGCTGGCCCGTGCACCACCGAGCCGTCATCGATGCGGAACGTGCTGCCGTGCCACGGGCACGTCACGCAGCCGGCGTCCCCAGGGTCCCCAGGGTCCCCACGGTCCCCGGCGCTGGCCACCCGTCCCTGGTGCAGCGGGCCGCCGAGGTGGGCGCACTGATCGGACAGCACGCTGACGTCGGTCCCGCGGCGCAGCACGAACAGGCTCAGGTAGCCGAGCTGGCGGCGCACCGGCCGGCCGTCCGGGAGATCGTAGACCCGGCACAGCTCATGCCAGCCCAGCCCGGCGAGATGGCCGATCGGCTCGGCGTGGCTGGCGCCCGCGCCGAGCCGCAGCGCCAGGTGGCCGCCCAGGTAGCCGCCGATGGTCGCGGCGGTCAGGCCGCCCGCGGACAGCAGCTTGCCCGCCCGCCCGAAGCCGCCCGCTCTCGCCATCAGCGACGCGGTGAACAGCGTGGCCGCGCAGGCGCCGGACGCCGCGTGCACCAGCCCGACGCGCTGCTGATGACGGTGCAGCGCGGACCAGTCGGCCAGGCCGGTGGCGGTGGCGGGCAGGGAGCCCGCGATCCCGGCGGCGATCAGCGTCCGGGCCGCCCGTTCGGTGCCGGGAAACAGGTCCAGCAGGGCGGCCGACGTCCAGCAGCCCAGCGGCAGCCGCACCAGCGCCGGGTGGGCCGGCTGGCCGAACGGCACGCCGTGCAGCGCGTCGGTTCGCGGGCCCGGGGGCAGCACGCGGACCACTCCGTCGGAAAGTGACCGGACCGCGGGGTCGAGGACCGGAGCCCGTTCGATCCGCTCGGCGACGTCCACCGGGCGGGGAAACGGGAAGCGCCGGCGCGCGTTCTCGTCCGGCACCTGTTGCACATGGCTACCGCGGGCGAACAATCTGGAGAGGGGTCGGCTCACGGTTAACCCGTACCCGCTCAGCAGGCCCGGTTACCTCTGAAAGCCCGCCCGCCTGCCGGAACTTGGCGCTGGCATGGACCGCTTGCGGCGGGCCCGGCGGCTCGGGCCGACCTGGGCGGTCCGGCTGGCGCCGGTCATGCCGGGGCCGGCCGTGCCGGGGCCGGCCGTGCCGGGGCGGTCATGCCGGGGTGGAGGGACCGGCCGGCAGGAAGCCGCGCCGGACAGCGTCGGAGACCAGGCTGCGCGCGTATTGCCCCAGCTCCGCCGAGCCGTCCTCGATCAGCCGCACCCGGGCCAGCACCTGATCGGCGGTGATCCCGTTCGCCTGCCAGGTCCGGCCGCCCGCCTCGTAGTTGGCGATCAGCGGCTGCAGCCGGTCCAGGGCCCGGGCGAAGCGGGCCTCAGGGGTTATCCGCTGCTCGAACTCATCCCACAGCGCCCGCAGCGTGGCGCCCTGCCCGGCCGGGAGCAAACCGAAAAGACGGTCCGCCGCCTCCCGCTCGGCCACCGCCTGGCGGCGCTGAGCCGCCTCGTCGGCGTACACGTAGAGGTCCCCCGCGTCGATCTCGACGAGATCGTGCAGCACCACCATCGCGCTCACCTTTCCCAGGTCGGTCCCGGGCGGCGCGTGTTCCCCCAGCACCAGCGCCATCAGGGCCAGATGCCAGGAGTGCTCGGCGGAGTTCTCCCGGCGCGAGCCGTCGTGCAGCGTGCTGCGCCGCAGGACGCTCTTGAGCCGGTCCGCTTCGAGCACGAAGCGGAGCTGACTGTCCAGCGGGTCCATGGCTCCCATCTGACCAGCCGTGCCGTCGGCCCGGCAAGTCCGATCCGGCGCTCCGGCGACCGGGTGGTGTGGGGCCTGGGGTTCGGCAAGGAACTCAGCTTCGGCATGACACCTCCGGCGGGCACCGTTCAGATGTCCGCCCCCCGGAACCGCTGTCCACCGCCCAGCTGGAGCAGCAACTCGGCGAGGGCGGAGCCGGCACCGTGCTGGAGAAGATCGTCGCAGTGTGGGAGCCGGTCTATGAGCGATCCGACGTCGTCATCGTCGAGGGGCTCAGCCCGGGGCCGGCTTGGCTGTACGCCAGCGAGCTCAATCAGGCGCTGGCCAGGGCACTGGACGCCGATGTCGTGGTAGTCGGCCGCTGGCCGGCGGCAGAGGCAGGCCGGCCGGACCGGGCTGGCCAGGGGGCGGGGACGGGACCAGGCCTTCCCCCGCGCACTGTCGAGGAACTGACCCAGGCCGCGTCCGCCACCGGCCTGTCCATTCTGGCCGCCGAGGACAACAGCTACGAGACCGCGACCCGGGTACGCGCCGTCGACCCGGGCCTGCCGGTCGATGACCTGGAGCGGATCGACGGCGTGGTCAACAGCATCGCCGACGCGCTGGACGCGCCCTGGCTGGAGTCACTGCCGGGCTCCGCGCGGTCCCGCCGGCTCAGCCCCGCAGCCTTCCGCTACCGGGTCGTCGAGCGGGCCCGCGCCGCCGGCGCGTGCGTGGTCCTGCCCGAGGGAACCGAGCCGCGCACGATGCAGGCCGCTGTCGCGTGCGCCGAACGGGGCATCGCCCGCAGCGTCCTGCTGGGGCCGCCGGACCAGATCGCCCGGCTGGCCCGCGAATCACGCTCCGGATAGCCATCCCCCGGACCCGTATCGCCCGGATACCCGATTGGTCCCGGCTGGTGCTGGCGGCCTTCGCCCGGGTCCGGGCGGCGTCGTGCCGGGGGTCCTGAGCGATGAATGGGACAATGCCCGGGCCAGGGCTCTTGCGCCCGATTCGCGGAATGCCGTTAGCTGGGCGTGCGGTCTGGCTGGTCCGGGCCCTGCCTGCTCGCCGCTGGCCATCCCGGTGACGTCGCGGGAGCGTATGAGCGGGCGGATGGACGTCCGGGCGGGAGGCATCACATGGCTGGGCACCATCGGCATCAGCACGCCGCTTCGGCCGGCGATGTGATCCGCGGGGCCGGCCCCCGGGCCCGGCCATGACGGCGGCAGCCGGGCAGGCCGCGGGCCCGCTCCCCGGCAGCCAGGTCCCGCTGGGCGCCACGGCCCGTGAGGGCGGCACGAATTTCGCGGTAGCCTCCAGCGTCGCCGACGGGATGATGCTCTGCCTGTTCGACGAGAACGGCGCGGAGACGCAGATTCCGCTGCGGGACCACGGTGCCGGCGTCTGGGACGTCTTCGTGCCCGGGGTAGGGGCGGGCCAGGCGTACGGGTACCGGGCCACCGGGCGCTATGATCCGGCCCGCGGACTGCGCTGCAATCCGGCGAAGCTTCTGCTGGATCCCTATGCGCGGGCGTTCAGCGGAACCACCACGTTCGGGCCGGAGGTGTTCGGGTACTCGGCCCGCGACCCGGATGCGCCGAACACGGCGGACTCCGCCGCCAGCGTGCCACGAAGCCTCGTGATCGCCGACGAGGCATTCGGCTGGCGGGACGCTGCCCGGCTCCGTCACCGGCTCTCCGACACGGTCCTTTACGAGCTGCACGTCAGGGGTTTCACCATGCGCCATCCGGAGATCCCGCCGGAGCTGCGCGGAACCTATGCCGGCCTGGGCCACGAAGCGGCCATCGCGCACCTGATCGATCTCGGCGTGACCGCCGTCGAACTGCTGCCGGTGCACGAGAGCATCGCTGGGGCGTCCCAGGTCGCGCAGGGGCTCACGAACTACTGGGGCTATAACACGATCGGCTATTTCGCGCCGCACCAGCGCTATTCGGCGGCGGTCCGGGCGGGGAGGCGCGGCGGCCAGGTCGGCGAGTTCAAGGCAATGGTGAACGCGCTGCACGCGGCCGGGCTCGAAGTGCTGCTCGACGTCAGTTTCAGCCACACCGCCGAGGGCAACGACCTCGGCCCGACATTGGGCTACCGCGGCCTGGACAACCCCGGCTATTACCGCCTGGATGGCGACGACCTGCGCTACTACGTCGATACGACGGGCACCGGAAACTCGCTGAACGCGGACAATCCGGTGACGCTGCGGCTGATGATGGACTCGCTGCGTTACTGGCTGACGGAGATGCATGTCGACGGCTTCCGTTTCGATCTCGACGGCACGTTCGGCCGCCCGGATGACGGCTCCGCGCACGCATCAGCGTTCTTCGAACTGGTCTCCTCCGATCCGGTGGTGTCCAGGGCCAAGCTGGTCACCGAGCTCACGCAGGCCGGCCAGATCGGCCGTGGCGGCCGTGGCCGGTTGACGCCGCCGTGGGGCATGCGGAACGGCACATACCGCGACACGATGCGCGATTTCTGGCGCGGTCAGCCCGTCGCCCTCGGTGAGTTCGCCGCCCGCTTCGGCGGGTCGCCGGATCTTCACCCGGGCTCCCGGCCTGGCGCGTCGGTGAACCTGATCACCACCCACGATGGCTTTACCCTTCGGGATCTTGTCTCCTACAACGGCAAGCACAACCAGGCCAACGGGGAAGCGAACAACGACGGGACCAGCGATAACCGGTCCTGGAACTGCGGGGCGGAGGGCGCGACCGCTGACCCCGCCATCCTCGAGCTGAGGGCGCGCCAGTCCCGGGCGATGCTGGCCACCCTGATGCTGTCGTCCGGCGTCCCGCTGCTGCTGGGCGGTGACGAGATGGGCCGCACCCAGCAAGGCAACAACAACGCATACTGCCAGGACAACGAGGTCTCCTGGGTTGACTGGTCCCGGGCGGACACCCAGCTGCTGGACTTCACCAGGCGGCTTGTCGCCTTCCGCGCGGCACATCCGCTGTTTCGCCGCCGCCGTTTCCCCGGGGAAGCCGACGCGTCCGGATCGCGCTGGTTCACCCCGGGCGGCGCGGATCTGACGGCCGCCGACTGGGCGGACGCGAGCGTCCCGGCCATCGCGCTCTACCTGGACGGATCCGACGGCCACGGCCAGGCCACGGACGCCCCGCGGCTCGATGACGACGTCCTGGTCCTGGTGAACGCGCGGGAGGAGCCCCTCGAATTCGTCCTCCCCGCCACCAGGGACCGGGCCGCGTGGCGCATCGAGCTCACTACCGACGACCCGGCGGTCCCCGGCAGCACCGCAGCGGCGGGCTGGGAAGCCGGTGTTACGATCACCGTCAGCCCCCGCTCCATCGTCGTGCTGTCCGACCGCCCCCCTGACCCGTGAGGCGCCAGAACTCGCCGGTGCCGGTGCCGGCGCGGCAGGTGCGGGACAGGGAAAAGCGGAGCAGCGGGGACTTCTGGCCCTTGCCCGCAGCAGCCGGCCAGCCGGATGCTGTCAGCTGATCCGAGGAGAAGTTATGGCATCCGGTCATGGCCGAACCGATCTGACGTCGGTCCTGGACGGGGCTGGCGGGGGCCCCCGGCTGCCGAAGGCCCCGACGGGAGTCCGGGGACTGGACGAGATCACCGGGGGCGGGCTGCCGCGGGGCAGGTCGACGCTGGTGACGGGCGGCACCGGATCCGGCAAGACGCTGCTGGGGCTGCAATTCCTGGTGGCGGGCGCCCGCGACGAGGGCGAGCCGGGCGTACTGGTCACCTTCGAGGAGTCGGCCGAGAAGGTGAGCGCCAACGTTGCCTCGCTGGGATTCGACCTCGACGCGCTGCAGCGGGACAGGCTGCTCGTGGTGCACGCCTTCCACATAGATCCCGCGGAAATCGTCGAGTCGGGGGAGTTCGACTTTGAGCCGCTGTTCGCCCTGCTCGACGACACCATCGAGCGCATCGGGGCCAAGCGGGTCGTGTTCGACACCGTCGACGTGCTGTTCGGCGCGTTCCCGAGCCAGGCCATCGTGCGGGCGGAGCTCAGCCGGCTGTTCCGGTGGCTCGAAGATCGCGCCGTCACCGGCGTAGTGACCGGTGAGCGGGGCGAGAACGGGCTCACCCGGCACGGGATCGAGGAGTACGTGTCCGACTGCGTGATCGTTCTCGACCACCGGATGCACGAGGAGATCTCCACCCGCCGTCTCCGCGTGGTCAAGTACCGCGGGTCGGTGCACGGAACCAACGAGTACCCGTTCCTGATCTCGGAACACGGCTTCGTCGTCCTGCCGATCACGTCGATCTCCCTCGACTACGACGCGCCGGAGGAGCGGCTCCCGACCGGCGTGACCCGTCTTGATCACATGCTGGCCGGCGGCCTGTTCCGTGGCTCGACCGTCCTGGTCAGCGGGATGGCCGGGACGGGTAAGAGCACGCTTGGCGCGCACCTCATCGACGCGGCCTGCGCCCGGGGCGAGAAGGCGCTGCTGGTCCTGTACGAGGAGTCACCCGAGCAGATCAACCGCAACATGCGATCGGTGGGGCTGGACCTGGGACGCTGGGTCGAGGCGGGCCTGCTGCGCATGTGGGCGGCGCGGCCGACAGCCTTCGGGCTGGAGGCCCAGCTGGCGATCCTGGCCCGGCTGATCGAGGAGTTCGGGCCGGCCGTCGCCGTCCTCGACGGGATCGCCAGCCTCATGCACGGCCCCACCGGCCTGGAGGTGACCTCCATGCTGGCCCGCCAGTTCGACCTGCTCAAGGCGGCGGGCGTCACCACGATGGCGACAACGCTGACGCACCAGGACGAGTCGAGCACAGTGGCGGTATCCTCGCTGGTCGACACCTGGCTGCTGCTGCGCAACGTCGAGTCGGACGGTGAGCGCAACCGGCTGCTGTCCGTGCTGAAGTCGCGGGGCAGCGCCCATTCGAACCAGGCGCGGGAGTTCGTGCTCACCGACCGCGGCGCCGAGCTCGTCGACGTGTACGTGGGCCCGGCGGGTGTGGTGACCGGCTCCGCCCGCCTCGTCCGGGAAGCGCAGGAGCGCGGGGCGGAACGGCGGCGGGGTGAGGAGCTCATGCGCCGCCGGCGCGACCTGCGCCGGGGCATCGTCGAGGCCGAAGCCCGGCTCACCGTGCTGCAGGACGACCTGGCCGCCGAACGGGCCGAGCTTGAGCGGATCGAGATGCGCGAACAGCGCCAGGTCGCGGACGACGAGGCGGACCGGTCGGCCCTGGCCGCGCAGCGCTGGGCCGATCCGGCCTCCTACGGCGAAGGAGAGCGGCCATGACCGGACCCCACAGCGCCGAAACCGGAGCCGGGGCAGCGGCACCCTCCGCGGAAACCTGGGAGCTGCGGCTCTATGTGACCGGGCGCTCACCAAAGTCCGTCCGCGCGATCGAGAACCTGCAGCTTGCCTGCGAGCAGTACCTGCCGGGGCAGTACCGCATCGAGATCGTGGACCTGCTGCAGAACCCGCGCCTGGCGGCCGACGATCAGATCCTGGCAGTGCCCACGCTGGTCCGTAAGCTCCCGCCGCCCATCCGGAAGATCGTCGGCGACCTCTCCGACACCGACCGGCTCCTGGTGGGATTGCAGCTCCGGCCGCGAAAGGGCGCACGGACGTGATCGCTACCGCCGGGACGCTCCGGGTGATGGGCACGCTGCGCTCAGGCCGCACCGCTGGTGCGGGGCGAGGTTCCGCGTGACGGCGGGTGAAGCCATGGACGCCACGCCCCCAGATCCCCGGGACGAACTGCGCCTGGAACTCGACCAGGCACGCAAGGCACTGGACGCCATCCGGACCGGCGGAGCCGACACCCTCGTCGTCGGCACCGGCAGTGGTGAGGAGCTGTTCAGGGGCGCCGCCCGCGCCCTCAGGGAATTGCGCCTGGAGCTCGGCGAGGCACACGAGGCATTGGACACGATCCGGGAGGGCGGATTCGACGCCCTCGTGATCGACGCCGGCCAGGGCGCGGAGGTGTTCGCGCTCGGCGGCTCGGGGCGGCCGGACCGGCTGCTGGCCGGGGCCATCGCAGAGGGCGGGGCCGGCTACTTCCGCGCGGTGGCCTGCGACTTCGACGGCACCCTGGCCGATGGCCAGGTCGCGCCCGCCACGCTGGCCGCGCTCACCGAAGCGCGGGCCCGCGGGATCCGGGTGATCCTGGTCACCGGGCGGATCATGAGCGAGCTGCGCGCCGTGTTCCCGGAGGTCGACGAGTACATGGACGCGGTCGTCGCGGAGAACGGCGCCTTGCTGGTCACCCACGGCGGCGTCCGCCTGCTGGCCGCCCCGATCGGCCCGGCGGTGAGCGCTGCGCTGGCCAATCGCGGGGTCGCCCACCGCAGCGGGCAGGTGCTGATCGCCGGCGCCGCCGCCGACGAGCCGGCCGCGCTGGAGGTGGTCCGCGAACTCGGCCTGGACTGCCAGCTCATCCGCAACCGGGGCGAGCTGATGATCCTGCCATCCGGGGTGACCAAGGGCACCGGCCTGGTCGACGCGCTCCGCGACCTGGGCCTGTCGCCGCACAACGCGATTGGCGTCGGCGACGCCGAGAACGACCACAGCCTGCTGGATGCCTGCGAGGTCGGGGTGGCCGTCGCCAACGCGGTCGACGCCCTCCGCGCGCGCGCCGACATGACGCTGGCGCTGCCGCACGGCGAGGGGGTGACCGACCTGCTCCTGGGGCCGCTGCTGGCCGGCCGGGCGCACCTGTATCCCCGCCGCTGGCGGGTCACGCTGGGCACCGACGACCGCGGCGAGCCGGTGATGCTGCCCGCCTCGCAGCTCAACATCGCCGTCTGCGGCGGCACCGGGAAGGGCAAGTCCTACCTGTCCGGGCTGATCTGCGAACGGCTGATCAGCCTCGGCTACTCCCTGGTCGTCTTCGACCCCGAAGGCGACCATCACGGGCTCGGTGAGCTACGCGACGTGATCGTCACCGGAGGTTACGCGGGCCGGCTCGCCGACCCCGCGGAGGTCGTGCGCCTGCTCCGGCACGGCCGCACCAGCGTGGTCATCGACCTGTCCCACCTCGACGCCGCTGCCCGCGCTGCCTACGCTACGGACCTCGCCGGTGAAGTCGAAGCTCACCGGGCCGCGACCGGGGTGCCGCAGTGGGTGGTCGTCGACGAAGCCCACGTGCCCATCGGGCGGGACGTGACCGCGCGCCGCCTGCTCAACCCCCCCGCCAAGGGCTACCTGCTCGTCACCTGGCAGCCCGCGGAGCTGTCGGCCGACGCCCTGCTCGCCCTCGACGCCGTCATCACGCTCGGCTCCGCCCGGCCCGAAGGCCGGTTCATCGAGATCACCGCGGCGGTGGCCGAGATGCCCCGCGCCGAGATCGCCCGCCTTCTGACCGGGCCGGGCGGCCGCGCGGTGCTGGCCTGGCGACAGCACCCCGGCCGGGCGGTGGCGTTCACCCTCGGGCCCCGGACCACACCCCATCTGCGCCACGCGCACAAGTACGGGTCGGTCGGCGTCGAGCCCGCCCGCCGGTTCTACTTCAAGACCGGGCCCAATACCGCCACCGGAGCGGTCGCGGCCAACCTGGACGAACTGGAAGCCGAGCTTGGCCGCTGCGACCGGGGCGTGCTGCGCCACCACTGCCCCCACCACGAGTTCTCCAGCTGGGTGGCCGGCGTCTTCCGCGACGAGGCGCTCGCCGCCGATCTGGCCGAGCTGGAAGCCGCCCTCCCAGCCGACGGCCACGCCGCGCTCGTCGAACAGGTACGCCTGGCGCTCATCGCCGTACTCCAGGCCCGGGCTAGCTGAGACGTCGCCGTCCCGGATTGTGCCGCTGGCGTCGTGGCCGGAAGTACAACAGTCAGAGCAGCCGCCGCAGGAACGGATCCCTGGGCTCCGCCGGGCTGATCCGGACCCGCACGTCCACGCACCAGGCGCCGTCCGCCGTGGCGACGATGGGGCTGAGATCCAGCTGGCTGACCTCAGGGAGATCATCGGCGAGCCTGGAGACCCGCAGCAGCGTATCAGCGAGCGCGGCGGTGTCCACCGGCGGCACGTCTTTCTGGCCGGACAGCAGCGGTGCGGTGCGCGCCGCCCGGATCATCGCGCTGGCGTCGGCGTCGGTCAGCGGGGTCAGCCGGGTCACACGGTCACCGTGCACCTCGGTGGCCGCCCCACCAGATCCGAACACCAGCAGCGGCCCGAACACCAGCACTGGCCCGAACACCGGCTCCTGCTCCACGCCGATCACCAGCTCGACACCGCCCGCCGCGGCCGCTTCCTGCTCGCTGGCCGTCGGCCTGCTGGCCAGCAGCGGGACGCCGTAGCAGGACACCAGCTCGGCTGCGCTGGCTTCGGGCAGCCACCCGCCGGCCGGCGAGCCGGCCAGGAAATCGGTGACCAGGGCGCGCGCGTCCGCCGTGCGCAGCCCGCTCAGCTCGGGGACCGTGCCGTGCTGCCGCACGCGCCAGGCCTGATAACGGGCCGCGTGGCCGAGCGCGCGGGCCGCGCTCTCCGGGTCGGCGTAACAGGGCACTCCGGTGATAGCCGCCGCCGCCACGTCGATGATCGCCGCCGCCTGGCCGGCCGTGGCCGGGCCGGCGGCCGGCGGACCGCCCGCTGGGCCGGTGCCCGCGGGCGGGCCGGACGGCGGCTGCGCGACGGGCAGCCGCTCGAGCCGGCGCACGGACTCGGCCCGGTCGGGCAGGGCGACCGCGAGCGGCTTGCTGACGACCGCCTCGGCCACGGCGGCGCTCAGGTCGGAGAAAGCCGTGGGCACCGCCACCACGAGCACCGCGTCGACGCGGTCGTCGGCGGCCACCTCCTCCACGCAGGCACGGAAGGTATCGGTCGTCACCACCGGGCTGGTGTCCACCGGCCCGGTCACCACCGCCCCGTCCGGCAGCAGCGCGCGCAGCGCGCGCCGGGTGGCCGGGCCGAGCGTGACGACCTGCAGGCCGTGGTCGGCGCAGGCGTCGGCGGCCAGCGCGCCCACGCCGCCGGCGTTGGACACGATCGCGACCCGGTTGCCCGCGGGCAGCGGCTGGCAGGCGAGCAGCGCGGCGGTATCGACAAGCTCGCCGAGACTCCGCGTGGCGATGACACCGGCCTGGCCGAACATGGCCTCCTGACTGATCAGCGGCGTCGCTGCCGCCGCGGCGTGCGAGGCCGCGCGGTGCCCCGCCGGGGACCGGCTGCCGACGATGGTCAGCACCGGCATCCGCTGCGCGACCCGGCGGGCCGTGCTGGCGAACTTGCGCGGGTTGCCGAACGACTCCACGTACAGGACCGCTAGCTGAGTCACCTCATCCTGCGCCCACCAGGTCAGCATGTCCGTAGGGGACACGTCGTACTTGTCGCCGGCCGAGACGAACGAGGACACGCCGATACCCAGCCGGGACATCTGCTCAAGCAGCGCGGCCGCAACGCCGCCGGACTGCACGACCAGGCCGGCCACACCGGGGACCGGCTGGCTGGCGGCGAAGGTCGCGTCAAGGCCGATCCAGGGCACGATCACGCCGAAACAGTTGGGCCCGACCAGCCGCATGCCATACCGGCGGCAGGCGGCCAGCAGGTCCGCGCCCTCCGCGCCCAGGCCGGACGTTATCACGATGAGGGCCCCGACCCCGTGGCGGCCGCATTGCGCCGCCACCTCGGGCACCGCAGACGGCGGCGCGGCGATCACCGCCAGGTCCACCGGCCCGGGCAGGTCGTCGACGGACGCCACGCAGGGGACCCCCTCCATGGTCCGGGCGTGCGGATTGACCGCATAGATGGGCCCAGTGAAGCCGCCGGTCACGATGTTGCGCAGGATGGCCCGGCCGATTGTTCCGCCGCGCCGGCTCGGGCCCACCACGGCGACCGATCGCGGCCGCAGCAGCGGCCGCAGGCTCGCCACGTCCGCCCGGCTTTCCCGGCTGGCCACCGTCTCCAGGTAATTGCCCATCCGGTAGTTGTCGTCGCGGTCGGGCAGCGGGAAGGTCAGCTCCACCACGCCGGCGGATATCCGCCGCTTCGCGGGCAGGCCGGCGTCCGCGAATACCCGCAGCATCGCCGAGTTCTCGGACAGCGTCTCCGCGACGAACGCCCGCAGGTCGCGCTGCCGCGCCAGCCAGACCAGGTGCTCGAGCAGCAGGCTGGCGATGCCGCGGCCATGCATGTCATCGGGCACGGCGAACGCGACCTCCGCGAGGCCGGGCTTCCCGGCAAGCTCGTAGGCGGCAACGCCGACCAGCCGGTCGCCCTGCCAGGCCAGCAGCGCCGCATGCTCGGAATCCGGCTCGCGGCAGATCCGCCGGGCCTCGTGCTCGGCCGCGTTCGGGCTCATGCTGAAAAACCGCAGGTACATGTTCTCCGGTGCCATGGCCGCGTGCATCGCGCGCACCGCCTCATGGTCCTGCCGCCGGGCTGGCCTGACCTCCACCGTGCTGCCATCAGTCAGCAGTGCGTACGTGGCCGCGGCCGGGGCAGTCACCGGCCCGCCCCGCTGGCTGGCGGCACGGCGAACACCGGGCACGGCGCGTAGCCGCGGCAGGCCGCGGGCCGCCCGCACGACCTCATCGCATTCATGGCACACCTGAACTCTGCGGACACACACGAAATGCAGCAGGCGGGGGATGCTGCGGCCCGGGACCGGCAACGGCCGCCACCCGTGCCGGGACCATCGTAACGCCCGGGCTCATCCGACCGGACAGGGGATATCCGGACAGGGGGCCCTCACCCGGGCCCTGGGTCCACCGCGCCACTGGCGGCGCCCTCGATGATGGCGGCGTCGACCTCGGCGGTGCGCGCGGCGAACTCGGCGGCGTATTCCCTGTCCATCCGCTCGGCGATCTGCTCGTCGTCGCGCATCAGCGCCTCGAGGTCGGTCTTGGCCGCATCGAGCACCCCGAGGTCGGCGTAGGCGCGGCGGACCTTCGGGCCCCACAGCCCGATGTCCTTGACGCAGGGCACGATCCGGCTGAACAGCAGGGTCCGGAACATCTGCTGAACCGGGGAGTTCTCGGTGAACTCCAGGCACTCCGCCACGTTGAAGCCCATCCGGTCCCAGACTTCCTGGGACCGGAACCGGTTACGCATCAGGTAGCAGCCCTCCACCACGAAGTCCTCGCGGTCGGCTCGTTCGGCCGCGGTGAGCTGGGCATAGTAATCGCGCAGCGCCAGCCGGCCGAAGGCGACGTGCCGTGCCTCGTCCTGCATGACGTAGGCCAGCAACTGCTTGACCAGCGGGTTGGCGGCCAGGTCGCGGTGCACGCCGAACGCGGCCAGCGCCAGCCCCTCGATCAGCACCTGCATGCCCAGATAGGGGAAGTCCCAGCGGGAGTCGCTCAGCGCGTCGGCCAGCAGCTTGGCCAGGTCGTCGTTGATCGGGTAGTACAGCCCGACCTTCTCCCGCAGGAAGCGGGAGTACAACTCGACGTGCCGCGCCTCGTCCATCGCCTGGGTCGCCGCGTAGAACTTGGCGTCCATGTCCGGCACGGATTCCACGATCCGGGCCGCCACCGTCAGCGCCCCCTGCTCGCCGTGCAGGAACTGGCTGAACAGCCACGACGACAGGTGGTGGGACAGTTCGTCGCGCTCCGACCCGGACAGCTTCTCCCATTGCGCCGATCCGTAAATGGGGACGAGCTTCCGCGACATCCCTATCACGTGGGCCGGATCGACCGGGATCGACCAGTCGATCCGCTTGGCCGCGTCCCACTGCTTGTCCTTGCCCCGCTGGTACAGGCTGAGCAGCCGGTCGCGGCCATCGTCGTACTCCCAGGACAACCGGGTGGCGCCGGCCGCCGGGACATCCCAGGTGCCGGGCGGGACGGGTGTCGTGTAGTGGTCGTAGGTGCTCACGCAGCCTCCTCGGCTCCGGTGCGGCGGAACGGCCCCTCCCTTATTACTAAGAAGTAAGCATTGGCCGCGCAATACTCAACCGGCAGGCTGCGCCGCTCTGGGCCAGGGTGCGCCGGGAAGGCGGGCCTGACCGCTAGGCCTGGAAGCGGTAGCCCATGCCAGGCCCGGTCGGCAGGTGGCGCGGGCGGGAGGGCTCCGGCTCCAGCTTGCGGCGCAGCTGGGCCAGGTAGACGCGGACGTGGTTGCGGCGCTGGCGGATCTCGCCGGGACCGGGGCCTAGCCTGGAATTCGCCTGCATGCAGCAATAAACCGCTGGAGCTGCCCGTGCACCAAGGCCCCAGGGCCGGACCTGCCCATGACGTGGTCCCCGCTGGGCACGGGGCCCATGCTCAGGGCCCTTGGTCAGGACAGGCAGTGCCAATCGGCCTTAGCCGCCGGACGGCCCGGCGACCGATGCTGGACCGACGGCAGGGTCGTGCGGCGGACCAGGCAGAATAGTCAGGGAGATCACAGGCGGTTCCACCCGCGCGCGGGCCGGTCCAGGCCGGCCGATGGCCGGAGAGACGGAGGCGGAGGTCTAGTGGCCGTTCGCAAGGCGGCTGGGCTGCTCGGCGGGGGCACCATGCTTCCCGAGACCCTCGGGTACTCGGTGAAGCGCCGCCTCCTCGGAGCCCCGCTCGTCAACGACCAGCTCAGCGAGCAACGGCTGTCCAAGACGCTCGCGCTCGGCGTGCTGTCCCCGGACGGCATCTCCTCCTCGGCTTACGGCACCGAGGAGATCCTCATCGAGCTGATGCCGATCTTCGGTCTGGCCGCCTTCGCCGTGCTCATCCCGATGACCGGGGTGATCTTGTTCGTCATGCTGCTCGTGGTGCTCTCCTACCGCGAGGTGGTCATGGTCTACACCCGGGCCGGCGGCTCCTACGTGGTGGCCAGGGAGAACTTCGGGCCGCGGATCGCGCAGGTCGCCGCGGTCGCGCTGCTGATCGACTACGTGGTCACGGTGGCCGTCCAGGTCGCGGCGGGCACCGCGGCCGTCGCCTCCACGTTCCCCGCCATCGGCCCCTACAGCAAGGAAATAACCATCGGCATCATCCTGCTGATGTGCGTCGGCAACCTGCGCGGCATCCGGGAGGCGGGCAAGGTCTTCGCGCTGCCCACCTACCTGTTCTCCGCCTCGATCATCCTGATGATCGTGGTCGGGCTCA